>Ga0335075_10014061_pt1 | contig 12039 bp, 14 predicted proteins | sample Lox_Sample_24_FD_206723 | JGI IMG/M metagenome (GOLD analysis project Ga0335075, IMG submission 206723) | Soil microbial communities from Loxahatchee National Wildlife Refuge, Florida, United States - Lox_Sample_2.4 | ecosystem: Environmental > Terrestrial > Soil > Wetlands | place: USA... | reverse complement strand
GTGAAGCGCCGGGCGGGGAAACCATGCGGGCGATAATCCTGAACGGATTCGGCGGACTGGACCGCCTGGTCTACACCGACATCCCCAAACCGCTGCCCAGGGACGGCGAGGTCGTAATCAAGGTCCGCGCCTTCGGCATCAACCACGCGGAAATGCACATGCGGCGGGGCGAATGGGCAGAGGCCGCGGAAGTCAGCGGCATCGAATGCGTCGGCATCGTGGACTCATGCCCGGGCGGGGAGTTTCCCGTCGGAGCCAAGGTGGCCGCGCTGATGGGGGGCCTTGGGCGAACCATCAACGGCAGCTATGCCGAATACACCCGAGTTCGCGCGGCCAACGTCGCACTCATCGATTCCGGACTGCCGTGGTCGCAGTTGGCGGCGCTGCCCGAGACGTATGCGACGGCCTGGACCTGCCTTTTCCGCAACCTCAAGCTGACGGGCGGACAAACCGTCATCATCCGGGGCGCGACTTCGTCGTTCGGCCAGGCGGCGGTCAAGATGGCGGTCGCGGCCGGCGCACGCGTCATCGCCACCGCCCGCAGCCGCGAAAAGTTCACCAAGCTGGAGAAACTCGGCGTCGCGCGCGTCGAGCTGGAGTCGCGGACCCTGGCCGCCGAGATCGCCGAAGCCAAGCAGATCGATGCAGTGCTCGACCTTGTCGGCAACAGCACGATTCTCGATTCGCTGGACATGCTGCGCCGCGACGGGACGGCATGCCTGGCGGGATGGCTTGGCGGACTTGACCCAATCGGTGACTTCAACCCGCTATTACGCATGCCGTCCGGCGTGAATTGGTCCTTCTTCGGAAGTTTCGTGTTCGGCACGCCCGGCTTCCCACTGTCCGACGTCCCCCTCCAAGACATCGCCGCCCAAGTGGCCGCTGGAACACTCGAAGCGGCCCTGTCCCGCGTCTTCTCCTTCGATGAGATTCACGAAGCGCACCGGATCATGGAGGCTGGTGAAGCCGACGGAAAAATGGTGGTTGTCGTGGAGTGAGCGGGCACAATCCGAGCAGAGAGGACACCCCGATGGGTTTGGCATGGCAACAAGGTCCACTCGCGGCGGGATCGGTCGGGCACTTCCTCACCCCCGAGCCACTTCCGCGGCCGCTCCTGTACGCCGAACCGCTGCGCCGCCGCATGCGGGTGCAATTCGCCGACCGATGGATCGCCCAAAGCGATGACGTCGTACTGCTTCACGAACCGGGCCGCTACCCGGTGGCCTACTTCCCCGCGGCGGACATCCAACCCGGGGTCTTGTCCCGCGAGGAGCGCACCACCCGACACGCCCAACTGGGCGAGACGGCCTGGTTCACCGTCGAAGTAGCCGAGCGCAAGGCCGCCCACGCCGCGTGGCAATACACCGCGTTGCCCGCGTATGCCGCAGCGTTGGACGGGCGGGTGGCGTTCGCCTGGCGGGGCATGGACGCCTTCTACGAAGAAGAGGATCGCATCGTCGGACACGCCGCTGACGCGTATCACCGCATCGACATCCGATCGACCTCAAGGCATCTCGTCGTCCGCGACGGCGAGACCGTTGTCGCCGACACCCGGCGGCCTCTGGTGCTCTATGAGTCCGGTTTTGCACCCCGCTGGTACGTGCCGCGCGAAGACATCGACGAGGCCACACTCAAACCCGTTGAGGGCCAAACCTTCTGTCCGTACAAGGGCCTCGCCAGCTACTACGACATCGGCGACCGAAAACGCGCCGCGTGGTGCTACGTCGATGCCTGGCCTGAGGTAGGGCGGGTGAGCAACCTGGTGTCTTTCGAACCCGACAAAGTCGACGTCTACCTCGACGACACCCAACTGCATCTGGAACCCGGCCAAACCGTCGTGTCGCACGGCGTCGACCGCGGCCTTGACCCCGCCGAAATCCAGCAACGATGACCACCGCGCCCTCGGTGCTGGTGTTCGACGTCAACGAAACCCTCATCGACATCGAGTCTCTGGCACCGGTTTTCGAGCGAGTCTTCGGTGACCGAGCACTGCTGCGCGAGTGGTTCGGTCAGCTGGTCATGTACTCGATGACGGCCACGCTGTCGGGGCACTACGTCGACTTCTTCACCCTGGGTCAGGGAGTGCTGCACATGCTGGCAGCAATCCACCGCGCGGACCTCACCGACGACGATATGCACGCCATCAAGCAGGCCATGCTGACCATGCCACCCCATCCGGACGTCAAAGACGGCCTGACAATGCTGCGCGACAACGGCTTTCGTCTGGTGACCCTGACCAACTCGCCCCCTAACCCAGGCGGCCCGAGCCCGCTGGAACACGCCGGGCTGGCCCCCTTCTTCGAGCGCCAGTTCAGCGTCGATGCTCGCCACGCGTTCAAGCCCGCACCGACCGTCTACCGATATGTGTGCGATGAGCTCGGTGTGGCCCCGGGGGACTGCATGTTGGTGGCCGCGCACGTCTGGGACACCATCGGTGCGCAGTCGGTCGGATTCGGCGGCGCGCTGATCACCCGCCCAGGCAACGCCCTGCTGCCCGTCGCCGGCCTGCCGCAGCCCACGGTGATCGCCGGCGACCTTCGCGAGCTCGCGGCCGACCTCACAAACCGGGCGGGCCGGACGTCTACCGGGTAGACAACAATTCCGACGAACACCGGAGGCCCCATGCCCACCGCAACCGCAACAACGTCGACTCGCCACGTCGTCGTCGACTCACCGATCGGACCGTTGACGTTGGTGCGTGACGACGACGGCCTGACCGGTATGTATTACCCCGGGCACTGGACCCGGCCGGACAGGACATCCTTCGGCCCTCAGGTCGAGGCGAGCGACGACCACGGCTTCGACGAAGCCATCGCCCAGCTGAACGAGTACTTCGCCGGCGAGCGCCGCGAATTCGACCTGCCGCTCAACCCGCGCGGCAGCGAAACCGCGCGACGAGTCTGGCAGTTGCTCGCCGAGATCCCCTACGGCCAGACCACAACCTACGGCGCGCTGGCCCGCGAGGTCGGGGGCGGCATCAGTCCCCGCGCCATCGGCGGCTTTGTCGGCCACAACCCGCTGTCGATCTTCATCGGCTGTCATCGGGTGGTCGGATCCACCGGACAGCTCACCGGATACGCCGGCGGACTGGGCCGCAAGCAATACCTGCTCGAGCTGGAAAAGGCGATCCCGTCCGCGCCCGAGGCGCTGTGGTAGCTGACCCGCGATCGGGCGGCGGGGTGAAGCCACCGTTCGAGAAGGTCGTCGCGCGGCACGGTCCCACCGTGCTGCGCGTCGTCCGCGCGGTCCTCGGCCACGCCGATGCCGACGATGCGTGGTCCGACACCTTCCTCGCGGCGATGAGGGCCTACCCCGACCTGCCGTGCGACGCCAACGTCGAGGCCTGGCTGGTTACCATCGCCCACCGCAAAGCAATCGACATCATCCGCGCGACGACCCGGCGGGCGATACCCGTTGCGGACACACCGGATACACCGTCACGCGAACATGCCCCGGACGCCCATCTGGAGCTCGCCGACGCGGTTGCCGCGCTGCCCACCAAGCAACGTCAGGCCGTCGCCTATCACTACCTGGCGGGCCTGCCCTACGCCGAGATCGCCACGCTGCTCGGCGGCAGCGCGGCCGCCGCCCGACGCGCGGCCGCCGACGGCATCGCCACGCTGCGACGCACGTTGGCGCACAACCCTTTTGATGCATCACCACACCCGGAGCCCTCCCATGAGCACAGTTGACCTCACCGCGCTGTACCCCGTCGACGGCGACGACATCACCCGGCTGCACGCCCGGCTGGCCGCGGCCGCTGACTCCGACGACGTTCTCGACGTCGCCTACCGGATCGTCGACTCACCCGTCGGCCCGCTGCTGATCGCCGCGACGCCGCTCGGGCTGGTGCGGTTGGCGTTCGGCAGCGAAGGGCACGACGCGGTCCTGCAGGACCTGTCCGACCGGATCAGCCCCCGCGTGCTGCACGCTGCGGCGCGCCTCGACCCCGTCGCGCGGCAACTGGACGAATACTTCTCCGGTCGGCGGCACGGGTTCGAGGTGTCGCTGGATTGGCAGCTGTCCAAGGGATTCCGCCGTACTGTGTTGGAGCACCTGGCGGTCGACATCGGCTACGGCACCACCGCCAGCTACGGCACGCTGGCGCGACTTTCGGGTTCGCCCAGGGCCGTTCGCGCCGTCGGGACGACCTGCGCGACGAACCCGATCCCGGTTGTGGTGCCCTGCCATCGGGTCGTCCGCTCCGACGGCACGTTGGGCGGCTACCGCGGTGGGCCCGTCGCCAAACGCGCCCTGCTGGACCTCGAGGGCGTCAGATGACCAACCCCGCGCGTAACCGGGTGACACCGCGCGGCGAGGTCGTCGCCTGCACCACGAGCGAACCGACACCTCAAAGCGGCTGCTGCCGTGGAGCGAACTGCCCGACGGGGTATTCGTCGACACCGACGACGGACCGGCGGTGGTCCTGGGCGCTCATCTCGCGGTCTTCGACGAGAAGGCCTACGAATATGGGCGACGGCTACCCCGGCCGGCCACCGGCTCGGCCTCCGTGCTCACCCCGCCGTCCACGATCGGGGTGCTGCGCGCGGGCTACCCGGTGCAAATCGATGTCAGCGCCCGCTGAAGTCGACCAGGCGCCCCTGCATGACCGGATAGCCCGTCGCCGTGGGCGGAGGTTCGCCGTCCCGAATGTGTTGCGCGACAGCCACTGCGGCGTCGATAGCGGCGCGGTAGGGCAGTGACCCGGTGCTGACGCGCCGCACCCCAAGCTCCGCCAGCTCGGCGAGGCTCAGCTGCGGCACGACCAGCACGTTGACGGGAACCGGGATGTTCGCGGTGAGCTCGCGAAGGTTTGACGGGTCCGCGGCGCCCGGGACGAAGATCCCGTCGGCGCCCGCGTCGACGTACGCTTCGGCGCGTTTCAAGGTCGCCGAGACGGTGGCGTCCTGATCGAGCCAGTAGGTGTCGATCCTGGCGTTGATGAATACCTCTGGCGAACGCTGTTTGATCGCAGCGACTTTGGCCGCGTGCGCCCGTGGGCTGATCAGCTTTTCGTCGGTGCTGTCCTCGATGTTGATGCCGGCGGCACCGAGGCCGGCGATGTACTCGGCCACTTCGTCGGGATCGTCGTGGTAGCCGTCCTCGACGTCGGCGGACACGTAGGCCGGCAGGTTCTGTAGCTGTCGAACCAGCGCGCTGGTCGCCTCCTTGCTCGACCGCGCACCGTCGGGATGCCCCGCGCTGGCGGCGACCCCGAAGCTGGTGGTGCCGATCGCGCGATACCCCGCGTCGGAGAACGCCAGCGCGGAGGGAACGTCCCACGCGTTGGGCAACAGCAGCGGCCGGTCGGCGTAGTGCAGGTCGCGAAAACTCATGTCGGCGTGGCCTCGTCGACAACGTCGTACTGTTCGATTACTCGGCTGGCCAGCTTGGGCAGGATCTGTCCGAGCATCAGTTCTTTGAAGTGCGGGGTCTCGCGGTGCGCGGCGAACGCGGCACGCGAGGCATAACGCTCCAACAGCACGTAGCTCCTTGGGTCGTTGATGTTGGTGTATGCGTCGAAGGCCAGGTTGCCTGGCTCGTTGCGTGACGCCTCGATCAGCTTGGGCAATATCGCGAGCACGGCATCGCGCTCACCGTCGGCGGTGGTGTGGCGTGCGATCACTTGCAGTTCTGGCACGGTCTGGATCTCCCCGCCTCGAAGTTTTTGGGTTATATAACCCATTCAATGCGCGTCCGCAGTAGGCTGTCAAACCACCAAACCAGGAAAGGGCCGACAGTGGCAACAGCCGAAACTACCTATGACGTCATCGTGCTCGGCGCCGGACCGGTCGGACAGAATGCCGCCGAGCGCGCCCGCGCCGGCGGGCTCAGCGTTGCGATGGTCGAGCGCGAACTGGTCGGCGGCGAATGTTCCTACTGGGGATGTGTACCCAGCAAGGCCCTGCTGCGTCCGGTCATCGCGGTCGCCGACGCCGACCACATCGACGGCGCCCGCGAAGCGGTCACCGGCCCGATCAACGCCGCCGGCGTCTTCGGCCGCCGGAATCGCTATGTCAGCAATTGGGACGACGCCGGCCAAGCCGATTGGGTGGCGGGAATCGGCGCGGACTTGGTCCGCGGCCATGGTCGGTTAGACGGGCCCCGCCGGGTGACCGTCACCGCTACCGACGGCGACGTCACGGTGCTCACCGCGCGCCATGCCGTCGTCGTCTGCATCGGAAGCCGCGCGGCACTGCCGGAATTGCCGGGCATCGCCGAAGCCCAGCCATGGACCAACCGCAAGGCCACCGACAGCAGCGCGGTGCCCGGGCGGCTCGCCGTCGTCGGTGCCGGCGGCGTCGGTGTTGAAATGGCAACCGCCTGGCACGGATTGGGCGCAGCGGTGACGTTGCTGGCCCGCGGATCCGGCCTGCTGCCCCGGATGGAGCCCTTCGTCGGCGAGCTTGTCGAGCAAGGACTTCGGGAGTCAGGCGTCACGGTGCACGTTGGCGTTTCGGTGACGCGGCTACATCGTCCTGCCGCGGACGGTCCGGTGACTTTGGAACTCAGCGATGGCAGCGAGCTGGAAGTGGACGAGGTGTTATTCGCCACCGGTCGCGCACCGCTGACCGACGACATCGGTTTGGACACAGTGGAACTCACCCCGGGCAGCTGGCTTGACGTCGACGACACCTGCCGGGTTACCGCCGTCGAGGACGGTTGGTTGTATGCGGCCGGCGACGCCAACCACCGGGCGTTGCTGACGCATGAGGGCAAGTACCAGGCTCGCATCGCCGGCGCGGCGATCGCGGCACGGGCGGCAGGCCGACCGTTGGACACCGCACCCTGGGGCGCGCACGCGGCCACCGCCGACCACTTCGCGGTGCCGCAGGTTTTCTTCACCGTCCCCGAGGCGGCCGCGGTCGGGCTGTCGGCCGACGAGGCCGAGCAAGCCGGTCACCGTATACGCGCGGTGGACATCGAAATCGGCGATGTTGTGATGGGAGCCAAGCTCTACGCGGACGGCTATCGCGGCCGGGCGCGCATGGTGGTCGACGTCGAGCACAATTACCTGCTCGGCGTGACGCTCGTCGGGCCGGGGGTCTCCGAACTGCTGCACTCGGCGACCATCGCGGTCGCGGGCCGGGTGCCGATCGACCGGCTGTGGCACGCCGTACCGTGCTTTCCGACGGTCAGCGAATTGTGGCTGAGACTGCTTGAGGCATACCGCGATTCGGCGGCCTAACGCCCTTCGGTATCCGGGCCGGGCTCGCCGAGCCGGGACCGGATGGCACCCCACGGGTCGGCGTAACGGCCCGGCGTATTCCGATACGCGGCTTGACGTTTGAGCACCTGCCGGACGACGGGCCCGATCAGCGACATCGGGTAGCGCCGCCAGCCCGCGGCGACGCGCCCCTCCGCGAGCATGTCCGGCCACGTGTGATGCTGGAACGACAGCGCCTGCTGCGCACGGCCGGTATCCAGCCAGTCGGTAACGAACCACCCTTCGTCGCTGTCGGGGTCGCCGGGCCGCCCGGCCGGCAGCACGTTCGACAGCCCCCGCGCGGCGGCCAGCGCCACGCCGACTTCCTTCTGGCGGTGCAGATGCGATTCGTCGCCGGCGATCAGCAAGGTTTCGCCGGCAACATCGGCGGTGGCCGCGGCTGAGAAAGCGGCGGCCACGTCGCGGACGTCCACGGTGTGGATGCGCCCGTCGATCGGCAGCGCGCTCTCGAAGTACAACGCGTCGCCGGTGAACGGCATCGCGCCCGGCTCGATGCTGATCACGCCGCCGAGCCGCAGGATCACCCACTCCAGCCGCGAGGACCGAACGTGGTCTTCGGCCTCGGCCTTGTGCGCGCCGTAGAGGTCGGACGGCCGTAGCGGAGAATCCGCCGTCAGCCTCTCGTGGTGACGATGCGGGTTGCGGGCGCCATACACGGCGTTGCTCGAGGCCAACACGAAGCGCGGCGGGCGTTCGCGTGACTCGGCGGCGCGTAGGAGCTTGACCGTCGCGTCCACGTTGACGCGGCGCCCGAGTGCCGGGTGGCGATAAACGACCGGCGGGATCACCGCGGCCAGGTGGACGATCACCGTCGGCGCCACGTCGGCGACCAGTCGGTCGACCTCGGCCTGATCGGTGAGATCCGCCCAGCGCGCCTTGGCGCCGACGGGCAGCTTTGCGGCGGCCTCGTGCTGAGCGGACGTGCCAAGGTCGGTGGCGACCACGGACAGGCCGTCGTCGACCAGACGGCGCACGGTCTGCGATCCGACCAGCCCGAAACCGCCTGTGACAAGAACCTTCTCGGCCATCTTCCCCCCGTGCGTGGTTCGTCCGTGGCAACCCAGCAAACTATGGATATGACATTCTCAAAAAAAGAGAGTACCATATACGCTGGTAGCTGACTCCATCACACGGCAGCGGGGAAATATGAGCGACGAAGCGCCCGACAGTCACGAGATCGCCAAGTGGGATCCGTCGTTCACCGAACAGCTCAAAAACGTGGTCGGCCCGGTGGTCAAAACCTGGTTTCGCGCGGACGTCCGGGGGCTGGACAACATCCCGCGGGCCGGTGGCGCGCTGGTGGTGTCCAATCACTCGGGCGGGATGATGACGCCGGACGTGATGATCTTCGCCTCGGCGTTCTACGACGCCTTCGGCTACCAGCGCCCGGTGTACACGCTGGCCCACTACGGCGTGTTCCTCGGTCCACTGGACGGATGGCTGCGCCGTGCCGGGGTCATCGAGGCCAGTCGGGAGAACGCCGCCAAGGCGCTGCACTCCGGCGCGGTGGTGCTGGTGTTCCCGGGCGGCGACTACGACTCCTACCGGCCCACGCTGAGCGAGAACACCATCGACTTCAACGGCCGCACCGGATATGTCCGGACCGCCATCGAGGCCGGCGTGCCGATTGTGCCGACCGTGTCGATCGGCGGGCAGGAAACCCAGCTGTTCTTGACCCGCGGCAACTGGCTGGCCCGCCGGCTCGGACTCACCAAGGCGCGGATGGACATTCTGCCGGTGAGCTTCGGCTTCCCGTTCGGGCTGAGCGTGATCTTCCCGCCGAACCTGCCGCTACCGTCCAAGATCGTCACCGAGGTGCTGGAGCCCATCGACGTCACGGCCCGCTTCGGCGACGATCCCGATGTCGACGAGGTCGACGACCACGTGCGTCTGGTCATGCAGGCCGCGCTCAAACGGCTTGCCCGCCAACGGCGTTTCCCCGTCTTGGGCTGAGCCCCATTGGTGGCCGGTGAGCTGTCTCCCCCGAATCTGCGATTCTCACGAATACGCACGTCATAGGTGCTTGCATGAACACGTCGACACGAAGAGGTGCGCGTGTGAAGAGACTCAACGGTATGGACGCCATGCTGCTCTACAGCGAGACGCCGAACCTGCACACCCACACGCTGAAGGTGGCGATCATCGACCCCGCCGGCGGCGACGCCGAGTTCGACTTCGAAGCCTTCCGGCGTCATCTGCGCCGCCGGCTGCACCTGCTGGAACCGTTGCGCTACAAGCTCGTCGACATCCCGTGGCGGATGCACCACCCGATGTGGCTGGAGAACTGCGAGGTCGACCTGGACTACCACCTGCACCGGGTGCAGGTGCCGGCGCCCGGTGGGCGTCGCGAGCTGGACGACGTGATCGGCGAGGTCGCGTCGACGCCGCTGGACCGCAGCCGCCCGCTCTGGGAATTCCACTTCGCCGAGGGACTGGCGGGTGGACGGTTTGCGCTGATCGGCAAGATTCACCACGCGCTGGCCGACGGCGTCGCCTCGGTGAACCTGCTGGCCCGGGCGATGGACCTCAAGGACGCGCCGACCGACGAGCGGGACAACGACGAAGCCGGCGTGACGCCGACGACCGCCGGCCTGCTGCGGGAGGCGGGGCGTGACCACGTTCGGCAGATCACCGAGCTGCCCGGGCTGGTCCGCGACGCCGCCGTCGGGTTCAGCCGGGTGCGGCGCCGCACCAAGGAACGCGGCGATCACCCGGACCTCGCCGATGCGTTCGACGCGCCGCCGACCTTCCTGAATCACGTGGTCTCGCCGCGGCGCCGGTTCGCCACCGCCGCATTGCGACTGGCCGACACCAAAGCGACCGCGAAGGCATTGGGCATCACGTTCAACGACCTGGTGCTGGCGACCGCCGCGGGTGGCCTGCGGCGGCTGCTGTTGCACTATGACGGCAAGGCCGACCGTCCGATCATCGCGTCGGTACCGACCGCCACTGACAAGTCGGACCGGGTCACCGGCAACGAGATCAGCGGTCTGATGATCTCGTTGCCGGTGCACATCGCCGACGCCGCCGAGCGGGCGCGGCTGGTCGCGCTGGCGACCAAGATCGCCAAGGAGGATCACGAAATCATGGGCCCACGCCTGTACGGGCAGATGATGGCTTATTTACCAACCGCGTTCGCCCCGGCGGCCTTTCGGTGGCTCGGCCAGCGCGACGCGCCTAACAAGTTGATGAACGTCGCGGTGTCCAGCGTCGCCGGCCCGCGAGAGCGTGGCCACTTCGCCGGCGCCCCGGTCAGCGAGATCTACTCGACCGGCGTGCTGTCCCCCGGCGCGCCGGTCAACATCACCGTGTGGAGCTACGTCGACCAGCTCGGTGTCGCGGTGCTCACCGACGACCAGACCTTCGACGACCCCCATGAGGCAACCGATGCGCTGAGCGAGGCGTTCGCCGAATTACGCAGTGCTGCAGGGCTTTCCCCGCGTGACGATGAGGCCGTACTGCCCGAACACGCGTTGCGCTAAGCCGCCAGAACGGCGTCCAGCGCCGAATAGAACAGACCCAGCCCGTCGTCGGACGGCCCGGTCAACGCCTCGGTGGCATGCTCGGGATGCGGCATCAGCCCCACCACCCTGCCGTTGGCCGAGCTGATACCGGCGATGTCGCACAGCGAGCCGTTCGGGTTGTCGTGGTAGCGAAACACCACGCGGCCTTCGCCTTCCAGCTCGTCGAGCACCTCGGCCGAGGCCACGTAGCGGCCCTCACCAGACTTCAACGGGATCAGCAGGTCGGCGTCGGGCTCGTACCGCGAGGTCCAGGCTGTCGACGTCGAGGCGACCCTCAGCCACACGTCGCGGCAGACGAAATGCAGGCCGGCGTTGCGGGTGAGCGCACCGGGCAGTAGCCCGGCCTCACACAGCACCTGAAAACCGTTGCAAATTCCCAACACCGGTAACCCCTGCTGAGCTGCCGCGACGACCTCACCCATCACCGGCGCGAATTTCGCGATGGCACCGCAGCGTAGATAGTCGCCGTAGGAGAATCCGCCGGGCACCACCACCGCGTCGACACCCTTGAGGTCGGCGTCGGCGTGCCACAGGCTGACGGATTCGGCGCCGACCGCGCGCACGGCCCGGGCGGCGTCGACGTCGTCGAGCGTCCCGGGGAAGGTGATGACGCCGATGCGCGTCGTCACTGCGGTTCTCGGCTTACGGTCCAGTCTTCGATCACGGTGTTGGCCAACAGCGACTCGGCGATCTCGGCGAGGACCGAGTCGTCGACGCTGTCGTCGACCTCAAGCTCAAACCGCTTGCCCTGCCGAACATTTGAGATGCCACCGTGCCCGAGCCGACCCAACGCGCCGACGATCGCCTGGCCCTGCGGGTCAAGAATCTCGGCCTTGGGCATCACATGTACAACCACCCGGCCCACGGCGTTCCTCCTACTGATCCGTTTGCTCGGCGCCAACTCTACCGGTCGACACCCGGCCGTTGCGTCAGCACGAGCCGATGTAGGCCGCGCACACCGGCGACGACATCGCGTCCAGCACCTGGTCATCCGAGATGATCGGCCAGGGCTGCTGCGGTGATTCCGAGGACCACAGCGTCAGCTCGCTCATCGTGCTGCTTTCCGGGTGCGCCACCAGGTAGGTGTGCATGATCACCGGTCCGCTGACCACCGCGGCCAGCCGATTGGTCTCGTCGACGGTCACCGACGGCGACTCCGTCGCCGCCCCCAACTGGCAACCGCGCAGCGCGGCCGCGGCGATGTCGAACACCGACGACACGTTCTGGCCACCGCGGGCGGTGTCGCCGCGCCAATGCAGCACCTGGGCCTGCAGCTGCCACTGGCCT
>Ga0335075_10014060_pt1 | contig 12041 bp, 11 predicted proteins | sample Lox_Sample_24_FD_206723 | JGI IMG/M metagenome (GOLD analysis project Ga0335075, IMG submission 206723) | Soil microbial communities from Loxahatchee National Wildlife Refuge, Florida, United States - Lox_Sample_2.4 | ecosystem: Environmental > Terrestrial > Soil > Wetlands | place: USA... | reverse complement strand
CGCGACTTCCACGGGGCCTGCAGGCTCGCCCGCGCGGTGGCCGAATGACCCGTATCCCGCAGGTGGCGACAGATACGCGGTCCTGCGCGACGTGCTCGAAGGACGGCTGGATACAGCGGCGATCATAACCGCGATCACGGACGCGGCCCTGCGCGGGATGGGCGGCGCGGGCTTCCCGACGGGCCGTAAGTGGGGCCTGGTCGCGGCGCAGGAGGCCACACCGAAGTACGTCATCTGCAACGCCGACGAGTCCGAACCGGGCACGTTCAAGGACCGCGAGATCCTGGCAACACAGCCGCACCTGGTCCTGGAGGGCATGCTGCTCGGCATGCTCGCCGTCGGCGCAGACGAAGGCTGGGTATTCATCCGGCACGAGTACGGCCCGGAAGAGCAGGTCATCCAACGCGAGATCGACAGCCTGCGCGAGGCGGGACTGATCGGCCCGAATGCGGCAGGCTCCGGTCGGCGGCTGAACGTCGAGGTGTTCACCTCGCCGGGCGGCTACATACTCGGCGAGGAATCCGCGCTCATCGAGTGCATGGAAGGACACCGCGGCGAGCCTCGGAATAAGCCCCCGTTCCCCGGCACCTACGGCCTGCACGGCAAGCCGACGCTGATGAACTCGGTCGAGACGTTCGCACATATCCCCGTCATCGCACGCAACGGGGCGGCCTGGTGGCAGGCGCAGGGTAAGGGCGACCATGCCGGACTGAAGTTCTTCGCCGTCTCCGGCCACGTGGCGCGGCCCGGCGTGTACTGCGTACCGACAGGCACCACCGCCCGCGAGCTGCTCGAGGAGGCCGGCGGAGTCGACGGCGGCAGGCCGCTTGGCGCGATCCAGCCCGGCGGCGCGTCGTCCAACTTCATCGGACCAGACAAGCTTGACGTGGAACTGGACTTCGGCACGCTGCAGGCGGCCGGGTCAATGCTCGGCTCGGGCGCGATCGTCGTCATGGCCGAGGGCACTGACCTGCTCGCCGCCGCCGTCAATGTCCTGCGGTTCTTCCGGGACGAGTCGTGCGGCAAGTGCGTGCCCTGCCGGGTCGGCTCGATGAAGGCGCACGTCATCCTCGACGGCCTGCTCAAGGCGGGCGGCGGCGCCGCCGACGTGAACGGCGAGGTGCGCGACCTCGCCGAGGTCATGCGCCGTACCTCGATCTGCGGGCTCGGCCAGGTCGCGCTCGGCCCGGTGACAAGCGTGCTTCGCCTCGCGGAGGAGGACCGCGCCGCGGGCCATGGCTGACGCGGCCGGGCGGGAGTTCTTCACTACCCGGACAGTCGCCGATGCCCTCGTCGGCTTCCGTCCCCGGCGGCGTACCCGCGCCGAAACCCTGCCGCTGGCCGCGGCGCTCCGCCGGGTGCCGGTCGGCCCGGTCACCGCGCCGCACTCGCTGCCGGGTTTCGCGCGCTCCACTGTCGACGGCTACGCGGTCCGTGCCGTCGACACTTATGGCGTGTCCGAGGGCCTCCCTGGTTACCTGACCGTCACGGGCGCCGTCCGCATGGGCGCCGAACCAGACACGGCGGTTACGCCCGGCACGGCGGTCGCCATGCCGACCGGTGGCGTCATATCGCCCGGCGCGGACGCGGTCGTGATGGTCGAGTACACCGCCGAGGCCATGCCTGGCACGATCGAGGTGGTCCGCCCCGTCGCGCCCGGCGAGGGCATAGTGCGGGCCGATGAAGACGTCAGGTCCGGAGATGAGATCGTTCCCGGCGGCCGGCCGCTCCGCCCTCAGGATCTCGGCATGCTCGCCGCAGTCGGCGTGACGTCCGTGAGCGTGCACGCCAAGCCGGTGGTAACGATCTTCTCCACGGGTGACGAGGTGGTCCCGCCCGAGGCGGCAGAGCTGAAGCCTGGCCAGGTGCGTGATGCGACGGCGTCCGCGCTCGCCGCGCTAGTCGCGGACGCGGGCGGCGAGCCTGCCATCGGCGGGATCGTGCCCGATGACCCGGGCGCGCTGGAGGCAGCGCTGCGTGGCGCGCTGCAGGCCTGCGACGTCCTCGTGATCTCCGCCGGTTCCTCGGTCGGTGCCAGGGACGAGACCGCGAAGGCCGTCGGCCGGCTCGGCCCGCCAGGCATCTGGTGCCACGGCCTGGCTATCAAGCCGGGCAAGCCGACGCTGCTGGCTGAGTGCGACGGCGTGCCCGTGATTGGGCTGCCGGGCAACCCGCGGTCGGCGCTAGTGGTCTTCCGGCTGATCGGAATGCCGATCGTCCGCCTCGTCGGTGGCTGCGAGGTGTCGTTGCCGGAACCCTCGACGCGGGCCAGGCTGTCCAGGGATGTTGCGTCCGCGACCGGACGGCTCGATATCGTGCAGGTAAAGGTGAACGCGGGGGTGGCGGCACCGGTATTCGGCGTGTCGGCGCTGTTGTCCGTGCTGACCGAGGCCGATGGCTACATCATGATCCCCGAGGAGGCGACCGGGCTGGATGCTGGCAGCGAAGTGAACGTGATCCTCTATGGCTGAAGGGCCGTCGAACAGCCCGTTCATCCATGACGTTCCCGCTGCGCAGGCGCTGGAGGCCTGGCGCGCCGCGCGTGAGGCGGCTGGCTGCCGGGAACGCCTGCCGGCCGTCACCGTACCCGTCGCTGATGCAGCCGGACTCGTCACCGCCGCGCCGGTGTGGGCCGTCCGCTCATCCCCGCCGTTCGATGCCGCCGGGATGGACGGCATCGCGGTTCGTTCCGCGGACACGCCAGGCGCGAGCGAGACCACCCCGCTCTGGCTCGGCCCCGACGCTTACGACGTCGTAGACACCGGCGATCCGATGCCTGACGGCCGCGACGCGGTGGTCATGCGGGAGCACGTCCACTATGACGACGTCGGCCGGGCCGAGCTCCGCGCCGCCGTTCCCCCCTACCAGCACGTCCGGTCGATCGGCGAGGACGTGAGTGCTGGTGAGCTGCTGCTCCCGGCGGGACACCGCCTCCGGCCCGCTGACGTGGCCGCAGCGGCGGCTGCGGGGGCGATGCACCTGTCCGTTCGGAAGAAGGCGCTCGTTCTTGTCCTGCCGACCGGAGATGAAGTGCGACCGATCGGAGCCGAGACCGGGCCGGGGGAGATTCTCGACACGAACTCGCTGATGCTTGCCGAGCAGGCGCGGGAGGCCGGGTGTGAGGCGCGGTGCCTGCCGATCGAGCCGGATGATCCGGAGCGGATCGCGGCGGTGGTTCGGGAGGCTGCCGCGGAGTGCGACCTGCTGATCGTAATCGCCGGGTCGAGCGCGGGGCGGGATGACTACACGGCGCGTGTCGTCGCGTCCACGGGGACCCTGGCTGTGCACGGGGTCGCCGTGCGGCCGGGGCACCCGGTCGTGCTCGGCGTGGTGGGCCAGACGCCGGTGCTCGGCGCGCCCGGGTACCCCGTGTCCGCGGCACTGACGTTTGACATCTTCGCGGCGCCGCTGCTGGCTGAGCTGTCCGGTGCGCCGCCGCGGCGGCGGCCGCGTGCTTCAGCGCGGCTGGCGCGCAAGCTCGCGTCGCCCCTCGGCATGGACGACTGGGTCCGCGTCCGGATCGGTTCCGTCGGCGGAGCCCTCGTGGCGACGCCGCTGCCGCGCGGCGCTGGCGTGCTGACTTCGCTGGTCCGTGCGGACGGACTGCTCGTCGTGCCGGCCGGCGTAGAAGGGCATCATGCGGGCTCTGTCGTGCCGGTCGACCTGCTGCGCGGGCTCGACGAGATCGCGCGCACCATCGTCGCGATCGGCTCGCACGACATGGTGCTTGACCTGGCGTCCTCGTTTCTGCGCGCCGACGACCCGATGGTGACGCTCGCGTCGTCGAACGTCGGGTCTCTCGGCGGGCTCGTGGCGCTGCGCGACGGGCTGTGCCATATCGCCGGGTCGCACCTGCTGGACCCGGCTTCGGGCGAGTACACGCTGCCGTACGTGGATCGTGTCTTCGGAGCCGCGTCAGGCGATGTGGCGGTGGTGCGGCTGGTAGAGCGGTCGCAGGGACTGATGGTCGCCGCCGGGAACCCCCTGGGCATCGCCGGCCTGCCCGATGTGTGCCGACCTGGTGTCCGGTACGTCAACCGGCAGCGCGGCGCGGGAACGCGGGTGCTCCTCGACGTCATGCTCGCACAGCAGTGCCTCGCGGCGTCCTCGATCGAGGGATACGCGCGGGAAGAGCCGACGCACCTGGCGGTCGCCGCGGCGATCGCATCCGGTCGGGCCGACGCCGGCCTCGGGATCATGGCGGCCGCGCAGGCGTTCGGGCTTGGCTTCGTCCCACTGGCCACGGAGCCGTACGACCTGGCCGTCGCGCCGGGCGCGCTGGACTCACCGCAGCTCGCTCCGCTGTGGGCACTGCTCCGGTCAGATCGCTTCAAGGCGTCGGTAGAAGAACTCGGCGGCTACTCGGCCAAGGAAATGGGCCGCCGGGTGCGCTGACGCCGGCCCGCTGCTGTTACGTGCCGAGCACCTGCGCCTTCGCCGCCGCGAACTCCTCGTCAGTGAGCAGGCCCTGCGATCTCATATCGGCTAGCTCCCTGATCTTGGACATGGTGTCGCCTGGCGTGGCGGCTGCCTGCTGCTGTGGTACCTGGCTTTGGGCCGCCTGGTACTGGGCCCGCTCGTCTGCTCGCTGCGCGCCGCGCCTTGACACGTTGTCGGAGACGGCGGTAGCGGTACCGGCCACCACCGCGGTGCGGGCCATGGTTCCCAGCAGCCCGGGCCGTCCCATCCGGCCGGGCGCCACCACCATAGGTCGCCTGCGCATGACTGCCTCCTACTTTTCGTCGAGCGCCGCGATCGCCCGCAGGACGCTGTCGCGCGGGATCCGCTCCTGGGCGACCACCTGGCCGTGCGACCCGCGAAGTGCCGCCGCTAGCCGGGCGGCCCAGCTGTTCTCCCAGACGATGACCATGGCGGACGAGCCTGGATCGAGCTCGTCGGCGATCTTGTCGAGATCGGAGTCACTGAGCAGGTCGAACTGCGTGTCGGCAAGGCCCGAGAAAGCCCGGGCGACGTGCTCGTCGGTTGCTTCCAGGCAAGAAACAGAGTCGTCGGCCGCTTTGCGCACGAACGCCAGGTCGATGATGTGGACTGTCCCGCTGCGGTTCAGTTCAGCCAGGGCTGGGGCCACGTCGTCGCTGAACTCGTCCGTGTCGAAGCGGATCACGGCTACATCGACCGGGCCGATGGCGTTCGCATCAAGCAGTGCTGTGGGCATCTCGGCGGCATGCCCGCTGGTCACGCGCGCAAACAACGCGGCGTGCGCCCGGCATCACCCGCTAAGAGTGAATCCAGCTTGCGCTCACCGTGCGATCGTAGATATGCGGCATCGGGGATATGCCGTGCTCACCAGGCTCGGGGGACATGCATGCTCAACGCGATTCTGAACATCCTGTGGCTCGTGCTCGAGGGCTTGTGGATGGCTATCGTCTACGTGCTAGCGGGAATTGTCTGCTTTGCTCTCATCATTACGATCCCGTTCGGGATCGCCGCGTTCCGCATCGCCGGCTACGTGCTGTGGCCATTCGGACGGACAGTCGAGCGGCGCGCGAGCGCAGGAATCGGCTCGATCATCGGCAACGTACTCTGGATCATCTTGTTCGGCTGGTGGCTGGCACTGGGACATCTGATCGCCGGTCTAGTGCTGTGTCTGACCATCATCGGCATCCCGCTGGGCATCGCCAGCTTCAAGATCATCCCAGTGACGCTCGTGCCGCTCGGCACCCGGATCGTCCCGGTCAACCGGCTAGCGAACGGACAGTATGGCGGGCCCGCGCGCTACTAGCTCGCCGATCACCGGCGCGCCCGGAATCTCGCCGGCTACCAGGAGGCCGCCTGAGGTCTGAGCGTCAGCCAGTAGGAGCAGCCGCTCCTCGGGCACGCGGCCGAAGTCTGTGTGCGGACGGACCCAGTCAAGGTTCCGCCTGGTACCGCCGGGCACGTAGCCGGCCCGCAGCGCCTCGATCGCACCATCGATGAGGGGAACGGCGGCGCTGTCCACCACGGCGCTGACGCCGCTCGCCCTGGCCAGCTTGAACAGGTGGCCGAGCAGGCCGAAACCTGTCACGTCGGTGGCGCAGTCGAGGTCGGCTGCGAGCGCCTCGCGACTGGCCGCTGCGTTGAGCGTGGTCATTACCTCGATGGCGGCCGGGAAGACCTCGCCGGTGGCCTTGTGCCGCGAGTTCAGTACTCCGCTGCCAATGGGCTTGGTCAGCGACAACGGGAGTCCGGCCCGGCCGGCATCGATGCGCAGCAGCCTGGCCGGGTCAGCCAGCCCGGTGACCGCCATGCCGTACTTGGGCTCGGGGTCGTCGATGCTGTGGCCTCCCGCCACGTGGCACCCGGCCGCGGTGGCAGCATCGAGCCCGCCGCGGAGCACCTCGGCGGCCAGGCCGACGTCCAGTACATCGCGCGGCCAGCCGAGCAGGTTGACCGCAACGAGTGGCTCGCCGCCGACGGCGTACACGTCCGACAGCGCATTCGTCGCCGCGATCTGCCCGAACGTGTAGGCGTCGTCGACTACCGGGGTGAAGAAGTCGGCCGTGGCGATCACGGCCCGATCGGGCGCGATCTGGACGACGGCGGCGTCATCGCCGTGCTCGACGCCGATGAGCAGGTCGGCCGGCCTGCGCGCCGGAATAAGCCGGGCAACGGCTTCCTCAAGCTCACCTGGTGGGATCTTGCAGGCGCAGCCGCCACCGTGGGCGTACTGGGTGAGCCGGACGGGAGCCTGGATGGTCATGAGCAGAACTGTAACTGCTGGCAGGCTTGCGAACCCGGCTGCGTGCGTGGTGGCATGCGGTATGAGTCGGCGCCGGGTCGATGCGGGCAGGCGCGCCGCGACGAAGGATGGAGTCGTGCTGTGACCAGTACCGAAGTTCCAGCCGAGATTGCCGCCCAGCAAGCGGTCCTCCAGCAGCAGTGGGCTGGGCAGACGCTCTGTGACGCACTGGCGAGCACCGCTGAGCGTTACGGCGAGATGCCTGCCTACTCCGACCGGGATGATGGCGGCCCCTGGCAGACCATTACCTGGGCGCAGACGCGGGAACTCGCACTTCAGCTTGCCGCCGCGTTCGCGGAGCTTGGCCTGCGTCCCGGCGACAAGGTCGCGCTGATGATGCCGAACCGGGTCGAGCACGTGCTCGCGGATATGGGAGTTCTGCACGCGGGCGGCGTGCCGGTCACGTTCTATGCAACTCTCGCTGCCGAGCAGATTGCCTTCATGGCCGGAAACTGTGACGCCAAGATCGCGGTGATCGATGGCGCCAGCGAGCTCGCGCGCTGGCAGCAAGTGCTGCCGCAGCTGCCGTCGCTGCGCAAGGTCATCGTCCGGGATGCGGCCGCCTGCCCTCCTGAGGTGCCGTACCTGAGCTGGCAGGAGTTCGCGACGCTCGGCGCGCAGCGGCTGGCAAAGGATCGGGGGCCGGTCATGAGGCGGGTCGCGGCGATCAAGCCGGATGACCCGGTCACGCTGCTGTACACCTCCGGCACGACCGGGAACCCGAAAGGCGTCATCATCACCCACGCGAACGTGCTCTTCGAGGTGGAGGCCGGCCGGGCGGCCGATCTCAGCCGCATGCACGTGCGCTGGGTCTCCTACCTGCCGCTAGCGCACATCGCGGAGCGGATGTTCACCCTGTACCTGGCGATCACGAATGCGATGCACACCTATTTCTGCCACGACGCCGCCACGCAGCTAGTAGGGACAATGGGGGAGGTCAAGCCGACGGCGTTCTTCGGCGTGCCGCGGATCTTCGAGAAGGTGATGGCAGGGATCCAGGCGCTGCTTGCGGCTGAACAGGACGAGGCCAGGAAGGCTGCAGTGGCAACGGCCATGGAAACGGGCCTGGCCTACGTGCGCAGCACCCAGTACGGCCAGACCACGTCGCCCGAGCTAGCTGAGAAGTTCGATGCTGCAGAGGAGCAGGTCCTGCGGCCGATCCGGTCGCTGCTCGGCCTGGGCCAGACCGAGATCGTGGTCAGCGGTGCGGCGCCGCTGCCGCCCGAGGTCGGCGCGTTCTTCGGCGGGCTCGGCGTGCGGATCATGGACGTGTACGGGATGAGCGAGACGACCGGCGCGTTCACCACGAATACACCGGGTGCCTTCCGGCTCGGCACCGTGGGCAGGCCCGTTCCCGGCATTGAGGTAAGGATCGCCGACGACGGCGAGATCCTGACCCGAAGCCCGCTGAACACCCCCGGATACCTCAACCTGCCCGAGCAGACCGCTGACCTCATTGACGCCGATGGCTGGCTGCACACCGGCGATATCGGCGCCATCGATGCGGACGGATTCGTGCGCGTGGTCGACCGGAAGAAGGAGCTGATCATCACTGCGGGCGGCGAGAACGTCTCGCCCGCGGCGGTGGAGAACCTGCTGGTGGCGCACCCGCTGATCGGCCAGGCGCTGGCCTACGGCGACCGGCGGCCGTACCTGGTGGCGATCCTGACCCTGGACAGCGGGGTCGCGCCGGCCTGGGCCAAGGCACGTGGCATCGAGGAGACCTCGCTGGCTGAGCTGGCCGCTAACGATGTCGTTCGGGCCGAGATCGGCCAGGCGGTGGCCGACGCGAACGCCAAGCTGGCCAGGGTGCAGCAAATCAAGTACTGGGAGCTGCTGCCGGTCGAGTGGACCCCGGAGAGCGCGGAGCTGACGCCGACCTTCAAGCTCAAGCGGCGGGTAGTGCACGCCAAGTACGCCGACGTCATCGACGCCCTCTACGGGAGTTAGGACACCGCGCCAGAACTAGCCGGTCGGCAGGGTCGCGGGCTGGCCGGCCGTCCGTCAGGTCGGCTTGACCGCCCGAGTTGCGAAGTAACCGGGCAGATAGGCGGCGGTTGGCCCAACGTGATGCGGGCGCTCGGTGAAGCCGGTGATGACGAAACCGGCCTCGAGCTGGCCGCCGATCTGCTCGGCCAGCGTGTGGCTGTACTCGACCGGCGCGTCCAGGCCCCATAGTCGTTCGCGCTCGTCCGTGCTCAGGTGGGTGATGTCCGAGTAGGGCAACGTATGCCGGACAACCAGCTCGCCCCGGTTATCGGCGGCGTCAGCGTCGAAGATGAAGATATCGGGGTTCATGAAGCCGGCGAGCAGGACGCCGCCAGGCCGCAGCACCCGGAAGCACTCCCGCCATACCGGCGCCAGGTCCGGGCAGAACACGTTCGAGACGGGATGGAAGACCAGGTCGAAGCTGGCGTCGGCGAATCCGCTGAGATCACGCATGTCGCCGAGCACGGTGACGAGTTCTAGGCCCTCGCGATCGGCCACCATCCGGTCCTGCGCTAGCTGACGGGGCGAGTTGTCCAGCACGGTCACGCTTGCGCCGGCCGCCGCCAGCACCGGGCCCTGCTGGCCACCGCCGCTGGCGAGGCAAAGTACGTCGGCTCCAGCAAGCCGATCTCCGAACCAGTCCAGCGGCACCGGGTCGTACCCGATCAGCACGACTGACCAGGTGCCCGCACGAGCAGCGGCGATCACGTCGGGCCCGACTGGGACTGTCCACTCGTTCCCGGTGTCGACCTCACGGTCCCAGGCCGCACTGTTGTGGGCTACCGGATCGATCTCGGCCTTGCTTTCCGGATCAGGGGCTGCTGGATCAGGCTGGGTGGTCACGCCTCGCACGCTAGCGGGGGTCTGGCGTCTTACGCATCCGGTTAGCCAGTGGCGGCGTTGCCGAGCGGCGGGCGGAAGATCATGCAGCTGCTGGTGGCATGCGCATAGAGCTTCCCGGCCGCGTCGGTGAGCCGTGCCTGCGCCAGCGCTGAGCGGCCGCCGAGGTGAGCGACCGTGCCCGCGCATCTCATCAGGCCGGTTCCGGATGTGACGGGGCGCAGGAACTTCACGCTGAGGTCCAGGCTCGTGTAATAGGTCCCGGCGGGCAGCATGCTCTGGACCGCGCAGCCGCATGCGGAGTCGCAGAGGGTGGAGAGCACGCCGCCGTGCACGGTGCCGATCGGGTTGTAGTGGAACTCGGCCGGCGTGAACTCGAATACGACGTTGCCCGGCTCCACGGTGACGGGCGTGAAGTCCAGCGTCCTGGCCACCGGTGGCGCGGGCAGGCTGCCGTTCAGCAGCGCGGTCAGGAACGCGACACCGTCTAGCTCCCGCGCTGCTGCCGCGCTGATCGCCGGATCAGCCCACTCGTAGGCCCGGCTGCGCTCGCCGCGCAGGTCGAGCTGGCTAGGCTGCAGATTGGCTTGCTGCACGAGGGTCTCCTGACTGGCGGATATCGGATTGGCTGGCGGGCAGGCGCACGATCGCTGGCACGGGCCAGCCGTCCGCCGCCTGCCAGGGCGTGATGGCTGGCCTGATGGTGAGAGCGTCTGGCGTCCGCTCCCACCGCGCGTCAGGCCACCTGCGGCTGATGATGCCCAGCATTTTGCGGTTGTCCGGCAGCACGTCCAGGACCAGCGAGCAGACACCGCGGCGGGCCGCGCGGCCGACGAGCGTGCTCAGCAGCAGCCCTCCGAGCCCGTGCTGCTGCCAGCGGTCGGTCACCACCAGGCCGATGTTGCTCGTCAGCCGGTCACCGGGGCTGGCGTCCGCCGCCATCCCGTGGGCGATCACCGCGCCCGTCTCGTCGGTCACCAGCAGGACGTCCGCCCCAGTACCGCCGGACAGCGCCCGTAGCAGGCTCGAGGTCGGCGGGGCCACGCTGGCGAAGAACCGCAGGTACCGCGCTTCCGGAGACAGACCGCACACGAAGTCGCTAATGCGGACGGCGTCCTCCTCCGGGCGCGCCTGGCGCAAGAGGGCAGTGGCGCCAAACACAGTGACGCCAGCCAGGGTCCGTTCCATAGACCCAGGCTCTACCCGGTTGCTAAGTCTGTCAAGTAGACCTAGCCTGGAGATATGGCGAAACCCTGGCAGCTCGATTACGACTCAGCCAACTGCAACATCGCGGCTGCGCTCGGGATCGTCGGCGAGAAGTGGACATTCCTGGTGCTCCGCGAGGCCTTCAACGGCGTCCGCAGGTTCGACGATATGCAGCGGCGGACCGGTGCGCCGCGGCAGGTGCTCAGCCACCGGCTCGCCCGGCTGGTAGCCGAGGGCATCCTGCGGAAGGTGCCGTACCAGGAGGAAGGCCAGCGCCCGCGGAACGAGTACCGGCTGACTGAGAAGGGAATCGAGTTGTTCCCCGTTATCGCGGCGCTGCTGGCCTGGGGCGACAAGTATGCCGCCTGGCCTGGCGGGCCGGCGGTGGAACTCACGCACCGCGACTGCGGCGCCCCGGTTTCCCTCGAACTTGCCTGCGCCGAGGGTCACGTGCTCGGCTCAGCCCGTGAGGTGACGCCGGTGCCTGGCCCCGGTGCCCGGCGGATAGCCTGACCTGCCGATAGGGTCGGCTTCGGAGGCGTCAGGGTGCCTGGTGGCCCCCCCGGTCTTCAAAACCGGTGGGCGGCGCTCCGCGTCGTCGGCGGGTTCGATTCCCGTCCGCCTCCGCTGCCTGCGTCACTCGCGACTTTCGAGCGGTGCTGCGGCGCTTGGTGACACGCTGGCCAGGAACAGAGCGGCCAGTAACGGCCGCCACCAGCGTCACCAGCTCCACCGGGCTGAAAGGCTTAGCCAGGGGGGTATCTGCTCGCCGATGCCGGGTTCGGCTCCCGTCGTCGCTGCCGTCGGGCCACAGCACCACGGTCCGTACCCGCTGCGTTGCGGGATCGGCGCGCAGCTCGCGGGCAACGTCCCAGCCGGCCGCGCTGGATCATGCCGCGAGCACCGCCCCGGCGGCCCTGGCTGAGCAGGTGCCTGGCGGCGACTAGGTAGCGCTCCTCCTCATCCGGTGCCAGCTCGATCGCACGCTCCAGGCACCGAACCGGTTCGTCCAGGTCACCAGCCGCATCCGCGGAGGCCGCGCACAGGTCGAGCAGGGACAAGCCTGACGCTGCACGTGCTCACGCGCTGTTTCTGCCCACGGCTCGTAGTCGTCCTCTGGAAGCAGGTCGCCCCGGAAGTACGCGAGCGCCGCCCGCGCTGCCGACACGGCCTCGCGAGACTGAGTCGCCGCCAGGGATAGCGCTCGCCTGGCACTGCCAGCACATGCCTGGACATCCGTGTGCACGCCAGGGCCGAGGCACAACCG
>Ga0335075_10014058_pt1 | contig 12041 bp, 13 predicted proteins | sample Lox_Sample_24_FD_206723 | JGI IMG/M metagenome (GOLD analysis project Ga0335075, IMG submission 206723) | Soil microbial communities from Loxahatchee National Wildlife Refuge, Florida, United States - Lox_Sample_2.4 | ecosystem: Environmental > Terrestrial > Soil > Wetlands | place: USA... | reverse complement strand
GGCAATCGAGCCCGATCGAGTCCAGAGGAAGAGTTCCAATTGCATTATGACCGCTATATCGAGCGCGACGCCTTACGGGTAAGCGGTTTGCTCTCAAGCCTAGACCGAACCGCCGAAAGTGCGGCTAGGGTCACCTGACGAACACCAGGGCGAGGTCCTGGAGTATGAATTCTCCGCTCGCGATCAGCAATTTCTCCGTCGTGACTAGCCTTGGTGCGGGTCGCACACAGACCTTGGCGGCGCTGCGCGAAGGGCGTAGCGCGCTTGCGCCTTGTAGGTTTGATGCCGTGCCGTTTCCGGCATATGCGGGCGAGATCGCCGAGCTCAACAATATGCCGCTCGAAGGTCAATTTGCAGCCTTTGATTGCCGCAACAATCGTCTGGCAGCACTGGCGTTGCGGAACGATGGATTTGCTGACACGGTCGAGGCTGCGCGGCTAAGCTACGGTTCCGCACGCGTTGGTGTTATGCTCGGTACCAGCACCGCAGGCCTGCAGCAAACAGAGATGGCCTATCGCAACCGCGACCCGGAGACCGGACAGCTGCCTACTGGATTTGACTATGCAAGGACGCACAATTCCTATTCCTTGGCACGGTTTGTCCGGTTGGCGTGCAATCTCAGCGGTCCAGCCTTCGTCGTTTCGACCGCCTGCGCGGCGACGGCAAAGGTATTTGCCAGCGCGATGCGGATGATTGACGCGGGAGTTTGCGACGCCGCGGTGGTTGGCGGTGTGGACACGCTGTGCGCAACCACTCTCTATGGTTTCCATGCACTTGGCCTGATCGCGGAAGGGCCCTGCCGGCCGTTCGACGTCGAACGCAGTGGCATTTCAATCGGGGAAGGCGCTGGCTTCTTTCTTCTCGAGAGGCCGACTGCCCATCACGGCCCGGAGAGTGTTTTCCTTCTCGGTTTTGGCGAAAGTTCGGACGCGTATCACATGTCTTCTCCGCATCCGGAAGGCATTGGCGCTCGGCTGGCGATGGAGCAAGCGCTGGCGATGGCCGACCTTGACCCGGCTGCGATCGACTACATCAACCTCCATGGAACGGCGACGCCGGTTGGGGACGCTGCCGAGGACCGCGCTGTTTCGGACCTGTTCGGCGTCAGGACGGCGTGCAGTTCGACCAAAGGATTTGCCGGGCACACGCTCGGCGCCTCCGGCGCGGTCGAAGCCGCGTTTTGTGCGCTCTCGATCGAGCACGGGTTGCTGCCGGGCAGCCCGCATACGCGGACCATTGATCCAACCTTCAGGAGCGCGTACGTACAAGAGACTCGATCTGCTCGGGTTGATCGGGTCGTGAGCAATTCCTTTGGCTTCGGCGGCGCGAATTGTAGCTTGGTGCTGGGGCACGCGGCGTGATTCGTGTCTATATCGAAGGTGTAGGACTATACGGACCTGGCCTTGATGGTTGGGTAGAGAGCGTGCCTGTCCTTCTCGGCCGACGGGAATACGTGGCGACGCCGGTGCGGTTGCAGCCAGCGCCCCTGCTGCCGGCGAACGAGCGGCGCCGCGCAGTGGAGACCGTCCGCCTCGCCCTCGCGGTCGGGGCCGATGCATTCGCTGCCAGCGGACGGGATCCTGCGGCGACAGCGACGGTCTTCGCATCGTCCGGGGGTGACGGCGAGACGATTCATCACATCCTAAGCGTCCTCGCATCGTCTAATCGTGAGCTCTCGCCAACACGGTTTCACAATTCTGTCCACAACGCGCCGGCGGGCTATTGGGGCATTGCCACCGGTTCTCGTGCAGCGTCGAGCAGCCTTTGCTGTCACGACGACAGTTTCGCGGCGGGCTTGCTCGAAGCTGCGGTCCAAGCCTCGTCTGGGTGGCAGCCGGTCCTGCTGATCGCCTACGATGTACAATATCCGGCGCCACTGAGCCAAGTGCGACCAATCGGGGCGTCCTTTGCAGTTGGCCTGCTGCTGGTTCCGGAGCCGAGCGGGGCCGCTTTTGTCCGGCTCGATCTTGATCTGCTGCCCGGATCGCAGGCATCGGATTTCGATCTGCCGGGACTTGAAGATCTGCGACGAAATACGCCGGCGGCTCGCAGTCTGCCGCTGCTCGTTGCATTGGCGAAGAATGAGGCAGCTTCGTTCTCTCTGAATTATCTCGATGACATAGTGCTCAAGCTGAGTACCATTCCAGTGCCAAACGGTGCGCCGGCAACTGCCGGAGCGTTCGGAAGCAAGGCATCATGATCGTTGATCGGGACGGGATTGCAGCGATGATCCCGCATGCGGGTGACATGTGTCTGCTGGATGGCGTGCTGCACTGGGATGCGAGCTCGGTGCGGTGCGTCTCTCGCCGCTTTCTCGACCTGCGCAATCCGATGCGGCGGGCCAATGGCAAGCTGGGCACGGCCTGTGGTGTCGAGATTGCTGCACAGGCAATGGCGGTACATGGCAAACTTATCGGGCGCAGGGAAGGGCGGGTCATCCAAGGCTATCTTGCGAGCGTGCGTGACACGTGGCTCGCGGCGCAATGCCTCGACGGTGTTTCCGGCGAACTAATTGTCGACGCGCAGCGACTGATGAGCGACGAACAGGGGGCGAGTTATCGCTTTACGGTGGCAAATCGCGGTGTGGTGGTGCTCGGCGGCCGTGCGACCGTTCTGTTAGGTGCCGGGCGATGATCCGGGCGTTGGTCAGCGGCGGGAGTGGCACGATCGGCGCGGCCATCGCACGGACCCTGGCGATGGCGGGGAATCACGTCTACGTGCATGCTTATGTTAATCGCGATCGCGCGGAGGAGATCGTGGCTGAAATCGTTCAGCTGGGCGGTTCCGCAGAGGTTGTTCAGTTCAACGTCGCTGATCCGACAGAGAGCCGAGATACCTTGGAGCGCTTGCTTGGGGCGGGGCCTATCCAGGTCGTTGTCAACAATGCCGGCATTCACGATGATGCGGTCATGCCGGGCATGCGGCCAGATCAGTGGTCCCGCGTTATCGACGTTTCGCTAAACGGATTCTTTAACGTCACCCAGCCGCTGCTGATGCCAATGATTCGAGTGAGATGGGGGCGGATCATCAACGTCTCGTCCGTCGCTGCAATCGCCGGCAATCGCGGGCAGGTAAACTACGCGGCCGCGAAGGCCGGTCTGCATGGGGCGACGCGCTCCTTGGCGCTTGAACTGGCCAGTCGCGGGATTACCGTGAATGCGGTGGCCCCCGGGATCATCGCCTCCTCGATGAGCGCCGCCGCGTTTCCGGAGGAGGCGATCGGGCGGCTGGTGCCAATGAAACGCGCCGGCCGACCCGAGGAAGTGGCTGATCTTGTAGCCTTTTTGGCTTCCGACCGGGCAAGCTACATCTCGGGCCAAGTGGTCGCCATCAATGGCGCAATGATCTGACCCGGCGTGCGGTGAGCCGTGGGAGACGGAGGAGGCATTCCGCCATGAGGCGGGCGTGAGCCGTCGCGAGAAGCAGGTTGTCACGGCCGTAGCGGAAATGCGAGACACCACCGGCGGCGGCGCTGAGATAACGCACAGGTGCGGGAAGGTTGATTGTGCGCACGCCGCGCCAGCAAAGGCGCACCGCAGCCTCCAAGTCGAAATCATAACCGCGCATCGAACTGGCCGCGTTCATCACACTCAGTAATACACTAAGCGGATACACCCGAAATCCGAATAGCGAGTCGGCAATTGCCCCTCTTGTTTCGAGTCTTGCCAGTGCGTTTGAGACACAGCGACCGAGCACGCGCAGACGTGGCGCGTCGCGATCGAAGACGGGCACTCCAAGGATCATTGCGTCCTGGTTCTGGCGGGACACGCCGATGAATTGCGGGATCGAGGCGGCAGGATGCTGGCCATCGGCATCCATGACGAGGGCATGGGTGAAACCAAGAGCCCACGCCCTACGCAGCCCGTCGAACAGGGCGGCTCCCTTGCCTCCGTTCCGGTTTCGCACGAATACGCGCAAGCCCGCGTCGCGACGACCGCATTCCACGAGCTCTTCGCCTGTGCCGTCGGTGCTGCCGTCGATCACGACCCAAACCGGTTGCCAGTGACGGCGCACTTCGGTGACCGTGTCGAACAGTCTTCTACCAGTATTGTAACTCGGAAGGAGGACCAGATGGGTTTCCACCGCCGTTCGCTCGCTGATCCACTATGGCCGCGGACCTAGCTGGCGGCGGCCCGTGTCGCAGGTCCCACATTGCGCGACCAGTGAAGACGATTCCGTAGATGTGCGAACTTTGTGATATAGTAGATCATTCGAAACAAGAAGAGGCGTGAGCGGATAGCCCATCTGCCGCCGAGGTCGCCCGCCAGCAGCGCGAGAATCGCTTCCTCCATCCGGAACCAGTTGCGTGGCGACATAAACAGATTGCGCATTGCCGGCTCGCGGATGCGATAGATGAACCAGATGATCGGGCCGAGCGCCCGGCGGGTCGTCGCATCGTAGCGTTTGAGTGCATGGGGTGTCGAACGTGGGTTGCGCAGGCACGCGCTGACCGCTTCTGCACCGCGAAATGCCATAGTCATGGCGAGATAGACGCCCGTGGAGAAGACCGGATCAATGAATTCGAAGGCGTCGCCGACAAGGATGAACCTCTTGCCGCCCGTCCGCTTTGAGCCGTAGGAATAATTGGCGGTGGCAGTAACCGAGCCGACTAGGTGGGCTTCCTTGAGGCGGCTCGCGATTTCGGGACATGATGCGATGACGCTCATAAAGAAGCTCGCGACGTCGGTTTTGCGGTTTTTGAGGAATTCGGCTGGGCAGACGGCGCCCACGCTTGTTGTGCCGTCGATCAGCGGGATGAACCAGAACCAGCCATTGTCGAACCAGACGATACTGATATTTCCCTCAGCCTTGCCGGGCAGACGCCGCGCGCCGATGAAATGGCCGAAGATCGCGCTACTGTTGGTCCGGCGATTGCGTTCCCTGAAGCCAAGTTGTGTAGCCAGCAGCGTATCGCGGCCTGACGCGTCCACCACGAAGGCGGCGGTCCAGCGACGCTCGCGCCCATTGCCATCACGCCCCTCGATCTGCGGATCATCGCCGTCAGGAAAGGCGACCGAGGTGATGCGGCAGCATTCGAGAACTCTGGCCCCCTTGGCCTCGGCGTTCTTCAGGAGGACGTAATCGAAGGTCGAACGACGGACCTGGAAGGAATAGGGGAAGCGCCTGTCTAGGGCGCGTGCGAAATCGTAGGTGACGCTCTTTCCGTGATAGGCGGAGACGAACTCGATGCCATGCTTCGGCATTGATGTCCGTTCAATCTCCTGGCGCACGCCCAGACGGTCGAACAGCGGCAGATTGTATGGCAGCAGCGACTCGCCAATATGGAAGCGGGGATGTTGATCCTTCTCGGCAAGTATCACCCGATGGCCGGCTTCCGCCAGCAAGGCGGCAATGGTCGAACCGGCGGGACCGCCGCCGATGACGAACACGTCGCAATCGACCTTAGTCGGCATTTCTCGCGATTCCACCGGTGTCAGGCCCGGATAATCTCTGCTGCGGTGACGAGCGCAGCGTAGTGCGTCGTCGCGGCCGTCGCCCTGCCGCAAACTCCAATCTAATTGCGTATAGCTTCGCTGTCATGTCCAATGACCAGGATCGTCCTGGAATGTCGATGGTGGTCAGGATCGGCGCAATTCCGGCGCCAACATAAAAGTTGGCACATCGCTTACCAGCACGCCCATACAGTCGTCCATCAGCCGCAAACGGCCGCCGGCTCGCCCACTGTCAACGCCGCCAGCCGGCGAAGGCGGTGGCCGGAGGCCAGTGTTTAGCGAGGGCTAGGCCATATGTTCGCCCGAGAGCGGGGTAACCCGTCTCTCAAGATGAAGGTGTCCGAGGATTGCGCCGGATGGCTCGGTGCCGAGCCTCATGTATAGGAGACGGGTCACCCCGCTCTCGGGCGAACATGCGGTCGAAGCGATCTGCCTCACCGGTGCATCCTCCCGTCTCGCGGCCCTCTCCCGTAGCGCCAGAGCCCGGCCCGAAGCGGCCAGGTCGCCAAGACCAGCGCCGCCCAGGCCAGGGCGGCCACCAGCCTTGCGTGGTTCCAGAGGAACACCCAAGCCGCGACGACCAGGACCGCGGAGAGGAGAATCGGTACCAGCACCCGGAGCTTGTGCCATGTCCAGGTGCTTTGCCGCTCGAGCCGCGAGCGCCCCTCGAGTGAGTGAAGGACGGTGGTGGCCGATATTGGCGCGATCGACTTCCACCGCACCACTCTGCTCCTAATGGAGCAGCACGACCCACTACGGCGGACCACGCCCTCGCCCAGCTCTGCGAGCACTGCGCCGCTGGCCACCTGGAAGGATGCACTGCCCGGTTACGGGAGCTCGCGGAACCCAATCGGATGGAGCGTGTGGATCGGATCTCCGGATCCACGTTATGGCTGGACTATTTCAACGGGACCAGGCCACGATGGGTTTTTCCCGGACACAGGTCAAACGTAACGGGTAGCTTGGTCTTCATGGGATGTGATGATCTCCTCGGGAGGCCATTTGAGCACACGGCCACTTGGTGGGTGGGGAATCTACAGCACCTGGCAGCTTGGCGCCCCAGGTACAAGGCTCAGCATTTCGAAGAGGGGAGGAAAACTGAGGAGCGATCCGTTTTCCGCCTCCAATCAGAACCTCACCAGGATGAGAACTACTCCCGTGGAGCGCACTGCTCATCGGATGATCTGCGGACTCATCATTCGCCGTCCATTTGGAATGAAATGCTGAGGCGCTTTGCCTCAGCGGCGACCACGGCAGGAGGCAAGCATGGTCGATGGCAAAGTGGTGATTGTGACCGGCGCGGCCGGCAATGTGGGCGTGGCGTTGACGAAACTGCTGGCAGCGCGCGGGGCTCGCGTGGCGGCAGTGGACCGGTCCGTGGACGCGCTGGCTGCGCGCCTCGGGTCGCTGGGCGAGGGGTTGCGCTTGCCGGTTGACGACCTCTCTGACCCAACTCAAGCGGCCGCTGCGGTGGACACGGTGGCGCAGCGGCTCGGCCGGCTGGACGGTGTTGCCGCGACGGTCGGCACCTTTGCCATGGCGCCGGTTGCCGAGACTACTCCCGAGCTATGGGAACGGATGCTGCGTATGAATGTGCTCTCGGCGGCGACGGTGTTCTCCGCCGCGTTGCCACACCTTCGGGCCGCCGGCGGAGGTAGCCTGGTTGCGATCGCCGCGGGGGCCGCGCTGCGCGCGCCAGGTGGCATGGCTGCATACGCCGCGTCCAAGTCGGCCGTGCTGCGGCTGGTGGAGGCGCTAAGCGATGAGGGCAAGCCGGACCGCATCCGCGTCAACGCGGTGTTGCCCGGCACCATCGACACGCCGCAGAATCGCGCCGCCATGCCCAATGCTGACCCTGCACACTGGGTGACGCCCGCGCAGGTCGCCGAGGCGATGGTCTTCTTGCTCTCCAACGCTTCGAGCGGGGTTACGGGCGCCGCACTACCGGTCGCCGGGTTCGGCTGAAGCCGGCCGGTCGGCGGAGCGATGGCGGCCGCCCTCACCACTTGGTCTCACGTCGCCGGCTGGACCAATGGGCACTGTCCTGCGAGGCTGAACGCCGTCCGACAACGCCTGTGGTCATGTTGTGCGAGACGCGGCAGCGCCACACAATTGGGGTCACCGGACGATTTATTCAAAACTGCATGCTAAGCCAGGCCAAGGCGGTGTGCGGCGAGAGCATGCAAAGGCGTGTGGACCCAGGTGGCTGTGCGGTAGGCTGACGCTTCGTTGCCGGAGGGCTGGGAGCGATGTCGGGGCTGATTTGGCGGCTTAAGCTGGTTGCGGAGCTGGAACGGGCGTGGTCTCCGCCTACGCCGGCGTGGTCGCTTGTCGCGGTATCGAGTACGCGAAGTGGCGGCTTTGGCACGTCCGCTGGCAAGGTTGCCTGATCAAGCTTGCTCGCCTCAGTCGCTGGACAGAAGCCAAGAGCATCCGCGACATCGAGGGCGTTCGGCTACTGCGGCGCCATCGCCACGACCTGATAGCTTATCTCGAAGCGAACCGATCAGCGCCGGTCAATTATCGCGCTCGCTGTGCCGCCGGTAAGCCGATTTCGACCGCCTTCGTTGAGAGTGCGAGCAACGAGATCGTAGCCCGCCGTATGGTAAGAAGCAGCAAATGGGCTGAAAAACAAGAATTTTTAGCCAGTTCTGCGGATTTGGGCGCAAGTTCGCGCAAGTGGCCATGTCTGGTCCCTCGGCCGCGGTCGGTGGCATTTCCGTTGGTATCCGACCTCCTGTCGGTATTACGATTTTGGCGGGCTGGAATCGAATCTATGCCACTCTCGGATGTGAAATGCCGGAATGCCCGGCATGCGAACAAATTGCAGGAGCTCTGTCATTCTCGACCGACAAACTCGACTGCCCCCTGCCTATTATGCGATCGCTCTGCCGCCTCGATGAGCTGCATAACGGCGAGCCCGGCACGCACGTCGGGTAGATGCTCGAGATGAGGACTACGGTCTTCACCGATCAGCTCGCTGAGGCGAGCATAGGCATAATCCCTGTAGAGGTTGGCAAAGGCGAGTGCATAGCCTTCCGGATGACCGGGCCGGAACCTGGTCGCTTCGAGCGAAGGTCGGGAGAGCTCGTCGAGGCCCCGACTGAGGCGGCAGGTTGGCTGGCCCAGGCGCTGTAGCCAGAGCACCTCGGGCTCTTCCTGCCGCCAAACAAGTGCACCGTCCTCGCCAAAGATGCGAAACGATAACCCATGCTCGTTGCCGATCGCCACGTAGCTGCTCCAGATGCGCCCTACCGCTCCGTTGTCCCAGCCGGTTGTGAGGTAGGCGTTGTCGTAGACGTCGCGGTTTGCAGCGAACGTATCAAGCCGCGCTGAGACCGAGACGATATTTCCTCCAGTTACATAGCTTGCGATGTTGTGGGCATGGCTTCCCACCTCGCCGAGGATCGCTGCCTTTCCCATCGACTCGGGGTGGAAACGCCAGTGGCGCTTCGCTTTGTCAGCCGGCTCTCGTGCCACGCCCGGATCGCCGGCACAGAACTCAGCCTCGATCAGAGTCATCTGCCCGATGGTCCCGGCCCGGACCATGTCTCTCGCCTGGCGAACCATCGGATAGCCCGTGTAGCAGTGGGTGAGAACCAGGATCCGCGCGGACGCCTCCACGAGGCTCACCAGTTTTGCAGCTTGCGCAGCGGTTGCCGTCATCGGCTTTTCGCAAATGACATCGATGCCCTGCTCCAAAAAAGCTTGGGCGATCTCGAGATGAACTTGTGGCGGTGTTGCGATGACAACAGCGTCGATACGATCGTCCCGTCTGGCCTCCGCTTCCGCCATCACCCGGAAATCGGTGTAGACCCGATCCTCCGGAATCAGGTTCATGCGGGCGGTCTCGAGCGCGATCTCCGGCACGATCGACATCGCTCCGGCAACGAGCTCGCAAAGGCCATCAACCCGCAGAGCGACACGATGGGTTTCGCCGATAACCGAGTCGGCGCCGCCACCAACCATGCCCAGCCGAACACGGCGCCCGCAGCGCCTCAGAAGCTGCTCGCGTGCCTGCGGTGGGCCGATAGTCACCGAGCCTTCTTCTTTTGGGCGAGCTTGCGTGCTGCACCAGCGCCTGCCTCACGCGTGGCGCGCAGGCGGCGATTGGCTCGCTCCATATGCGCTGCCATCGCCTTACGGGCGGCTTCGGGATCCTTTCTCTCGATGGCCTTCAGGATCGGCGTATGCATTGCGAGGGAGGTTTCAGTCTCTCCCGCGGCTCTGAGAACACGGCTCGTCCAGACCCGCAGCAGCGATTTCACGGTGTGAAGCACCCCTGCCAGCACGGAGTTACCGCTCGCGTTGGCGATCTCGAGATGAAAGGCGATATCGCACTCGATGTAGCGTTCAAGCTCAACGCGGGGTGCGCTCATCTCCTGGATCAGCCTGCGCATCCGTTCCAGGGAAGCCTCGTCACGACGCTCCGAGGCGAGACCCGCAAGGATGATCTCCAGATGGGTGCGGGCCTCGGTGAGATCGTCGATCCGAGGCTCGCCAAGAAGCAGTCCCCATTCGATGACCTGCGGAAGCAGCTCGGAGCTCGAGCGGCTGAGATAGGTCCCATCTCCCTGGCGCTGCTCGACCAGGCCGAGGAGGCTCAGCGACTTGATCGCCTCGCGAACGGCGCCCCGCCCGATCCCCAGCGCCTCGGATAGCTGTCGTTCCGACGGAATCCGCTGGCCAGCCGTGAGGGTGCCCGACAAGAGATAGTCAATCATCTTGCGGGCAAGCTCGGTACTAGTGGACTCGCGTTGGGCGATCCGGAATTGGGGTAGCGCGCTCGACATTCCTAACTTCTCATCGTCCGTGGGCCTCCTTTGGAGCAGCCGGCGGGTCACCGCGCCAAGGGTACCCTCCGGACCCGGCCATGTCATTCCAGCTCCCCACGGCCTCTGTCAGAGACTATGCCGTCACCACAAGGTCTGGCCGCCTTCGATCACAAGGTTGTGCCCGGTCATGTAGTCGGAAGCCTCGCATGCGAGGTAGACGATGGCGGCCTGAAGGTCGCTTACCTCGCCAAGCCGCCCGAGGGGGATCTGTTTCACCCATTCCGCGACAAGAGGCCGCAAGGTCTCGTTCGTAGCAATGAGCGCCGTATTGATGATCCCTGGTGACATGCAATTGACGCGAATGCCCCGATCCGCCCATTCGGCTGCGAGCGTTCGCGTGAGCTGGGCGACGGCGGCCTTCGTGGCATTATAGGCCGCCTGCTTCTGGGGATGCGGCACGATCAGCGACGCCATCGAAGCGGTGTTGATGATCTTGCCGTACCCGGCCTTCAGCATCACCCTGGCCTCGGCCTGACAACAGGCAAACAGTCCGCGCGTATTCAGCGCGAACGCTTCGTCCCATTCCTCCGCGCTCGTTTCCTCGGCAGCGGAATTGCGATTCAATCCGGCATTGTTGACGGCGATATCGAGCCGGCCGAGCGTCTCGGCGGCCTTGCTCACCGCCGCCTGAGCTGCCGCCCAGTCGGAAATATCGGCAGCGATCCCAGTCGCGATGATTCCCTTACCGGAAAGCTCCTCGATGACGCTCGCGGTGCGGTGCTTGTCGATGTCGATGACGGCAACCCGAGCCCCGGCCTCACCAAGAGCATGAGCAAACCCGCGGCCAATGCCCTGCCCGGCCCCGGTCACCAAGGCAGCACGTCCGGTGAGCCGGAACCGCTCGATGATCGACTTGCTTCCCTTGCCGGTCAGAACCTCGTCGTTTGCATTCGTAGCTGTGTTCGGCACCGGCTCAGGCTCCCCGGAAACCGAGCTCGATGCGGACGGAGTTGGGGTCGCGCAGATAGATCTGCCGCAAGGGCCTCTTCCGACGGGAGTCGACCACCTCGTACGAAACGCCTAAGCGGCGGAGACGGTCGCACATGCTTTCGAAGTCCTCCGCCTCGAAGGCCACGTGATCGACGGGCCCTGTCTCGCTCGCCTTGGGATCCCCGACTTCATTGACATGGATCACCGCTTGTCCATTGGCGCACATCCATGCACCGGGAATGTCGAAGGCAGGCCGATCTCCGAGCGTCATGCCGAGCACGTCCCGATAGAAGGCGATCGTGCCGGCAAGATCCCGGGTATCGATGTGGTAATGGTCCAATCCCCTCACGGGCATCGTCCGATCCTCCTTCGCTGGTCAGGGCCGCATCCCCGACGTGACGCTTTCCGCAGCCATTTTACTATTCGGTCGTCATAGGTCAACCGGTTAGCCACTCGTCACGCACAACCTTTGCGCCAGCTTGGTGAGAAAGGAATCATCGGTCCCCTCTGCGGAAGAACTCGTTCAGGAAGACCGCAACGAGCATCACGCCGCCGGTGATGACGAGAATCCAATTGCTGTCGAGGGTGGGAATGAGCAGCAAACCCTGCTGCAGGAATGCGATGATGAGCACTCCGAGCACTGTGCCCAACACGGTTCCCGAGCCACCGAAGATGCTCGCTCCGCCGAGCACGACAGCGGCAATCGCTTCGAGCTCGAGTCCTATCCCGGCGTCAGATCGGGCAGTCGAGACGCGGGACGTATAAATGACGGCCGCGATGCCAACGAGCAGGCCGGTCAGTACATAAACGAGCGTCTTGACCC
>Ga0335075_10014056_pt1 | contig 12041 bp, 11 predicted proteins | sample Lox_Sample_24_FD_206723 | JGI IMG/M metagenome (GOLD analysis project Ga0335075, IMG submission 206723) | Soil microbial communities from Loxahatchee National Wildlife Refuge, Florida, United States - Lox_Sample_2.4 | ecosystem: Environmental > Terrestrial > Soil > Wetlands | place: USA... | reverse complement strand
CAACAGCAGCAACGGCACATTCGTCAACGGCACCTTGATCACCCGGGCGATGCTGCGCGACGGCGACATCGTCACCATCGGCAATACCGACCTGATCGCGACCGGCAACACCCTGGTGCCACAGCCCGCGGCGGCGCGCACCAGCGGGCTCATCGCCCACGGGTTGGCGCTGACCGTGGACGGATGCCAGCTGCTGGAGGATGTGTCCTTCACCGCGAAACCAGGGACACTCACCGCGGTGATCGGGCCGTCCGGCGCCGGAAAATCCACGCTGGTCAAGCTGATTGGCGGCGCGATGCCGCGCAGCGCCGGCGTGGTCGCTTTCGACGGACACGACGTGCACGCCGAGTATGCCTCGATGCGATCGCGGATCGGGATGGTGCCGCAGGACGACGTCGTGCACCGGCAGCTCACCGTCGAACAGGCGCTCAACTTCGCCGCCGAACTGCGACTGCCGCCCGACACGTCCAGCGAGGATCGCCGGCAGGTGGTTGAGGGGGTGCTCGACGAGCTGGAGTTGACCCCGCATAAGAGGACTCGCGTCGACAAGCTCTCCGGCGGGCAGCGCAAGCGCGCATCGGTGGCCATGGAGCTGCTGACCGGCCCGTCGCTGCTGATCCTCGACGAACCGACCTCGGGGCTCGACCCGGCATTGGACCGGCAGGTGATGACGATGCTGCGACGCCTCGCCGACGCCGGCCGCGTGGTCATCGTCGTCACCCATTCGCTGACCTACGTCAGCATGTGCGACCAGCTCCTGCTGCTGGCACCGGGCGGCAAAACCGCCTTCGCCGACCCGCCCGCGCAGATCGGGGCGGCCATGGGCAGCACCGACTGGGCCGACATCTTCGCCCGGGTCAGCACCGACCCTGACGGTGTGCACCAGGCGTTTCTCGCACGCCACCCCGCCACTCCGCGACGGCCATCGCCGACCGCAGGCGCGGCACCGCTGGGCCGGCCGCCGCAGACCAGCCGATGGCGCCAAGTCGGGACGCTGGCCCGCCGTCAAGCCCGGCTCATCACCGCCGACCGCGGCTACTTCGCGTTCCTGGCGCTGCTGCCGTTCGTGCTCGGTGTGCTCTCGCTGGCCGTGCCCGGCACCACCGGGCTGGGATATGCCAACCCGACCGGCCCGCAACCCGAAGAGCCCATCGACATCCTGATCCTGCTCAACATCGGCGCGGTGTTCTTGGGGACCGCCCTGACCGTGCGCGACCTGGTCGGCGAGCGGCTGATCTTCCAGCGCGAGCGGGCCGTGGGTCTATCGCCGTCGGCCTACCTGATTTCCAAGGTGATTGTCTTCAGTGCGGCAGCGCTGATCGACACCGCGGTCATGGTCGCGATCATGACCATCGGGAAGGGCGCACCCGAACACGGCGGGGTGCTGTTGGGCCGCGGAGTTGCGTCCGGCGTCGTCGAGCTGTTCCTGACTCTGGCGGCGACGGCGATCGCCTCGGCGATGGTGGGGCTGGCGCTGTCCTCGCTGGCCCGTTCCACCGAGCAGGTGCTGCCGATGCTGGTCGTGACCATCATGGTTTCGATGGTGCTGGCCGGCGGCTTGATCCCGGTGACCGGGCGGCTGCTGCTGGACCAGATGTCATGGCTGGTGCCGGGCCGGTGGGGTTTCGCCGCCGCGGCCTCGACCGTGGATCTCAACAGCATCGAGGCGGGCCTGCCCGCCGACCGGTTGTGGCGTCATGTGCCCAGCGCATGGCTGCTCGACATGGGCATGCTCGTCCTGCTCGCCGTCGTTTTCACCGTCATCGTCCGCTTCAGGCTGCGGTTGCGGGTACGCACCTAAGTCGGGGCCGCGGTCATACTGGGTTAATGCCGGTCTTTGTCCGCAGGCTTTTCGGCATCGGAAAGCTACCGGCCGACGTGCGCGCGAAGGTGGAAGCCGAGGGGGTCATCTACCTGGCCGATTACGTCGCAGTCACCCGACGGTTCAGCGGCGCCATCCCCGGTCTGCGTTCGGCGCACAGCGTGGCCAGCTATGTCGGATCGGTGGCGCTGACCTCACAGCGGGTGCTGGCCACGTTGTCGTCGCTACCCAAGCTGGCCGGCCCCACCGTCGACGTGCGTTGGGACGCGGCGCAGTCCGGTGCGGCGACGGCGCAGATCGGCTCGGGCGGCCTGGAGGTTGATATCGATGTCAGCCGGGTGGATCCGTCGTTCGCCGGGCACCTTTCGCTGTACTACAAGGTCGCCATTCCCGGCGACGTGCTCACCGGATTACCGCGCCGATCGCTGAGCTTCGACATGCCGCCGGAATACGTTTTCCGGGCGGTCGGCGTCACCTACCGTCCGTAACGGTCAGCGCCGCTGCCAGGCGTGCGACGTCGCCGACAAGTCGGGCCAGGGCGGACGACGCAGCAAGGCCAAACTGCCGATCACCCCAGATATCAGGCCGGTGATAACCCCGATCAGCGCAATGCGGTTCGCGTCGATGGCCGGCACCCAGCGGGCCGTGCCGCCGTGGACGACGAACACACCGACCGGCGTCGCGCTGTCGGCGCGGACCTTGGCGACGGTGATCACGGTGCCCCCGTCGGCCGTTCGATAGGGCTCGCCATAGACGCGTCCACGAGCGCCGTTGGTGGGCAATTCGTCGAGTGATTCCGGAATCTTCATGCAGACCGTTCCTTTTCGCCGGCTCTGACAAAGCGAACCGCTAGAAGCCAGTCTGGCAGACACGTTGGGCATCGGTTCGCGGCTTAGCGCACCGCGGTTCCTACCATGGCTATGTGGGCGATCACGCGTTCAGTCCGCAGGAGCGGCAAGCCGTATATCGGGTGATCTCCGAACGACGCGACATGCGCCGGTTCCTGCCGGGCAGCACGGTGCCGCAGGAAGTCATGGCGCGCCTGCTCCGGGCCGCGCATGCCGCACCCAATGTCGGCCTGATGCAACCGTGGCGGTTCATCCGGATCACCGACGAGTCGCTGCGACGGCACATCCACGCCCTGGTGGACGAAGAGCGTCGGCTCACCGCTCACGCGTTAGGCCGGCGCGAGCAGGAGTTTCTGGCGCTGAAGGTCGAAGGCATCCTCGAGTGCGCCGAACTATTGGTGGTGGCGCTGTGCGACGGCAGAGACGGCTACGTGTTCGGCCGTCGCACCCTGCCCCAGATGGATCTCGCGTCGGTGTCATGCGCCATCCAAAACCTCTGGCTGGCGGCCCGATCCGAAGGCCTGGGCATGGGGTGGGTGTCGCTCTTCGATCCGGCGCGACTGGCGGCCTTGTTGTCGATGCCCGCCGATGCCGAGCCGGTGGCGATCCTGTGCCTCGGCCCAGTACCCGAATTTCCGGATCGACCCTCGCTGGAATTGGATGGCTGGGCGTTCGGCAGGCCCCTGGCCGAATTCGTCTCGGAAAACGGCTGGGGCAAGGCCCCGGGACGGCAAGCTCAACCGATTAGCGGCACCCCGGACCGCCAATAGGGTTGGCGTCAGCTCATCGCCGGCCGGCCAACGGCGTCAAGTTGTTCTGCCTGGTGAATAGTTCGCCACGGCCTGCTTTGCCCGAAGACCGTGCACAGCTGCGGTTACGATGCCGGGGTGCAAACTCCTCCGCCAGGCTTCCCCCCGCAATGGGGCGGTTCGCCACCCGATCCTCGAGAACGTATCGAGCCTGGCTACGGTGCCCAGCCGGCCCCCTGGATTTACGGCCAGCCCGGGCCCGGCGGTTATGACCAACTGACGGCTTCCAACCACAGCCAGCAACCACTCGGCCCCGGCTACGGCACACCGCCTCCACCTGGACCTGGATATGTGCCGGCCGGTTACGGTCCGCCCCCGTGGGGCAGCCAGAGGGTGCAAGCAACCAGGCCTAATTCCCAGCAGATCATCAGCTGGGTCACCTTTGGCATCGTCGGGCTGCTCGGGCTGCTCGGGGCCATCCTCACCCTGACGCTGTGGATCAACCTGAGCAGCGCTGTCAACCGTGCGTCGGACGTGTGTAACCGCTACAGCGGTGAGTACTCCACCCTTTGCCGGCAGTCGATCCAAACTACGGTGCCCAGTATTCCAGCGGCCCTGGTGACGTCGCTGTTCCTGATTACGGCGGCCAGCCTCGCAGCCACCGCTGGCGCGATACTGCTTTTCCTCAAAAGACAGATGGGGCAATTCCTCATCCTCGGCGGCGGCATTGTGATGCTGGTGCTGTCGATCGGTTGCGAAGCCCGATACGGCACCACCGGACGCATCACCTACGACCTGATCGCCGGACTCGTCATCGCCGCCGCCGGTGGCCTCATGCTGGTCCCCGCGTTCTGGACGGCAGTGGGCCTATCGCCGAAGCCGATCGGTGGCCCTGTGCCAGGCGGATTCCAGGGCGGCGGACCATGGCCGTACGGCCAGCCGCAACCGCCGCAACACCCCCCGCCCGGCCCTGGCGGATACCCGCCGCAACATTGGTGAGTGGCCGGCGGCGGGGATGTCGCGATGAGCGACCGGCGTCGATCCGAGATGCCCACCGGGGCACCGATCGCCGCCGGCGAGGCCGCGCCGACATGCCCCCGACATACCCATCAAGACACCGCTGCCGATAACGTCGGCGGGGATCAGGCAGGCTCAGGAGGTGATGGCAATCAGCGACCATGACGCAATGGACCGGCGACAAGACAATGTGCTGATCGTGCACTGGCACGATACGGGCCGATATCTCGGTGTCTACGGTCACCCCGACGTTTCGAGCCCGCGGCTGGACCGGCTGGCCAGCGAGGGCATCCTGTTCACCCGGGCACATGCCACCGCGCCGCTGTGCTCACCGTCCCGGGGATCATTGTTCACCGGCCGCTACCCGCAAAGCAACGGACTGGTCGGCCTGGCCCACCATGGTTGGGAGTACCGCTCAGGCGTCCGTACGCTACCCCAAATCCTGTCCGAACATGGTTGGTACTCTGCTCTTTTCGGGATGCAGCATGAGACGTCGTATCCGTCGCGACTGGGTTTCGACGAGTTCGACGTGTCGAACTCCTACTGCGAGTACGTGGTGGAACGGACCGAGGAGTGGTTACGGGACCATGAAGTCAGTAATCCGTTTCTCTTGACGGCCGGGTTCTTCGAGACGCACCGGCCCTTTCCGCGGGATCGCTACCAACCGGCCGACGCCACTGCTGTCAATCCGCCCAACTATCTGCCCGATACCGTTGAAGTGCGCCAGGATCTGGCCGACTTCTACGGCTCGATCTCAACCGCCGACGCGGCTGTCGGCCGGATACTGGACGCCCTCGCCGCCAACGGCCTCGACGCCAACACGTGGGTGGTCTTCTTCACCGACCATGGTCCGGCCTTCCCGCGAGCGAAATCCACGCTGTACGAGGCCGGAACCGGTATCGCGATGATCATTCGTCCACCCACCCGGATGGCAATGGCTCCAAGGGTTTACGACGAGCTGTTCAGCGGCGTGGATCTGGTGCCGACGCTGTTGGAGCTGCTTGGTGTAGCCGAACCGGCCGACATCGAGGGCATCTCGCACGCACGGGCGCTGCTTGAGCCCGACGGTTCCGCACCGGTGCGCGATCACGTGTACACCGCCAAGACCTATCATGACTCCTTTGACCCGATCCGCGCGATCCGGACGAAAGATTTCAGCTACATCGAGAATTACGCGCACCGGCCGCTACTGGACCTGCCGTGGGATATCGAAGCGAGCCCGTCCGGGCACGCCGTCGCGCCGCTAGTCAAAGCTCCGCGGCCGGAACGCGAACTTTACGATCTGCGCACAGATCCCGCCGAGGCCGATAACCTGCTAGCCAGTGACGGCACCGAGGTAGACGATGCGATCGCTGCTGATCTTGCTGTCCGGCTGCATGATTGGCGTCAACAGACCGGCGACGTCATACCATCCGATTTCGCCGGCAGCCGCATTGCGGCACGCTATATCGAAACGTATCTACAGATCTACGAGAAGACTTTGACCAGTCGGTCGGCGATCGCCGCCGACCGAGGCATCGAGGACGAAGTCAAACACACCGAGCAATAGTTGTGTTCAGCGTGAACGTAATTCGTACTGAAACGACCGGATTGACGCGCGGATAGGCTCACCTGATGCCCGCCCATCCGACGTCATATCTCGTGCTTGCCTCGCAACGCTGCGGCAGCACACTGTTGGTCGAATCGTTACGCGCGACCGGCAGCGCCGGTGAGCCGCAGGAGTTCTTCCAGTACCTGCCGACGACCGGCATGGCGCCCCAGCCGCGGGAGTGGTTCGCCGGAGTCGAGGACGAGACGATCCTGCAGCTGCTCGATCCGCTGGACCCGGGAACACCGGACACCGCGTCGTCCGTCGCGTGGCGGGAGCACATCCGCAGTTCCGGACGAACACCCAACGGCATCTGGGGCGGCAAGCTGATGTGGAACCAAACGCCGCTGCTGCAGCAACGCGCGGCGGGGTTACCCGATCGCTCCGGAGATAATCTGCGGGCGGCCATTCGAGATGTGATCGGAAGCGAACCGGTTTACGTGCACGTCTACCGGCCGGATGTGGTTTCGCAGGCGGTGTCGTTCTGGCGGGCGGTGCAGACTCGGGTATGGCGGGGCCGCCCAGACCCTGAGCGCGACTCCCAGGCGGCATACCACCCCGGCGCCATCGCCCACATCGTCCGAGGTCTGCGCGACCAGGAAGAAGGGTGGCGTAACTGGCTCGCCGAAGAGCACATCGACCCGATTGACGTGGCCTATCCGGTGTTATGGCGCAACCTGACCTCGATCGTCGCCTCGGTATTGGAGGCGGTCGGCCAAGACCCACGGCTGGCTCCCGCACCCGTGCTGGAGCGCCAGGCCAATCAGCGCTCCGACGAATGGGTGGATCGCTACCGCGCCGACGCGGAGCGTTTGGGACTGCCCCACTAGCCGGTTATCCGCCTACTTGCGCGACGACGAACACTCGCCGGAACGGAAAAAACGTGGTCCCGTCGTGCCTCGGCGGATATGCGTCGGCAAGCAGCGGGATGATTTCCTGGCGAAACTGTTGGTATTCAACATCGTTGAGCCGTTCACGCACCGGCAGCAGCGCGGTGCCGCTGATCCAATCCAAGACCGGATGCTCGCCGGTCAGCTGGTGAAGGTAGGTGGTTTCCCAGGCGTCGACGCTGCACCCGGCGCCGATCAACAGCTCGGCGTAGTGCGCCGGGGTGTCGACCACCGTCCCCACCCGAAACGGATTGTCGCGCAGAGTCTTTGCGTATGGCTCGCGACGGGCGACGGCGCGCACCGCGGCATGTGACGGGGTCTCGAAGTTGCCGGGCATCTGAATCGCGATCCACGCTCCCGCGGCCAGTTGAGCAGCCCACCGGACCATCAGCTCGTCGCGTTCGGGAACCCAGTGCGCGGCGGCGTTGCTCACCACCACGTCGGTATCACGCTGCGGCGTCCAGGTTCTCAGATCTCCGACGGTAGCGTCCACACCGCGCTCGCGCGCGGCCGCGACCATCTCCGGTGAGCTGTCCAGCGCCTCGACCACCGCGTCCGGCCAGCGCCGGGCCAGCTGCAAGGTCAGGTTGCCCGGCCCGCAGCCCAGGTCGACAACGCGGCGTGGCTGCGGCGCGCCCACTCGGGACAGCAAATCGAAGAACGGGCGGGCGCGGTCGTCGGCAAAGGCCAGGTAGACGTCTGGGTCCCACATAATCGTCCTCCTGATCAACAGCCCGCGAAGCGGGTTCGGTATCGACAAAACCGTATTACCCGCCGGCCCGCTGGTCGGCCGGAACTGGCCGATCACTTATCGGGAAGCTGAATCCCGCCGGGTCCAGATGCTTCGGGAGTTCGGCGTGCGCGGTTTCACCGCGTTGGTCTACCCGCACAAGCCGCAGATGGCGGCGTGGCTCACCGTTCGTCGACGAGGTGATGCCGTTCCCGCCGTCGGAGCTAACTCGGCTGCGGCAACTGGGTGATCGCATTCTGTTCGGCAGCGATTTCCCCAACATCCCGCACGACTACGTCGACGCCATGCGGTCGATCACCCAGCTGGCCGGCATCGACGATGACTGGCCGCGCTGTTCTTCCCGACTGGCGCAGGCGCCGACCGCTAGTTCACCCGACAGCGGCCTGCCGCGAAATCGGCTGCTGTGTGACGGTGCTGGGCCAGCGCAGCCGGGCCAGCATCAGTGCTTCGGGCAGCGCGGCGTGGCCGTCAAGCTGCTGAGTCGACAGCGGATGCAACGCCGTCAGCGCCGGCCGGTGATTACCTGATTGCGAAATCAGCCCGGGCAGTGGGCCGCCCGCAGCAGGACGAGCATCGGTACGGAATGCGCAGGCGACAGCCAGCGTTTGCTCGTCGCCCTCACCCGCGACCTCCAACGCCGTCCATGTCTCGCGGACCGGGTATGACCAGATCGCCGCGAGGGTGTTCGGCAACGCGGTGTCGGCCTTAACCCGATATGCCGCAACGTAATCCGCGCTCCCGTGGCAGATCCCGCGCCAAGTCTCGCGGGCCGACCGCGCGAACGGCCCCGGGATGTCATCGGGCTCGGCGATGGTAGCCGTCCACCCACCCTCCCGGAGGTGGTCAGCCAGCCGGCGCGCTGCGACCTCGGCGGTCTCGTGCAGCGGAATTCGCGGCGAACGAGCTTGCAGCGCAGCGAGATTATCTGCGGCCGACAATGTCAGCCCCAGCCAGGTCTCCCGCTCGGGCGCACCAGTGTCCGACGCGGTGTCGCGGCTGGTGACGCGGATGGCGTTGGCCCGCAGGCCGTAGCGGTCGGTGTAGCTTGCGATCAGTGGAAGTGGCAGCACATCGGGATCCCCCTCCGGGGGCGTGACACGCAGCAGCGCGGTCGTCCGCACGTCGGCGGCCGGCCCATCGGCCAGGCGCGCACCGTGGCCGGAACGCCGCATCGCCAACCGGCGGCGCACGATCGTCGTCATCGGCAGCCCGCGCCACCAGGCCAGCAGCGTGACCACAACGACGATGGCTATTCCGAGCACCCATCTCTCGCGCGGCGAGTGCCATGGGAAGCCCAGAGCCGCAGCAACGACGGCCAATGCCACCAACGTGATCCGTCCGGTGGGCGGCGTTACGGAATCTTGTCGCCTCACGGGGTAGGCTCCTTTCGTCGGCGCGCAGCGAGCGCGGCGGCGGCCACAACGGCCAAAAACAGGGCAGCGGTGCCGGCCAACGCGACGATCCGCGGCGTGGGGCTCTTCGGTGCCGGTTCCGGCGGTGCCGCAACGTGTTTCGTCGGCGCTGCATCGTGGCCAACGGCGGCGGGCAGCTCCCAGGTCAACGCCGCAACCGAGTCCACGGTTCCGGCGCCGACGACGTTGGACGGCGCGCGCGCCGCATTATGCGCGGTTGCGGTGATGCGGTGAATTACCTGTCCGGCGTTCAACTCTGGATACTTGCTGCGAACCAACGCCGCGACACCTGACACATAGCCGGCCGCGTAGTCGGTGCCGTTAAGCCCGACAAGCTGCTGTTTTTGGTTGGGCAGCCCGTTGGCAAGTCCGCCGTCGTCGCGGTTGCTCACCGACACGATGTTCTCTCCGGGCGCGGCTATGCCCACCCACGGGCCGGCCATGGTGAACTTCGACGGCTGGTCGTTCGGCGTCAGCGAGGCTACCGATAGCACGTAGGGCTGCCACCATGACGGCACCGACACCGATGTGACACCCGCCCAGTTGCGAGGGTCGTTCGGCTGGCCCAAGTCGGTCAGCGGGTTGGAATCACATGCTGCTCCGCCGGAACCCCAACCGCTGGAACCACTGTCGCCGGCGGCAGCGACGATAACGGCGTCCTTATCGACTGCCGCATACCGGATCGCCGCACCCAGTTCGGCCTGGTCGACGTTGCGATCGGCGGGCACACAAGTGATCGCAGAGATGTCGATAACCCGGGCGCCCAAGTCGGCCGCATGCACAACCGCCCGCGCCAGCGCGGCCACGTCAACGGCCGCACGGGCCAGTGTTGGATCACCACCGGCCATTCGCGGCGAGAACTTCGCCGATGTGACGCGCAACGACAGCAGCCGCGCCGCGGGTGCGATGCCCGCGAAGCCGTCATCGCCGGGCTGACCGGCGACCAACCCGGCGACCAGAGTGCCGTGCCCATCACAGTCGGTGAGGCCATCGGTCGTTTCCACGTAGTCGCCGCCGGGCTGCACGCCGGGCAGCCTCGGCCCCGGTCGTATCCCGGTATCCAGAACCGCGACTAACTGTCCGTCGCCACGCGAAAACCGCCACGCTGCGGACGGATCCATCATCCGCTGGTTGGGCGTCACCACGCCCGGATCGGTACCGGGGATGACACCGGAGCTACTGCAGTCGCCGTTCTTCTCCATCGGCTGCACCGGACCCGGGGCACCGTTCGGCGGCGGAGCACCCTGGTCGACCTTGGGTTGAGTGATCGCCAGCGCCGGCGGACAGACCCATAACGCGGCGACCAGAACCGCTGCGAGGCAACCGCATCGCCGTCGGGCGGGGGCAGAGATCATCGATTGAGCACCCAGCTGAAGAGGCCGACCAGGTAAGCGATGACAGGGATCAGCGACGCGTCGATTCCCGAGGCAAAGAAGCCCAGCAGCCGGCGCACCGGCAGCGAATAGCTGTCGGGGGAGGCAATTGACGGGTTCAGTGCGACCACAACCCACGCCAGCACCAGCACCGCGAGCACAATGCCGGCCACAAGCGCGGCCCGATGGTGCGCAGTCGCTGTGTAAAGCACCAGCAGCGCAACGCTTACCAAGTAAGGTTGGGCCAGCAACCAGGCTTTGCATGCCGCTGAGTCCCACACCCGGGCCCGCAGCGCAGCCGCCGCCGAGGTTGCGGCGACCACATACCAGCCCCAGGCGGACAGTGTTCCCGGGTGCAATGCAATTGCTAACGAACCGACCGCGCTGAGCAGCACCGCCCCCGCGATGAAACCGATCTGGTGCGCGTCGCTGATCCGTACCCGTCGCGGTAGGTCCTCCAGCACCCGCAGCGACGGTGCTGACGGGGTGGGATCCCCGGGTGCCGGGATGACCGGCAGCGGGAATCGCGCCCATAATGCGGATAGTTGAGCGGCCTCCACGGTAACCAGTAGCGCCACCACGATGAGCAAGCAGCCAAGACTCACCAGGGGAAGCTGCCAGAACGATGCTGCGCTGGCCGCCAGCAGCACACCCACGCCGAGCACCGTGGTCGCGGTGAAAACCGCTATAGCGCCGCCCCTTTCGCGGCCTGGAAGGATCAGGTTGATTAGCGACCACGCGGTCACCCCGGCGGCGGCCAGCGTCACCGACGCCGCTCCAAAGCTGCCGGGAACCACCAAGGCCAACGCCGCCGCGATGGGCACCAGCGCGGCGACCGAGATGACTGCACCCGCGCGAGGTGTTCGGTATGCCAGGCCGACGAGCGCGGCGAGCACCGCGATGGCGCTGACTGCAAACAGGCCAGCCGGCGAGCCGGTGGCGACTCGGTGGGCAACAGCCAGTCCAGTTCCCGCCCAGACCAATCCGACGACCGCAGCCAGCGCGCCGCGCTGGATGTGGATGATTCCCCACGGCTTCAACCGGGATGCCGAGAAGATCACTGCCGCGTCGGCGATGTCCTCAACGATGCCGGGTGCGGCCGGCCCGGCAGGGACCTGTTGCAACGCCAGCAGATCCCCATCGACGACACCGACGGTGTCCAGACTGGCGTCAAGGCTGAACGGCGCCCCGCCGATCGGAGCAAGGCTGAGCCGAACAGCGGTGCCCGATCCGGTATCGGCCTCGTCCGCCTCACCGTCTCGGACAGCGGGAACCACCAAACGTTCTACCGCCGGGAGGATTTCGCGTAGTGGCAGCTCCGCGGGCAGCGCCACTTCGGTCAGCCGGCTGTCAGACAGGATGGCGACCCGCACAATGGGCATGACTGCGCTGGACATCACCGGCTCCTCAGGCTTTGGGGGGACATTCGTTCCCTTTCTCTCGGTCAACCGCAAAAGTCGCGGAAGGCTCGTTAATTGGTTTGCGCACTGAAATCTCGGGACAGCCGTTTACCAGGGAACCACTCGCCATCCGGCAATTCCCCGGTGAGCTGTTCGACGGCGACCGCGATCGCGAACGCCGTTCCGGGCCG
>Ga0335075_10014055_pt1 | contig 12042 bp, 9 predicted proteins | sample Lox_Sample_24_FD_206723 | JGI IMG/M metagenome (GOLD analysis project Ga0335075, IMG submission 206723) | Soil microbial communities from Loxahatchee National Wildlife Refuge, Florida, United States - Lox_Sample_2.4 | ecosystem: Environmental > Terrestrial > Soil > Wetlands | place: USA: Florida... | reverse complement strand
CCGCGCGGTCGAACGCCGGCGCCGGGCGGTGCTGCGCACCGACTGGGGGGTGGCGTCGACGTTGTCGGCCTGGATGCTCCGGGCGAGCATTCCGACGATGCCGATGATGACGGCGGCGGCAAAAACGATGTTGAGGATGACGATGGCGGTCACTGTGGCTCCGTTTCGGTGCTGTCTTGGCGTCTGCACTAGAGATGGTCGGCCCTGTGCGCAAGACGAGTGTTGGTTCAGCGTCGGAGCTGTGTAAGAAGGCCACGCGCCGCAAGATTCGTTGCAGAAGAAGGATCTGGTACCTCTCTCGCGAGGGCCTTGTTAGGGTGCTGCCGGCTTCCATCCAGGGGGCTTCACCGCGTCGCGGCGCCCGAATCAACTGGGCGGTCGCGTGTGCCTCGCGGTGCCTCGATCAGTCAGCATGCCTTCAGCCCACCCGCGCATCCGAGCCGCCAGACTCGCCGCGTTCCTGCTCGTAGCGGCGGTGCTGCTGGGGAGCAGCCTGACCGCTTCGAGCTCCGGGGATCTTCAGAGCCAGATCATCGCCGGCAAGGCGGCGGCGTCCGACCTGAGCTCCCAGATCTCCCGCGACAGCGCCCAGATCCGCGACACGACGCATGGTCTTGCCCTCGCCAACCAGCGTCTGAGCGGGATCGAGAGCGAGCTGAGTTCGCGCGAGACCGAGCTCAGGAGCGTGCAGAGCCAACTCCTCAAGGCGCGAAACCATCTCGTGGACCTGGAGAACTGGCTCCAGCGAGCGACGCACGCCCTGGCCGCCAACCTGGTGGCGAGCTACGAGAACGGTCAGCCCAACCTGATGAACGTGATCCTCGAGGCGCATGGCTTCACCAACCTGCTCGAGCAGGTCAGCTTCCTCAAGCAGGTCGGACAGCAAGACGCGAACATCGTCGCAAGCACCCGTGCGGCGCGAGCGGCTGTCGCACGGCAGGCGAATCTGCTCGAGCGGCTCGAGAAGCGCGACCAGACGCTGACCAACCAGGTTGTGGTCCAGCGCAACCAGGTCGCCGCGCTCCAGGCCGCGCTGCTCAGCCAGCAGATCTCCGAGATCGGGGCACGAAGCGCCGACTCGTCCAAGCTGCATGCCCTCAACGCGCACCTCAGCTCGCTCGAGGCCACGGCGGCGGCGCAAGCGGCGAAGGCCGCCGAGACCGGCAATGCGCCGGTGGGCGGGATCGCCATCGACACCGGCGGGATGGTGCAGGCGCCCCCGGGCGCTCCGGCCGCCGTGGCGCAGGTCATCGCCGCCGGCAACGCGATCGCCACGCTGCCTTACATCTATGGCGGCGGGCACGCGTCATTCCACGCGGACGGCTACGACTGCTCGGGTTCGGTCAGCTACGCGCTGGCGGCGGCCGGTCTGGTCACATCGCCCATGGTCTCGGGGGACTTCGAGGATTGGGGCGACCCGGGACCCGGGCGCTGGATCACCATCTATGCCAACGCCGGCCACGTGTGGATGGAGGTCGCCGGTTGGCGGTTCGACACGGTGGCGCTCGCCGAGAGCGGCACGCGGTGGGCCCGGGGCGGTGGCGAGTTCTCCGGCTTCGTCGTGCGCCACCCGCCAGGGCTGTAGCGGCACTCACAAACCGAGCAGCCGCTCGGCGTTGCCGTGGGCGAGCTGCTCGCGCTCCTCGTCACTGATCGCCGCAGTATCGATGAACCGGCGGGCGTCGGCGCCATCGGCGAACGGGTGGTCGACCGCGAACATGATCTTGTCCGCCCCGAAGGTATCGATCGCGCAGCGCAGCGGTGGGTTGGTGAACAGGCCGCTGATCGTCAGGTGGAAGTTGCGCGCGAAGTACTCCTGGATCGACAGCTCGATGCTCGGCGTGGCCGGGTCGAGTGACGTGCGCCCGCCGAGGACATCGTCGATGCGCGCGAGCATGAACGGGATCGCCTCGCCCATGTGCCCGATGATCAGCTGCAGGGCGGGGAAGCGGTCGAACACGCCGGCCAGGATCAGCCGTACGGAGTGCAGTCCGGTCTCGATGTGCCAGCCCCAGGCCGGCGAGGACAGCATGAAGCCGACCTCGTCGCCGAACCCGGCGTAGTAGGCGTCGTAGACCGCCTTGGGCGGCGGCATCGGATGCAGGTAGATCGGCACGCCGAGGGCCTCCGCGCTCTCGAAGATCGGCCAGAAGAACTGCTCGTCGAGGAAGCGGTCGAGCGTGCGGCCGTTGACGAGCGCGCCCTTGAAGCCGAGCTCGCCGACGGCGCGGGCGAGCTCGTCGGCTGCCGCGGTTGGGTCGGCGGTGGGCAGTGCCGCGAACCCGGCGAACCGTTCGGGGTGCGCCGCGATCGCCTCGGCGACGCGGTCGTTGAACGCCCGCGCCACGGGAATCGCGCGGTCGGCCTGGCTGTGCTCGAGCCCGGGCTGGACCTGCGAGAGGACCTGCATGTCGATTCCCTGCGCGTCCATCTCGGCGATGCGGCCCTCGCCGATGTCGAGCAGCCGGGCTTCGAGCGCCGGCGGCCACCGGTGGGCCGGGTAGTAGGGGTGGATCTGCGGTCCGAGGAGTTCCCGCAGCTCGGGGGTCAGGCAGTGCTCTTCGAGGGCGATCGTGCGCATCGCTCGCATTCTTACCGGCTTGAGGCGGCCGGCGCGTCCAGCTCCCTGGACGGTCTGAACCCAGACATCAGGTCGGCGGCGCTGGGGCCGATGGAGTGGTCAATGAAACGCTTCGCTACGACTCTCGGCGCCCTTCTCGGGGCCCTCGTCCTCCCCTCGGCCGCACTCGCGGCACAACCCGTCCCGGCCCCGATTCCGGCCAGCCCCACGCTGAGCGCTCCGGTGCACGAGCAGGTGAGCGGCACCGTGCTCAGCGTCAGCGGCCGGACGTTCGCGATCGAGACGGGCGGAGCCCGCATGTCGGTCGTCGCCGCGCTCACCGACGCCGCCAACAACGTGACCGCCGGCGACTTCCCCTACGTGTACGGCGGTGGCCACGCCCAGGCCGGCATCGCCAGCATCGGCATCAAGGGCCCGGGCTACAACGGCCGGCGGATTGGTTTTGACTGCTCGGGCTCAGTCGCGGCGGTGCTGGCCGGCGCTGGCGTCTGGCAGCCCACCAGCGGCGTGCCGAACGACGCCGGCATCATCGCCGAGCTACGGCAGCAGCACCTGATCGCGCGCGGCGTCGGGCACGGCGCCACCGAGGTGACGCTCTACGACGACCCCGGCGTCCACATCTTCATGAACATCGACGGCACCTTCTTCGGCACCTCGGACGGCGGGGGCGGGGGCGATCGGGCCGGTGGTGCCGGCTGGCTCGATGACGGCGCCTGGGATGCCCACAGCCACATTTACAAGCCCTATCACCTGCTCCTGCCCGTGCTCGAGCGCCAGACCACTTTCGCACGCATCCTCACCTTCCAGACCGCTGGGCGGCCGAGTCTCGTGCACGGCCTCGAGCTGGGCGGCGGGGTGCACGTCAGCTACACGCAGACGCCCAACGGTCGCATGACCGCGGTGTCGGTCAGCTAGCGACCGCGGTGTGAAACGAAGAAGCCCCGCCATTGGCTGGCGGGGCTTCGGGAAACGCGGGTGTCTCGGAGCGGCTTACTTGATTAGCCGCAGCCGGTGTTGAAGCCGCAGCTCGAGCACGTGTAACAGCTGCCGGTGCGCTGCATCATCCCGCCACACTGCTGGCAGGCCGGCCCGAGGTCGAGCCCCTTGCGCACGGTCGGGATGACCGGCGGCTCGTCGGTCAGCGCAGACGTCGCCGGCAGCGCCCCGCTCGCGGAGTGCCCGCCGTTGCCGCTCTTGCCGTTGCCGTTCCCGTCGGGCTTGCGCTCGACGGGCGTCGCCACGTCACCAAGATGGGAGCTCGCGGCCTCCTGCGCAGCCTGGCGTGCCCGCACCGCCGGCGTGAGGATTCCGAGCTCCTCCTGGAGGTCGACGTCCAGGAAGCGGGAGGCGAGCCAGCGCATGATGTAGTCGGGCATCGACTTGGCGAACGGGATCTCCGGGTTGGAGGTCATGCCTTCCGGTTCGAAGCGCATGTAGCTGAACTTCTCCACCAGCGTCTGGAGCGGCACGCCGTACTGGAGGGCGATCGAGATCGCGGTCGCGAACGAGTTCATCATCCCGCGTAGCGTCGATCCCTCCTTGCCGATGTCGGTCAGGAAGATCTCGCCCACCGTGCCGTCCTCGTACATCCCGGCGGTGATGTATCCCTCGTGGCCGCCGATCGAGAACTTGTGCGTGATCGACTGACGCTCGCGCGGCATGCGCTTGCGCTTCGGCGGGGCCTGGGCCAGGGCATCGGCGATCGCCTTGTTGATCGTCGCCTCATTCGCCACCGGCGCTTCCTTCTGAGCCTCGGTGCGCAACGCCTGCGCGGTCTTGGACCCGTCGCGATAGATCGCGAGCGCCTTGACGCCCAGTCGCCAGGCCTCGAGGTACGCCTCGGCGACGTCGTCGACCGTAACCGTTTGCGGCATGTTCACCGTCTTCGAGATCGCACCGCTCAGGAACGGCTGCACGGCGCCCATCATCTTCAGGTGACCCATGTGCGAGATGGCGCGCTCGCCGACCGCCACGTCGAACACCGGCAGGTGCTCGTCGGCCAGATCGGGCGCGCCGACGATCGTGCCGTGCTCGTTGATGAACGCGATGATCTGTTCGATCTGCTCGTCGCTGTAGCCCAGGTTCTCCAGCGCCTGCGGCACCGTCCGGTTGACGATCGTCATCTGACCGCCGCCCACGAGCTCCTTGAACTTGACCAGCGAGAAGTCCGGCTCGATGCCGGTCGTGTCGCAATCCATCAGGAAGCTGATCGTGCCGGTCGGGGCGAGGACGGTCGCCTGCGCGTTGCGGTAGCCGTGCTGCTCTCCGAGCGCGACGGCTTCGTTCCAGGCCGTGCGGGCCCGCTGGAGCAGATCGTCATCCGTGCACGCCGAGTCGGGAATCGCGTAGGAGGCATCGCGGTGCATGCGCATCACGGCGTTGTGCGCGTCGCGATTCTCGGCGTAGCGGGCATACGGCCCCATCGCGGCGGAGATCCGCGCCGAGCCGAGATACGCGCGCCCGGTCATCAGCGCTGTGATCGCGGCGGCCGTACCCCGACCCGCATCCGAGTCGTACGGGCAGCCGTTCGCCATCAGATAGGCACCCAGGTTCGCGTATCCCATACCCAGCTGGCGGAAGGCGCGGGCGTTGGCGCCGATCTCCTCGGTCGGGTAGCTCGACGGCGAGACGATGATCTCCTGAGCCAGGAACATGATGTCGACGGCGTGCTCGAAGGACTCGACGTCGAACGTCCCATCGGCTCGGCGGAACTTCATGAGGTTCAGCGACGCCAGGTTGCAGGCCGAGTTGTCGACGTGCATGTACTCAGAGCACGGGTTGGACGCGTTGATCCGGCCCGAGTTCGGGCTCGTGTGCCACTGGTTGATCGTCGTGTCGTACTGAATGCCCGGGTCGGCGCAGCGCCATGCCGCCTCGGCGATCTCGCGCATGAGCTCACGCGCCGGAATCGGGTCGCCGATCGGCGCCCCGGTCACCCGACCGAGGAGCTGCCACTCCTCGTCGTTCTCGACCGCGTGCATGAACCGGTCCGTCACCCGGACCGAGTTGTTCGCGTTCTGGTACTGGATCGAGAAGAACCCGTCGCCGTCGATCGACATGTCAAAGCCGGCGTCGCGCAGGGCCGCGGCCTTGTCCTCCTCCTTGGCCTTGCACCAGATGAACTCGCGGATGTCGGGATGGTCGATGTCGAGCACAACCATCTTGGCCGCCCGGCGCGTTTTCCCGCCGGACTTGATCGTGCCCGCCCAGGCGTCGGCGCCGCGCATGAAGCTCACCGGACCCGACGCGGTGCCGCCCTTGGCCAGCGACTCCATCGAGCCTCGGATCCTCGACAGGTTGATCCCCGAGCCCGACCCGCCGCGGAAGATCATCCCCTCCTTGGTGTTCCACTCCAGGATCGACTCCATCGTGTCGTCGACGCTGAGGATGAAGCAGGCCGAGCACTGCGGGGTCTCTTCGAATCCGACGTTGAACCAGACCGGCGAATTGAACGCTGCCAGCTGGTGGAGCAGGATGTGGGTCAGCTCCGCCTCGAAGGTGTCCGCGTCGTCCTGGGTGGCGAAGTAGCCGCGCTCACGTCCCCAGTCGGCGATCGTTCCGGCGACCCGGCCGATCATCTGCTGGACCGAGCGCTCGCGCTCGGGCGAGCCCATCTGGCCGCGGAAGTACTTCTGGGCGACGATGTTCGTGGCGTTCTGGGACCAGGACTTGGGGAACTCGACGTCGCTCTGCTCGAAGGAGACCTTGTCCCCATGACCGATCCGGGCGTCCCTCACCTCCCATTCGATGAGGTCGAACGGGTGCTCCCCCCGGGTCGTGAAGAGCCGCCTGACCGACAGCCCCTCACCCGTTCGTAGCTCGGCATCAAATTGGGTCTGGGGGATCTGGTCCATACGGTGCTGCTCCTCTCGGTTTTCCGCAATTTCCCCTGCTCTTGCGCGACTTTCCTGGAGTCGAGCGGGCAGTGAATGAAAGCGGAGGCCCCGGACGGAAAAACCTGGCGGCGGGTGGATCCCCGCCTTTCCAATTTTACTCCGGCCACCCGGGGTTTCCGAGGTCGCCGAGGCCCATCCTGTTATATGTCGGGCGCAATGCGCGCGGATTACCGGACCACGCCGAGCCGATGAAACTGCTCGTGACCGGTGGCGCCGGGTATATCGGCTCGATCGTCGCCAAGCAGCTGCTCGAGAACGGCCATCAGGTCACGGTCCTGGACAATCTCGAGCGCGGACACCGCGCCGCGGTCCCGGCCGGCGCGGAGCTGGTGGTGGGCGATCTGCTCGACCGCGCGGCCGTCGACGCGGCCGTGGCAGACGGGTTCGACGGCGCGCTCCACTTCGCGGCCCTGGCGCTCGTCGGCGAGTCGGTGAGCCATCCCGAGCGCTACTACGGGACCAATGTGGGCGGGACGCTCAACCTGCTTCAGGCGATGGTCGCCGCCGGGGTTCCGCGACTTGTCTTCTCCTCCACCTGCGCCGTCTACGGACAGCCAGACGAGGTCCCGATCCCCGAGACGGCCGTGCCCCGTCCGATCAACGCCTACGGCGCGTCCAAGCTCGCCGCTGACCTGATGATCCGCGACTTCTGCACGGCCCACGGGCTCGGGGCGGTGAGCCTGCGCTATTTCAACGTGGCGGGCGCGAGCAACGGCCTCGGCGAGGACCACGACCCCGAGACCCACCTGATCCCCAACATCCTGCGCGTCGCGCTCGGCGCCGCGCCGGCGGTCCAGGTGTTCGGGACCGACTATCCGACTCCCGACGGGACGGCGATCCGGGACTACATCCATATCGACGATCTCGCCACCGCGCACCTGCTGGCGCTGGGCGGTGCGCGCGAGGGCGAGCACCGCGTGTTCAACCTCGGGAACGGCAACGGATTCTCGGTGCGGGAGGTGATCGCCGCGGCCCGGAACGTGACCGGCGTCGACGTTCGCGCCGAGGAGGCGCCACGGCGACCGGGCGATCCGCCGATGCTCGTCGCGGCCGCGGAACTGATCCGGTCAGAGCTCGGCTGGGAGCCGCGCAAGCCGGGGATCGGAGAGATGGTGGGCGACGCGTGGGCGTTCGCCCAGGCCCACCCGAGCGGCTACTCAGAGTAGGTCGCTGATCTCTTTGAGCGCCGCCGCCAGCACTTGGTCCGGTGGCTGGGACGCGTCGAGCGCCCGGATTCGATCGGGCTCGTCTGATCTCAGCTGCTCGTAGGCGGCCGCAGTCCGCTCGAAGAAGTCGTTCCGCTCGCGCTCGAGGCGATCGGGTTTCCCGCGCGCGCGTGAGCGCCGGCGCCCCGTGCGCTGATCGACGGTGAGCAGAAGGGTCCGATCGGGGCGGGCAGTCCGGACCGCGAACTCGTTGATCGCGCGGACCGCGTCGATCCCCAACTCCCGGCCGCCTCCCTGGTAGGCGAGCGAGGAGTCGATGAATCGGTCGAGCACGAGCCACCGGCCGGTCGCCAGCTGTGGCTCGATCGCCTCCTCCACCAGCTGGGCCCGCGCCGCGGCATAGAGCAGCGCCTCCGCCCGAGCGCTGACATGCAGCTCGGGGTCGATGACGAGGTCGCGGATCCGCTCGGCGGCGGGGACGCCGCCGGGCTCGCGCAACAGGACCACGTCCAGACCGCGGTCTGTGAGGGCGCGCTTGAGCGCCGCGGCGAGCGTCGACTTGCCCGCCCCGTCGATCCCTTCGATCGTGATCAGCCGCCCGCGCTTCATCGGTCGCTCCCGACCCTATCGGGCACTAGGATCGGAACATGCTGGCAGAGCTCGAGCGTCATCCCCACGCACGCGCCGTCCTCGAGCCGGCGCTGGCACCCGGTGGACAGGCCTCGCACGCCTATCTGTTCTATGGGCCGGGCGGCGCCGGCAAGCGTGCCGCCGCGCGAGCGATCGCCGCGGAGCTGCTCACGGCCGGCGCGCCCGATTCGGGCAGCGCCCGAGCCCGCGTGGCGTCCGGCGCGCATCCCGATCTCACCTGGGTCGCTCCGAGTGGCGCGCACGAGATCCTCGTCAGTGACATCGACGGCCCCGTCGTGTCGGCGGCGAGCCGGACGCCGTTCGAGGCCGGCTGTCGCGTGTTCGTGATCGAGCGCGTGGACGAGCTCGGCGACGAGGCGGCCAACCGGATGCTCAAGACGCTTGAGGAGCCGGCATCGTTCGTGCATCTGATCCTGCTCTCCGACAAGCTGGCGGAGGTGCTGCCGACGATCAGTTCGCGCTGTCAGCTGGTTCGCTTCAACGCGCCGTCCGTGGAGGAGACGGCGGCGGCGCTTGCGCGGCTCGGAGAATCTGAGGAGTCCGCGCTGGCCTGCGCTCGGCTCGCGCTCGGAGACGGCGAGCGCGCCCGGGAGCTGGCCGGCGCTGAGGGACGCGCGCTGCGTGCCGCCGCCGAGGGGTTCGCACGGGCGGCGTTCTCGCCCGGCGAGATGGCGCGCAGCAAGCCTTGGTCGGCGGTGCTCGCTGCAGTGCGCGCCCGCGGGGAGGGCGTGCGCGTGGAGCTCGAGGCGCGGTCGCTCGAGGAGGTCGAGCTGTATCCGCGCAAGGAGCGCAAGCGGATCGAGACCGAGTGGACGGAGCGGATCAGGCGCGCGCGCCGCCGGGTCGAGACGGCGGGGCTCGATCTCGCTCTCCAGGTGGTGGCGCTCTGGTACGCGGACCTCGCGTGCCTCGCCTGGGACGGCGACGACCTGGTTCGGAACACCGATCGGCTGAGCGCGCTCGAGTCCGACTCGGGCGCGGACCCACACCGCCTGCGCGAAGCGGTCGAGGCCGTCGAGGACACGCGCCTGCGCTTTCAGTTGAACGTATCGGAGGAGCTCGCATGCGAATCGCTCGGCTATCGCTTGGAGCGTCTGCTCGCGGCATGACGCATCAGGGGGGCGCACCGTCCAGTGAGTCGGGTTCATCTCCCGCCCCGGCGGACGGCCGACCGACGGGCCGTGTCTATTTGCGCCCGCCCGAGCACGCAGATCGTGGGGAGTTCATCGCGGTCATGCGCGCCAGCCGCTCGTTCCATCGCCCTTGGGCCACCGCCCCCACCGACGATGAGGCGTTCAACGCTTACCTCGCGGACTCGCGCCGCCCCGACTTCGAGGCCATGCTCGTCTGCCGGCGCGAGGACGGCGCCGTCCTAGGGTTCTTCAACCTCTCCCACATCACGCGCGGCTCGCTCCAGAGCGCCTACCTCGGGTACGCCGTGGGCAGCGCCTACGCCCATCAGGGATACATGCGCGAGGGGATCGAGCTGGTCCTGTGCGAGGCCTTTCTGGCACTGCGTCTACACCGCATCGAGGCCAACATCCAACCGGGCAACCACGCCTCGATCGCCCTGGCATGCGGCGCCGGCTTCTCGCGCGAGGGCTTCTCCCCGCGCTACCTCAAGATCGGCGGTCGCGGGCGCGACCACGAACGCTGGGCCATCGTGTCCGAGGACTGGCGAGCACGGGCCGTAAGCCGCGGGATTCCGGTCGATCCGTGATCGGTTCGCTCGCCGGCGCCGGCAGCTGAGGAGCCGGCGAGCGCGGGTAGACTGGCCGGCGGACGCCGACGTAGCTCAGCTGGTAGAGCACTTCACTCGTAATGAAGGGGTCCGGGGTTCGAGTCCCCGCGTCGGCTCTGAGAAGCCCCGTGAATCGGCGATCGCGCGCTTGGGAAACCGATGGCGAGCGAAACGCTAGGTGCAAATCCCAGAAGCTAGGATCGTGCCGTGTCCGGTGGTCAGACGCACTCGGTCAAGCGGCATCTCGACGTCGATGCGCACGGCTACGACGTCCAGATCCGTCGGTTCATCCCGTACTACGACGACATGCTCGCGATCGGCGTAGAGCTACTTGCGGCGCTCGCTCCGGCCAGTGGGCATGTGCTCGATCTCGGTGGCGGTACCGGCGCGTTATCTGCCGCCGTGCTCGAGGGGCTTCCGGGAGTCCGTGTGACGGTGCTGGATGTCGATGGGGACATGCTCGGCGAGGCCCGCCGGCGGCTGTCTGGCTACGGCGACCGGGTTGCGTTCAAGCAGGGCAGCTTTCACGATCCGCTGCCCAGTGCGGACGCGGTAGTCGCGTCGTTGGCTCTGCACCACGTCCACGATCTGCAGGCCAAGACTGAGCTTTACCGCACGATTCACGACGCGCTTTCGCGGGACGGGGTATTCGTCAATCTGGATGCCGCGGTGAGCGAGGACACGCGGCTGAACGCGCTGGTGTTCGATAGGTGGGCGGAGCGGATGAGCGAGCACGGAATCACCGACTCGCAGGCGCGCGGTCACTTCGCCGCGTGGTCAGACGAGGATCGCTACTTCCCGCTCGAGGTAGAGCTGTCCGCGCTCCGCGAAGCAGGTTTCGATGAGGTCGAGTGCTTCTGGCGACGCGAAGCGTCCGCGATCACCTGCGCGCTCCGCGCGAGCTGACTGTCCGCCGAGACTTCTAACCACCGCGCGGTACTTGAGGCCGTCACATCACCCTGAGACGGCATTCGGAGGTGTGATCGCTTCCGCAACAAGGGCGGCGCGATGGATCACGCTGTCTCTTTGGCGACCTTTCGTCGTCGCCGCTGTCTGGGTGGGTGGTGGGAGCCGGGCGAAAGGAGCCACGGCCGCTCGGGGGGATGGAGAGCCCGGGTGGGCTCTCACCTATCAGCTTTCAGCGCTGGATTTATGCGTGGTGACGGCTGCGCCATAGCCACCGGAGGCCAGCGTAGACAGTGGGTGCACTCGATGCGGCGAGAAGCGCGAACGCAACGATGCGCAAACGACGGCGGTCGGCCGCGGCATTAGTGATGGCGACGGAACGGTTCTTGGCGTGGTCGGCCCAACGTTGCAGCGGCGGGGGAGGAGAGTCGCCGCAGTACGTCCCAAGCTCCCGAAGGATGCGCAGCGCGGCACGACGCCGCCGGCGCCGCAGGCGCAAGTCGGCTTTGGACGCCATCGCGGCAGCGACGCATTCCCGGATCTCGATTTCCTCGGAGTCTCGATGACCGGCGATGATCTCGTCGCAGATCGCGATCGCGACGCGGGTGCGACCCAGCCGACCGAGCGCGATGGCCTTCTCTCGCTGGCCGCAGACCACCGCCCAGCGGGCCAGCGGTGTGGCGCGGTCAGCGAAGGCAGCGATGATCTCGTCGCAGCTAGCAATGGCTGCGTCCAGACGACCGGTCTGGCGTAACAGCCCCGCTTTCTGGAGCCACAGCGGCGCGAGGGGGTCAGGATCAGACGCGCGCGCACGCAGTCTCGCGAGCGCGTTGTCGATCACCTCCAGCGCGCGTTCGGTCTGATCGGCCTGAGCGAATTGGCTGACGACCGTCGCGAGCAGGCTCGCGACCTTGCGCGCCCGTGGCAGAGCCGCCGCCAGCAGCTCCTCATGGTCGAGCAGCCTCTGCAGACTGCTCAGCGCCGCCTCGGTCCGGTGCAAGCTCAGCTCTGCCTGAGTGCACAACAAGCACGTCGCGACTTCCAGCTTCGGATTTTCGGGCAGCGGCTGCGCGTCCATATGCCGTCGGAGATCCTGCGCGA
>Ga0335075_10014054_pt1 | contig 12044 bp, 5 predicted proteins | sample Lox_Sample_24_FD_206723 | JGI IMG/M metagenome (GOLD analysis project Ga0335075, IMG submission 206723) | Soil microbial communities from Loxahatchee National Wildlife Refuge, Florida, United States - Lox_Sample_2.4 | ecosystem: Environmental > Terrestrial > Soil > Wetlands | place: USA: Florida... | reverse complement strand
CTGTAGAATCCCTCTGTACGGGAGGGATTTAGCAGTGCGTGGATTGCATTTCGATTGTTTCAGCGGCATCAGCGGCGACATGACCTTGGCGGCGCTCCTCGACGCAGGAGTTGATGCAGAGCCTGTGCGCGACGGCCTCGCCTCGTTGGGCCTGCCTATCCGGCTGGAAGTGGCCAAGGTGCGTAAGGGCGGCTTCGCGGCCACGCAGGTCAGCATCGATGCTCCCGAAGAACACGTTCATCGTCATCTGCCCGAGGTGGAAGAAATCCTCAATCGCGGCCGGCTCACACCATCGCAGCGCGAGTTGGCCCTGCGTATCTTCCGCCGTTTGGCCGAGGCCGAGGCGATGGCTCACGGCCTGCCCTTGGACAAGGTCCATTTCCACGAGGTCGGCGCACTGGACAGCATCGCCGACATCGCTGGAGTGGCAATCGCCCTCGATCTGCTGGGAGCGCAGCGAATCACCAGCCGGTCGGTTCCGACCGGCAGCGGCACGGTCAAGTGCGCTCACGGTCTGATGCCGGTCCCCGCTCCCGGCACCGCCGCCTTACTCCGTGGTGTGCCGTTAGCTCCTTCCACCATCAAGTCCGAGCTGACCACGCCGACCGGCGCCGCCATCCTCACCACGGTCGTTCAGGACTGGATCGAGTCGCCGATCATGACGATCGAGCGCATCGGCCACGGCGCGGGCCAGCGCGATTTCCTCGAACAACCGAACTTGCTACGTGTCTTTGTCGGCGAGGTTGAAGCGAGCGGCGGGGTTCATCCCCGCCGGGCGAACCAAGCCGAGTTTGATCGCGTCTGGATTCTGGAAACGAACCTCGACGACGTGCCGGCGGAAGTGATCGGCTATTGCTTCGATCAACTGTTTGCTGCGGGGGCGCTGGACGTGTTCAGCACGCCGATTCAGATGAAGAAGAATCGCCCCGGCGTACTGCTGAGCGTGCTGGTGCCGGAAAGCGCGTTGCCGCTCCTGGAAACAATCCTATTCCGTGAGACAGAAACGTTTGGCATTCGTCGTTATCCCGTAGAGCGCAGCAAGCTCCAGCGTGAGGAAATGACCGTAGAGACGCCGTGGGGTCCGATCCGCGGCAAACGCGGCTGGCGCGACGGCTTCAACGTGTTCACGCCGGAATACGAGGACTGCGCCCGCGTCGCCCGCCAGCACGGCATCGCCCTGCGCGAAGTGTTCGCCGCCGTCCGGAGAACTTATCAAGAGAGCCACCACGAATCACACGAATAACACGAATAAAAAATAATCGATAAATCTGTAATGTTCTCGGAGCGCACAGATTGATTTTACTTTTTTATTCGTGTTATTCGTGTGATTCGTGGTGAAATGTTTTGAGGTTGCTATGCCTACTGCGAATGAGGTTCGCCAGCAGTTCATCGATTTCTTCGTCAAGAAGCACGGCCATACGTTTGTGCCGTCCAGCAGCGTCGTGCCGCACGATGATCCGACGCTGCTGTTCGCCAACGCCGGTATGAACCAGTTCAAGGACGTGTTTCTCGGCACCGGCACGCGGCCGTACAAACGGGCGGCGGACACGCAGAAGTGCATCCGCGCCGGCGGCAAGCACAACGATCTCGAAGACGTGGGCAAGGACACCTATCACCACACTTTTTTCGAGATGCTCGGCAACTGGTCGTTCGGCGATTACTTCAAGAAAGAAGCGATCCGGTGGGCATGGGAATTGCTGACTGCGGTATGGAAGCTCGACAAGACTCGGCTGCACGCGACGGTCTTCGAGGGCGATTCGCAGCAGGGTCTCGCGCCCGACGATGAAGCGGCGGCGCTGTGGCGCTCCGAGACCGACATCGATCCGTCGCACATCCACAAAGGCAGCAAGAAGGACAATTTCTGGGAGATGGGCGAGACCGGCCCCTGCGGGCCGTGCAGCGAGATCCACATCGACCGCACGCCGGACAAGAGCGGCGGCAAGCTCGTCAACGCGGGGACCGCGAATGCTATTGAGATATGGAACCTCGTTTTTATCCAATTCAACCGCGGCCCGGACGGCAAGCTGACGCCGCTGCCGGCCAAGCACGTCGATACCGGCATGGGTTTCGAGCGCATCACGGCGGTGCTGCAAAACAAGGCGAGCAATTATGACACCGATGTGTTCGCGCCAATCTTCCAAGCGATCCAGCAACTCACCAAAGCGCCGGCGTACACGGGCAAACTCGGCGATCACAAGGACACGGCTTATCGCGTTATCGCCGACCATATCCGGGCGCTGACGTTCGCACTGACCGATGGGGCGGTGCCGAGCAATGAAAAGAGCGGCTATGTCCTGCGCAGTATCCTCCGCCGCGCGGAGCGGTTTGGCCGGCAGTACATGGGCACGAAGGAACCGTTTTTGTGCGATCTCGTGCCGGTGGTCGTGGCAGTGATGAGCGGCGCGTTTCCGGAGTTGAAACGCACTCCGGATAAGGTAGCGAAGATTGTTCGTGAAGAAGAGATCGCTTTTATCCGTAATTTTGATCGCGGCCTTGAGCTGTTTCAGAGGGTGGTAACACGGACGAGGGAACGTGGAAGCACTGTCATCAGCGGCGACGACGCTTTCGATCTGCACACGACCTATGGCTTTTTTATCGACATCACGGAACAGATGGCCGGCGAGATCGGCCTGACCGTTGATCGAGATCGCTTCGAGCAGCGCATGAAAGAGTTCAAAGAAGCAAGTGGTAAAAAATATGTCTTGTCTGCATCTCCGGCACACTTCATACTTCACGGCGCCTCAGCAGCACTAACTATTAATAAATTGCCGAAGACGGACGATTCACGTAAGTACACGCATCTAACGACCGCGGCCAAGTTGGAGGGCTGGATTCAAGACAGCACGGTAATCAAGCACGGCGCGCTGCAACAGGACGACGAGGCGGCGCTGATTCTGGAGCGAACCTGTTTCTATGCGGAGCAGGGCGGCCAGGTCGGCGATACCGGCGTCATCCATACGGAGACCGGCCGCTTCGACGTGACCAACACGCAGCGCCTGGGCGATTGCGTGCTGCACCTCGGACGAGTGGCACGCGGCCAGATCAAGGCGGGACAGCCGGCGACGCTGGAAGTGTCCAGCGCTCGCGCCCACACCATGCGCAATCACACGGCCACGCACCTGCTCAACTGGGCGCTGCGCAAAGTCCTCGGCGATCACGTCGAGCAGCGCGGCTCGCTGGTCGATGCCGACAAGACGCGCTTCGATTTCACGCATGACAAGCCGTTGTCAGCAGAGGAAATCGCCGAAATCGAGCGGCTAGTCAACGAAAAAATCTATGCCGACTTGCCGGTGACGCCGGTGACGATGCCGCTGGCCGAGGCGAAGAACATCGTCGGCGTGCGGGCGGTGTTTGGCGAGAAATACCCTGATCTGGTGCGCGTGCTGCTCATAGGGCCGGAGAAGCCGGAAGAAGCGACACTGGAAGATTCTATCGAGTTCTGCGGCGGCACGCACCTGAACCGCACCGGACAAGCGGGTTTCTTCAAAATCGTCGCGCAAGAGTTGGTCGGCAAAGGCGTGCGCCGCGTCGTCGCCGTCACCGGACGTGAAGCCGTGGCGACGGTGCAGCGGCTATCGGCGGTGGTGGACGATTTGGCCGGCCGCTTCAACTGTTCGGCGGAGGATCTGCCGCGCCGCGTCGAAGTGTTGCAAGAGGAAGTGAAAAAGTTGCAGGCGCAGCTGCGCAAGGGAGCGGCGAGCGATTTGGCTGGCTCCGGTGATCGGCTGTTGGCTCAGGCCGTCGAGGCCGGCGGAGCGAAGATCATCGTCGGCGAGATGCCGGCGGCGCCTATCGAGCAGATGCGGCAACAGCTCGACCGGCTGCGCGAGAAGGCCAAGAGCGCCGTGGTCGTCATCGGCTGGACCGATGAGGGCAAAGTGGGTCTGCTGAGCCTGGTGACGGACGATCTCGGCAAAAAAGGTCTACATTCAGGCAAATTGATCGGCGAAGTTGCTAAAGTGGTCGGCGGCAAGGGCGGCGGTCCCGCGACCGGCATCGCTCAGGCCGGCGGCAAAGACGCCGACAAGCTCGGTGAAGCGCTGCAACTGGCGCGGAAATTGGCCATCGAAAAGTTGAACGGCTGATTTACCGTCCCGCCGCTGTTAATCTTTCTCTCTTCTTTCGTCCTGTTGTTGGAAGCAAATGATTACATTTTTCGGTTCGCGCTCCGGTTTTCTAGTGCGGTCGTGGAGATTGCGCAATGAGGATTCGCTTAATCCGCTATTTCTCACGTTTCCTTCCGTTCATTTTGGGATTATTAACGGCGGCGCGGCTCTTGGCCGGCGGGCCGGACCAGAAACCCGCGAAGGTCGATGTCTACGGCGATCCGCTGCCACCGCTGGCTCGGCTGCGAATCGGTACCACGCGCTTCCAGCACGGCGGCGAGATCGTCGCCTTGGCTTTCGCGCCGGATGGCCGGAGCATTGCCACGATTGGACGCGATGACGTATTGCACTTGTGGAGCACAGCCAGCGGCAAGGCATTGGCGTCTTTTCATGCGCCCGACGGCGTGGCCTTCGCCTTCGCGGAACACGGCAAGGCGCTGCTGTGGTGCGATGGTCGCGGCCAGATCTACCGCTGCGACGCCGGCCAGCGCGGCGACAACCACGATGGCCAACGCCAGCGCGTCTACAGGTTCGACTGGGGGGCTATCGAGCGCATCGAAGCCGTTGCTTTCACGGCGGATGGTTCGGCAGCAGTCGCGGGCACGAGCGGCAACCACATTTCTTTCTGGGGGCGAAGGGGCGAGCTTCTACTGGGAGAGGGCATCCAGGCGGTGGCGCTGGACCGCGACGGACAACGCTTGGCTGTCAACAACGGACATAAGGGCTTCTACCTTCAGAAAGTGAGCAATTCGCGCCAAGCACGCGAGCCGCTTTGTCCCTTCGACGCCGATGCCGTCCGGAGTCTGGCGTTCTCTCCCGATGGACAAATGCTTGCCGCGGGCGATTTCGATAATCGCATCCGCCTGTGGAATGTGAGCAGTGGCGATGAAGCGCGTTTGCTGAAAGGACATCGGCAAGTGCCGGTCAGAGGGAAGAACGGTGTCTTCTGCCTGGCGTTCAGCCCGGATGGCGCGAGGCTGGCATCTGGGGCAGCGGATGGCATCGTTCGCATATGGGACGTCAAAAGTGGCAAGGAGCTGGCTTGTTGCGCTGGTCATGGGGATCGCGTGCGGGCATTGGCCTTTGCGCCGGATGGAAAATGTTTGGCATCGGCAGGGGCGGATAATGCCCTTCGGCTCTGGGATCCGGCTAACGGACGCGCCATTGGCCCGCTGCCCCAAGAGGGCGGCGCCGTGGTCGGGATGTCCGTAGCGCCGGACGGGCGGACACTGGCTCTTGTGCAGCTTCCGGGACGCCTTCGCTTGTGGGACGCGGCAACTGGAAAAGAGCTGCCGAGGATGCCGAAATGGCCGGCAGCGGTTGCCGCCGTCTTCACGCCGAAGGGCGACTTGATTTTTGCTTCGGACGCGGGACATCTGCATTTCTGGGATTGCGGCAAAATGGAGAACCAACGCGAGCCACAAAACGTTCCAACGTCCATTCGTTTACTGGCGGCGGCGAACGACGGCGCGACCGTGGCCTGGTGCGGCAACGATCACCGCGTCATCCTCTGGGATGCTCGAGCCGGCAAACAACTCCGGCAGCTTCGGCCGCAAGGGAACAAGATCGCGGAGCTGGTTTTCAGTCCCGATGGTGAAACCCTCTTCGTCGCCGACTTGGCAGGCGTCCATGTCTTCACGCTCCAGGAGAAGCCCACAAGCCGCGATCTGGCAGGGGGCAGCGGCGGCGTTTTCGCTGCGGCCGTCTCTCCCGATGGCCGTATCCTGGCGACGGGAGGACGAGGCGGCGCCGTGCGTCTCTGGGAGACGGCCAGCGGCCAAGAGCGGCGCGCCATGTTCGGCGACGCCGCTTTCGTGCGTTCGGCCGCCTTCTCTGCCGATGGCACTCTGTTGGCGACCGGCGGCAGCAACGGCGTGATTCGCCTTTGGGATGTCGCCGGCGGGCAGCGGTTGCACAGCTTCGCCGGCCATCGCGGCGCAGTTATCGCCGTTGCCTTTACCGGACATGATTCCACACTCATCACTGCCAGCGTGGACGGAACGGCCCTCGTCTGGGATTTGCCCGCATTGCTGAAGGCTGGCCGAGCGAAGGTGATCGAACTGTCGGATCAACAAGTGCAAGCGCTCTGGCGCGATCTCGCCAGCGAGGCTGCGCCCCGAGCTTATGAAGCCGTGGATACATTGGCGCGAGCGCCGGCGCAGGCTGTGCCGTTTCTGCGCCAGCATGTAACACCGGTGTCCGAGGACAATTTGGCACGGCGGATCGAGGAACTCGACAGCGACGAGTACAAAACCCGCGTTCGGGCAATGAATGAGCTGGCCAGGATGGGCAAGTTCGCCGAGCCGAAGCTACGCAAGCTGTTGACGGAAAAACCGTCGCTGGAAGTGCGGCGCCGGACAGAAGAGCTGCTGTCGCTGCTGGACAATCCCTCGGCCACGACGGAGCATCTGCGCGTTTTACGGGCGGTGGAAGTGTTGGAGAGAATCGGCACGGATTCGGCGCGGCAAGCGCTGCAAGCCCTCGCGGAAGGGGCCGCCTCAGCCGGCCTCACTCGTGAAGCCAAGGCCGCGCTGACAAGGCTCAGCCGAAAGGGAAAGTAAGCTCGGTTCAAACCTTGTTTGCTCGACAATGAAGGGGACGTTCGCCGGAAATTGAATGTCCCCTTATTTCTCTTCCCGGAAAATCGAAAGCACTCTAGCGGCGCTTCGCAGGCACGCCGATCGGCTGCTGACTTCTCTGCGAAGCATCGCTAATCCTAATGGGCGCATTTCTATCGTACCGGGGCAATACTGACTTCAGCCTTGGGAAAGACAGCCTCTCGTTCCCACGCTCGGCTTGGGAACGCAGGCCCGGCCGCTCCGCGGCCCGTCCCACGAATGGGGCCGGACGCGACGCGGAGCGTCGCCCCCGTGCGTTCCCACGCGGAACGTGGGAACGAGAGGCGCTTTTCCTACGCTGGACTCAGTAAGAACGCTTGTGGCGGAGAATCGGGAGCATTGGCTCTGCTCCTGTTCCCAACACCTCCGATAGGTTCGGCGTTTTTGCTTCGGTTCGCCTTTCGAAGTATGTTTCAGCGTGGCAGCGAAAAAAACAGCTAGCCCGTGGCTTGCCGGGGATCCTATCCTTCCGGCAAACCACGGGCTAGCTCGAAAAATTTCCTTTTGATAGAATCTCTTATGCCATTCCGCAAGCTGCGCGCTCGGTCGAAGCGTGCTTCCGAGAGCGCAAGCGTCCGGAAATCGACAGTTCGGCCCTTCCTGGAGCAATTGGAAGATCGCCTGGCGCCAAGCACTTTCAAAAGCCTGTCGTCCGCCACCGTCGGTCAGTCATATCAAGCACAGCTGACCGTCACCGCCCACCCTCAAGATAATTACACCTTCACCGTGAAAGGGGCTCCCGCCTGGCTGCACGTCTCGTCCAGCGGCAAACTGACAGGCGTGCCCAACGCCGCGGGAATCGTCGAGATCCAAGTGAAGGGCACGGACAATACCAATCCGAGCGGCTCCTTCAGCAGTTATGAAAGAATCGCTTTCGATATTATCGCGCCCAATCCCATCCTCACGCTCACTCCTAACGCTCTGCCCGCCGGCACGGTCGGCACGCCCTACAGCGAGTCGTTTTCCTCGGACGCACTCGTCAGCTTCGGCGAGAACGGTCCCTTGCCCGCCGGACTGTCGTTTTCCCCGCAAGGCGTCTTGACGGGCACGCCCACGCAGGCGGGCACGTTCAACATCATCGTCACCGCCTACGACTCAATGCAGGACGCGTCGGGCAGCGTGGCCATGCCGCTGGTCATCAATCCGCTGATTACGGTCAGTCCCTCCAACGCCGGCCTGGCGGCAGCGACCGTGAATGATCCGTATGGCCAACAATTCAGCGCCAGCGGCGGCAGCGGCCCTTATACTTATGCCTATGCGACTTCGACGACCAAACTGCCTTCGGCCCTGGGACTCACTCTCGATTCCAGCGGATACCTGAGCGGCACGCCGTTGGAGACGGGAACCTTTCCCTTCACGGTGATGGCGACCGACGCCAACGGCGACACCGGCACGGCCTCCTACGTCCTCACCGTGGTCGCTCCCATCACGTTCACGCCGCCGCCTCTGCCCGGCGAAGATAACGCCACGCTCCCCAGCGGAGAACTCAACCAACCGTACTCCCAGAGCATCTCCGTCAACAACAACAGCGGCAGTGCGACCCTCTCCTACTCCGTTCCCAGTGGTCTCCCTTCGGGCCTTAAGATCGAGGAAAGCCCCGACCAGAAGACCCTGACCATCCAGGGCACGCCGACGCAGTCCGGCCAAGAGTTCGAGCTGGATGTGTATGGCAACGACGGCAACCCCAACGATTCCACGGAGGTGGATTACTACCTGACCATCAACGCGCCGGCCGTGCCGATCAAGATCGGCCCGAGCAATCCGGCCAACGGGACGGTCGGCAGCGCCTACAGCGTGCAGTTGACCGGCAGCGGCGGCAGCGGCGGATACAGTTTTATTCCGATCACCTCCAAAAAAGGCGGTTTGCCTCCAGGGCTGAGCCTCAGCAGCTCCGGTCTGCTCAGCGGCGCCCCGACGACCGCGGGCACCTATAACTTCATCGTTCAGATCAGCGACAGCTCCGGCGACAGTGATACGGCGGTCGAGCAAGTCACGATCGCGCCTCGGCCCGGCACCCTGCACCTGACGGATTCGCCGCTGCCGTTGGCCAGCCCCGGCGTGCCCTACTACCAAACGATAACGGCGCAGGGCGGCACGGGCGCCACAGTACTCAGCTTCGAGACGTCGTCGAAACTGGTGCCCGGCCTGAACATCGCGCTGAGCCCGGACAAAAGCACGCTCACCATCAGCGGCACCCCCACCGAGGGGTCCGGGGCGCAGACGATCACCGTGACGGCCACCGACAGCGCCGGCGATACGGCCCAGCAGACGTACGAACTCTCGACGTTGTACACGCCGGCCCAGATCGCCCAGGCTTATGGCATCAACGACATCCTCCTCAGCGGCGGCATAAAGGGCGACGGCGCGGGCCAAACCATCGCCATCATCGACTCCGGCGACGCGCCGAACCTGGTCAGCAGCACCGACCCCAATTTCCTCAACAGCGACCTGGCCCGCTTTGACGCCTACTTCGGTCTCCCCAATCCGCCCTCGTTCCTCAAATTGGACGAGTATGGCGGCACCAATTACCCCTCGTTGTCAAGCGACGAGGCACTGGAAACGACCCAGGATGTCGAATGGGTTCACGCGCTGGCGCCGGAGGCCAACATCATCCTTGTGGAGTATTCCTCCGGCTCGTCCAACGGCATCAGCAACGCCTATACCGCCATCCAGACCGCTCTGAACTATCCCGGCGTCACGGCGATTTCGGACAGCAACGGCGGCGTCGAAAGCGCCTCCGTCACCGATATGTCCGGGCTGCTCGCCCTCAATCCCAACGTGACGTTCGTCGCCTCCAGCGGCGACAACGGTCATCACGTCATCTCGCCCTCCTCGGCCACCAACGCGCTGGCCGCGGGCGAAACCTACCTGACGGTGAGCGACCCCCAGGGCGACTACGGCAGCGAAAGCGCGGTAACGTCTTCGGGCGGCACCGCCAGCCAGTTCGTTCTTCAGCCGTCCTGGCAGCAGTTGATCGACGATCCGGTCAGCTCCACCATGCGGACAACGCCCGACGTGGCGTTCAACGGCTCCTACTCCAGCGGAGATGCTGTCTACAATTCCTACGCGCTCGGCCAAGGCATGCCGTGGGCCGACGGCGACGGCACGAGCATGGCCGCGCCCTCCTGGGCCGCCCTGATCGGCATCGTCAACCAGGGACGGGCCGCCACCGGCCAGGCGCCGCTCGGCTTACAGACGGCGCCGGCGCTGTACCAGCTGGCCGGCACCGCGGCTTTTCACGAGGTCTCGTCGATTACCGTCGGCTCGACGATGTCGCCCGCCTACCAGGAGTACAATCCCTGGAGCGGACTGGGCACTCCCGTCGCCAACCTTCTCGTTCCCGACCTGGTCGGCGGACAGAACACCATCTCCGGCACCGTCTTCGCCTCCAGCAGCGGCGCCGGTCTAGCCGGCGTCACCGTTTATTTGGACGCGGCCGGTACGGGACACTTCGTTGTGGGCGACCCTACCACCGTCACGGACGCAAAAGGGAACTACCAGTTCATCGTGGCGCCGGGGACGGGGTATCAGGTACGAATCATTCCGCCGGCCGGCTACGTGCAAACAACGGTCACGCCCGCTGCGTTGAGCTTTCCCGTGGGCAGCACAACGGCTTCCGGCGTCAACTTCGGCCTCAGCTTAGCGGTGGATCCGTCCCCGACGCCGCCTTTGCCGCCGTTGTCCGCGCCGACCGCGAATGAGCCGCCCTTGATTTTGTTGTTCGAGCAGTGGCTGGGCGATATCAAGGCGATCAATACGCAGGCGCAGACGCTGATGGATCAATTCTGGAGCAACCCGCTTCTGTTTGTCGAGCAGGGACCGAGCGACTCCGCATGGACCTACACGCAGGCTCAGGCTCTGGCGGATCGATTCGGGAACGCCTGGCTGCTACTTTTCGAGCAATGGTTGGGCGACATCGAGACGATGTTCCTTCGGATCGAGGCAGCGGCAGCGGATCGATTCTGATACATGCACCCATGAGCAGCATCCGATTCGGTTCGCTTGCTTCGCAGAAGCGAGCGAACCGACGTCACGGCGACCATCCCACCGGCGAACTCGGTCCCAGTTGCGGCATCGACGGCGGCACGCGCTCGAACTCCGGCGCTTCAAGTCGCACCGACGGGGGCGGCGGCACTTGATAAGAGCCTGGACGCGGATCGCTTTGTGGAGGACCGGCGGGACGCCGATCCCACTGGGGAGGGGAGTCGTCGGGAATCTGCCCGCGATAGACCGGCTGCGGCGCTTCGAGGATCGGCTGGGCCGGCGGAGCGGTCTGCCGCACCACCACACGCGCCGAAGCCGCGCTGGAACCGCGACTGCTGGCCAACTGCGTCGGCTGCTGCCGGCCGCTGCGGAGATACTGCACCCACGCGCCTTCCAGCTCTTCGACACTGCGATAGCGATAATACGTCCGCAACGCCGCGTCCCAATTGTTGCCGTTGTTTTGCATGCCCTGGGCCACGAACGCTAGGAACACGGGCCGGCTGCTTTGGCCGACCAAAAAATTCGTCACCGAGTAGCCTTGCGCGTACAGCGCCATGACATAGTTCGGATCGCGCGGATAATCCTTCAGACTGAACAGGCGGCGCAGCGGAAAGGCTCGTCCGGGCATTTGCAAAATCTGCCAAACCGTCTGCTCGTGTACGGCGCGTTCGCGGTCATCTTCGGATAGCACGGAGCTGCCCTCGTCGGCCCAGCGCGGCACCGGCGTGCGAAAATAGTAGGCCAACACCGTATGCGTGATTTCGTGCGGCAAAACGCTGGCGAGGAGGCGGTCGGCGCTGCCCTCGATGTCCATAGTGATGCTGAGAATGCTGCCGTTGTCGAAGTTGAACACGGTGGCCCCGCCGGAGCTGCCGCTCATGTGAACGCGCAGCGGGCAGGGCCGGCCCCAGGTCGGCATCTCTTGGCCCAGCCACTCGAGCGCTTTTTGCTTGCGATAATGTTCGGCGTACTTGCCGATCTGCTCGGCAAAGGTAGGGTCCGGCGCTTCCACGATAAAATTGGGCGTGCGATAGGAGGCGCCCAGGGAAGCCATCGCACCAACCAGCACGACGGCAATCGAGGGGCGTAATGCCATGCCATAGTCTCCAACAAAGTCGGTTAGCGACGCTTCACAGAAGCATCATTGCCCGCGACGTGTTCGCTCAACTCTACACGCAAAAGTTGAGCCAGGGTCCGGCGAGGCCGAAAACTTTTTCGCCTTCCCGGTGCAACGTGCCGCGCCGCCAGAGGTTGCGGTTTGCGTAAAATCTATGGGACGACGCTACAGCCGCGCGAACCGTTGTAACTTTTGCAATCGCGCCGGTAAAAAGCAGCG
>Ga0335075_10014053_pt1 | contig 12044 bp, 14 predicted proteins | sample Lox_Sample_24_FD_206723 | JGI IMG/M metagenome (GOLD analysis project Ga0335075, IMG submission 206723) | Soil microbial communities from Loxahatchee National Wildlife Refuge, Florida, United States - Lox_Sample_2.4 | ecosystem: Environmental > Terrestrial > Soil > Wetlands | place: USA... | reverse complement strand
CGCGCACGCCAAACGCCTCCACGATCTCGGGGCTGGTCCAGCCAGTCAGCGTCAAAAGCACGGCCCGCGCCCGGTCCGCCTCGCCGCGATCACGCGAACCGGCCAGGGCCAAAAGGGCGGCGCGTTGTTCATCGCTCGCCGTAACCGAAGACTTTCCCGCCATGCCATACACCTCGCGAATCGGCGCAGGCAGACAACCGCAAAAAACCTATCTGTTGGTTAGCCAAATAGAAGTTGCTTAGACGTCATGTTGGCGGGCTCAGCCGGTGGCCCGCCCTTTCGCGCAGTAGAGAAACGCGGGTTGCTCGGGCAGGCCGAGCCGAGCCTCATGCACGGAGGGCGGACCATGGGAAAGCATAGCGAAGTTTTTGTCGCTTTTGACGTCGCCAAGAAGAAACACGCCGTGGCGCTCGCGGAGGGAGGCCGGACGGGGGAAGTCCGGTTTCTCGGCGAGGTCGAAAACAGGCCGGGACCGATCGAGCGGACGATCAAGAGACTGGCGGAGCGCTACGGCCGATTGCATGTCTGCTTTGAGGCCGGGCCGACGGGGTACGGGCTTTATCGCCAGGTTCGGGCTCTCGGCCACGATTGCCTGGTGGTCGCTCCGGCTTTGATCCCGAAGCGCTCCGGCGAGCGGATTAAGACGAACCAGCGCGACGCGGTCACGCTGGCGCGGCTGCACCGGGCCGGCGAGCTGACCGGAGTGTAGGCGCCGGATGTGGACCATGAAGCGGTGCGCGATCTTGTGCGGGCGCGTGAGGCGGCGGGGGACGATCTGCGGCGCAAACGCCAGCAGTTGCTTTCCTTCCTGCTGCGCCACAGCCGGATCTACAGCGGGGGCGGCCATTGGACGCTGGCGCACCGACGGTGGCTGGCTGGCCAGAAGTTCGAGCACGCCGCGCAGCAGATTGTCTTTCAGGAGGCCATCGACGGGATCGAAGACGCCCTTCAGCGTCTGCGTCGTCTCGAGAAGGAACTTGCCCTCATCGTGCCGCGCTGGTCCATGACGCCGCTCGTAGACGCCTATCAGGCGATGCGCGGCGCTTCGTTTCTCGTCGCCGTGATCTTTGCAGCGGAGATCGGCGACGTGCGTCGGTTCGATTGTTCGACGTCAGCGCCTTTGAGACGGCGTGAGGTTTTCAAGTAGGGAGGATTTCTGGATCATCGTAGCCGCAAGGAGCGAAGATGAGACAGAAATCCGGGCCGGGAAAGCAGCCGGCGGAAGACGCGATCAGAGACATTCGACGCGCGACGCGTCGACACTTTTCAGCTGAAGAGAAGATCCGCATCGTTATTGGAAGGGCTCCGTGGCGAGGAGAGCATAGCCGAGCTCTGCCGCCGCGAGGGGATCGCCTCGTCGATGTACTATCGCTGGTCGAAGGAGTTCCTGGAGGCCGGTAAAAGGCGCCTCGCCGGCGACACGGCGCGTGCTGCGACCTCCGAGGAGGTGAAGGACCTTCGGCGCGAGGCGCAAGCCTTGAAGGAGGTCGTCGCCGACCTCACCCTCGAAAACCGCCTGCTCAAAAAAGCATGATCGCGGATGGGGGAGACGAGGCATGAGATATTCCGCATCCGACAAGATCGAGATCATCCGGCTGGTCGAGCAATCGCATTTGCCGGCTCGACGCACGCTGGAGAAACTCGGCATTCCCAGATCGTCTTTCTACCGCTGGTATGATCGCCATCAGCGCGGCGGACCAGAAGCCCTCGCGGATCGCCCCTCACGGCCGGATCGGGTCTGGAACCGCATCCCAGAGGCTATCCGTAGCCAGATTGTCGACCTGGCGCTGGATCAACCCGAGCTCAGCCCGCGGGAACTGGCGGTGCGCTTCACGGACGAGGCAGAATATTTTGTCCCAGAGGCGTCGGTCTATCGGTTGCTGAAAGCGCACGATCTCGTCACCAGCCCGGCTTACATCGTCATCAAAGCGGCCGAAGAGTTCAGGGACAAGACCACGGCGCCCAACCAGCTCTGGCAGACCGACTTCACCTATCTGAAGATCACGGGATGGGGCTGGTACTATCTCTCGACCGTGCTGGACGACTTCTCGCGCTTCATTGTCGCCTGGAAGCTCTGCGCGACCATGAAAGCGCAGGAGGTCAAGGCCATACTTGATCTGGCGCTGGCGGCCTCACATGACCGTCGTTAACCGACCGCGCCTGCTGTCGGATAACGGCTCGTCATATGTCGCGAGCGATCTGGCCGATTGGCTGGACAAGCAGAACATCGAGCATGTCCGCGGAGCGCCCTACCATCCGCAGACCCAGGGCAAAATCGAGCGCTGGCATCAGACGCTCAAGAACCGCATCCTGCTTGAGCACTACTACCCGCCCGGCGATCTCGAACGCCCATTAAGCGCGCCAACCGAGCGCCGAGTTCAAGTGGTTGTTTCAGACCGCGCCGCAGACCTCGCAGTTGGCTGGTGAAGGCTGTTTCGGCCGAGGTTGTTGGTGAAGGGAACCTCGAAGTCGACCAGAAACCTCTGCGACCGCCCGACGAGCGTCGCTTAAGGTCGCGCGCTATTATGTTTTGTCCGTGGAGGCGACCCTCTTCGCGCGGAATACGCTCCTGCGACGCTGGGGGCGGATCGGCTCAACCGGACGCCAGTGTCTGGAGTCCTTCGACAGCAGAGATTCCGCCGGGTTGGACTTCGCGGTCATTTGCCCGCTCGTCCGGCGGGTAGGCCTCATATCCGGTTCTTGGTCCATCGGGTCGCGGCTTTGCTCCACGGTTCCTTCAGACTCCGCTTCGCGGCGACGCCCTTGCGCTTCGCTAGAGCCTTATCGGTTCCGATTGAATCGGAACCGGGCTCTAAGTCTTTGTTTTGAGCGTGATCTTATCCGAAAACCGGCATCCACTTTTCGGGATCACGCTCTAGCCCTTCGCCGTCATCAGGCTGGGCAGAGGACCCTCACCTCCACGCTCCCGATCATGCTCGGCACACAAAAAGGAGGCCGCCCTGGGGCGGCCTTGAGTCTAGGGAGGAAACGCCCAAGGAGGGCATATACGGGCGTGAACCCGCACCGCAACAACCTAATGCTGCGATGCAACAATTGCAAGCACGTTTCTGCCTGGACGGTCGGCCCGATAGAAGATTTCGCTCACCGCGCGGTTTCCTCGACAGCGTTGGGTTTGGGCAGTTCTAACCGAGCAACGCGTTTGCGGGCACCGTGTCAGTTCGTCGCCCGTTCCCGGCCAATCAAGCGCGGAGTCGGTAACCGCGGCGTCGCTTGCGTTCGAGCCATGTATTGAGCGCGATCTGAGCGAGTGGCGGGGAAGCATGAAGGTCGATTCGTGTTCGCCCGGCGCCGCCGATTCGGCCCCAACGGCGCACGAACGACGATTCGGCGAACAGCCGTCGGCTCGACCGATAGGACGTAGTAACGCGCCATGTTCTTCGTGCGGTCCACCCGCTCGAGCACGAGCACGTTCAGGACGTCCGGATCTTTGGTTTGCTGGTCCATGATTCGAAGCCAAGGCGTAAGACCGCGTGCGCGTCCAACGCATATTTCGAATCAATCGACCTGAGCCGATTCGGATTTCGAATCGATCCGACGGATAGGCCGCGAAAACGCTCGGCTGAAGGCTGCGGCGCGGCGACTTGCCCGGACGTGGGCGAGAGAATACGTTCATGAATTGCAGGACGTTATCAAAGCAACGGATGTGGCTTGGTTGGGCCATTGGTAGATTATTTGCTAATAACCGTTAATATATCTGTGTAATAATCGCTTTCGTTCCATAACTAATATTATGCGAACGCCGTATTCGAACATTGAGTCAGGCGACAAGACAGCATCACAGACGCACCCACCCCGGCAAAGCATCCGGAAAAGCCGGGGGTCTCCCGCTGACGCTAGCGATTGCCGAGCATCATGCGGCCCAATCCGGCGGCGACCGTCTGGCGCTCTTCGGGGCTGAGCATGGCGATCAGCCGCCGTTCCGTTTCCGCGTGGTCCCGCATCGCCGGCTCCACGAGCTTCCGTCCTCTTTCCGTCAGTTCGACGATCACGCCGCGACCATCGGTCTCATCGGCCATGCGGCGGATGTGGCCAGCCTTCTCCAAGCGACGCAAGAGGTTCGACAGGCCTCCGGACGTCAGGATCAGCGTATCGAGCAGCGCCTTGGGTGACATGCGATAGGGCGCGCCTTCGACCCGAAGCGTCGCCAGCACGGCGAAGGCTGGATATTTCAGCTCGTGCCTGGCGAGCGCCCGGTTGATCGCGGTGAGGAAAATCTCGTGCAGATGCAGGAGGCGCCCGACGACCGCCTTTCCCGAACAATCGATCTCTGGAAACTCGCGCCGCCAGCGCTTCATGCCCGCGCCGACGCGGTCGTTCTCCCAAAGGGCCGGCGTCCGGCCGGTCTCCGCAACCCGCGCTGCGCGACCGCGCATGAGCCGTCGTCTCCTTGCCGCGCCTCGCGGCGATCTCAGACGATCCGCCGCAAGCCGCCCCGCCTCTAGCAGCGGGCATTATATCTTTTGAATATCTTTCTTGAAATATAAATTTCATCGTCCAATGTTCGCTCCGGCGCGAGCGGCCTTTCCATTGCGCGAACGGCGAGCGCCCGTCCTGGAAGGGAGATGGAAGTCATGGGCGCCAAGCTTCATTTTGTCGTGGCGGCAGCTGCGGTCGGCCTCGCGTTCGCTCTCGCTCTTGCCCCCGCCTCGGCGGAAAACCTGGTGGTCGGCTCGTTCGGAGGATCGTTCGCCGACAACGTCAAGCTGTGCCACGTCCAGGCTTTCGAGAAGGCGACGGGCGCGACCGCGTCGCTCAAGCTCGGCAATTCGTCGCAGTTCGCCGCCGATCTCCGCGCCACCGCGGGCAAGCCGGACATGGACATCGTCTATATCGACAATTCGCTCGCGGCGCAGGCGCATAACGAGGGCCTGACGCAGACGATCGATCGCGCCAAGCTGAAGAGCGCGCCGGACATCCTGCGGTCGGCCTGGGGCAAGGACGATTCCTATGTTGTGGCGATGGTGAGCGCCACCACGCTCGTCTACAACCCGAAGCTTGTGAAGAAGCCGCCGACCTCGTGGCTCGACATCGCCGATCCCGCCTATGCCGGCAAATATGCGATCGGCGACATCAGCGGCACGGCCGGCCTGCAATTCCTGCTCGCGCTGAACAAGCTCAAGGGCGGCACGCTCGACAATATCACGCCGGGAATCGAGGCCATCAAGCCGATCGCCGCGGGGGCGACTGTGCTCTACACCCAGGCGGATCAGCTCCTGTCGCTGTTCGAGCGCAACGAGATCGTCATCGCGCCCTGGTATCCGGACCGCGCGGGCGTCGCCATCGACAAGGGACTCTCGCTCGCAGTCGCCTATCCCAAGGAAGGGGCGGTCGGCATCCTGCCCGCGGTCATCATCCCGAAGGGCACGACGAAGACCGCGCTCGCGCTGAAATTTCTCGATCAGATCCTGTCGGCCAAAGGCCAGTCGTGCTTCTCGGAGCACGCCTATATCGGCGCGGTCAACACCAAGGTGAAGCTATCGGACAAGGTCAAGGCGCTCGTGCCCAACGGCGAGAGCCTGAAGAAGACCTGGTTCATCGATCCCGAGATCATCGCCAAGAATACGGAGGCGTGGACGCGCCGGTGGCAGCGCGAGGTGACGCGCTGACAAGGCGCCGCCCGAGAGCGGCGCAGCCCGTATGAGCGCTTTGACGCTCGACCGCTTGAGCAAGTCCTACGACGGCGTCGCGGTGGTGCGCGACGTGTCGATCGAGATCGGCGAGGGCGAGTTCGTCTCGCTCCTGGGCCCGTCAGGCTGCGGCAAGACGACGATTCTGCGCATGGCGGCCGGACTCGTCGAGCCGAGCCAGGGCCGAATCCTCATCGGCGCCGACGACGTGACGGGCCTGCCTCCGAACCGGCGCGGGCTCGGGCTCGTTTTTCAGTCCTATGCGCTGTTCCCGCATCTCACCGTGTTCGAGAACGTCGCCTTCGGCCTGCGCCGCCGGCAGGTCCCCCGCGCGGACCTCAAGCACCGGGCGGAGCGCGCGCTCACGATGGTGCGGCTTGCCGGCTTCGGCGACCGCTACCCGCGCCAGCTGTCGGGCGGACAGCAGCAGAGGGTCGCCATCGCGCGGGCCATCGCGCCGGAGCCGCGCGTTCTTCTCTTCGACGAGCCGCTCTCCAATCTTGACGCCCAATTGCGCGACGAGATGCAGATCGAGCTGAAAAGGCTGCAGCGCGGCCTCGGCGTCACCACCCTGTTCGTCACCCACGACCAGAGCGAAGCGCTGTCGATGTCCGACCGAATCGGCGTCATGGCGGATGGGGTCATGCAGCAATTCGGCTCGCCGGAGGACGTCTATCATCGGCCGGCCACGGCTTTCGTCGCGAGCTTCATCGGCAAGCCGAACCGGCTGCGCGGCGTGGTCGCGGCGCGGAGCGGGGAGGGCGGCCTGATCCGGCTCGGCAAGGGCGTGGAGATCGCCGCGGCCAGCGTCTCGCAGGCCGAGGGCGCGCCGGTCGAGGTCATCATCCGGCAGGAGACAGTGAGACTGGAGCCGGACGACGCGGGCGCGCCGGCGCTCGCAGGCGCAGTGGCCTTGCGGTCGTTCAGCGGCGCGCGGGTGCGCTATGTGCTCAGGCTCGGGGATGGAGTCGAGCTCCTGGCCGACACGCCTTCGCATGGCGCTACGGCTTCGCTCGAGCCGGACATGCGCGTTGCGATCGCCCTCGACCCGGCCGCCGTGTTCGTGATGGCGCCGGGGGACCATGCCGTATGATTTCGCGGCGAAGCGGGCTCGCGCTGGTCGCTCCGCTCGCGCTCGCGCTCACGGCCTTCTTCCTTCTGCCGATCCTGCTCCTCGTGCCGATGAGCTTCGAGAAGTACGCACCAGGCAGCGGACTCATCAAAGGCGCCTGGACACTCTCCAATTATACGCAGCTCGTCACCGACGACTATTACCGCGAAGTGATCGGGCGCACGCTTGGCCTCGGCTTCGCCGTCACCTTCGCCTGCCTCGCGCTCGGCTACCCGCTCGCCTATCTGATCGCGCGCGGCCCGGAGCGCTGGCGGGTTCCCCTCACCCTTCTCGTCATCTTCCCGATGATGCTCAACCTGGTCGTCCGGTCGTTCGGCTGGATCGCCCTTCTCGCCAATCACGGCCTCGTCAACAACTTCCTCATCGACCTCGGGTTTCTCGCCCACCCGGTGAAGCTTATCTTCAACTTCACCGGCGTCATGATCGGAATGACGCATATCTATCTGCCGTTCATGGTGCTGATGCTGGCGGCGGCGATACGCAACCTGCCGCGCGACGTGGAGGCCGCCGCGGCGACCTTGGGCTCGAGCCGCGCCCACGTCTTCTTCGCCGTCACCCTGCCGCTGACGGCGCCGGGGATTCTCGCAGGCTCCATCCTCGTCTTTGTTCTCACGATCAGCGCCCTTGTCGTGCCGCGCATGCTTGGCGGTCCGACCTACATGGTGATGGCGACGCTGATCTACGACGAGTTCATACAGCTCCTCGACTGGCCGAGCGGCGCGGCGCTTTCCTTTGCTTTGACCTTCATCGCGGTCGGGGTCATCTGGATTTCGAGCCGCTTTGCGCGGCGCTGGGCGGGCGCGACGTGAGCGACCTTGCTGAAGGCCGTCCCGGCGCCGGCGTGACCGCGGTCGCTCTCGCAGTCGTCGTGTTTCTCGAACTGCCGGTCGTGGTGATCGTGCTCTCGGCCTTCTCGAAGACGGCCTATCTGACCATCCCTCCGCGCGGCCTGACGCTCGAATGGTTCGAAAAGGTCCTGAGCGACCCGGACTATCTGTCCGCGATCCGCATGAGCCTCATCCTCGCCTGCGGATCGACAATCGTCTCGCTCGCGCTCGGCGTCGCCGCGGCTTACGCGCTCTTCCGCAAGATCGTCCCGGGCGCCGAGGCGATCGGCGCATTCCTGATGTCGCCCCTCATCCTGCCGGGCGTGGTCATGGGCGTGGCGCTGCTGCAGTTTTACGGCCAGACCGGCCTGCGCGAAACGCTCTTCGGACTCGTGATGGCGCATGTCGTCATCACCGTGCCTTATGTCGTGCGCTCGGCGCTTGCGAGCCTCGGCGGACTCGACATGGGGTTGGAAGAAGCCGCGCGGGTGTTGGGCGCCGACGCATTCGCCGCCTTTCGTCTCGTGACCCTACCGCTGATCGCGCCTGGCCTCGTCGCGGGCGGCCTGTTCGCCTTCGTGGTCTCGCTCGACAACGTGCCGGTGACGATCTTCCTCATCGGGCCCGACCAGACCACGCTCCCGGTTCTCATTTTCACTTCCGTCGAGATGGGCGTCGATCCAAGCGTCGCCGCCGTCGCGACGCTGCTGATTGTCGCAACCGGTCTTGCGTTGTGGTTCGCCGAGTGGCGGGCCGGCTTTCATCGCTTCGTGTAAGGAGCTTTCTCGTGCCGCTGACAAGCCGCGGATTTCCGCTGTTCCTGACTTTCGACCTCGACGCCGAGACGATGTGGACGGCGCGCGATCCGGCTTATGCGAAGCGGCCGATCCTGATGTCGCAGGGCGCCTATGGCTGGAAGGTCGGGACGGGGCGCATCCTCGATCTTCTCGACCGGTACGGCCTCAAGGTCACGTTCTTTGTGCCCGGACTGGTGGTCGATCAACGCGAGGCGCTGATGGAGGAGATTCTGAAGCGCGGACATGAAATCGGGCACCACAGTTACAGCCACACATGGATCCTCAACCTGACTCCGGAGCAGGAGCGCGAGGAAATGGAGAAAGGCTTTCAGGCGATCAAGCGGGTGAGCGGTCGCGCTCCGCGCGGGTGGCGCTCGCCGGCGGCGGAATTGAGCGCGATCAGCATGCCGCTTCTGGTCGAATACGGCTTCGACTATTCCTCGAACTTCTTCGACGACGACAGCCCCTATCTCCATAACGTCGAAGGGCGCGAGACCAAGATCGTCGAGCTGCCGTTCCGCTGGGTGCTCGATGACGCGCCTTTCTTTCAGTACTCGATCGTTCTGCCCGGCCGCACGATGCAGGCGCCATCCGCGGTGCTCGAAGCGTGGACGAGCGAGTTCGACGCGCTCTACGCCGAGGACCGCATGATGATGATCGGCATGCACCCGCAGCTCATCGGCCAGCCGTCTCGGCTCAAGGCGCTTCAAGGCCTGATCGAACACGCGCTGAGCCATTCCAATGTCTGGATCGGCCGCTGCGACGAGATCGTCGAGGACATGCGTCCCGCGCTGGAAAAGGCCAGGGCGGCGAAGCGATGACAGCGCCCTTTCACGAACGCCGCATCCTGGTGACCGGAGCGGCCAAAGGGATCGGGCGCGCGACGCTCATCCGGCTCGCGGCTGAGGGCGCGCGAGTCGCCGCGCTCGACCGCGACGCGCCCGCGCTTGCCGCGCTGCCGGCCCGCCTTGGCCAGGCGCTCGCCCACATGGCCGCGGTCGACGTCGCCGATCCGGCCGCGGTCGCGGGCGCCGTCAAGGCTTCCGCCGAAGCCCTCGGCGGCCTCGACGGCCTCGTCAACGCAGCCGGCGTCGATCTCCACGCTGACATCGAAACCATGGCGCCCGCCGATTGGGAGAGAGTCCTGGCGGTCAACCTCACAGGGCCTTTCCTGGTCATCCAGGCCGCCTATCCTCATCTGAAGGCGGCCGGCAGCGCGACGATCGTCAACGTCTCCTCCGCAGCCGGCCCTTCGCCGCTCAAGAACCGCACCGCCTATTGCGCCTCCAAGGCGGGCTTGCAGATGGCGTCGAAGGCGCTCGCGATCGAAGCGGCGGCGTTCGCCATCCGGGTCAATACCGTCTGTCCGGGCGCGGTGGAGACCGAACTCTTTCGTTCGAGCTTCGCCGCCGCCTTTCCTGACGCGCCGGACGAGCAGGCCATTCGCGAGGCGGTGCGCGCGCGCTATGCGCTCAACCGCATCGCCGAGCCAGAGGAAATCGCCGCCGCCATCGTCTGGCTGACCGGCCCGGAATCGTCCTACGTGACCGGCGTGGCGCTTGCGGTCGATGGCGGGCGCAGCTTTCATTGACAGAGGGGCGGCATGGACGCGCGGCGCTTTCTCGGCAAGACGGTCGCCATCACCGGCGCCGCCCATGGCATCGGCACGGCGACCGCGCGCCGCTTCCTGGCCGAAGGCGCGCAAGTTGCGGCCATCGACCGCGAAGCGGGCGGCTTCACCGACCTTGCGGCGCAGGCCGAACAGGGCCGGCTGCTCACGATCGCCGGCGATTGCACCGACGCCGGCGCGCTCGCCGACTTCCACGCCCGCACGCTCGCGGCCTTCGGCCCAATCGACGTGCTGTTCAACAATGTCGGCCAAAGCGGCCGGGAACGCGCCGCCGAGTTCCATGCCTCGAGCGAGGAGGTTTGGCGTTTCGTGCTGGAGGTATCGCTCTTCGCCGCCATGCGGATGGCGCGTCTCGTCGCCCCGGCCATGCGCGAGCGCCGCCATGGCCGGATCGTCAACATGTCGAGCGACGCTGCGTTCGTTGGCGATGCGGGCCTTGCAGATTATGCAGCGGCTAAGATGGGCGTCGTCGGCTTCACCCGCGCGCTTGCGCGCGAGCTCGCGCCGTTCGGCGTGACCGTCAACGCCGTCGCGCCGGGCGCGATCCGCACCCGCGCGCATGACCGGCTCGCGCCAGAGGTCATCGATCGGATCAAGGCGGGCGGGCCGGCGGGCTTCATCGCCGAGCCGGAGGACGTCGCCGGCTGCGTCGCCTTTCTCGCCTGCGACGACGCGCGCTACGTCACCGGGCAGACGCTGCTGATCGACGGCGGCCGGTGGATGGTCTGAACGGAGGACCCACGACCGACATCGCCGATCTCGCCGCCTGCGATCTCGCCGCCGCGATCCGCGACAAGACGGTCTCCCCGCTGGAGGCTTTGGAGGCGGCGCTGGCGCGATTGGAGGCGCGGCGCGACCTCAACGCCTTTCTCGCCGTTCCCGCCGACCGGGCTCGCGCCGAAGCTAAACAGGCCGAGGCCGCCGTGCTTCGCGGCGACCCACTCGGCCCGCTGCATGGCGTTCTCTTCTCGGTGAAGGACCTCATCAACACAGAGGGCGTCGCAACGACGCAAGGCTCGGCTCTGCTCGCCGGAGCCATTCCTTCGACGGACGCCGTTGCGGTCGCCCGCGCCCGGGCGGCGGGCGCGATCCTCATCGGCAAAACGACGACGCCGGAATTCGGCCACAAGCCTTTCACCGAGGGGCCGTTCTTCGGCCGGACGCTCAACCCCCTGAGCGAAGCCCATACTTGCGGCGGCTCATCCGGTGGCGCCGCGGTCGCCGTCGCCGCAGGAATGGGGCCGCTCGCGCTCGGCACCGACGGCGGCGGCTCGATCCGCATTCCCGCCTCCTGTTGCGGGATCGTCGGCCTCAAGGGGACGCTTGGCGTGATTCCTCACCTCCAGCCTCCGGACCTGTTCGGCGCGAATTCCTATGTCGGCCCGATGGCTCGAACGGTCGCAGACGCCCGCCTTTTGTTCGAGGCCGTGGCTGGGCCGGATCGTCGCGATCCCTATGGGCAGGGCGAGAGCCCGCTGCCGCGACGACTCGTCGATGTCGAAAAGCCGCGCATCGGCTTCCTCCTGCGCTGCGGAAACCAGCTCGATCCGGCGGTGGAGGCGGCCGTCGTGGCCGCCATGCGGCGGGCCGAGGCGCTCGGAATGGCGGTCGAGCCGATCGAGCTCGATCTCGTGGCGATGGAGCCGCATTTTCTCGTGATGCTGCGGTCGCAGCTTCTGACGCGACTTGGCGCGGCGGCAAAGCGCAATCCGGAGAAGCTCGATCCGACGCTGCTCGCCACGATCGACGCGGGCCGTTCCTATAGCGCCGCGGATCTCTGCGAGGCGCAATATGCGCGGACGGACTGCTTCCGCAAGACGCAGGAAATCCTCGCGTCCTTCGACCTCATCGCCTCTCCGACCTTGTCGGCGCCGCCTTTGCCTGTCGGCCTCGACCCGTTGGGCCGGATCATGATCGACGGGCGCGACGCGGGAACGATCCGCGGCGCCTGGTATCCGTATACCTTCCCGTTCAACCTGACCGGGCACCCCGCGCTGTCCATGCCCTGCG
>Ga0335075_10014051_pt1 | contig 12044 bp, 4 predicted proteins | sample Lox_Sample_24_FD_206723 | JGI IMG/M metagenome (GOLD analysis project Ga0335075, IMG submission 206723) | Soil microbial communities from Loxahatchee National Wildlife Refuge, Florida, United States - Lox_Sample_2.4 | ecosystem: Environmental > Terrestrial > Soil > Wetlands | place: USA: Florida... | reverse complement strand
GGCGGATCGCCAAGGTTCTCGATGATGCTCAGCTTGAAATGCTGGCTACCAACGACGTCTTCTGGGACACGATCTCTTCAATCGAAAGCGTCGGACTGCAACCCGTCTACGACGCAACCGTTCTCGGATCACACAATTTTATTGCAAATGGGACAAACCTACACAATAGCATAGAGCAGGATAGCGACGTCGTTATCTTGCTTCATCGGGAGGACGCGTACGAGCGGGAGTCCCCGCGGGCCGGTGAGGCGGACCTGATCGTCGCCAAGCACAGGAACGGGCCCACGGCGACAGTGACGGTGGCCTTCCAGGGGCACTACAGCCGCTTCGTGGACATGGCGCCGGGCTGATCAGTACATGTGTAGGGCCTCATTTAAGACTGCACTTTCTCAAAGATGGCCGCACTTGTGCAGATTAACTGAGACACGCCCGGCGAGATCCTCGGGCAGCAGCGCTCGCCGTGCGAGTCTGAATGCCAGCAAGCTCAACAAGGACCTTGATCAGCGCTCCGGCGGAACTCCGGCCAGCAGCATCGGCTGTAGTGAGGACTCGCTGCCCCGTTATCCTTGGATCTAAAGCGTTCTTCCGCCTTGAGTCTATTGCCCCAAAGGGCTTGACAAGCTTCCGCAGATGCGCTGAGCTCGATCCGGGATGCGGCGGAAGGAACGGACGTGAAACAGCAGCTCGGGAGAGTTCTGAGCGTCTTCTCCGGAGCGGGAGGTCTGGATCTTGGGCTTGAAAAGGCCGGTTTGAAGACGGTCGGTTGTCTTGAGATCGATCCAGTTGCCCGCGAGACACTTCAGTACAACCGCCTAGGGTGGCAGCTCTTGGAGCCGTCTGATGTCAATGTCGCTGCTGAAGAGCTGCAGCCGAGCGATCTCGGGCTACGGAGGAGGGAACTTGACCTGATCGCGGGTGGGCCGCCGTGCCAGCCGTTCAGTAAAGCGGCGCAGTGGCAGTCGGCTGCCCGCCAGGGGATGCGTGATCCTCGGGCGCAGGCCATCCACGGGTTGCTTGGGCTCGTGGAGGCTTTCCTTCCGAAGGCGATCCTGCTGGAGAATGTCGCTGGATTCCTCAAAGGGCCTACGAGCGCCCGGGAAGTGATCGAGGACAGACTGAAAGAAGTAAATGCTTCTTGTGGAACGTCTTACCGGCTTGAGACTGCTGTTCTTGATGCCGCCGATTTCGGTGTTGCGCAGCATCGGCTTAGGGCGATAGCCGTTGCCACACGTGACGGCAGACCTTTCGCCTTTCCTGTCTCGACTCATCCTGACAAAAGAATATCGGCGTGGGACGCCCTCGCGGACATGCCACATGTCGATTGGTCGCCCCGCCCTGGCACGTGGACTGAGTTGCTTCCCTCTATCCCCGAGGGAAGCAACTATCTTTACCTTACGGGGCGTGGCGGCGGTGCTGAGCTCTTCGGTTGGCGATCACGCTACTGGTCGTTCCTTCTAAAACTCGCGCGAGACCGGCCGTCGTGGACATTGCCTGCAAGCCCAGGGCCGAACACAGGACCGTTTCACTGGGATAACAGGCCCTTGACAGTGCGCGAACGACTGCGGCTGCAAGGCTTCCCTGATGAATGGCAGCTTCTCGGTTCTCAAGGCCAACAAGTCAAGATGAGCGGGAACGCAACTCCTCCTCCGCTGGCGGAGGCTATAGGCCGCGAACTTATCAAGCAGCTCAAGCTCGGCGATATGCGCGAGCGAGAGAGCATACTGCGCTGTACGCCAGTTCTTCGAACCGTTCGTCGCACCGATTGCCCTCCAGCATTTGACCCGGTACCTGTGCCAGCCAGCTTCCTACATCTGGCAGGACCGAAACCAGCTCATCCCGGCACTGGGCGTGGACCAGCGCCTCGCGCTGCGGAGGCTGAGGTGCAAGACGCCCAGCTACGTAGCAACCGGGTGATATCCGTAAATCCCCTCAAGTGAAGGAATGCTAGAAATCGCATGTGATGCCGCATTACGGTCGGGCCATTCATCACATGATAGGGCTAGTGTTGGCCTATGGAGCCTGACGAGCCTGCCTGGAACCATGCCTTGCGGTCATGGTTTTTCCGCCCTGACCTGGCGGGTCGTAGCGCGTACCTCGCAGTCGACGATGAGACCCTGACGGCGATTGCTTCGGAATGGGGTTTCTCCACTGCGGACCCGGCCGATTCCCTCAGCCGGGCAGTACGGTATCGGGTCTCCGCTCGGGCCCCGCTGCGCCCATGGGTTACAGAAGCCACCCAATGGAGGCGGACCGGCTGCGAGTCCGACCCCCCATTCCTAGGGGTACTGGCGGTTAGCGTGCTGGCTGCGACCATCATCGATGACGTAAACGACCGGTCATACTACCGGCGTCTCAACGGACTGCTTGGCCTCAATGGCGCGGCGATGCCCCGTGACTTCGACAGTGACATTCAGCAGCTGTGGACGTACCTCAACGAGTGGCTCACTGTCAAATGGCACGGCCAGCTGGGGACAGCCACGGCTACCAACGTCGGCGGGCAGGCGAACGTCGGATGGGCGCAGTCCCAGATCCTGCTCCGGACTACCGACCGGATCAAGCTGCCGCTTTTTTTCACCGAGCTCGGGCTGCAACCTGGACAGACGGTCGATGGCGACCTGCTTGTCCGCCGACTGCGCACCTGGTCGGCTGACGGGCGGACGATGTCACGACGACTGAGCATCGTTCTCCAGGATCCGCGCCTGTCGGAATTGCTCGCCGATGCGCTCCACAGCGAATTGGCGCACTGGGATGGCACCTTGCGCGACCAAGGCGGCCGTGTCGCGCTGAGGCTTATGCTCGCCTTCCACGAGCGCAGCGCTCACCTTCAGATCGCAAGCCAGGTTCCTGATGAGCTGTCCGGCACGATCTGGAGCGTGGAGATGGCAGATGCCGGTGAGGTCGAACTAGAACTGACCGCGTCCGAGGAGCCTCAACTGCTGGCCATCCCTTTCATTTCGTCCATACTTGAGGGAACTCCGCTGCATGCGAGCCCCGTAACGGTTCCCGACCGGGAGCCGCGTGGCTTTGCGGACGGCAACGGGCGTACCGCACTTGCTCTCGTCCTGCCTCGTCGTGACGTACATCTTCTATGTCCCGATGACCGTCTCGCTCGCTGGGTCGAGGTCCCGGCCGCGCTGCTGAACCGCCCGCACCTGGTACTCGTACGGTCAGGGTCAGCGTCGGCAGCGGAGGGGATCATGTCGCAACTGGCGTCGGTAGGTGTCCAGTTCTTCCGGCGGATTCACAAGCCATCCGGCTGGGATGCGTTTAAGTTCACTCCCGACCGGTACCAAGCGATCACCGGCCCACTCGCCGCCCTCAGCCCCCGCGGTAACGAGCTTTCCACCGTGGACGGGGGACTGCCGATCAGCAAGCGCAAGCGAATCTACCTACGGCCAGGGCCACCGGATCTCATCCGGGACCTCCAGGAGGAGGAGGCGGCCCCTGTCCTTGTTGACGGCGCCGAGGTCACCTCGCATGACCAAACCCGGTTGCGACTCGCAGGTCTCGACCTAGCGGCTGGCAAGCACTCGGTCTCAATCGGAGGAGTGCGTTATCACCTGACGCTTGTCGACGAGTTCGCGGACAAGCTTTTTGATGGAGCGCTTTGCTTCACATTCAGGGCGGGGCGTGACTATCGAGGATTGGCCGCCATGACGGCTACGGGAGCGGTCACGTCCGCGGGGCGGCACTCGCCGGACGACGTGACGATAAAGGGTGCCGCCATCAGCATCAGCCCGTCGGCCAAGAAGTTTCCGGCACTCCCGCATGCGCCGCACATCCGTGCCGGAGGTCAGCATTATGTGCTCGGACGCCCAGGCGAAGTCGCCGCTGTAAATATGCAACCGCCCCAGTGGCTCCGGGAACTCGGACTGAACCCGCATCTTGCCGATGCCCAGCGAACACTGGCCGCAGTGCCGTTCACGCCCGCGTGGGTGCTGCGCGTCACTCCCTCGGGCGTCACGGTATCCGCCGTGCACACCGGTGCCAAACCTGCGTCTTCGACACGAGACCGAGCGGTGATGTCAAAAGACTGGCGTGACACTATTCCTCACATACAAGAGGCAGTCGCCGAACCTGCTGACCAAGACCGGTGGGCCGCTTGGAGGCAGGATGCGATGACTTACGACCCAGCGGGAATAGCAGGGTGACGATGGACTACGACCTGCTTTTGCGGTGGGCGAGTGAACGCGCTGAGGGCAGCCTGACCTCTTTCCGCCAGGCCTACGACTGGCTATCGCAGGCAGACGCGAAGAGCGATCACTGGACCTGGGCACTGCAGTCGCTGCAGGTGCTCGGACATCTCGAAGTTGACTGGACTACCCGACGCTGGGAGGTCGCGCCCCCTACGATCGCCACGATCGCTGGAGGCGGCGAGTACGCACTGATGTGCGGCGCCAGGCCCGGCTGGTTCATGCGACGACTCGATCACCCCGACGTCGATGGTGATGTGGCCCGGGCGGCTGGCGGCATCATCATGGAACGCCCGATACCCCAGAAGGGCGGACCGTCTCTTCGGCTGGTGACATTCGGCGAGGATGAGGACGCGGCGGAAGTGTGTGCTCGCCTCGGTGTGCAGTACTCGCCGCTCGCGGGCGACCAACTGCTCAGCCTGCTGCCGCGGCTTACACTCGTGATCCGAGCAGGGCTCAGGAGCGATGCGGGTCTGCCAGGCGGTGTCTTCCCGACGCGGATAGGAGCTGGCCAAGCAGGCAGGCCACTTTTCGAGGACATGGATAACCCGCTGGAAATCGGTCCAGGTGCCTATTGCATGACGCTGTTCGACACGAAACGGTATTTTTTCGTGCATAAAGATGGCCCCGTGTTCGAGTCTGGCCGGGGGGAAGTTGTGTATATGGAACTATGCCGCCGAGGTCAGAACGTTCTGCGGTGGGATGAGACCAGCCAGGCTCTGCTCGTCCCGGCCCGGTTCCGGCTTCCCCAGCTTTTCGAGCGAGCGGCGGTGCTCAGAACAGGCCTGCTGCCGACGACCTTCACAGACGAACAGTCGCGCGCGACCTACCTTCGCTACCGCAACATCGATCAGTCGTTCGCACGGCTTCTGAGCAGGCAACTATTCCAGGAACTGGAGGTGGTTGCCGGTCCTCCGGCTCCGCACTCCGCCCAAAGGCCGGCTGCTTGACCGAAGGGGCAACTCCGCCGCTGCGGACGCGCCAGCCGATCCATGTCAGACAGCGAGACTAGTTCTAATGCCCGATAGGACCCGGGAACGAGGCTGAATGTAGTGACCGCGCACGAGACACTGAGCCTGACCAAGCTTCACGGCCAACTGCTCGACGTTTTCCTCCGCTATTACGACACGGCCTACAACCTGCGGGACGAGGACCTGATGGCGGAGCGCCAGCGGCTGCTCCGGAACGGCACTACTCTCCTGCAACAGCCGTACGTCGAGCTCCTGCCCGAGTGGGAATCGGCTGGCGGGTTGCTTGCCCAAAGCTGCGAGGATGCGCAAGTTGCCGAACTCGCCGGTCTCCTCAATGCCGGGATGATGCGAGGCGTACCTCGCTTGTACTGGCACCAGCACGAGACGCTCCAAGAAAGTATCAACGGCCACCACGTGGTGATCACCAGCGGCACAGGATCCGGGAAGACAGAGGCGTTCCTCCTTCCTGTGCTGGCACGCCTCGTAGCTGAGAGCCGCGGCTGGCCTCGGCCGGATCCATCCGAGACTGGCCCGGCCTGGTGGAATGGCAGCGACGACTACGCTCCTCAGCGCGGCGCGCCGCAGTCGAGGCCATCCGCCGTACGAGCCCTCATCCTGTACCCCATGAACGCCCTCGTCGAAGACCAGCTCATGCGACTGCGCGCCGCCTTGGACAGCGACAGCGCGCGCAGCTGGCTCGACAGCCATCGCCAGGGAAACCGGTTCTTCTTCGGCAGATACACGGGCAGGACTCCGATCAGCGCGAGACGCCATGCCGGGTCCGTAGAAGAGCTACGCGAGGTGCTTCAGCAGATAGATCACAGGCAGCGGCAGCTCGCCGCCCGGGTCCGGCGGTCGGCCGGGCTCGGTCCCGACGACCCCGGCTACGTCGACCCGCAGTCGCTGTACTTTCTGCCCCGGCTTGACGGTGCAGAGATGAGATCGCGGTGGGACATGCAGGACGCTGCCCCCGACATCCTGATCACCAACTACAGCATGTTGAATATCGCCCTGATGCGCGACAGGGAAGAAAGCATCTTTGAACAGACCCGCGAATGGCTGGCAGCAAACCCTGGTCATGTTTTCACCCTCGTTATCGACGAGATGCACTCATACCGCGGAACCTCCGGAACGGAGGTTGCCTATCTGCTCCGCAAGTTCCTTGCACGAATCGGGCTCGACACCCGCCCGGAACAGCTCTCGATCGTCGCGGCCAGTGCATCGCTCGAGGCCGACCGCGATCGTCCCTTCCTCGCCGAGTTCTTCGGCCAGGACGAAAGCCGGTTTCGTGTCGTGACAGGTCGTCGGCGCCGCCCATCCGCGCAGCCGGACATGAACTCATCGGCGGGACTGTTGCGGGCAGCTGCGCATCAACTGGAGGCGGGCGAGCGGGTCAGCGGTGTGACCGCCTCTCTAAACGTCCACGCCGCACTTGACCAGGCGTGCACGGAACCCAGCGGGCAGCTGCGCGCCCGCAGCACCCAGGATCTCGCCCGGCGCTTGTTTCCAGAACTCCCCGGCGAAGAGCAGCGAGAGGCGCTCGATGCGCTGCTCGCGGTCACCGACGCAGACCCCGAAAGTATCCGCCTGCGCGCGCACCTGTTCTTCCGGAATCTCCCGGGGCTGTGGGCCTGCGCTAACCCGGATTGCGATCAGGTCAAGCAGGTCCCGCAGGTGCGGCGGGGCGTCGGCCAACTGTACAGCCAGCCGAGGTACCGGTGCGACTGCGGCGCCAGGGTGCTTGAACTGCTGTACTGCCAGACGTGCGGAGATGTCTTCCTCGGCGGATACCGATCACCCACAGCGCCAGGGACCACAAGCCAGTTTCTTGTCAGCACCCTAACTGACCTGGAAACAATGCCGGACCGTGCGCAGCTTGCCCGCAAGGCTTCCAACTACACGGTGTACTGGCCTTCGACGGCCAGCCCCGTCAGCCCGACGTGGAGCCGCGACGGCGGTCAGTACACGTTTACCTTCCGCAGGGCACTTCTACATCCAGGCAGCGGGGAACTGGAAATAGGCGATCCTGCTGCGAGGGGTTGGGCGTTCGTCGTAACCAGTTCCCAGCCTGAGAACCTGGCCCGGGTGCCACCGTTCCCCATCAGATGTCCCCAGTGCGGGGACGACTGGGAAATGTTCATATCCAGCCGCCGCGTTGAGGACCCATCGCGTACCCGGTCTCCCATCCGGACTATGGGTACCGGTTTCGAGAAAGCAAACCAGGTCCTGTCTGACACGCTCTTGCGAAACCTCGGAACCAGCCGCCGCCTGGTGGTCTTCTCCGACAGTCGGCAGGACGCGGCACGCATCAGCGCCGGGCTCGAAAAGTCGCACTACCAGGATGTCGTTCGTCAGCTGGTTGTCGGGGCGCTCGCGCAAACCCCTGGACCGGACATCACGGCCGCCATCGAATACGCGGCCGAACGCGACAAGAGCAGCGCGGCCGAGGCAGCCTTCAATGAGCTACTGGCTCATTACCCGAATCTCGGGCTGCCCGTGATGCGCGCCGCCATGGACGCCGCCACTGCCGAAGACAGGCAGCTCTTCAAGACCGTCCAGACGGCCGTGGCAGATACCGGCCAGACGCTTGTCCAGGTGGCCAACCGCGTCGAACCAGGCCTGCTTGACCTCGGCCAGCATCCCGGGGGGCCGAGGAGAAGCCTTCAGAAGGCATGCGGATGGCTCTGGGACTCCCTCTACGACTGGAGTCAGCATCCGCCGCGCCGGAGGCAGGCCAACTACCTATCCGGACAGCAGCAGCAACTCCTCGATCTCATCTCAGGGGCACTGCTCACCGAAGTCGAACTCAGCGTCTTCTCAGGCAACGGGCGCGACGTCGAAGCGCTAGGCCTCGCCTACCCTGCGGGCCAGGGCCAGACGACCCCCCCGTGCGGCCTGCCGTCAGAAGTCTTCATGCAAGCCCGCGACAGCACAATTCGGCTAATGGGATTGAGGCGCCGCTTCCGCGAGCAGCATCCCGAGGGCTTCAGCAACCACCCTGCTAACGTCACCGCGTACCTTAGGGCCGTCGCAGACCGCCACAATGTCGACGGCGATCAGCTAATCACTGAAATCAGGCGCGCGATCGGGCTCACGGACCACAACACCCTCATAGCCGATCAAGTCTGGCTGCGAAGGCCAGGCGACAACGAATGGCGCTGCCCGCGCTGCCGCCGTCGCCATCTACATCAGTCTGCTGGTGTATGCATCTATTGCAATAGCAGGCTGCCTGAGTCAGGCACGCCGCGAACAGCCGACCCGGCTGACATCGACTACTACTCGTGGCTTTCCCTGCGGAGCGGTCCTCCCTTCCGACTCCACGCCGAGGAACTCACAGGGCAGACCGACCTGCTCGACGCCATCGCCCGCCAGGCACAGTTCCAGGACGTGTTCCTCGACGGCGAGCAGCCCAAGGTATATGGCATCGACATCTTGTCCGTCACAACGACAATGGAGGCTGGCGTAGACATCGGCGCACTCCGAGCCGTCCTGCTCGCGAACATGCCTCCCACCCGGTTCAACTACCAGCAGAGAGTCGGCCGGGCTGGCCGACGACGCGACACCCTCGCCGCCGCACTGACGGTGTGCCGCGGGACCCGGAGTCACGACGAGCATTACTTCCGCCACCCCGCACAGATCACAGGCGACCCGCCGCCCAAGCCGTACGTTGACCTGCACCGCATGGAGATTCTCCGCCGTTCGTACGCAGCTGAGCTCCTCCGACGCGCCTTCCTCCACATCGCCACAGCAGACGTGTCATTCGACCCGGGGAACAACACGCATGGCATGTTCGGTACCGCCGACGCATGGCAGCAGGCCGGAGCACGCGTGTCTGCCTGGCTCGCAGATCATGCCAGCGAAGCCGCTAGCGTCCTCGACCAGCACCTACGCCTCGTCGGCGACGATCTCCAGCAGCAGCGAGAGAGCATTCTCCAGTGGGCGATCTCTCCGGACGGGCTCCTCGCTAGCGTTGCCGAGGTCGCGAATGACGACGGCCACCCTGATCTGTCGCAACGACTCGCCGAAGCGGGCGTACTTCCCATGTTCGGATTCCCGACCCGCGAACGTGTCCTCTATCAAAGCAGGCCAGTCGGCCGGGAAGTCGACGAGAAGATCACGCGTCCCATCGACATAGCGATCAGCGAATTCGCACCTGGCAGCGAGATCGTCAAGGATAAAGGCGTCCACACCGCCATCGGACTCGTCCACTACAAACGTCAAGGTCCGCGGAAATGGGTCTCGGTAGGCGATCCGCAAGGACCTACTGGAGAGGTAGGCCTGTGCCGGGCCTGCGGAGCAGTCGATCCTGACGCCAATGTCGCATGCACAACCTGCGGGACAACCCAGGACACAGAGCTATACCGTGTCGCCACTATCTGCGAGCCCCGAGGATTCCGGACGAACTACCGTGAACCCGCTGACTACGACGGAACTTATGAGTTCACTCCGCGAGCGGGGCACGCTCGCGTGTCTCTAACAGACACGCTCGCCGCGAATGCTGTCAGTGATCTCGAGTTCCGCTACGGAAACGCGCGCATCCTCGTAGTCAACGACGCTGGCGGAGCCGACTTCCGGCTGGTCAGGGCGGGAGGCTGGGACGGACTCATCTCCACGGACCTGCTGGCGGATCAAGAACGCCGACTAGAACTTCAGCTCCCGAACCCACCCCCGGATTCCTCGACGGTCATACCGATGGCGCTCGGCGCCTGGGAAGTGACAGACACGCTTCTGGTTGGGCTATCGGAGCTGCCAAGCGACCTTGACTTGGCCCCGACACGACTGGAGGCACGCGCGGCCTGGACATCGTTCGGCTTCCTGCTTCGCAACGCGGCCAGCAAGCTGCTGGACATCGAACCTGGCGAGCTCAGGGTCGGCGTCTTTCCTCAGCCTCACCCTGAAGGTGTCACCGGAACCGCGTTCTTGGCCGATAGCCTCGCCAACGGCGCGGGCTACGCCACCTACCTTGGCCAGAATGCCGGACAGCTCCTTCGAGCGGCCCAAGAGCTTGCCGAGGATTACCGTAGCCATGCCGAGCAGGAAGGCGGCTGCGACAGCTCCTGCTATCGCTGCCTCAGAGATCACTCGAACGCCGCATATCACCCGCTCCTTGACTGGCGACTCGCCGTGGACCTGCTGAGCCTTGGCACCGGGGCACTTATCGACTACACGCAGAGCGACCAGTTCGGTGGACTCCTCATGCAGGATTTCTGCCGCGATTTCGGCTGGGAGGTAGTCAGTAGCGCGAGAGTTCCCGCAGCTGTTGACACAGAATTCGGGGAACTGGCAGTGGTGGCAACGCATCCGCTCGAGCGGCAGGCAACCCCGCTCCCCGCCAGACTGGCTGCAGCAGAGCGAGATCTAACGGCGCAAACCTCAGGGCGATCGCCGATGCACGTCGAATTCGTAAGCACTTACCAACTCGTCCGCCGCCCCGGCGTAATCTGGTCGCGCCTTGTCAGCCAATGATCAGTTCGTACGGCAGTGCTGCAGGCAGCCCGTTCGGCTGCGCCAGCAGCTTTAGCGACAGGAAATGCGGCAAGTTTGAGATTGATCTTGGCCGCATCGCGGTGAGATAACCGAGAAAGCCCAGGTCGCACAAGATCAGCATGTCACGCGGCGTGAGACCCTACAGCGCCGCCATGGCCCGGAGCACGCTAGGAGTCGCCGGTGGCTGGGGTCTTCGCGCGGGCAGGCAGGAGCAGGGCGGGGACGAGGGCGATGACCGTGAAGCCGAGTGACCACCAGAACGCGGTGCCGAACGCGGAGGCCTGGCCGGCGAGGCCACCGGCACGGTGGGCGTGGAGCTGGGTCGTGAGGATCATGGCCAGGATGGCGGTGCCGAACGCGCCGCCGATCTGCTGGGATATCCGGGTGACGGTGCTGGCGTGGGGTATTTCTTCGGGGGCGATTCCGAGGTAGGCGGCGGCCAGGATCGCGATGGTGACGGCACCGAGGCCGGCGCCGCGCACGACGAGGCTGAGACCCAGGAGTATCTCGTTGGTGTGGACGCCTGCCTGGGTGTAGGCGACTGTGCCGGCTGCGGTGAGCGCGACGCCGGCGAGCACGATGGGACGGGAGCCGATGCGGTCGGTGAGCGTGCCGGCCGCGCTTCTGGTGAGCAGCATCCCGACGCCCTGGGGCGCGAGCAGGAGGCCGGCGTAGAGGGGGCTCTGGCCGCGTACCTGCTGGTAGTAGAGGGGTAGCAGCAGCAGTGCGCCGAAGACCCCGAAGCCGGCAAGGAACAACACGGTGTTCGAGGCGGTGAAGGAGCGCACCTTGAACAGTCGCAGGTCCACGAGCGGGGGGCGGCGGGTGCGCAGCGCATGGACGGCGAAGGCGCCGAGGAGGGCGACACCAGCAGCGAGCGGCGCGATCACGATGATGTGGCCGAAGCCGTCTTTGACGCCGACTTCGGTGGGGGCGTAGAGGATCGCGGCGAGGCCGGGCGAGAGCAGTGCCAGGCCGGTGATGTCGAGGTACGCCCGCTTGCGCGGGGTGGTGGGCTTGAGGCCTCGCCAGGCCAGGACCAGGCCGGTGATTGAGAACGGCACGTTGATCCAGAAGATCCACCGCCACGAGAGGCTGTTGACGATGAGGCCGCCGATGACCGGCCCCACGATCGGCCCGAACAGGGTGGGGAGGCTGATCAGGGCCATGATCCGTCCCAGCTTGCGTCCGCCGGCCGCCTCGACCAGGAAGTTCTGCACGATGGGCAGCATCAGGCCGCCGCCGGCGCCCTGCAGGACCCGGAAGGCGATCAGCGCCCCGATGTTCCACGCCACGCTCGACAGGATCGAGGCGACCATGAACAGCGCCAGCGCTCCGATCCAGACCTGCTTGGCGCCGAACCGCGCGCTGGCCCAGCCGGCGACCGGGACGA
>Ga0335075_10014050_pt1 | contig 12044 bp, 14 predicted proteins | sample Lox_Sample_24_FD_206723 | JGI IMG/M metagenome (GOLD analysis project Ga0335075, IMG submission 206723) | Soil microbial communities from Loxahatchee National Wildlife Refuge, Florida, United States - Lox_Sample_2.4 | ecosystem: Environmental > Terrestrial > Soil > Wetlands | place: USA... | reverse complement strand
TGAGAATCCTCCGAACTCCTTGGTGCTCAATCGCACTGCCCGTTGGCGAACGAATGAAACCCCTTTTGCAACGTTTGTGCGTTGTAGGTAACAGCGCGTCGCCGTTGGGTATTTGGGTCGTTACCCGAGGAGTCGGTGCTCTGCGTCAGTCACGAGACGGCCCGACTCCGAGGGCATGACTCTGAACAGGACACGCCAGGAGGAAACATGGTTTGGTCTCGTCAGGTTGCTAGAGCAGAGAACTCTCGATACAGAGTTTCGAACAGGGCACCATGGAGTCCCGCGCAGATCGTGTTGGCTGTCGTGGGCCTTGTGTTCATCGTCCTTGGAGGCGCCGCCCTGGCGCGTGCCGGCGTCGACTTCCACGCAGTGCCACTCACGCGGACACAGATCGCGGGGCTGTGGTTCACCAACATGTCAGCGCTCATCACTCTGATCGCAGGTGTGTGCTTGCTGATTGGTGCAATTGACCCAATGGGAGCCAAGTCATCGATTTGGTTCTTCGGTGTCCTCTTGATCGCCTTCGGATTGATCGTGGCTATCAGCCCCTCGGCATTCACCAACATGTGGGGCTACAGCACGGCAAACGGAATCTTCTACTTGATCGCAGGCGCGGTCCTGGTGCTCACCGGTGTCATCTCACCGGTCTTCTATTCACGGCACGCGGTCGTGTCGGAGCGCGAGATCCTCGACGATGAGGCTGTACCCGTGGCGCCGCCGCCGGCAGAGGTTCATCGGGTGGCCAGGTATGAAAGCGCAGACCGCCTCTGACGCCGACCCGAGAGTGAGCGGGTCAGGGGGTCGTCTTGGCCGAAGTTCTTAAGCCAGCCGAAGCTAGAGCAGCGATTCGGTGAAGTGCGGCTGTCATTGAATCGGGACGGGCCTGCCGCGTAGCCTGGCGGAGGTCACTAGATCGTCGGGGCGAACAGCCCTCGGGTTCCCTGACTTGGCGAACTCGAGGGCTGTTTCGCGTACACGGACGTTGGGTAGTGAAGGTGGCGACACGGCCTCTCCACGATTCCCCTCCGAGGTCGAGTCCCTTCCAGAAACAGGCTCCTGGATTCCCAGCTTGGCGGATCCAGGGGCCTGTTTCGCGTTCACCCAGTTGGGTGAGTTGCAACGCGACCTGTGGCGGGTAGATACAGGGGTAGCCGTCCTCATCCCTTTCGGACGGTCACATTGCCAACGGCCCTCGTCATCGGTGCGACGGGGGTCGTTGCGCGTTCACACAGATGCGCGCTCCAGGCGGCCTAGCCCGCAGGCGCCTCGTGGTTCCGGGCGATCCAGTCAGCTTCCGTGCGGTCGAGGATGGGAAGGCCGACTCCGAGCAGCCCATGACGCCGCCACCTACATTCGGGACAGCGCACCTCCCAATGTTCGTCCGGGCGACGGATGACCTGTGTGGTGTGGCTACGGTGTTCGCTGCGCTCGTCTGACATAGCTAAGGGCAATGCCCAGATGCAACTGAATGACAACCGAATGCAACGCCAATGTGCAGCCGTTACCTAAACGGAGGCGATCCCGGCGGTAGCGAACGGCCCCGCGGAGGCGGGGTCGTTGCGCGAGCGGTCAGCCCCAGTTGCGGCGCCGCATTCATGGGGCCTGCTGGCTCACGATGCGCTCATCCGCTATTTGTGCGGCGGCAGTGAACTTAGTTACGTCTGGGTAACCGAGACACAGGGGTAGTCAAACGGCCATGGAGGCCGTCAATCTCTCGTATTCGCTCCGCGCTCGCTCGCGTCTTCGCGCCCTTGCCTCTTGGCACGCTGTCGCCGAAGGGGAGGCCAGAACCGTTTGTGGACTGGAGGTCTCAGCGGGACAGGCCAGGCAGGCATGGGACGAAACAACGCCCCAACCCCGATGCCGTCAATGCACGAGTCGGGCACCACTCCATTGATGGACCCTTCACCCTTGCGTGAACATGTCCGTTGACGGCGGTCGGCAGTTGCACTTTGTTTGCAATCACACGCAAGAAGGTACAAATTCGTTTCGTGCACGGCTCCGTTCCGGCGCGCCGCACAAGCCAACCGGAACATGGGAACGCCAAGCCCTGCCGCCGTGCCGCTCACAGCGAGACGACCCGGGCTCGGAGTATCGGGCCCGGGTCGCTTCGTCTCGTATAACGAACCGGACTGGGCACCCTTCCTTCGCAATATGACGAACATGCGCACCGGCGCCCGCTGCACCGATCGTCAAGTCCCGACCGAATCACCGCCCGAACTCGAACTAGGTTCCCGGCTCTTCCAGCCAGCCGCATCTGCAGATGACGCCTCCAAGTGCTCCGCGCAGGCAAAGACGCGGAACCACCGATCGCCTCGGGGGCTGAGCCACCGACTGGTCGTTGTGTGAGAAACACGCGGTCTGGACGCAACACCCGAGCCAGCTCTTCTGCGCGGTTTCATTTGCTTGGCCGGTGCTCTCGGCGAAACGGATCGTCAGGCCGTCCACCTTGCGCTCTTGGGTCTTGATGTGTGCCATGGGAACACTTTGGGGCCGGGGCTGTCTGCTGGCATCGCACGAATGGGCCATTCGTCTGGTTCCAAAGCATTGAGAGAGTCTGAAGCTCGGATCGCCCGATCATGCTATGACGAAGCCAGTCGCGGGAGTCGAGGCTTAGAGCCCGCCCCTTCCGGGGGAAGACGTGGCTCACTCCGAGAACCCCCAAATCGGCACCGGCGGTCACCCGCACGAACGGCGTCGGCCTCAGCCAGTGCTGCGATGATCCGGGGTTCTGGAGCGGTCGCCACCGTCCGCGGTACACCAGAGGTGGCCAATCATTCCTGAGAGGAGCAACATGATGACGAGGACAACCGAGTCTGGCGGTGCAGTTCCGGTGCTGACCCTTGCCGATGGGCACGCGATCCCGACGCTGGCGCTGGGCGTCTGGCAAACCCCCGAGGGCCGGCAGACCAAGGACGCTGTGCGCTGGGCGCTCGAGCTCGGTTATCGCCACATCGACACGGCCCAGGGCTACGGCAATGAGGAGAGTGTCGGCGAGGGTCTTCGCCAGAGTGGGCTCGACCGTGACGATGTCTTCATCACGACGAAGTTCTATCCAGGCTCGAAAGATCCCGTTCGTGAGATTGAGGCAAGCCTGCAGCGTTTGCGACTCGACTACGTCGACCTCTATCTGGTGCATTGGCCCCAGGGGGGACCGACCTGGGCGTGGCCGCAGATGGAGCAGGCGAAGAACCGTGGCTACGCGCGTTCGATCGGGGTCTCAAACTTCAGCATCGTTGAACTTGAGCAGGTCTTCGCGGTCGCCACCGACGTCCCCGTCGCGAACCAGATCAATCTCAACCCGTTCAGCTACCGCAAGGACCTGGTCGCCGAGAACGATCGCCGCAAGTTGGTGACTGAGGCCTACAGCCCTCTCGGCACTGGTCGTCATCTCTCGAATCCCAGCGTGCAGGCCATAGCGGAGCGGATCGGGAAGTCTCCTTCCCAAGTGCTGATCCGCTGGGGTCTCCAGCACGACTTCGTCGTGTTGGCAAAGTCGACGCATCGCGAACGGATCGCCCAGAATCACGGCGCCCTCGGCTTCACGCTCTCGGAGTCCGACATGGCCGAGCTCGACCAACTGGACACCGGCTCGCGCCCTGGCCAGGCCCTCGAACACAAGTGGTGGTGAGACAGGTCGAGATGGCGCTACGGCGGCCCCGTCCGTCTGACGGATCACACGATCGAGCGATGCTCTCGAGCCGGGGCCGGATCAGTGTCTAGGGCTGAGAGCTTCTCGCTCGGGCAAGACCGTCTGGGAGCGAGCTTTCCGACCGAAGAAGGGAACTGGGGAGGACCTCCTATGCCGACCTGCCGAACCTGAGCGTGAAGACCGCCGCGGGGCTGAGCGTCGCATATCGCGACACCGGAGGCGGGGGACGTCCTGTGGTGCTGTTCCAACACTTCCGGGCAACCTCGACAACTGGGACCCTGCACTGGTCGACGACTTGGCCGCAAACAGGCGGGTCCTCACCTTCGACTACGAGGGCGTAGATGGGTCCGAGGGAGAGGTCGCACACACGATTGCCGAATCCGCGGCCCGCGCGCTGCGATTCATCGACGCAACAGAGCTCGATCAGTCCTGGTCGGCTACGGAAAATACGACGGGATCGCGCCCGCTCGAAACAGCGAAAACATCGCATCGCACATCGCCGGCGCCGAGCTGCACGGCCACAAAGGTGGCCACGGATTTTTGTTCCAAGACACCACCGCTATCTGGGCCTATATCGCATTCCTCCGAGAGCCGCATCGTTAATCGGCCGCGCCGAATCCGCTGAGATGCGCTTGTGGGGATGTCGTCCTTTGCTGCCCGAGAGCGATAGGGGAGTGGACGTCTCAGAAGGATCGCGCGACTACGACTCGTTCGTGCCTCCCAAGGCTTTGACAAGTCCCGCCAAATCTCGAACTGTCACCGTCAGAGCCGAATGGCCTTGCTTTCTCAAGGCCGACGGGACCTTGTTGATGAAGTGCACGCAGACTCCCGCGTCGTGGTTTGTCCCAAAGGTCAATCCGTCATCGACCCTGGACATCCGAGCTCCGGGAGCCGTCCACCATCGGTAGTGACGAGTGATATGCGCGTCATCGATATTGGAGAGCGGAGTTTCGAGATGGAACCAACCAAACGTCACTCGAAAATCGTTGCTGCCGACTCGTACGGCGTCGCGAGAGCCTCTGAAGGCGAAGGCCAGAAGAATCGGCCAATACCGCGCGTCGACCTGATACGGAAAGGTTAGGACCTCCTCGCTGGGCACCACGAGAAGCGTCGCGCCGGCGCTAACGAACGGCAACCGCTCCGTAGGTGTACGGCGTCACGCTTTCGTGCCCCGAGGGGTCCATCGGCGCCGCACCATTGTGGTCACCTAGGCCGGCCACGGGCCGGCCTAATCCAGTTTCTGGCTACCGACCCACCCCGACACGTCAAGGGTCGCTGCGGGACTTCGCTCGGCTTCGTGTCCTCGCTCGCCTCCGGCGTCCCTATGACCTGTCTGGCTTCCACCGTATGGGCTCGAAGTATTTGAGCGTGGTCAAGTGTCGCGCGCGATTCGCGCGCGAGTGAACGGAAAAGTGGGGTATTTGACAGGCGCGGCTGGTTAAGCAATATCGCCTATGACCTGGGCATTCCTTGGTAACCCCAGGTGACCGAAAGTGGCTGGAAGCGATTCACACGGCTGAGGTCGTGGGTTCGAGTCCCGCAGCGCCCACCGACCGGGACGGTGCGCGAACCGCGTCGTCTCCATCGTCATGCTCACCGATGGGAACACGGAAGATCGGGTGGATGGCGTCCCGGCTGTCCACCCTGATCTCGTGGATCAGAGCCTGGAGGAGAACCTTGACGGGAGCCGTTCCGCCTGCTGCCACGGCCTCGGAGACGCGCTCACGCAGGACGCGGAGATCCTCCGGCGTCGGTGCGGTGAGATCAGCCTCGTCCATTTGGTCTGCCAGGTCCTGATGACGGGCTCGCAACGCCGCCGCCCGGTCGCCCAGTTCTATGACCCGCTCACCGCAGATGGACTCGGGCATGGCCCCGGTCTCGAAGGCCCGGAGGTAGCGGTCGATTCCTGCTTCGACCCTGGCCAGTTCGGCATCGATGGCAGCCAGCTCACCTTCGTGGTGTGAATGACCGCGCTGTGCGCGTCCCTGGGCTTCGGCCACCGCCGTGGTGAAGAGCTCCGTGTCCTCGTAGGCCGAGAGGAGGGAGCGCACGACGGCATCGTCGAGCGCGTCGGCGGGCAGCCGGTCGGCGTCACAGGTCTTTGACCCGTAGCGCTGACGCCCGCCGCAGGTGTAGTAGCGGTAGGTGGAGTTACGTCCGGTCGCCCTCGTCCCGGTGAAATGACGGCCACAGCCACCGCAGACGACCAATCCGGTCAAGAGGTAGTCCGAAGCGTTGGAAGCTCGCTTGGACACGTCCTCACCCCGCTCGGAGAGGATGGCCTGGACGGCATCGAACAGGTCCTCTTCGACCAGCGGGGGATGACTGGCTTCGCTCCAGGTGCCACGGAAATGGACCTGGCCGAGATAGGTGCGGTTGCGCAGGACCGTGAGCACGCCCTTGTGCGACCACGGCTTGCCCGCACGTGTGGAGAGTCCGGCCACGCTCAGCCAGTTGGCGATGGCATGGGCACCGAGCCGCTGGTTGGCGTAGAGGTCGAAGATGACCGGGATGAGCGGGGCTTCGGCCTCGTCCACGTCGAGTCGACCTTCGCCTTTGACGGCCCGGTAGCCGAATGGCTCGTGTCCGCCGCACCAGCCGCCCTTCGCTGACTTGCGCTCCATGCCGGCGATCACCCGATCGATGATGGTGGCCCGCTCGAACTCGGCGAAGACACCGAGCATCTGGACCATCATCCGCCCCGCAGCCGACGTGGTGTCGAACGGCTCGGTGGCCGAGCGGAACCCGACCCCGGCCCCATCGAGGGTCTCGAGCACCTCGGCCAGTCCACGGACCGAGCGCGACAGGCGGTCCACCCGGTAGACGAGGAGGAGATCGAAACGCCCGGCCTTGGCGGCGCGCAGCGCATTGGTCAGCCCGGGACGCTCCAGCTTGGCGCCCGACATCTGGTCGGTGAAGGTCCCGACCAGCTCCCAGTCCTCCTGGCTGGCCACGTAGGAGGCCAATCGTTCTGACTGGGCGCCGAGTGAGTAGGGCTGGTTCACCTCGTCGGTCGAGATCCGGGTGTAGGTGGCAATCCGCACGTGGTGCTCCCTCAGTGAAGCGATGCTGTCTCTGTCGGTTCTGCTCAAGTATCTCCGATGGGTGTCGCCAGCAGGCGGGGTCGACTCATCACGGCTGAGCGATCCCTGAACCAGATGCCCGAGGGACCCGGCCCGTTCCGCCGCCGGGCCTCCAGGGTCGCTGCGGGGCGCCGCCACGGTGATGGTCGGCAAAGCCGTCGCCTCGCCCAGCTCGGCTCCATCACCGGGCTACGCTCCTCGCTCGGCCACGGGCCGCCCCTTGACCCCCGCCGTCGGACCTGGCATCTCCTCACTCACGGAGCAAGGCCCGGGCCTTGCTCCGGAGCCGAGCCCGACTGTTCAGGCCCACAGTCCCCGTCGTGTCCGACTGCCGCATCGTGATCGTCGAACGATGCGTCGTCATCCAACGATGTCGTTGCGGGCCGCCGGTCGGCGTTGCCCGTTCGTGAGGGCACCGGCGGGCACGAGGTGCACTGGTATCGGGCCGCTCGGTGATCCGGGCGCAACGCCGAGCCATGGCACCAGCAGCTCGGCCAGCGCCTCGACGGCCCGACGCTCCTGTTCGGGGGAGAGGTCGACGAAAGTAGCGGGGCAGAGCGAGAAGCCTGCACTCGTCGTCGAAGTCCGTCGCTCGGGCCGTCCGGCGTCGTCCAGTCGCTCGGATTGGATCTCGGCCTCGACCCTGCGTTCCGCAGCTCCTCGTGGTCGGGGCATCGGTTCTCCACGGATCGAAGCCAAGACAACCTGTCCTGGCTGCTCCCATGGTTCAAATGGAGGTCACCTCCGTTGTCACCCGTACGCGCACCCGGTTGGGATCTCACAACGAGCGGAGCGTCACTTCGACGGTGGCCATCGTCACCTTGGCGCCCGACGATGTCACCCAGTCCTCAACGCTCGGCCTTTGGTGTCACCTCCGGAACATCACCCTCCCTGGTGGAGGTGATCGTTTGCCAGCACTGGTCAAGGACGCGCACCTCTCAACTTCGACCGGAGCGGGCACGGTCAGCCTGTGCTTGCGCCCGAGCACACGGTTGGTTCGGGTTGATGACGCCGCAGTGGCCTGCGTCGCAGTGGTGTTGGACTGCGCGGATCTCATGGGCTCCACGCTGGGCCGTGATTCGATGCGGGCGCCCCCGAATCCCGGGCGCCCTCTCGTGGCTCTGTAGCCATTCTGCGGCCAATCTGGCTCAATCTGGCGGGACGCATCCTGTGCTTGTCGCGTCAGCGGTCGGCGCGGACGTGACCGCGTCCACCGGCACTGCGATCGAGAACGCATCCGGACACGGTCGCCCGTTCGACTCGAACGCAGCGGCGTCCAGGCGGGCATCGAGCCCGCCATGGCCGCCCATTGCACAACCACCAAGTCCGTTCCGCCGGACCTGTACAAATCGACCACACCCGTGCACCGCGAGGTGCGACCGTCACCCTCCGTCGCAAGTGCCATACGCGACCGGGGTACCGCCGCCAGGTGAGCGGCTGACATCCGATCGTGCAGGGTGTGAACTATTTGCACACGTGCCGCACCCGCGTCCGAGGCAGCCGGCGCCGGGCCCCGCATGCCTTTGGTGAGCCTTATGGAAAGGGACTGCGCCACGTTCTCGGCCAGGTCCCGTCAGCAGTCGACGTCGAACCATGTCGTGTGAATCCAACGCCGTGCATAGCGGCGGAGACGGGCTATGGCCGTTCAGATAATCGATCCAGCCCGTGCTTCCCCATCAGGCGAGACTGTCGGGAATTACTGGGCGGATCGGACCTGCGACCCCCCTTGACGGCAACCCACATTTGGAACTTACAGTGCTGTTGAAGCAGTTGTTTTGTGAGAGGGGTTATCCGGAAGGTCCATTTGTATGGGTGGGTAGCCAAGCTGATGCCCTGCCAACGATTGGATATCTGTTCGCAGCCCCTCACCGGGAGGGAGTTTCGAATGCACGATTACCCCGCGTTTCCTTGTTCATCCCAATCCGGTCGGAACCTCGGTTCTCGCTCAAGCGTCCTTCGACGTCTTACCGCAGCAGCCATCGTTGCCTCGGGATTGGTACTTGCATTTAACCTTCCGAGCACTCCGTCAAACGCGACATCCCCCGACCAGGCGCCTGTAACAACAAATGGAACGGAGGAGTCTACGTGTGACCCCACACCGCTGCCATTAGAAAGCACATCCGCTTTGTCGGGCGGGGGGACTTTGTACAGCTACGACCTTGACGGAATGACCCTAAATGCTCCCGTCCCACCAAATGGGTTCCAACCTTTGACTGCCAGCGCCGCCCAATTGGCTGAATATGACTTTCCTCCACGTCCCTCTTCTCCGGCGGATCTCGCGACATGGCAGAACGAGATGAGTTACGCCACGACTCCTACGGTGCCCAACCCTTCGTTGGGCATTGGATGCTCGCAGAATACGACCTTCGTAAATGGATCGTGGTCAGGCTGGAATGGCTTGAATTCAAGCGACACGAATTGGGTTGCCGTCCAAGGCGAATTTAGTCAGCCGGCCTCATGGGGCTGCGCTGGTGACGCCGAGTCATCGTGGGTTGGTTTGGGCGGCGGAGCGGGTGCGACTGGCGGAGCGGGCGGACTGATTCAGGAAGGAACTTCAATCTATGAAGACCCAAACTCAACGTATGCGCCCTTCTATGAAGTCTTAAACAGTGTTGCCGTTCAAAAGAAATACTCTTGGGCATATCCGGTATTTCCGGGCAGTCCCTCTCTGCCTCCGGGAAACGGTGCTTATCTCGATATGTCGTATGACCAAAGCAATACCACAGCATACTTTTGGATAGAGAATACGACGACCGGGAATTACCTCAGTACAAGCTGGGACGTCGCGTTGGGTATCCTACAAACCGGTGAACAGATTTACGACGGAAGTACCGCCGATTGGGTTGATGAGTGGCCTTCCGGCTCTGGGGGCATGGCGGACTACTACCAGAACAACTGGTCGGACGCCTACGCCGAGCTCGGGTCGACAGGCGGTTGGCAGACGCTGGGGTCAACTAATCCGGAGAACGACTACATCTATACCAATCACTACGTGAGCGACACGAGTTCCTGGTCGGTCACCAGCAGTACCACTTCATTCCAAGACGATTGGTGGAATTGTAATTAGGTTTTAATACCGTATTCGCGTTTTTGGGGCTGCTATGCCTGCTGCCTCTAATGGGCGTTCGGGCATTTGGGCAATCCTTCTGTTTTTCCTACCTTGGCACTACGGGAATAGGTCGCGTCGCCTTAATCGGGTCTGTCCTCGCAGAGTCTCGCTTCCTCGTTTGTCGACGAGTCCAACTGCGAACTCAAGACCGACTGAGCCCGGACGTCATAAAAGCGTTCTTCCCGCGCCTTTATCAGGGAGTGGTTGTTTCGCCTGACCGCACTCAGGAAGCCTTCGAGGATTTCTACCGTGGCGCCGAACCGCGGCTGCGGCGCGCTCTTACAGCCCGATACGGCTTCGAAATCGGGGCGGATGCTACAGCCGAAGCGCTCTCCTACGCCTGGGCGCACAAAGAGAGGATTCTTCCAATGCTGAATCCGGTCGGCTACTTGTACCGGGTTGGCCAGTCCTACGCTCGGAAAACGGCTCAGCGGGGCGGCGAACTCTTCGCAGCTAAGTGCGAGACGGAATCTTGGATTGAGCCGGGTTTGCCAAAGGCACTGCAGGCGCTTACATGGCGACAGCGGCAGACGGTGATTCTTATTTATGCCCTTGGATGGAGCTATAGAGAGGTTTCCGAGACCACTGGCCTGTCCATACCAACGATCCAAAAACACTTGGAGCGCGGACTAAAGAACCTGCGAATGCGAATGGGAGTAGCTATCGAAGATGAGGAATGAACTGCGAAATCAAATTAGTTCGCTAATAGCTTCAGGCGAGCGCCATCTATCACTTGATGACGTTCAAGCTCGTCAGCCCCGTACCGATCCTGCAAATCGACGGGCTGGCGGACATCGCCGAGTTCTGCTCCTGTTCGTTCTGTGCGCGCTCCTCGTTGCGTCAGCCGCGGTCCTTGACGTTTCTCTCAATGGATCGCCAGCTCACCGTTCGACCATGGCATTAGAGGGGTCAAGGGCGGGCGTAACGCGCACGTATCATGTTCCCTGGGGAGGACTCGGCCATGGCCTGGACTCGCCTTGGCTAGAAGGTGGAAAGTCGTCTCTTCCAGACATAATCACACCATGCCCGAGTTCCACCGTTGACGGTCAGGCGACTATGAATCCTTCCGACGGGCTTGGGACCCTAACGTTTTTTGCGATAGCGAACAACCCTCTGTGTTCGCTGACCTGGAGCCCACCTGTAGCGGCAACGCTTATTGGGGCATCAGGCGGAACTTTACCAATTACGACAGTTGTTCCCAACCCCGATCTACCCAACGCACCTGGGCCCAATGTTACCGGGGAAACATATCTCGGATCGACTCTGCCCACTCTGCAACAAGAGACCGTCCAGATGGATGCTCCACAACTTGGGTTCAAGTGGATTGGACAGTATTGCGGACCGAGCGTAGCTGCCGTTCGGTTGTCCTACCAAGTGTGGTGGGACGGCGAGTTCAGAACCTATCTGTATCAGATACCAATGAACGGCGGTATGCCCGCATGTGCACACGCAGGAGAAGCCAACGGTTCGATCTCATTTGGATATATGAGTCTACAGCCATCATCTCCGGCATACCCAATACCGGATGATTGGTCTTTGCTTCACGTAGCACTAAGCGTGCCTTCGATGACTAACTCAGAAGGGTTTTCGTACGTGGTCACGCTCACAAATCCTACGAACTCCGGAATACCTCTGTCACCGTGTCCAGGTTACGTAGTGACGGTGAACGACAAATTTAATTTCCCAGGAGGAGAAGCTGATGGCAAACCCATCCAATCCTCGATGTCTGATCTCAACAACATAGGAGAGTTGAACTGTGCATCAGCTCCGAATGTGATCAGCCCTGGCGCGAGCGTCGTGTTTGATTTGCAGTTTTCGGCAAGCGCCGCAGCTGCCCGCGCTGACGTCACTATGGCGGATTCGGGTTCCGTCGTGGTCTCATGGGCGATGCCTGGGGTGCAAACAACCAGCAAGTCACTCGCCGTCGTGGGATAGTTCGCTTGTATCCCTGAGCGTTGGAGGGCTGCAGTTGGCCTCAACCAGCACCGCTCTTTTGCGGTCATAGGCGAGATCCTCGGCCCGGGGGAGTCGACACGGAGAGGTCACCAAAAGTGGTCCGGCTTCGGATGCGGTGTTGGAACCGATGCGTTACCCGAGGCTGATAGCCGGGGCGATGGCTGTTGGACTCCGGTTCTTATTGCGTCCCTCAGCGCCCACGCGGTCGTTCCGAATCTGCGAGACAACCGAGATCGAATGATCG
>Ga0335075_10014049_pt1 | contig 12045 bp, 8 predicted proteins | sample Lox_Sample_24_FD_206723 | JGI IMG/M metagenome (GOLD analysis project Ga0335075, IMG submission 206723) | Soil microbial communities from Loxahatchee National Wildlife Refuge, Florida, United States - Lox_Sample_2.4 | ecosystem: Environmental > Terrestrial > Soil > Wetlands | place: USA: Florida... | reverse complement strand
GCAACACGCCTGCCGGAGCTTGAGGAGCGCATCGAGGATCGTGATCTGACTGCGCGCGAGCCCCTGACGCTCGAGGATTTCGCGGAGCCGCCGGTGCGAAGCCAGGCGGATGGCATCGTAGAAGTCGCGCTGCCGCTCATCGAGCACGATGGTCTCGACCATCTCCGACTTCGGCGGCAGCTCCCGCGCCACGGCATCCTTGGTCCGCCGCAGCAGACACGGGGCGAGGCGTCCAGCCAAGGCCTCGGCCCGCAGCCGATCTCCGCCCCGCTCGATCGGCGCGCGATATTGGCGCTGGAACTGGCGCTCATCGCCGAGCAGGCGGGGCTCGGCGAAGGCAAACAGCGCCCACAGCTCACCCAGATGATTCTCCACCGGGGTTCCGCTCAGGCACAGGCGGTGCTCGGCGCGCAGTGCCCGCGCCGCCTGCGACACCCTGGCACGCGGGTTCTTGATCATCTGCGCCTCATCCAGGATCACCATGTAGAAATCCTGCTCGAGCAGCAGATCGGTGTCGAGTTGCAGCTGCGGGTAGCCGGTGATCACTACATCCGCAGTCGCGATCGCGACGAACTGCGCCCGGCGGGTGGGGCCGTGGAGTGTGAGCTGCCGCAGCGCCGGTGCGAAGCGCCGAATCTCCTGCTGCCAGTTGGCGAGCGCGCTCACGGGCGCCACGATCAGCGCGGGCTTGCGGAGGCGCCCGGCATCCTTCTCGAGCAGCAGGTGCGCGATGGCCTGTACGGTCTTCCCCAGACCCATGTCATCCGCCAACAGCCCTCCCAGCCCATGGCGGCGTAGGAACTGCAACCAGCCGAGGCCCTCGCGTTGATACGGGCGCAGCACGGCTCTGAAGCTTTCGGGCGCCCCGACGGGGTGGATGGAGGTGACCTCACCGATCCCTCCGAGCAGCTCGCGCAGTGCCGGCTCGCTCGAGCGCAGCGTGGTCTCTCCGAGCTCGCGCAAAGCCGCGAGGCGGTAGCGCTGAGCGCGCGGCATCACCACGCGTTGCTGATCGTCGAGGCCATTGGACTCCAAGAGCTCCACGAGCATCGCGGCGATGCGCCGTATGCGCTCCGTCCCGATCGGAAGATAGCGGCCGTCCTCGAGCCGCAAGAGCCAGTGCTCGCCAATCCGGAGGGATGACGGCTCATGGGCCATGGTGCCCGATGCCGGGGCCGACTCGCCTGCCGGCGGCTCTTGCAGATAGGCGGCGAGCGCCGGAAGAAGATTGACAGGCTGCCCATCGACCATGGCGCCGAGCCGCAGACTGAACCAGTCGTCCCGCGACGCCGATTCGAGCTCGCCGAACCACCGGTCCAGACGCGCGAGGCGAAAGGGGAAACCGGCCTCGATCACGAGCTCCCAGCCTTCGGACTCGAGCGCCGGCGCGGCATCGAGCAGAAAGCCGAGCCAGGCGGCGCACCCGCCCGGACGCTGTGGCAGCACGGACGCGAGGCGCGCATCGAGAGCTTGCTCTCGCCGGCGATCGCGCGGAATCTCGCGCACCGTTCCGCTCACCACGCTGCGAACGCAGTTCCCATCGGCATCCAGGCGCTGGCTGCCGACAGCCGCGCCGTTGTATAGATACTCGAGGCGCGCCTCGGCGCCGGCACCGAGAGTCAGTCGTGCGCGCAAATCGGTGAGCGACTGACGCTCCACGACCAAGCGCGCAGGTCGAGGAAACGCCGTGCTGTTCGCTTCGCCGTCGAGCTGGGCGACGATGGCTTGCACCTCCTCGGGGGAGACCCTCCGGCCCATATACCGGTCGACGAGAGCCCGCGAACAAGGCAGCTCAACCGTGCCGCACTCACGAGTCGCGGCGTCGACATAGACGGCCGGCTCCAGGCGAAGCAGCACGGCAGCAGAATCATCAACATGACCGGCGAGGTGCTGTTCGCCGCTCCCGTCGATACACCACGAGAGCCGGGCGCGCCGCGCCGGTCCCGCGCGCAGCGGAGGCGATCGCAATGAGTCCCAGAACGCACGCCCGCTGGCCACGACCCGCTGTACCACCTGCGCGCCGGGGTACCCCTGAAGGCGCCAAGGTCCATCGCTCCCCTCGGCGAGGAGCATCGCGAGAATGTCCTCGTCGCGCTCATCGACATAACGCGGATACTCGCCGCGACCCCGCGCCGCGCCGCGTAGCGCAAAGGCGACCGCTGCGATGCGCTCGCCCGGTCGAGCCGCGGGGGCAGCCGCTCCGATCCATAGGGTCAGTCGCAGAGCTCCAAGGCCGGGAGCCTGGATCGAGTCCGCGTCGGACTGCAGCAGATACAAGAGCTGTTGTGGCGCTACCCGCGCTTCGCGCAGTCTCGCGTCTGCGCCAGGAGCATCGAGAGTCCCGGACACCGCTGGCGCTCGCGAGGGCAGTGGTGCCCTCTGTCTTCGGCTCGATGCGGCAATGCAGACCGCGGCGGCATGAACGCAGATTCCGAGTGCGCCGCAACTGCACTCGGCCTGCACCTGCGCGGAGCCATTCGCGCGTCGGATATAGACGCGATGCTTGCCCGCTTGAAGCGCCGCCAGCAGTCCCGCGCGCACGATGCCGGTGATCACGCTTCCATTCTGGTGAACTCGGACGTCGGATACACAGCCCGCCCCGACCAGGTCCTCGGCTGCCCGGCGGAGCCGCTCGTTGAGGCCAGGACGCAGATCAAATTGAGCGTACGGATCGGTCACGAGGCGGGCAAGACTACAAGATTGAGCAGGTCGCCGCCGAGTCCCGCCTCAGATTGGAGCTATCGGCATCGGGCGGGTCCATAGGCTCTATCCAAAGGAGCCCGGATCGCGCGCGATGGATGAAAGCGACAGGGCCGGGAGAAGCTCCTCTCGCTGGGCTGCCTACCCGGACGTCTCAATGGAGAGCGCCGGCGCAGACGCTTCTGTCTCAGGGCGCCTTGTCTGCGATGATCTCCAGCTTGGTGATCTCGGGGGGCTGCGCCTCAGTGCCCGCTCGTCATCGAGCGCGACGCCATGTGGCCGCTCTTCTTGGCCTGCTTGCCATTCTTCATGTGGTCCGACTTCATGTGAGCGGCGGAGCTCATCGCGCCGGCGGACATGGCGTGAGCCTTCTTTGAGGTCATGGCGCCGCTCGACATATCCTCATGGCTCATCGCGGCACTCGACATGTGATCGCTCGAGCTCATCGCGCCCGTCGAAGCCGACTGGGCAAAGGCAAAGCCGCCGAGCATGGTGCTCGCGAGGCCGGCGATAGCGAGCAATCGGGAAGTCTTCGTCATGGAATGTCTCCTGAGTTGAGATTCGAGAGTCGGTCTTGCGGGCTGGTTGCGCACGGGGCGCGGGACAGCCTACTCAACGAACTATTTCGCGGGGCGTGATGCGGTGTTACAGAGTACGGATCGGGGACGGCCGATCGGAGCCGGTCACGACCGGCGGTCCGGCGCTCCGGATTGGCTCAGCAGCGGCCGGAGAAGCGGTGCAATCCGGTGCAGTTCCTCGCGATGGGTTGCAGACAGAGCCTTATCGCCGGACGGTGTGAGTGAAAGGATCGCGCGGCGCCTGTCGCGATCGTCCGCGCGTCGCACCAGAGCCTCGTGCACGGGCGCTCACCGCCAGAGATTGCTGGTGGCCAAATCCACGAGCTCATCGCCGCGTCCGTTCATGATCGCCCTGACCATGTAGAGGGTGAAGCCCTTGGCCATCTCGAGAGTGATCGCGGGAGGCATGGCAAGCTCCGCCCGGTTGACTACCGCGTCAATGACCACGGGTCCCGGGTGCGCCAGGGCTGTCGCGATCGACTCATCGAGCTGCTCCGGGTCCTCGATGCGGACGCCGCGGATGCCAACAGCCTCTGCCATCGTCGCGAAGTTCGGATTCGCAAGCTCGGTGCCGAAGTCGAGGAAACCCGTCGATTTCTGCTCGAGCTCGATGAAGCCGAGCGCGCCGTTGTTGAAGACCACCACCTTCACAGGCAGCTCGAGCTGCTTCAGACTGATGAGGTCCCCCATGAGCATGGTAAAGCCGCCATCGCCCGAGAGCGAGACCACCTGCCGGCCGGGGCAGGCCACCTGCGCTCCGAGCGCCTGCGCCATCGCGTTCGCCATCGAGCCATGCCAGAACGAGCCGAGAAGCCTGCGCTTGCCGTTCATTGCGAGGTAGCGCGCGGCCCAAACCGTCGGCAGCCCCACGTCGCAGGTAAAGATCGCATCGGCCGTCGCCCGCGCGCTGACCGCTTTCGCGACCTGTTGCGGATGTAGCCGTCTGCTGCCCGGCGTGGCCGCCAGCTCATCGAGTTGCCGGCGCGCTCGGCGGTAATGCTCCTGCGCCTGCCGCAGATGGGCTCCATCCGCTCTCTCCCGCAGCAGCGGTAGGAGGCCGCGGAGGGTCTCGCCCACATCCCCAACAAGCCCCAGGTCAAGGTGTGCCCGACGTCCCAGGTTTTGCGGGCGGATGTCGACCTGGGCAATCCGGACTCCGCCACCTCGAGGGTAGAACTGGCGATACGGAAAATCCGTCCCGAGCATGAGGAGCACATCGCAATCGAGCATGGCGTAGTAACCGGATGCAAAGCCGATGAGCCCCGTCATACCCACGTCATACGGGTTGTCCCATTCGACGTGCTCCTTGCCGCGCATGGCGTGCACCATCGGAGATTTGAGCCGCGAGCCCAAAGCAAGCAGCTCGGCATGAGCACCCGCGCATCCCGAGCCGCACAGAAGGGTGACGCGTTCCCCCTCATTGAGAAGCGTTGCCAGCCTCTCGAGATCGGCCGCCGCCGGACTGATCCGCGGCCGCGGAGACAGCAGCGCATCCCGCCCGGCAGGCGGCGCATCGACAGCCGGCTGCAGCGCCACATCCCCCGGAATCACCAGGACCGAGACGCCGCGCCTGCCGACCGCCTCCCGGATCGCCACCTCGAGCGCGCGCGGCATCTGATTGGCGCCGGAGACAAGCTCGCAGCGGTGGCTGCACTCCCGGAACAGCGACTCGGGATGGGTTTCCTGGAAATATCCGCTGCCGATTTCCGGCGAAGGAATATGCGCTGCGATTCCAAGAACCGGCACGCGCGAGCGATGACAGTCGAAAAGGCCGTTGATGAGGTGAAGATTTCCCGGCCCGCAACTGCCGGCGCAGACTGCCAGCTCGCCGGTCAGGTGCGCCTCGGCGCCGGCCGCAAACGCGGCGACTTCCTCATGTCGCACATGAACCCATTGGATCTTACCCTGCCGGCGGATGGCATCGGTCAGTCCGTTCAAGCTGTCGCCCACAATCCCGTAGATGCGCTTGACACCGGCAACGGCGAGAGTCTCGACAAATTGGTCCGCCACGGTCTTCATGATCAACTCCCGACATCTGCAGCGCTCAGCCCGACCAGCCCGATAAAAACTCGAGTAGCAGCTTGTTTACGATCTCCGGCCGCTCTTCTTGCGGCAGATGGCCGCATTGCGGAATCGCGCAAGTGCGCAGGTTCACGGCCATCTCTGCCCAGATCTTGGCCATGTCAAACATTTTTCCGACCGCATAGAAATCCGCTCCCCATAGCGACAGCGTCGGGCATGCGATCTTCACGTGCGCGTCAGCCAGATCTTGCTCGACATCCTGAGCGTTCGCCCTGTAGTCGGCCATGGCCCCACGTACTGCACCAGGAGCCCGGTAAGCCCGAACGTAAACCTCGAAGTCCTCACCCGAAATTGCATGCGGATTGTAAGTCCAGTCGGAGAAGAACGCGCGCAGCCAGATCTCCTCTCGACCGGCAATCAGTGCTTCGGGCAGGTCGGGAACCTGATGGAATATGAAGAACCAGTAGGCCCTGGCGATGCGGGCACTGAATTCGCGGGCAACGATCCGGGTAGGAACGTTGTCCATCACGACCAGCCTATCGATCGCCTGGGGATGGTCTTTGGCAAACCGAGTCGCCACCCGCGCACCGCGGTCATGGCCTATCAGCGCCACCTTGGAGAGCCCCAGTGCTCGCATGAGCTCGAGCACATCCAGCGCCATCGTCCGTTTGTCGTAACCATTCGCTGGCTTATCAGTCTCGCCGTACCCTCGCAGGTCGGGCGCGACTACCCGGTAGTGCCGAGCCAGCTCCGGAATCTGATGACGCCAGGCAAAGCTCGTCTCCGGAAAGCCATGGAGCAAAATGACGGGGGCTCCTTCGCCTGCGTCCAGATAGCGCTGGCGAATGCCATTGGCCACGACTGTATGATGCTCGATCATGAGTTTGAGTCCGACGCCACAAGAGGCCTACAATCGCTCAACACCTTCGGCGCGCCCGGTCATACGACGCCGTAACCTCAATCAACAGCAGCCGCCGTTCGCAACGCCTCGGGCTTCGGACCGCCAGTAGCCCAGTCGAGCAACTCAACGGTGTGAACCACGGGGACTCCAAGGTCGTTCGACAGCTGCGTCATGCACCCGATGTTCCCCGTGGCAACGATGTCCGCCCCGACCGAACGAATGCTGGCCACCTTGCGCCTTTTTAACTCCCGCGCAATGTCGGGCTGAAGAAGATTGTAGACGCCGGCCGAGCCGCAGCACATGAATCCGTCGGGCACCTCGAGAACGCTGAAGCCGGCGCGGCGCAAGAGCTCCAGGGGTTGATGAACGATGCGTTGCCCATGCTGCATCGAGCACGCGGAGTGGTAAGCCACGCGGAGGTTGCGCGGTTCCTGGCGCGGCAACAGATCGCGATCCGAGAGAAATTCGCTGATGTCCTTGGTCAGCGCACTGATCCGGGCGGCCTTGTCCTTCCAGGATTCCTCCAGCCGCAACGCGTGACCGTAGGCTTTGAGCGAGGTGCCGCAGCCTGAAGTGTTCACGATAATGGCGTCCAAGCCGCCGCCAGGCTTGTCAGCCTCACTCAACCACGCATCGATATTGGCGCGGACGAACGGCAGCGCGTGACGTTCCAGTCCCATGTGCTCTGCCGGAGCTCCGCAGCAACCGGCGCCCCGGGCGACCACGACCTCAACACCGTGTCGCTGCAGGAGGCGAACCGTTGCCTCGTTGATACCCGGGTCAAGGACGGTCTGCACGCAGCCGTTGAGGATGCTGACCCGCGCTCGACGGGTGCCACGTGCCGGGAATACTTGCGGGTGATCCACAGCGCTCGTCCGAGGCAGGTGCACCCGAGGCGTCATGTCCAGCATGGCTCGCAGCGGCCCCGAGAACGCCCGCTTGAACGGCTGGGCGAGCGTGCCGGCCAACAGTCCCAGGCGAAACAGTCTGGGGTTTTGAATCAATATTGTCAGGGCACGCCTGATCAACCTCTGTAGCAGGGGTCGGCGGCAGCTCTGTTCGATATACTGCCGTCCATGCCCGATCAGCTTTGAGTACTTCACACCCGATGGACAGATTGCCTCGCAAGCCAGACAGGTAAGACATCGGTCGAGGTGCTCCACGGTCTTCGCATCCGGGCAGCCGCCCTGCTCGTACATATGTCTCATCAGCATGATTCGGCCGCGGGGGCTGTCATTCTCATCGTGTCGCACCTGATAGGTGGGACAGTGCGACAGGCAGATGCCGCAATGAACACAATCGCGAATGATGTCGTTGGACAGGGCGATAGTGGGATCAGCCAGAGCTGCCTGGGGAATGCTGGTCTTCACCTCAAGCGGCTCCGCGACCGGCACCGGCAAGCTTGCCGGGATTGAGGACACCGTTGGGATCGAAGCTGGTGCGGACCCGCTCGGCAAGATCCTGATAGGCCATGGGTCGGGGCTGGAACGTGCCGACCTCGAGGCGTAGGGCCGTCGGGGCCCTGAGCAGGCAGGCGCTGCCACCTGCCTGTCCGGCCAAACTTCGAAGCAAATTCGCCTGCCTTCGTGCACCCTCCACGGAAGTCTTGATGAAAATCCGGGACGCGCCCCAGTCGTAAAGAACCTCGCCCTCAATCGCTGCAACGACTTGCGCGGCCTTGGTGGCCGGAAGAAGCACGCGCCACACACATGCCTCGGCATCGGAGGCGAAGTCGGTCAGGTCTCGCTGGCGACGCCAGAAAGCGGCGCTTTCGTCACCGGCAATCGCAGTAATTGCGCCCAGCTCCTGGAGATATCTGCGAAGCTCGCGCTCGCGAGCGGCTACTGAGCCTGAGAATCCCTCGAGACGCATCGCCGTAATCGAATCGGAGCGACGCCGCGAGAGATGCACCGCTGCGCTGACGTCGAGCGGCAGCTTCAAAGCGCCGCCAAGCACCTGTATGGCCAGACCGTCACTGAGCCCGGTGAGCAGAAGTGTGGCTTCGTACTCTGGCGCGGGATGAATTTTCAATGTGATGGAGGTGATCACCGCCAGAACTCCAAAGCTTCCGGTGAGGAGCCGTGGAATGTCGTAGCCGGTGACGTTTTTGACCGTCCGGCCGCCACCTTTGAACACTTCCCCGCGGCCGTTTACTCCTTCGATTCCCAGAACCGCATCACGCACCGACCCGCTCGAGATCCGGCGAGGGCCGCTGAGATTGCAGGCAACGATGCCACCGATCGTATCCTCTGCTGTGGGACTGCCGAAAAGCGCGGCGTACTGGGGCGGCTCAAAGACCAGTTGCTGGCTCTTCTCTCCCAACACCTGGCGCAGGTGGGAGACGGGTGTTCCAGCTCTGACCGTCACGACGAGCTCTTCGGGCTCGTACATCTCGAGCCCTACGAGGGCCGACAGGTCCAACTGAAAATCGGCCTCGACGGGACTGCCGAGGGAGCGCTTGGAGCCGCCACCGACGATCTCGCACCGCTGGCGACTGCTGTTTGCCTCGCGGACAATCTCCGCGACATCGCCGACATGAATCGGCGTCAGGCGGGGCGGCGACACAGAAGGCGCGTGATTGGTCATGAAGCTCAGGAGAACTAAAAGCGGGGAATGTCGGGGAAAGGCCGTAACTTGCTGTTGGCGCGCGGCCGACCAAATTCCCCGCACCGGCAAGGTGTCGGAAAAACCTTGCCTGGATTCAAGAGCTCGTCGGGATCGAACACGCACTTGAGACGTTGCTGCTGCGCAAGGTCGATATCCGTGAACTGATGAGGCATGAGGTCACGCTTTTCCACGCCGACACCGTGCTCGCCGGTCAGGACGCCGCCCAGATCGATGCAGGCCTTCAGTATATCGGCGCCGAAAGCTTCCGCTTTGCCCAGGTCCCCCGGCTTGGCGGCGTCGAACAATATTACGGGGTGCAGATTTCCGTCGCCGGCATGGAAACAGTTTGCGTAATCGAGGCCGTGCTTCTTCGACAGTTCATCGATTCGCTTGAGGATTTCGGGAAGCTTGCCGCGCGGAATCGTACCGTCCGTCACATACAGGTCCCTCGCGATCCTGCCCATGGCCCCGTATACCGATTTGCGGCCTCGCCACAGGCGAGCCCGCTCCTCCTCGGTCGTGCTGGTCTGCAGATCGGCCAGTCCGATATCGCTCGCGATCGATTCCACCCTGGCGATGAGAGCATCCACCTCCACGGCGGGGCCGTCGAGCTCGCAAAGCAGCATGGCCTCCACCTCGGGTTTTGCGATATCTCCGATGTATGAAGAGACCGCCCCGATACATTTGCGATCCATGAACTCGAGGCCGGCCGGGATGATGCCATGAGCGATGATCGCACCCACGCATCGGCTGGCATCGTCGACACTCCTGAAGCCGAGGGAAAGCACTCGTGCGGCCGCGGGCTGCGGCACCAAGCGCAGCGTGATCTCGGTGACGACGGCCAGGAGACCCTCTGAGCCGATCAAAGCGGCCGTCAGATCAAAATCCTGGTCGGTGCCGCCCGGAAAGTCGCCACCGAACCGCACCACGTCCCCGCTCAGCAAAACCGCTTCCATGCCAGTCACATGATTGGATGTTATGCCGTATTTCAGACAGTGAACTCCTCCAGAGTTCTCCGCGACATTTCCGCCAATCGTGGAGATCTGCTGGCTGGACGGGTCCGGCATGTAGCAGAGTCCGAGGTGCTGCACGGCCTCGGTCACCCGAATGTTCTGCACGCCGGGCTGCACTCTGACAATTCGGTTTTCCGGGTCGACCTCGATGATGCGATTCATTCTGGCAGTGGTCAGAAGAACACCATCCTCGAGAGGGAGCGCCCCTCCCGAAAGGGAGGTGCCGGAGCCTCTGGGGACGAGCTTGAGGTTCTCCTCCTGGCAGTAGAGAAGAATTTGCCTGACCTGTTCCGTGGTGTCGGGCAAGACCACGAGGAGCGGCAGTGCGCTGTAGGCAGTCAAGCCGTCGGTTTCGTAAGGGCGGCGCTCCGCCTCGTTCTCGATCACCCACTCCTCTCCGACGATCCCGCGCAGCGTTGCAGCGATGGCCGCCCTGCGGGCGATAACCGAGTGATCAACGTCCGGCATTTTCATGAGGCGCTCCGCAGTCTGGGCTCACGAATGCTCGACCTCAATCACGTATTCGGCCCCGTTACCGTCGGGTCGACAATCGAATTTCGCAGCACGCCGAGGTTTGAGATCTCCACTTCGCAAACGTCTCCCGGTTTCATCCACAAGGGAGGGTGATGGGACATGCCAATGCCGCCCGGGGTTCCGGTAACGATGACATCTCCGGCGGACAGCGCAAACGCATCGCTCAAGGATGCGACCAAGGCTTCGACGTCGAAGACCATGTCTGCTATGGGCGCGTGCTGCACAATCCGGCCGTTCAGGCGTGTGGTCAAATGCAGGCCCCTGCAACCCGGCGGAAGAGCGTCCGAGACGACAAAAAACGGACCGAATGCGCCCGTCCCGTCGAAGTTCTTCCCCATCGTCCACTGGGAGGTCCTGAGCTGATAGTCCCTGACGGTGACGTCGTTGAAGATCGAATATCCCGCAACGTGACCCAAGGCTTCTTTACGGGAAATATTCCTGCCGCGACGGCCGATCACTGCGACCAGCTCTCCCTCGTAGTCGAGCTGCGTCGATTGCTGCGGCATGGCAATGGGGGCCTCATGCCCGATGAGGCTGGAGGTGAATCGGGCAAATACCTCGGGATACTCTCGACGGGCGATGCCGACTTCCGCTGAATGCTCGACGTAATTGAGGCCGATGCAAATGATCTTGCCGGGATTCGGCAACGGTGGCAGGAGTCGCACGGCCTCGATGCTGACCGGCCGTCCCGACTGCAGTGCTCTGGCAGCGTCGGAGAGATCGACTTCGTTAGCCACGAGATGATCGAGGTCCCCGGGATAGCCGGGTTCATCTCGAAACAAGCCTCTGAATCCCTCTCCAAAATCCACGGCCAATCCGCGGCGGTCACCAAGAACGTAGACTGCAAAGCGCATAGTGGGCCCTTTTCCTCGCTGATGCCTCGTGCTCCATCGACTGAGAATTTGCCGGATTGAGCTTGTCTCAGCAGGCGTTGCGGGTCTTGGAGCGCAATCGCATTACTTCATGTCACTGCCATGCAAGAGGCGGTCGACGAATCTGCACGCAGGGCCTCCCGGCTCAGTTGACGGAATCATATGCCGCCAATCCGTCGGTCCGTGCCGTCGTCGGCACGCCACACCTGCCGGCGAACTGACGCCGCCAAAGACCGGGACTGACACCGACGATTCGATGAAATAATCGTGTGAAGTGCGGCTGGTCACACATCCCGCAGGCCAGTGCTATCTGGGATAGCGGCGCTCGCGATTTCCGCATGAGCTCCTGACCGAGAACGACGCGTCGTTTCACGACGTACGCCATAGGAGGCTCGCCAAAGCTCTCGCGGAAAGCACGAAAGAAGTGGCCCTTGCTCAGTCGGGCGACGCGAGCGAGATCGGCGGCTCTGATGTTTGTCCCGATATTGGCCTCAACGTATGCGACCACACGCTGCCGCTGCCAAGTCGCCAGCCCCCTGCGTGCGCAAGAGAATGCGGTAACGGCGGTGCCCCGCACCTCGCGCAACCCGCGCAAGAGCTCTGCTGCACGCAGCATGTACCCCTTCGCTGTTTCGCGATCGCCATCGAGGCTCGCCGATGCCGCTTCGATGAGCTTTGAGAGTCGCACGACATCGAGGGAATTCAATGGTCCCTCGGATGCCCCGGCTACAGAGACATCCGCAGAAGTTGAGTGAGGCATTGGAACCGCTCCCATTTGGGCTACTGGCCTATTCTCGATGGACGGCAGCCTGTATCAG
>Ga0335075_10014048_pt1 | contig 12045 bp, 9 predicted proteins | sample Lox_Sample_24_FD_206723 | JGI IMG/M metagenome (GOLD analysis project Ga0335075, IMG submission 206723) | Soil microbial communities from Loxahatchee National Wildlife Refuge, Florida, United States - Lox_Sample_2.4 | ecosystem: Environmental > Terrestrial > Soil > Wetlands | place: USA: Florida... | reverse complement strand
GGTCCAGCTGGATCGCCAGCATGCGGGCGACCAGGCGCGAGAAGTACCCGCCGGAGATGACGACGTGCTTCGGGCGTCCGGCCAGCAGTGAAACGGCTCGTTCGACCTCTCCCGGCGGCACGGTGTCGTGAACGCGCGTGACGAGCCGGGCACGCTGTTCGACAGCGCGCACGAAGACGCTGTCGCCGGACGGTGCCGCGCGGTGCGACTGGGCCCGGCTGAGCGGGCTCTCTCTCAGGGACCGGGTGACCTCAGCGCGCAGCCGTTCCTGGAATTCGGGATAGCTGCCGAATCCGAGCCTGGCCAGCAAGCGCAGCACGGTTGGCTTGCTCGTTCCCGCCGCGGCCGCCACCGTCGCCGAGCTCTCGAGCCCCGCGGCCGGATAACGGGCCAGCAGGGTGCGCGCCACCTTCCTCTCGGCCGGCGTGAGCTCGTCCATCCGCCGGAAGATCTCGTCCCTGAGCGGCAGTTCCCCGGCCGGAGAGTCCGTCACGTCGTCAGAGCCGGCTCGGGGCCCGTACCGCGCGCGGAGAACATGGCCGGCGAGTTGTGCGCCACCACGAGGCGGCCGTCACCGCCCACCGCGACCAGGCCTCCGGTGAAGCCCCGGCTGCCGAGTTCCTGGTCAAAGGTGGCCCGGACCGCGCCGCCGAGATCCGCACCGGTGTAGCGGACCCGCGCGGCCACGTCATAGGCCACGACGCCGCGGATGAAAGCCTCGCCATCTCCGGTACACGAGACCGCAGCGACATTGTCGCGGGCGTACACACCGGCGCCGACGATGGGGCTGTCACCAACCCGGCCGTCCGCCTGGCCGGTCATCCCGCCCGTGGACGTGGCGGCGGCCACGCGGCCCGCGGTGTCACGCGCGACCGCGCCGACCGTTCCGTGGCGGCCCGCGGCGACGCGGCCGTTCATCACCCGGTCCAGTTGCTGCTGGCGGCGCGCGGTGAGGAAGTAGTCGCGTTCGACCACGTCGAGCCCGTGGCGCTCAAGGAACGCGGCATCCGGGTCGACGATGAGGACGTGCTCGGTGTGCTCCATCACGGCGCGGGCCAGCCGGACCGGGTTCTTGGCGTACTTAGAGGCGGCCACCGCACCGGCGAGCCCGGAGCCGGTCATCACCGACGCGTCGAGCTCGGCCTGCCCGGTCGCGGTGAGCGCAGCACCACGGCCGGCGTTGAACTGCGGATCGTTCTCGAGCACTTCCACGCTCGCGCACACGGCGTCCAGCGCATCGCCGCCCGCCGCGAGCACCTGCCATCCGGCGCGATAGGCGGCCAGCAGCCCCTCCTCGTACGCCGCGCGGGCTTCGGGAGCCAGCTCTTCCACCCGTCCCCCGGCTCCGCCGTGCAGAGCCAGGCTCGGTCCCCCGGCATGCGGCTGCGCTTCGAAAAGCTCCATCGCGTTCGTCCTTCTGTCGCCCGTTACTGCCATTCGTAACTACATCAAGCAGTCAACCCAGATATGTTCCGTATGTTACAGCCGGGTGCACGGTGGCCGGCCAGTAGCAGATACGAGAACGGGCCGCCCGGACTCCCTAACCGGACGGCCCGTCTCGCGTGCCAGGAACGTATAAGAGCCCCAGGTCGGGCTATCTGACATCCATCCCGGTCGCCGCACGGCCGATGATCATCCGCTGGATCTCCGAGGTGCCCTCGAAGATGGTGAAGATCTTGGCGTCGCGGTGCCAGCGCTCGACCGGGTACTCGCGGGTGTAGCCGTTGCCGCCGAGGATCTGGATCGCCTGCTCGGTGACCTTGACCGCGGTCTCCCCCGCGACCAGCTTGGCCATGGACCCCTCGGCGTGGTTGAACGGCTTGCGGTTGCGGGCCATCCACGCCGCCCGCCAGGTCAGCAGGCGGGCCGCGTCCACGGCCGCGGCCATGTCCGCGAGCATGAACGCGATCCCCTCGGTCTGCCCGATCGGCCGGCCGAACTGGGCCCGGCCGACCGAGTAGTCGCGGGCGTACTCGAAGGCGGCCCGGGCCACCCCGACGGCCATCGCGGCGACGGCCGGGCGAGTGGCCTCGAAGGTCTTCATCGCCGCCTGCCCGCGGCTGTTGCTGCCCTCCCTGACCCTGCCCAGCCGGGCGTCGAGCCGGTCCTTCCCGCCGACCAGGCAGCGGCCGGGCACGTGCACGTCGTCCAGCACGACCTCGGCGGTGTGCGAGGCGCGGATGCCGTGCTTGCGGAACTTCTGCCCCTGGGACAGGCCGGCCGTGCCCGGCGGCACGATGAACGTGGCCTGGCCCCGGCTGCCCAGTTCCGGGTCGACCGAGGCCACCACCACGTGCACGTTGGCGATGCCGCCGTTGGTGACCCAGGATTTGGTGCCGTTCAGCACCCACTCGTCGGTGGCCTGCTGGTAGACCGCACGGGTCCGGATCGCCGCGACGTCGCTGCCCGCGTCCGGCTCGGACACACAGAACGCGCCGAGCTTGGGGTCATCGGCGTCACCGAACATCGGCGGCAGCCACTCGGCCATCTGCTCGTTCGTCCCGTTGCCGCTAACCGCCACCGCGGCCAGGCCGGTGCCGACGATCGACAGCGCGATGCCGGAGTCGCCCCAGAACAGCTCCTCCCAGGCCACCGGGATGCCCAGGCCACTCGCCTCGAGCCACTGCTGGGCGAAGAAATCCAGCGAGTACAGCCCGATCTTGGCCGCCTGCTGCAGGATCGGCCACGGGGTTTCCTCCCGTTCGTCCCACTCGCCGCCCGCGGGCCTGATAACGGTCTCAGCGAACTCATGCACCCAGTCCCGCATCTCGCGCAGATCCAGGCTCAGATCCATGGAGAAGCCGTCGGCGTCCTGCTCCGTACTCATCGTGCTCCTCGTTAGCCCGCGCTCACCACCTCTGGAAGTTACTCAAGGGTAACAGCACCGGAGCCTGCCACACCAGCCGCATGGACCACCGCTTATCCTGGCCGTCGAGATTCAGCCCCGCGAGCGAGGGAGCCGCACCGGCAATGGATTACGGCAGCTACGATTGCCTGCTCTTCGAGCGGCACGACCACGGCGTGCTCCAGGTCACGATGAACCGGCCGGAGAAGTACAACGCCGCGGACGAGGCCATGCACGGCCAGCTCGCGCGGGTGTGGGCCGACATCGCGCGCGACGAGGAGACCAGGGCCGTCGTGGTGACCGGCGCGGGCAAGGCGTTCTCGGCGGGCGGGGACCTGGCCATGGTGCAGCGCCAGATCGGCGACTACGGCCGGGTGACCAGCATGCTCAGCGAGATGAGCGACCTGGTCTACAACATGGTCAACTGCCCGCAGCCGATCGTGTCGGCGATCAACGGCGTGGCCGTCGGGGCCGGCCTGGTCGTGGCGCTGCTCGCGGACATCAGCATCTGTGCCGAGGACGCCCGGCTCGGCGACGGGCACGTCCGGCTCGGCGTCGCGGCCGGCGACCACGCGGCGATCATCTGGCCGCTGCTGTGCGGCATGGCCCGGGCCCGCTACTACCTGCTCACCGGCGAGATGGTCACCGGCACCGAGGCGGAACGGATCGGCCTGGTCAGCAAGGCCCTGCCGCGGGAGGAGGTGCTGGCCGAGTCGCTCCGCGTCGCGCACGGCCTGGCCACCGGCCCTCAGCTCGCGATCCAGCTGACCAAGCGGGCGCTGAACAGCTGGCTCAAGACGGCGGGACCGATCTTCGACCAGTCGGCGGCCTACGAGATGCTCACGTTCATGGGCGAGGACGTCAAGGAAGGAGCGGCGGCCCTGATCGAGAAGCGGCCGCCACGTTTCCCCTGACGCCGCCTTAGTCAGTCCTTCTCGTGACGTTCAAGAAAATTAAAGACGTCGGCTTCGTCGACGCCAGGGAAGCTGCCCGTAGGAAGGGCAGACAGGATGTGCGAGTGGGCCCGGGCCGACGGCCATGCCTGGCCTTCCCAGCGCGCCGTGAGCCCGGCCGGCGGGCGCTGGCAGCAGGCTTCGTCCGGGCAGGCCGAGGTGCGGCGGATGAGCGTCTCCCGGCCGCGGAACCAGCGTGAGTGCTCGTAGGGCACGCCGAGCGTGATCGCGAACCCGCGCTCGCGGCTCTGGTCCACGTAGGCCGCGCACCAGTAGGTCCCGGACGGGGTGTCCGAGTACTGGTGGTACGGGCTGAACCGGTCATCGGCGGTGAACACCTGCCGGCCCGACCACTGCCGGCACATCCGCTGGCCCTCGATCGCGCCGGTGGCGTCGGCCGGGAACACCACCCCGTCGTTCTCGTAGGCCTTGTAGATGATGCCGCCATCGTCGTTCTTGACGAAGTGGCACGGCAGGCCGAGGTGATGGGTGGCCAGGTTCGTGAACCGGTGCGCGGCCATTTCATACGACACCGAGAACACATCCCGCAGGTCCTCCACGGACAGGCTCCGGGCCGCGGCGGCCTCGCGCAGGAACGCCGTAGCCTGCTGCTCGGGAACCAGCACCGCCGCAGCGAAGTAGTTGGCCTCCACCCGCTGCCGCAGGAAGTCGGCGAAGTCCTTCGGCACGCTGTGGCCGAGCACGAAGTGCCCGAGCGTCTGCAGCAGGATCGTCCGCGGGGTGTGCATGCCCATCGACTCCTGCTTCAGGTAGATCCGGTGGTTGCGCAGGTCGGTCACTGACCGCACGGAGCGAGGCAGGTCCTGGACGTAGCGGACGGAAAATCCGTGATGGCTCACCACCGAGAGCAGCATCCCGTGGGACAGCGCGCCGCCTGCGTAGCCGGCGGTGGCCAGCGCCGCGGCGGCCTGCTCCTCGATCTCCGAGAAGTAGTTGCCGCGCTCCCGCATCATCCCCCGAAGGCCGGCGTTCGCGGCCCGGGCTTCCTCGGGCGTCGCCGTGGGCTTGGCCCGCTGCTTGCGCAGCTCGGCGTGCAGCGCGACCAGGTGCTCGATGACGTCGCTGGGCACCCGTGCACCGACGCGCAGGTGCGGCAAACCCAGATCCCGGTAGACCGGGTCCTGTTGCGCCTCCGCCAGGGCAATCTCCAGCTGGGCCCGGCGGCTCGGCGGCTGGCGGCGCAGCAGTTCCGCGGCCGGTACCGAGAGCGCGGCGGCCAGCGCCTCGATCAGGGACAGCTTGGGCTCACGGCGGCCGTTCTCGATCAGCGAAAGCACCGACGGGGCCCGGCCGACGCGCTCGCCGAGCTCGGCCAGTGTCAGCCCCCTGGCCCGGCGGGCGTGCCGCAGCCGCTGGCCGAACACCCCGAGATCGAGCCCTTTTTCCGTGAAGGAAACGGAATCTTCAGCAGTGAAGACTGGCATATCTTCAGCCTAGACGAAATTCTGGCGAAATTCAGGCCCTCGGACCCTAGGCCAGCGCGACCTGACTGACGCAGGCTAGCTGGTATCAGCCCGGGAAGCCGCAGCGACCGGGGGGACGCGAGCCGGGAGGTAGGCCGTGAACGATCAGGCAGCAGCTACATTGCAGCAGGAGTGGGCGACGGATCCGCGCTGGGCGGGCGTAAAGCGCAGCTACTCGGCGGAAGATGTGGTGCGGCTGCGCGGATCGGTACAGGAGGAGCACACCCTGGCCCGCCTTGGCGCCGAGCGACTGTGGCAGATGCTGCACGAGGACGGCTACGTGAACACCCTCGGCGCGCTGACCGGCGGCCAGGCCGTGCAGCAGGTCAAGGCTGGGCTCCGGGCCATCTACCTGTCCGGCTGGCAGGTGGCGGCCGACGCCAACCTGGCCGGCCAGACCTACCCGGACCAGAGCCTCTACCCGGTCAACTCGGTGCCGCAGGTTGTCCGCCGGATCAACAACGCGCTGCTGCGGGCCGACCAGATCTCCTGGGCCGAGGCGCGCAGCAATGGGAACGGAACGCCCACGCCGTACTGGCTGGCACCGATCGTGGCCGACGCCGAGGCCGGCTTCGGCGGCGTGCTGAACGCGTTCGAGCTGATGAAGGCCATGATCGCGGCCGGCGCGTCCGGGGTGCACTATGAGGACCAGCTGGCCTCGGAGAAGAAGTGCGGCCACCTGGGCGGCAAGGTCCTGATCCCGACCAGCCAGCACATCCGCACCCTGAACGCGGCCCGGCTCGCCGCGGATGTCTGCGGCACCAGCACGCTGGTCGTGGCCCGCACCGACGCCCAGTCGGCCACCCTGATCACCAGCGACATTGACGAGCGGGACCAGCCCTTCGTCACCGGTGAGCGGACCGCGGAAGGCTTCTACCGGGTCCGCGGCGGGATGGAGTCGTGCATCGCCCGCGGCCTGGCCTACGCGCCCTACGCGGACTTGCTCTGGATGGAGACGTCGACCCCTGACCTCGACGTGGCCCGGGAGTTCGCGGAGGGGATCCGGAACGTCTACCCGGACCAGATGCTGGCCTACAACTGCTCGCCGTCGTTCAACTGGCGGGCCCACCTGGACGAGGGCACGATCGACAAGTTCCAGCGCGAGCTCGGCGAGATGGGGTACAAGTTCCAGTTCATCACGCTGGCGGGCTTCCACGCGCTGAACCACTCGATGTTCAGCCTGGCCCGCGGCTACGCCGACGAGGGGATGGCCGCCTACGTCCGGCTCCAGGACGCCGAGTTCGCCGACGAGGCCGAGGGCTACACGGCGACCAGGCACCAGCGGGAGGTCGGCACCGGTTACTTCGACCTGGTGAACTCGGCCATCACCCCGCAGTCGGCGACGACGGCGCTGGCCGGATCGACCGAGAGCCAGCAGTTCGCCCACGCCCACTAGCCGCGGCCGCCAGCTGCGCCCCCGGTTCAGGCCGGGGGCGCAGCTGTTTGCCCCCGGCCTGACCGGCGTCAGCGCATGAGGCCGATGCCGCTCGGCTCGTCGGCGTAGTCGTCCTCATCATCGACGTACCGGCGCCGCCACCGGGACGGGACGAACAGCGGGACGATCATCACGGCGCCGGCCAGGGCCAGCACGCCGCTGGTCAGCATGATGCCGAAGCCGAACGCGAACGTGTGGGCACGCAGCGGGATCAGCTGCTCCGCGCGCTTGGCGCTGACCACAAGCAGCGCGGTCCAGCCGAGCAGGCCGATCCCGGGCAGCCCGGTGGCCAGCGGCGAGATGCCGGGGACGGCCAGCAGAACGCCGAGCAGCAGGCCGACGCCGACCAGGGCGGCGAGCGCGATCACGCCATGCGTGCTGGTCAGGCTCGAGCCGCTGGCATGCAGCGAGGTGGCCTTCGCGACACCCCAGCCAGCCCCGACGAACAACGCTGCCGCCATGACCAGCGCAAGAACAACTCCGAACAAGTGCCGCATGTCGCCTCTACCCTTCGGTTGGCTGCCTCCGAAGACTTCGGCTCCCTGACTCCTACTTGATCGCCGCAGCCGGGCGCTCCGGCCCGGCTCGGTGGCCGGCCAGCAGCAGTCGCAGCTGGTTGACCGGCTCAAGCACGGTATAGATCATGTAGGCGTTCCGCTCCACCAGCCAAAACTTTACTCCACGGACACTACGTGGATGTATGTAGCCAACTGGCCGGTACCGCACGAAGTCATCCTGCATGCGCCGGAAATACGCGCGGCGTGCTTTGCGGGGCACCAGGGGCAGGAGCGTGGTGTAGTGCCAGATCGCGCGCTCGAATAAGGCCGCCCGCACCTCGCGGGCCAGTTGCGGCTCAGCGCTCGCGGCCAGCGCGAACACTTTCTCGTACGAGCAGAAGATCCGCAGTTGCGCGCTGCTGGCGGTCGCCATGAACGACCCCGGCCGGGCCCGCCGGTACCGGTAGCAGACCCGGGACAGCGCGCTGATGCGCTGCGCACGCAGCAGCATCGCGCAGCTCACCGGCACGTCCTCGTGGATCCCGTCGGCGAACGCCACGCCGAGGCCGGTCAGGAACGTGCGGCGGATCACCTTACTCCATGAGGTCATCGTGAGGTGGATCAGCTGCGGCTGCTCGGCCAGGGGGAACGGGCCGGTTGGAGCGGCGCGGAGCAGGGCCAGGCCCGGGCCCGGCCCGGTGCCGCCGCCCGGGTAGAGGTTCTCGTATCCGATCAGGAGCACGTCGGGGCGGTCCCGCTCGAGCCGGGCGGCGACCGCGGCCAGGCCGCCGTCGGCCAGCAGGTCATCGGCATCGACGAACCAGACGTACTCGCCCGCCGCCTGGGCCAGCCCCACGTTGCGCGCGTTTCCCGGCCCGGCGTGGCCGGTCAGGTGCACCACCCGCAGCCGCGGGTCCTCCCGGGCGCGGGCATCGAGGATCCGGCCGCAGCCATCCGGCGAGGCGTCATCGACGGCGATGACCTCGGTGTTCGCCGGGGCCTGGCGCATGATCGAGTCGAGGCAGGCAGCCAGGTACTCCTCGACCGCGTAAATCGGGATGACGATGCTGATCGTCGGCTGGGCTGGCATGCGGTCCGGTGACATGCGGTTCCGCGATTCAGGGCAGGGGGTCCGGCTGCCTGGGTGCCGTTCCGTCCGTGGCCGGCTCGCGGGCCTCGCTGCCGGAGGCCTCCCACGGGACGGCAGGCGCCGGGGGCGCCGGGGACGCCGCTCCTGCCGCGTCGGGTGCGCCGGGCGCGTCGGGCGCGCCGGCCTCCAGGGGCAGCTCCGCGCTGGTCCGGCTCATCCTCGACGGCCACCAGTTCCACCGGCCGAGCAGCACCACCGTGGAAGGGACCAGCAGCGTGCGGACCAGGAAGGTGTCCATCAGGATGCCTAGCGCCAGGCCGAACGCGATGTCCCGGAACTGGCTGCCGCCCGACCCGCTGCCCGCCACGATTCCGAACACCACGAACGTGCCAGCCAGCACCAGCCCGGCCGACGTCACCGTCGTTCCGGTCCGGCCCAGCGCCTGCCGGACCGCGTCGGCCAGCCGGAGCTGGCGCGCCTCCTCCCGGATCCGCGTCATGACCAGGATGTTGTAGTCCTCGCCCAGGGCCAGCAGGAAGATGAACATCAGGAACGGCATGAAGAACACCAGGCCCCCACTGTGGCCCAGCTTGACGAAGACCAGCACCGAGAGGCCGAGCGCGGCCAGATAGGAAACGCCGACCGACGCGATCAGGTAGAGCGGCGCCACCAGGCTGCGCAGCACGAGGGCGAGCAGTATCCCGATGGCCACGATCGCGACCGGGATGATGTGCTTCAGGTCGCTGTTCGAAATGCTACTGATGTCATAGATCGCCGGGGCCTCGCCGCCGACCGCGGACTGGGCGGCGCCGACCGACCTGGCGATCGCCGTGACCCTGGCCCGGATGGCCGGGACCGCGTTCATGGCCGCGGTGGTGCCGGGGTCACCGGCCTTGAGGCTGGTGGAGAACTGCACAGTCCGGCCGTCCGGGGCCACGTAGTTGGAGGTGGCCCGGTAGATCTCGTAGCCGATGGCCGGCACCTGGCTGTGCGCCGGCGCGGTGGCGGGCAGCGCGCTGGCCGAGCCAAGCGCGCTGTGCAGCTCGACGTACTCGGCCGGCGTCAGCATCGGCCCGACCGGGTTCAGCGGCCCGATGACCTTCGTGAACAGCCCGCTCGCCGCAAGCTTGCTGGTCGCGGCGGCCAGCGGGCCCGGGTCCTGCCATACCGGGGTGTTGAACTGGAAGATGATGCTGGTCGGGTTGGCCGCCGACTGCGGGAAGTACTTGTTGAGCAGCGCCTGGCCGGCGGCCGAGTCGCTGCCCGCCGGCGGCGCTGTGTTGCCGCCGAAGCCAGCCGCTGTGTAGCCGAAGACCGCGACCCCCAGGGCTCCGAAGAAGACAACCCCCGCAAGCAGGGTCGGCACCGGGTACCGCACGATCCGGCCGGCCACCCGGCCCCAGGCGCCGGACCGGCCGCTTCCCTGGATGCTCCACGGCACTAGCTTCGGGCGGTCGAACACGGCGCGGAACAGCGAGCGCTTCACGGCCAGCAGCGACAGGCGGATTGACAGCAGCGCTGGCAGCAGGGTCAGCGCGGCGAAGAGGATGACACCGATAGCGATCGCGAACGGGACGCCGAGATCGGAGTAGAACGAGAAGCTAGCCAGCATGAGCGTAAGCACGGCGGCTACCACCGTGGCGGCCGAAAAGGTGATCGACTCGCCGACCTTGGTGACCGACTCGACGATCGCGTCCCGGGCCGGGTCCCGGGGATGGATCAGGTCGCTGAGCAGGCTGCCACCGAGGCGACGAGAGCCAGGGAAGTCTTCTCCCTGCGTCTCATGCTGCACGGCCCGCAATTGCTCACGGACCCGGAATACCAGAAATAGCCCGTAGTCGGTGCCAGCGCCCAGCACCAGCACGATCATCAGGAACTGCGCGATCGGCGACACCTTCAGCCCGTGATGAGCCGCCTCGGCCACCAGCGGGCCGGCAATGTATACCGATATAAGGGCGGGAATTACGGTTGTCGCCGCAAGCGTAAAAGACCGGAAGATCAGCACGAGCAGCACGAGGATGAATATCAGCGACAAGAACTGCACCTTGTTGCCGGTATTGCCCGATGCCTTCTGCTGGTCGACCTGCGCGGCGACGTCACCGGCCAGGTGCACCTGCAGTCCGGCCGGCAGCCTGGCCTGCGTGATCCTGGCGCGCAGCGAGTTCACCAGGTCGAGGGCGGCGTTCGGGTTGCCGCCGTTCAGCTGAGCGAGCACCACCAGCTGATCCGCGTGCCCGCCTGGCGACTCCCCCGCGTCCAGGACCTTGCTGACGCCAGGCACCGACCTCAGCTTGCCCTGGAGTGCGTTCAGGGCGGTGAGGTCGGCGCCGGTCAGCGGGGTTGCCGTGCGGGCCGCCAGCACCGGAATCGGCTGCTTTTCAGCTGTGCCGAAGGGCGCGGCCAGAACCGCGGCGTGCTCGCTGGGCGCGCTGGCCGGCAGGAAGTTGCTGTTGTTGCTCTGGGTGACGCTGGAAAGTGAAGGCAATTGCGTCGCAGCCGCGATGGCGCCGATTATCCACGCCACCAGGACAAGCCAGCGGAATCGGACTGCGAAGCGCCCGATGGCGCCGAATATGGCGTCGATTCGCATAGCCAGAAAGCCTACGCGAGGATATTGAAACGGCTGACGGCGACTGCCCGTCAGGCGCCATACGACTGCCCGTCAGGCGTCGTGCGGCCCCACAGCGCCGAGACCGTCGTCGGCGAGCGCGTCCACCGCCCCGCTCAGCTCGCGAAGGCCGGGCAGCGCGGCACCGAGCGCGTCGCGGCTGGCGGGCCCCAGGCTGGTGATCGCTGCCTGCAGGATGCGCTCGTTGACCTGCTGCCAGCGGGCCACCATCGCGGTCCCATCCGGCGTGAGCTCCAGCGAGGCGGTCCGGCGGTCCAGCTCTCCGCCGGTCCTGCTGACCAGGCCCGCCCGTCGCAGACCGTACACCAGCGTGGCGACCGAGCTCGGTGCCAGCCGGAGCAGCCGTGCCAGGTGGCCGGGCCGGGCACCCGGATTGTCGGCCAGGCAGGACAGCAGCTCCAGCTGTGCCACCGACAGCCCGCCCGGCAGCGTCCCGTCGCGCCCAGCCGCCCGGGCAGCGCGGCGCATCGCCCGGCGCAGCCGCGAGACCACGTCGGCGATCTCCAGCCCGAGCGAATCCGGGCCGGCCTCGGCCGCCGCGGCTACCGCGACGACGGCCGGCTCAGCCGAAGGCACCCGATGGACCTGTCTCGTGCGCCTGGCCGAGCCTTCCGCCGGCGGGCACTGGCATGATCCAGCCCGGCGACTTTGGCATGAAGATGAGCATAACAAGCGCAAAGGCGTAGGTGAGGGCCCCGTAACACCACGCCCACGGATCTTGCCCCCGCCACCCCGTACAAGACGGCGATTATCGGCGTTCCCCCCGCCGGGGCCGCCCGGCGTCAATACGCTGCGAAGCGAGTGCCTGCCTCGGGAACCAAGGGCCAGGACGGGAATACGACATGCTCATGCAGGACATGCCGGGCGAGGTGCTGGCCACGACGGGGCTGTAACCGTCAGACTCGTGACTGGGGAGGTCCGAGCTACGCCCCCGCGCGGCCGGGCAGCGCGGAAGGGACGCCGATGCACGAGTTGCGCCTCGTCGCAGTTAGCGAGGACGGCAGTTATGCCATCCTCGCGGTGCCGGGACGAGGTGGGCGTTTCTCGTTGCCCATTGATGACCGCCTGAGGACCGTAGCCCGCGGCCAGTTCTCCCGGCTTGCGCAGTACGA
>Ga0335075_10014047_pt1 | contig 12046 bp, 11 predicted proteins | sample Lox_Sample_24_FD_206723 | JGI IMG/M metagenome (GOLD analysis project Ga0335075, IMG submission 206723) | Soil microbial communities from Loxahatchee National Wildlife Refuge, Florida, United States - Lox_Sample_2.4 | ecosystem: Environmental > Terrestrial > Soil > Wetlands | place: USA... | reverse complement strand
TGTAGAGCGATTCCGCGAGCCGGGGATCGAGCGGCACGGGTTTGCGGCTGGCTTCAGTCTTGCACTCGCCGAGATGCTGCATGACGATGGAGCGCGTGACAGAGATTTGCAGTTTTTCAAAATCGATATCACTCCACTTCAGAGCCAGCAGTTCTCCCACACGAAGGCCAGTCAGCACATCGAGGAAAACGGCGGTTCGCGCCGGCTCACGCAGCAAGTCGAGCAGCGCTGCGCTTTCTTCGATGGTCAGGACCAAAGGAATCCTAGCCCGTTTCGCACTCTGGCGCACGTGCGTGATGGGATTCTTGTCGTGCCATTCCCACCGAATCGCGTGATTGAAGACAGCGTGCATGATGTTTCGCATTTTCGCTTTGCTACCGTTCGACAGCTTGAGCGAACGCAACCACTCTTCAACAACGACTGCCCGAACGTCCTTCACACGGTATTCGCCCCAACGGGGCAAAATCCATTTGCGGAAGTAGCCTTCATACGTTCGGCAAGTCGCATAGGTTTTGTTCGAGTCCTCACCGAGTTCCTTTTGCCGGTAGTGATCAACGAGCATCTGAACACTGATCGGTGCCAGGCTCGTGCGCGGACTCTCTACGTTAATGTCAACCCGAAGCGCGACCACTGCTTTTTGTGCGGCGGTTTCGTTCGGATACTGTTCAAGTGTTCCCAGCACCAGGTTGCGGCGGCGGCGTGTGCCGTCTGGCTGGGCTTCGTACCATCGGTACTCCCATGCTTTCCGGCTTCCGGCGCGCTCCACAAGTCGGAGGCTGCCTTGCTGAAATCGTAAACGTCTCATTTCCTCTCCAAATCAAGAGTGGTGAGACGGCACGGATAGCTACTTTCAGCCTACTGTGCCTGGTCGTCGTCGTCGAGTGGTTCGATCCTCGTGCCGGATCGATACAAATCGGAGGCCCGGAAGCGCCACAGTTTGCCGACGCGGATGCCACGAACGATTCCATTTCTCGCGTATCGCTGGAGAGTTTTGGGGTGCACTTGAATAATTTCTGCTGCCCTATCGCTATCCAGCAGTGGTTCGAATGATGCCAGAGAATGAGGGGAATCGAACATGGTTCGCACGCTCCTTAGCACCACAATGTGTGGGGTCAAGGAACGCTGTCAAGCCACAGATGGGGGCGCGTTTTCATCCTCATGGATGCGGTGTACGAAGCAAAAGCGAACGGTTGGGTACAGTAAGTGCATAGAGGTGCACCATAGTCTTTCTTTGGTACTCATTGTCCTCGTGGATTTTCGATCTCACAAAAACGAAATCAGTTTCGGACCTTTATTCCACTGGACAAATCCCGCTGACATTCCCCGGATACCAGCAGCATAGCCGAGGCGTGGGCGATGTCAAGGGCGGCTGCACCGCCGCGAAGCGATCAAGACCCTTGACACCGCCCTCCGCGCCTCGGCACACAATCCTAATATCCGGGGAATGTCAGTTTTCTTCTCTCCGCAGCACATCCCAAGCGCCACGCCATGCAGACCGAAGCTGCCAAGTGCAGTTCGGTGCAGCGGGCGTCTCTCAACCAACGGTTGCGGAACGTCAGAGCGACGAACTGCCGTAGCAGGTGCGCCTGCGGCAATGCCCCTGTTTCGCAAAACAGCGGGCGGCACCAGTTAACCGCATCCTGCGAGACGTCCATAGCACTCGGCTGGGGAGCGTCTGCAAACATTTGATAGTGTCCGGGTATCTTCCAACCAACTCGACGAATGTTGTGGCAAGCGGGCTAGTTTCACCGCCCAATTCCCAGTTCTTCATCGTTCGCGAGTTCACGCAAGTCGGAGCGCGATCGCACCACCCCACCGCTCAGGAAACGTTGATCTTCTTGCAAGCCGCGCGAGAGAGTTTAGCTCCTGGAGACTCCTTTACTTGGGGAACCGGAACAGCATGTGTGCGAAGCGTTACTCTGCCCTCGCGCTGGACCTTCATCGTCCCAACGCCTTCCATCAGTTCGGCGTACAGATTCCGCCTTGTCGTTTTCGGCTTCTTCATGTTCGAAGCACCCCGTGGCTCTTAGAATGCCATGCCCCTGAATTCCATCGACATCGATGATGTCACCTGTGATACCATAGTTTTGTGAGGGTTGTCCTCGATACATCCGTGATCATTACTGCGCTCCGGTCCAGCACCGGCGCGGCGGCGGAAGTCATCAAGCTGGCGTTTCGACGAGAACTCATGCCCCTTATGGACTACAAGCTGGCGTGCGAATATCGGGATGTGGCGTTGCGGCCAGAACAGTTGCATGTGACGGGCAAATCGAAAGCAGAAACGTCGGCGATCCTGGATGCTTTGGAAGCAATTGCAGAACCCGTCTTTGTTGCATTCCAACACCGTCCGTTATCACCGGATGCAAACGACGATATGGTTCTGGATGTGGCAATCAACGGAAATGCCGACGCGATTGTAACCAATAATACGCGGCATTTTCGAGAAGCGGCAGAGCGATTCGACATAGACCTGCTGGCTCCTGCCGAGTTGTTGAGCAAATTTAGGAAGAGGAGATAGAGCGTATGCCTGTGAGTCAGAAGAAAATCGTCGTGAGCAAGTTTCCCCTGAGGCTCATGCCCTCTGTGCGTCGGATCGCGGAGAGCTTTTCTGAAAAGGAAGGCGTCTCGCTCAATCAGTTCATCAACGTGGCGGTGGCAGAGAAGCTTGCCCATCTCCAGCACGAAGAATGGTTGTCGCACCGGCCCAAGGTTTCCGATGCCTTGATTAGCAAAGCCCTCGAAGCGCTTGATCGCCGTACGGGACATTCGCGAGATGAATTCGACAAGATCCCTGCAGGCTATGAACCGGTGGGACGTAGAATTTCTGCTCGGCGAAGATCTGGACGCCGCAGAAGTTAATTCCTTCGTAAGAGAAGTTCAAAGACCGAGCCCCATATCGTGACCGATGATGGCTTCACGGCGCGGGCGAAGCGATTCAATTTGTTGGGGCGGATTCTGTTGGATAAGATGTTTGGGTTGATGTAAATGAGCTTGCTCCCGCGCCAACTCCGTCGCTGACGGACGCGCGGAGGAGATGCCGAGCGATTCGCATAGCTGTTCTCGGTCACTCGTGACGATTGCGATTTCACTGCGGCCACGGGAAGCACCGACGTAGAACAATTCCTGCTTCATTGCATCGGCGGACAGGATCACCCCGTCCACCGTCTTACCCTGGCTGCGATGGGCTGTGATGGCGTAGCCGTGATCGAATTGGTGATAGTTCGCTGGCAATGTACGACCATCCTCAAGTTGAATGCGTCCCCTGTCGACACCATGCACCGTCACCAGCTCGCCATTCGTCGCGCGAAAACCGGCATCCCGGCGATTGGCCGTAAGGATGAGCCGGTCGCCCGCAGCCACGTCGATGGATTGCCGCTCATGGACGGAAAACGAGCGCGTCTGTGCCGGTGTAAAGTTCAGCTCCTCGCCGCGTGCATTGCGAGCGACCACCGTGCCAGAGTCAACACGGCTGACAGTGAGCGACTCGTGTTTCTCCATACCCCTTGCTGCCCGATGCACCACCAGTACTTGCCCCTCACGGTAGTTCGTCAGATCACGTTTCTGCGCTTCCGTCCATTGCAGGGAGACGTATCGATCCATCGTGACGCTTTGACCGAGATGACCGCGCTCAGAAAGGTCATTGCGAATCGCACGAGTGACACGGCCAATCTCCTCATGCGTAGGCGCGACAACCAAAACGCGCCGCGACGGGTCGGCGGTCATCTCCCGGTAGAGATCAGCAACCGCACGGCCACGCTCGACAAATGGGACCTCGTGGACGGCACCAAGCCGCTCCAACTTCTCAAAGCCCTTTTCGGGAGCCTGGCGCAGGGTTTGAATGGCATCTCGATATTGCGCGTGCGTCTGACGCTGCACGCCGGTCAGAGCGACGCTCTTCATCTGCGATTCGCGCTCCAGAATGCGCAGTGCGTCGGACGCTTCGACGCTCTGAATCTGGCGTGTGTCGCCCGAGAAGACAACGCGTGCCATATGTTGCTCGGCAAGCCGAAGTACGCCTTCCATCTGTCGCCCCGAAATCATTCCGGCCTCATCGACGATTAGTACCCTGCCACGCAACGCCGATTGCGCCGTTTCGTCTTGGAGAAGGCGTGAAACCGTCATCGCATCGCGAAAGCCTACCTTTTGCAGTTCCTCCACCGCACCGCGAGTGGGCGCAACTGCCGTGACTTCGCGCCCAGACTCGCGCAGGCCGCGATCAATTTCTTGCAACGTGGCCGTTTTGCCGGTCCCGGCTGCCCCTCGCAAGTTGATGGCAAAATCACGAGAATCGAGAACCTGTTGCACAACGCGCTTTTGCTCATCGCGCAGACGTTCGGATGACTGAAACTCACGTGTCCCGCCAAGCCGCGCGTATTGGTCGATGCCATGGTTCACCATGGCAATCATGCGCTGTTCGCGGTCCAGACTCTCGTGTGTTGCCAGCCGGTCGCCGGCATGAACGACGGCTCCCTGGGATTTTTCGATTTCCAGTGCGCCGCGTAGCTGGCCCAGATCGACCTTTCCGCGCCCATGTCGCAGGGCTTCTGTTAGCAATTCGTGATCGTAGACGACAGAGCGCCGCTCGAAAAGATGGTCCTTTGCGTGTTGCAGTGAATCCACAGCCAGCGAGGGTCCATGCTGAGCGCCGCGACTTTGTTGCAAGGCTGCGCCCCGCAGGCTATCTAGGCCCAGCGATTCTTCCGGTGACAGGCGCGCATGTTGCTGCTGGCGCACTTGCTCTGTGGCAATCTCTGTGAGCTTGTCCGCTCGGGACTCCCGAACGAGCACGGCCACTTCGTTGTCTGTCGGCTTCCGGCCATGTTGCTCTTTGAACTCTTCAATGGCCGCGTCACGCTGCGCACTCCGCTGGCTATATCGTTCCAGCAGTTCATCCGACACACCGCAGATCTCAAAACCGAGATCCCGGCCACGGGAATCGCGACGCGGCTCAATCTCATAGCCAAGATTCCGCACCTCATTTGCCAGGGCGTTCCGGTAGACCTCAGTGAGATATGCCCGACGCTCGTATAGGCCCGAAGCCTGCAACGCCTTCCAGCGGCCTTCTACACCGTCATAGGTGAGATTTGCGGTCACGGCGTGCGTGTGCAGTTGCGGATCGAGTTCGCGGCTTGTGTCGTGGCGGTACGTGGCAACGATCCAATTGCCAGTCGTGCGATTCTCGTTGGCACCATTTAGTCTCACCCGAGCGCGTGCATGGTTTTCGGCTTCTGCCAAGGCTTCCCGGACAGCCCTGTCGTGAGCGGCAATCAGGCGCTCGTCACCGCCGACCATAGCTTGAACGGAAACCGACTTTGGCGCAGAGAACGTCAGATCGTAGAGGGACCGCGCCTTGCTCTGCTCACCCCCTTCGGCATTCACGCGGTCAACGCTATGGCGCGGGCGCAGAAACTCGGCGGTTTCAGGATGCAAGCCTTCCCGCACCGCCTCAAACTGTTCCGGGGTGACTTTGCCGCGCAGTCCAAGCAGTTCCGCACCACGGCCCTGCCACTCACCCTGTACGCGGCGGTGTTCATCGTAGTAGTCGCTGTGTTCCAGATGCCGCTGCGCATAGCCTGCGCCGCCGGTCATGGCTCGTATAGTTAGCACAGCCCGACCGTAACGCTGTTCGAAGTCCGAATGCAATAGCCTGTCGCGTCCGCATGATGCTGCGAGCGTCAATTCGGCGCGGCGTTTCGAGTTCCCGGCTCGCTGCGCTCGTTGTGGAGCAAGACACCATCCCTAAGCCTGACGGCTTAGAGATGCGACGCAAAAACAAGTCCGCGAATGAAGGTCGAACTTAGTCGAACGTCGTTCGACGACATTCGAGTCCTATTCGGCCGCGTTGTCGGCTCACAGACGAGGTCCGTCGGAAGACACGAGCCGCCTCCCGAGTAGTAAACTGCACAGAAACACGAAGAATCGATCCTAACGGGTATTCCATTGGTCCTGCGTCCGACTGTCGATCCGCAACTATGCTTCGTTCTTATGCCGTTCCACGGCCACTTCCCGGAATACTTCCGGGGGATCATTGTTCCGGCAGCGAAGTCGGCGGGGTTGACCGCCCTCAAGGCTGACGATATCTACGGAACAGCTCCAATCATCAGGGATATCTGGGATTCAATTTGGAAGGCAAGAGTCGTAATCGCCGACGTGACGACTAAGAATCCAAACGTCAATTACGAACTGGGACTCTGTCATGCGCTGGGTGTGCCGACGATCCTAATCACTCAGAGTATGGATGATGTACCTTTTGACTACAGGCACCGCCGCTGCATTCTGTACGACACACAAGACGTAGACTGGCAGACGAAGCTCCGAGAAACGATTACCCGGACCATTCAGGCGGTGCTAGAGGGAGGTGCGGCAGTTGACGATCTCCCTTGGCCCTATGACACGGAGTTGCTTAATACCGAGGCCGACTCCCCGCGATTCGTGCCTGCAGAGGAGGCACGAGATCTTCTTGCTCGTGGAATTGCACAGGCTAAGGACGCTCTGTACCTTGCGTTCGGTATTCATGGCTCTTCTTTTTCCGTTTCCTCTCCGTATTCTGAAAACACCTCTCAACGGAGTGGATATGCCATCGCTCGTGCACTTACCTCGACGAACCCACTTATACAGCTGGGCTTCGATGAAGTATGTGCGGTGACGAGAGAAGCGGCTGTCGAATTGGGAGACGGAACCAAGGCCGCCGGGTTGATATTCTCCGAACTCGTCCTCAAAGGGTTTTCTGAGTTGAAACAAGGGGCGGTTCTCCGGGAACTCGTGCATGAAATGGATATCGCGGTTGAAGCCGCTGTAAGCTTCGTTGGCAGCTTAGCCAAGCCAGCTATTGGCGAAGAGGAAATTGAAGGTGTAGCCTCGACCGCAGCCTTAGGCGAAAAGCTGAGCTCCAATATAGTGACGGAGGCAATTCATCGCGCCGGAACAGACGGGGTAGTGCTCGTCGAAGAAGCCGGCGGTCTCGAAACAACGTTGACTGTTCGGGAGGGTATGTATTTCGAACGAGGGTACCTGACGGATAGGTTTATCACGGATCAATCTCAACAGATCGCTGTCCTCGAAAACTGTCACGTACTGATTTCTGCCGAGACGATTCGCACAATGCAGCAGTTGCTGCCAGCGATGGAAATCGCTGCCCGAGCGCGTCAATGCCTGCTCGTTATCGCCCCTGATGTTGAGGTTGAGGCTCTGGAAACGCTCGTCGTGAACTGTCAAAAGCAAACTCTGATCTCTGTGGCCGTAAAGGCTCCTGGACATCCGTCTCGGCCCGAGGTACTCGAAGACATAGCGATCTCCACGGGCGGCGTGGTCATCCGATTTGCTGCTCAACTCGGCGAAATCACGGCTCAGAAGCTTGGGTTCGCCAAAAGAGTAGAAGTGTCAAAGGACAGCACCTGGATTGTAGATGGTCGGAGCAATGAACAGATGTTGAAGTCGAGAGCGGCTGGAATCAGGCAGCAAATATCTGTAAGCAAAAATGATCGTGAGAAGGAATACCTGCAAGAGAGACTTGCGAAGCTGACCGGTGCTGTCTCCGTGATCAACGTAGGCGGTGCAAGCACGGCTGATAAGGCAGAGCGAAAGTATAGAGTTACATCTGCGGTCAACGCTGTCCGGTCCTCTTTAACCGCTGGGGTAGTTCCAGGTGGTGGAAGCAGCCTTTGGAGAGCGCACCTCTTAGCTCTTACCGATCGGGGCGCAGCGCTTCTTATGGAGGCCCTCACGGCACCTATCTATGCGCAAATCAAGAATGCGCGGTTGCCGGTTGAAGGCGTAATCGATGAGCTTATAAAACACCAGAACGATCCCGAGATAGGATTTGACGCGCGAAGTCTGAAAGTCGAGAATCTCGCGAGCACGAAGGTGCTCGATCCCGCATCAATTGTGAGAAGGCAACTTCAGATCGCGTTTGGCCACGCTCGAAAGGTTTTGCAAACCGGCGGATGGGACGTGTCTCGCTTCTATCAGAAAGCCGCTCTGCCATAGAAGCTTTTCAACTCCCGGTCGATGATGGACTACCGTTGGCGAAAGTAACCGGCGAGGAGAACGTACAGAATGGCAGAAACTTCTCCTCGGCGAATCTCGCTCGATGGTTCAGGTTTTGTTTCGCGGTGCCTTGGATCGACCACCGAGGAGCGGCGAACGGCCGACTACCGGACGTGGCGATTCAAGGCGTGGCACGTCAGAGATTCCGTCGAAAACTTTGCCGGCTGGCCAGTCTCCGACCGGATACACGCGGCGATCTCGCAGACCGTTTACCCCCTCTTGCCATGCCAGCAGCAGCCGTTTACCTGTGTCGTTGAACTCGGGGAGATCTGACATTTTGCTTCGGACCAGAGGAACAACATCCGCGACCGAATCGCTGATTTTCTCGAGCATTTCGGATTGTTCGCGAAGAGGTATGCCAAAAGTTGCAGCGATGAACTTCGACAGATTCTTTCCCGGCGTCCACGTCTTCTTGCCGCCGAACGAAATCCCCGGAGGGTTGTTCTGGTAGCCAGCGTACACGCTCGTAGTGAGGAAGTCGTAGGCAGGCGAGAGGTGCACATCCGCACGCGATGTATACAGGAGAGCGATATTCTTCGCGTGACAGTCCGCATTGCGCAGCGCATACGTTAGCAGCAGAGTTGCCGCCATGTGCTGGAAGGTTTCGTATTGGCGATTGCCGGGGACATGATCGCGGACGGCACGCGCGATTCGTTCCCATGTGGTCTCATACTTCTGCGCAGGACGCAGGCCCAGCAGAGCACAGAAATCTTCCATCCCCCACAACGGCTGCCCTTCATCGTTCACATCAAAGCGGTAGACAACGAGCGCATTACCGTCGCGCGACACCTCTGTTTTTGCGCTGGGAAGCACCTTTGCCAACACCTGCATGCACAGATACTCATTCAGTGCTGCGAACGGCAGTCTGCCGGAAGAGCCTTTGACGATGTGCCGGCGCGTCAGGAGAGTGGCTTTCTGATGCGGGCCGAGTCGCCTCCCAGTGGCCGGGACTTCCTTCTGGGCCTCTTCCTGTGCATCCAGAAACTTTGGCAGTACTCCCGATACACCGCTGGTTGCGTGCTGTCGCACCAACTCGGCAAACGCCTCTTCCGAGTTGTCGCCCTGCAGTAGGTCAGAGACCTCAATGGGCTTTGCTGGCTCGTCCAATTGTGCGCCGTGGGCGGCTACCTGGATGCGACCCACCATATTTCTACCGACGACCGATAAGAGCGCCAGTGGACTGGCGCCGACATGGGGACCGAACTGCTCCTGCAGGACCTGCAGCAGATAGCCCTCCGGCAGGTTCATCTGGAATATGGGAGGAAGCTGATCATCCCAGACCCAGGACTCCGTGCGAACTGGCATCGTCAGTGAGACGAAGTCCTCGACGGCTGTGTTCGGCAAATAGGTGAGGACGCTTTTGAAGTCGCCGGCCGATTCCAGAACGGCCACCTCACGACCGAGCACGTAGACCGAGAGTTTCATGCGCCACCGCGCTCCCGCCGGAGTTCATCGAGCGAGCCAGTCATGCCGGTCTTCACAAATGTGACTTCCATGCCGAGCACGGCGAGTACAGCCAGGAGTTTCCGAGAACCGAATTCAGAAACTTGCCCCCGCTCGAATCGCAGGAGCGATTCAGGCGTAATCCCGGCCTGCTCGGCCACGGACTTCTGCTTCAGCCGGAGTTCCCGCCTCGCGGATGCCACCGCTTCCCCGAGTTCCTGAAGGGTCTTCATGAATTGATATATACATCAACAAAATTGATTAAGCAAGAAAAAATTGACGTATAAATCATTTTTTATGATATCTGTCCATCTAAAGACCAGCTAGCGAGCATCTTTATCGTCCACGGTGAGGGCCCTCGCTTGCCTTTCTGTGACTCTCGGTTTGCTGTTTTTGATTCTCTACCCCAGAGCCGCTTGGCTTTGGAGGAGGAGTTGGAGTTGTCGGCGTCGCTAGTTGCGCCGGAATCGTCTCCGCTGACGAAGCCGAATCCCGACACCCCTGAATTTCCATGCCGCCAAACATGCCAACGAGTAGTGAAGCCCCGGCGATCATGGGAATCCAGATGCGCAGTAGATCGCTCTTCCACTCGTGGAGAAGCGCATCCATCGTCTTTGTTCGGCACTCCAGTGAATACTCCACCCTTTGATTGGCGCGTTCCACCTGGGCCGCAACGCCTCTATGCGAGTCCGTCAGTTTGTGCAACGCGCCTGCAAGGTCATCCTGTGCGCTCGTCATGGTTGCACTGATGGTTTGCAGCGCCTTCACTGTGTCCTGCACACCGCATTGGAGAAAATGCTGACGCAGGCTCTCGCCGAGCATCTTGGCAATCTGCTTCGGGTCAAGGCCAGCTTCAATCTCGCTTGGCAAATCGGCGATCCGCGACTCCAACTCGTGGACATAGCCAAGCATTTTCTGCTGGGCTTCATCTGAGAATTGTCGATGAATCTCCAACAACTCTTGGAAGCGTTCGCGCTCATCAGCAATATCCTTCGGAGTATGGCGCGTGAGCAGCGCGAGGATGCCCATCGCTTCGAGGATGCGCAGCATTTCATCGTCGGGGCTAAGCCTTCGTGTATGAGCAAGGACTCGATAATAAGCGGCCTGCAATTCGTCCGGCACCAGGCGGGCGAGAGAGTCGAAGGTTGTCGGCTCTCCCCCTGGCATTACTGTGAGGTTTGACGGAACTGGAGTTGTATTCACGGGAGAAACACCTCCCGTGCACGGTCGAATTCCGAGAAGAGCCGCCGTCGATAGCTCTGCGCACGCATGACCAGAGACGCGCGCTTCAATTCATCGACTGTGGCTTTGCGGTCTGCGACCTGGCCGAGCTGAATCCCATGCTGGCGAAGGGGGTTTTCAAGTTCGGCAAGGCGGAATTCCATCTGCAGGACTGTTGGTGCGAAGGCTTCGCGAAATTTGCTGGCCTGTTTTGTCGAGCGCCAGTATGTGAAATCGGACAATGCACTGGTCGCATTCTCGAAGACTACATATTCGACCTTGTCCTGAAGACGGTTCGCCCATGCCAGAATGCTTTCCACGCTTGCTGGGTCTGGTGTCACGACACCTACAGCGGTAAAACGAACGCCCGTGGCCGCGACATCTTCATACATGGAGTCGAACCAGTCTGCGGCAACTTGTCCCGCGCCTGCCCCCATGTCCGCAAGGATGATCGGAACGCCGCCGTCGAGATGATCGACGAAGGCATCAAGACCCGCTGGCGTGTGCACATCAACTTTCGTCACCGTGCCATCGAAGAAGTGCTTCAGAGATCCACGCGCTTTGTTCTCGGTATCGAGATCGAGGAGGGTAACGGGAATCTCGTTGGCTTGAAACCATTCGGCCAGGGCGACCACGACACCTGTTTTGCCTACGCCCCCTTTGCCGCCCATTGTGAAAACGACGCGTTTTGAAAGGTCTGTCATTGCTCACCTCCAGTAGCTAGCGTCAACGGCTCATTTTCGCGGAAGACGAAGCGCGCTGGTCTCGGCTTCTGAGCTATCGGTTTTGATTTAAGAGCACAGATGGAGGAGAGTGTTTGCGATGGAGCGGCCTGGGGTTCTAGTGAGGGCAACTCGAACTGCGTGTGCTTGCGATGTTTCGCGCGGACCTTCACGAATGAATGGAGTGTGCTGGGCGCTACGTACAGCCCAAGCCGCTCACGAAAGAGGTGGGCGACTTCGCGGTATGTCCGCCCCTTCCGGCGCAATTCCCGTATCAGTTCGCGGTGTGGTTCTAGTTTTGAGCGTGGGGATTTTGGTGGAAGCGATTCGAGGATGGATTGAAGCACTGGTTCCATGTTCAATGGCTACAGAGCACTTTCGATCATGGTCCGATAATGGTCCGATTACCCGCTCCAACAGTGCCTGAAAGTGTCTTACTGTGCCATCCGTGCCGTCTAGTTTCAATAAGTTACCAGACAGGCGGCCACTTTCACGGCGATAACACGGGTTCAAATCCCGTCGGGGACGCCAACAAAACAAAGAACTTGCAACAGGCCCTTCGTACTTCGTGCCCCGTGGCCAGGCTTACTTCCTTTTGGCTGCCCGTTGAGCGC
>Ga0335075_10014046_pt1 | contig 12047 bp, 11 predicted proteins | sample Lox_Sample_24_FD_206723 | JGI IMG/M metagenome (GOLD analysis project Ga0335075, IMG submission 206723) | Soil microbial communities from Loxahatchee National Wildlife Refuge, Florida, United States - Lox_Sample_2.4 | ecosystem: Environmental > Terrestrial > Soil > Wetlands | place: USA... | reverse complement strand
TCGGCCGGACGGCCGCCGCTTCAAAAGCGGAGGAAAGTCCGGGCTCCATGCGGATACGGCGCCGGATAACGTCCGGCGGGGGCGACCCCAGGGAAAGCGCCACAGAAAGCAAACCGCCTCAATCGCGGGCGGCATGGCCGCGAAGCGAGAAGGCAAGGGTGAAAGGGTGCGGTAAGAGCGCACCGCGCGGGCGGCAACGTCAGCGGCACGGCAAGCCCCGCCGGGAGCAAAACCGAATAGGAGCGACGCGCGGCGCCTTAAGCGCCGCAGGGCCTTGTCCGTTGGCCTAGCCGCTCGGGTTGGTTGCTCGAGACGCCCGGCGACGGGCGTCCCAGAGGAATGGCCGTCACGCCGGGGCGATGAGCCCCGGCCATACAGAACCCGGCTTACAGGCCGGCTGGCGTTTATCGCGCTTCTCATTCAAACTCGGGGCTCTCCCCAACGACGCGGCTGTCCAAGCCGCGGAAAGGCGATGATGCTGCGCGCTGATAAAGTCGTTCCGGCGGGCAAATGGTCGGGCGCTCCGGCCGATACGGTGGTGCTCGACTTCGACGCGCGCTATCGCCGGCGCGTGACCATGACCGGCGTCGGCGGGCTCGAATTCCTGCTCGATCTTGCCGAGGCGACGATGCTGCGCAGCGGCGATGGCCTCAGCCTAGAGGACGGGCGCGTGGTCGAGGTGGTCGCCGAGCCCGAACCGCTGGCCGAGATTCGGGCGGCGGACCCGGCCGCGCTGACGCGAGTGGCCTGGCACCTCGGCAACCGCCATCTGCCGACCGAAATCTTGTCGAAGGCGCTGCGCATCCGCCGCGATCCCGTCATCGAGGCGATGGCCGAGGGCCTCGGGGCCCGGGTGATCAAGCTTGAGGCGCCGTTCAGTCCGGAGGGCGGCGCTTATGTGAAGGCCGAGGCGGGCGCCCAGCACTCGCATCATGGACACGATCACAACCATGATCACGATCATGGCGGACGCCACGCCCACGACCATCACGATCACGATCACGACCATCATCACGCCCACGGCCACGATCGTGGACACGACCACGAGTGACCGCGGCGCGCCGCTGCCGCTCTTCGTCTGGCTCTCGCCGGCGTTCCCGGTCGGCGCCTTCGCCTATTCGCATGGACTCGAATGGGCGGTCGAATCGGGCGACATCGCCGATGCGCCCTCGCTTCAAGGCTGGCTCGTCGATCTTCTGGAATTCGGCGTGGCCCGCTCGGACGCCATCCTGTTTTCGGCCGCCTTTCGCGCCGCGGCGGCGGCCGATTGGCCGGAGCTTATGGACATCAACGCGCTGGCCGTCGCGCTTGCGGCTTCAGCCGAGCGACGCCTTGAAACGACTGCGCAGGGAGCCGCATTTCTCGCCGCCGCGCGCGGAGCTTGGGATTGCGAGGCGATTCGGCGGCTCTCTAAGGCGCCGGATGGCCGGGTCGCCTATTCCGTAGCGGTCGCCGCCGCGGCGGGCGGTCACAGCCTGCCGCTGGACGCGAGCCTCGAGGCGTTCGTCCTTGCCCAAGCCGCCAATCTCGTCTCCGCCGCCCTGCGCCTCGGTCCGATCGGGCAGACGGATGGCCAGATGATTCTCGCCGCGCTCTTGCCGCGCGTTCGGGTTCTTGCGGCCGAAGCTCAGAGTGCGAGCCTCGCCGATCTTGGCGGCTGCGCGTTCCGCTCCGAAATCGCCGCGATGCGGCACGAGACCCAGTATTCGAGGCTTTTCCGCTCATGAGCGCTGCCCATCAACCTCTTCGCGTCGGCATCGGCGGGCCGGTCGGCTCCGGCAAGACGGCGCTCATGGAGCAGCTTTGCAAGCGCCTGCGCGACGAGCTCAATATCGCCGCCATCACCAACGACATCTACACGAAGGAGGACGCCCGCATTCTGGCCGAGGCCGGAGCGCTGCCGCCCGACCGGATCATGGGCGTCGAGACCGGCGGCTGCCCGCACACGGCGATCCGCGAGGACGCTTCGATCAACCTCGCGGCGATGGCGGAGATGCGCCAGCGCTTCGCCGATCTCGATCTCATCCTCATCGAATCGGGCGGCGACAACCTGGCCGCGACCTTCTCGCCCGAGCTCGCGGATCTGACGGTCTACGTCATCGACGTGTCGGGGGGCGAAAAAATCCCGCGCAAGGGCGGCCCGGGCGTCACCCGCTCCGACCTGCTCGTGATCAACAAGATCGACCTGGCCCCTTACGTCGGCGCCTCGCTCGAGGTGATGAGGACCGACGCGCTCATGATGCGCAAGGGCCGTCCGTTCGTGCTGACGAACATGAAAACCGGCGACGGCCTCGAGGCGATCGTCGCTTTCCTGCGGCTCAAGGGCGGACTTAAGGTTCGTGAGGCGTGGGCGGGCGCGTAGCGAGGCCCAGAGCGTGATCCCGGAAAGTGGATACCGGTTTCGGATAAGATCACGCTCAAAAGAAAGACTTAGGGCCTTATCAGTTCCGATTCAATGGGAACTGATAAGGCTCTAAGCGCGACGGGCGCTTCGTTTGGAAACGCGCGGAACAGTTCGAAAAACTCACGGACCTATAAGGAACCTTAATTCACGCGACGCGTTGACAGTGTGAAGCGCGCACGGTAGGCATTCGAATGCGGTCCACACGCCCTTATCGCCATGGCAACTTGCCGTCCGCGCTTCTGGGCGCGGCCCGTCAGATTCTCGACGAGAACGGTTTGCAGGCGGTCGGGCTCCGCGAGACCGCGCGGCGTGTGGGCGTGTCGGCGACGGCGGCCTATCGGCACTTCACCAGCAAGGACGACCTGCTCGCTTCAGTCGCCGCCGAGGGCTTCCGCGAGCTCGCCGCCGCGATGCGGGACGCCACGCGCGGGCCCAATCTCCTCACGCGAGCAGGCCTCGCTTACATCGAGTTCGCCGACCAAAATCCCGGCCTCTTTCGCCTCATGTTCGGGCCCATCCTCGCTGAGCGGACCAAATATCCCACGCTCCAGGCCGCGAGCGCGGGCGTCGAGGACGTGTTGCTGCGCGGTGTCGCCGACCTCGACCAGCGGCCGTTCGACGACAACCTCGCGGCCATGGCCGCCTGGGGCCTCGTGCACGGGCTCTCGCACTTGATCGTCGACGGCTTCTTCCCGGCGGAGCGAGCCGTGGCCCAGGCGGAGGAGATCCTGGCCAAGATCAGATTGCCCAGGCCGCCGGCTTCGCAATGAGGCGGCTCGTTGCTCGCCGGCGCGCGCGACAATAGGCTCTCAAGCGCGCCGTCGTCCTCGATCGCGTGCATAAACCCGAATGGCCGAATTTGCCCGGAACCGTACAGGCGTGATCCTGGTCATCGACCAGGGGACGACCTCGACGCGGGCCATCGTGTTCGGCCACGACGCTGAACCGGTCGCGAGCGCCCAGGCCGAGTTTCCGCAAATCTACCCGCGTCCCGGCTGGGTCGAGCACGACCCGGAAACGTTATGGGAAACGACGCTCTCAACCGCGCGCGAGGCGCTCAAGCGCGCCGCCTGCGAGGCGAAGGACTTGGCGGGGATCGGAATCGCCAACCAGCGCGAGACTGTGCTCATCTGGGAGCTCGCGACAGGTAAGCCGGTCGCCAATGCGATCGTCTGGCAGGACCGGCGCACGGCCGAGCTTTGCGCGACCTTGAAGGCGGAGGGGGCGGAGCCGCAGGTGACCACGGCGACCGGGCTTGTCATCGATCCCTACTTTTCCGCAACCAAGATCGCCTGGCTCCTCGACAATGTTCCGGGGGCGCGCGCCGCAGCCGAGCGCGGCGAGCTCGCCTTCGGCACCGTCGACGCCTTTCTGCTTTGGCGGCTGACCAACGGCGCCGTCCATGCGACCGACGCGACCAACGCCTCGCGCACGATGCTCTACGACATTCGCGCCGGCGCCTGGGACGAGGGGATGCTTAACCTCTTCCGCGTGCCTCGGGCCATTCTGCCCGAGGTCAGGGACACCGCGGGCGAGTTCGGGACGAGCGCCCCCGAGCATCTCAGCGCCTCCGTTCCGATCCGGGCGATGATCGGCGACCAGCAGAGCGCGCTGATCGGCCAGGCCTGCGTCGAGCCCGGCATGGTGAAGGCGACCTACGGCACCGGCGCCTTCCTCCTCATCAACGTCGGCGATGAACCCGCGCGCTCGCGCCACGGCCTCCTGACCACTGTCGCCTATCAATGGCGGGGGAAACGAACCTACGCTCTCGAAGGCTCGATCTTCTCGGCCGGCGCGACCGTGCAATGGCTGCGTGACGGTCTAAAGATCATCGCCGCCGCGCCGGAGGCGGGCGAGCGCGCCGCCAAGGTCGCCTCGACCGAGGGCGTCTATTGCGTCCCCGCCTTCGCTGGGCTCGGCGCGCCCTATTGGAGCTCCGACGCCCGGGCCATCCTCTGTGGGCTCACCCGCGGAACCTCGCGCGACGTGATCGCAAGGGCGGCGCTGGAGAGCGTCGGCTACCAGACCCGCGACCTGATCGAAGCGATGGGGGCCGACGCCGGCCAGGCGATCGGCGTGATCCGCGTCGACGGCGGCATGGCGGCGAGCGACTGGACGATGCAGTTCGTCGCCGACATGGGCGCCGTCCCGGTCGACCGGCCCGCCAATCTCGAATCGACCGCGCTTGGCGCGGCCTTCGCCGCCGGATGGCAGGCGGGCCTCTCATCCGGGCCTGAATCGTTCGCCGAGCGCCGCCGCGGGGGCCGAGTCTTCACGCCCGCGATGGACCAAGCGACCCGCGAGGCGCTCTACCGCGGCTGGCGCGAGGCGGTGAAGCGGGCGCTGTGAGCCGCAGCCTGCGCCTTGCGCATTGCCCAAAGGAAAGTTGGTGAAGCAAAAGCAACCAAAAAGCGCCTAACCGCCAGTAAATTTGCTTCCCTTTATTTCCTTTTATTTCGCCGAATCGGGACTTTTCAAAGGGTTACGACCGATTGAAACAAAGAATTTTTTCTCCTCGCGGCCTCCCGTTACGCTATGCGCGAATTGCAGTGCGGCCCTCGCCGCCGCGGCTCATGACGCGCGTTTTCGATGGCTTCGCTCATTCAAGAACCATTGTGCCGGTGCTTCTGATTTTCGTCAAGGAATTGTCGAAAAATTTTGACAGGCCCCGGCGCGGCTCTCCGGTTGATCTAGCGCCGGATTGATGTAAAAAAGAGCCATCCCGGCGCCCCGTCGGGAGTTTCGGCCTTGGGGGCAAAAAGCCCGTGGGATTGGAAACGCGACCGCCGCCCGAGGGGGAGCCTGCGCCTCCGGCCAGCGAGGCCGGGGCGGTCGAAGGCAGCGCCGCGTCTCTGCCGCCCGCACCCGCCGCCGCCTCCGGCCTACCCGATTTCGCGAAAAACGCCGACGATCTCGAGGCGATCAAGAAGGCGGTCGACGACGCGGCTTCGGTCGGCGGCGGCTTGTGGCTCTCTTATCTGTTCGTGCTTTTCTACCTCGCGGTGGCCGCAGGCGCGGTGACGCACGCCGATCTCTTTCTCGAAAACCCGGTCAAGCTTCCGTTCCTGAACATCGAATTGCCGCTGCTTGCCTTCTTCTTCCTTGCTCCGATCCTGTTCATCATCGTGCACGCCTACACGCTCGTGCATCTCGTCTTCCTCACCGACAAGGCCAAGCGCTTCGATCAGGCGCTGTACAAACAGATTGGCGCCGACGAGACGCTGTCGGCGGAAGTTCGCGATCGGAATGCGGCGATCCGCTCGGCGCTGAGAAGGCAACTGCCGAGCAACATCTTCGTCCAGTTTCTCGCGGGGGCTTCGGACGTGCGCGACAGCGCCTTCGGCTACCTGCTGCGAGCGATCGCTTGGGTGACGCTCGTGGTCGCGCCCGTGTTGCTCCTGCTCATGATGCAGATTCAGTTCTTACCATTTCACAGCAGCTTCATCATATGGACCCAGCGAGCAGCGCTTCTCGCCGACCTCATCCTGATCTGGTGGCTATGGCGCAAGATCCTCTCGGGGCGAATGCCGGGCCCATACCTGGGGCCCCGCTTGCTGTGGGCGACCGCCGGGGTCGCCTCTACCCTTGTCGCGTTCCTGTTCTCCTGGACGGTCGCAACCTTTCCGAGCGAATGGCAGGACGATTTGCCAAATCAACGGCTGTTTTGGTTTCCCTTTCCTAAACCCGACAGGGAACTCGTGACGCTGCACCGGCTAGTTTTCGAGTCAAAGGTCGATGAGACGACCCGCCATCGCAGGCTCCCCTTCTCCAGCACGCTGGTGCTGACCGGCTTCAATGTTCTCGAAGGCCTCGGCATCGACGATCCCAAAAAGGCCGAGTGGCGAGACTTCGTCTTTCGCGCCCGCGGCCGCGATCTGAGAGGCGCGATATTCGATTTCGCCGTTCTCACGAAGGTCGACTTTACCGGCGCGAAGCTCGAGGGCGCGTCGCTCGGGGCCGCCCAGCTTCAGGGCTCGTCGTTGTTTCAAGCTGAGCTCCAAGGGTCAACTCTCGATCTTGTGCACTTTCCGGGCGGGTCCCTCATTGACGCGCGTCTTGAGGGCGCGTCGCTCGATGATGCGGACCTTCAGGGGGCGTTGCTCAACGACGCGCAACTAGAGGGCGCCAGCCTCGGAGGCGCGCATCTTGAGGGAGCATCGCTCATTGACGCGCATCTCGAGGGGGCGTCGCTCAGTCGCGTACAGCTTCAGGGCGCGTCGCTGAGGGAGGCGCGCCTTCAGGGTGCCTACCTCGACGACGCGCATCTTGAGGGTGCCTCGCTTTACCTTGTGCAGCTTCAGGGCGCGTCCCTAAATAGGGCCAATCTGGAGGCGGCGGATTTTTCAAATACGCTTCTCTGGCGCAGCCAAGGCAGCAGCGGTGTCAAAGCAAAAACGATCCTTTTTACCTATCTGAGTGCTGCGGGGGAGAATGCAGCGTGGGAGCCTAACTATTGGGACGACCGCGGGATGCAGCCGTGGGACGGAGCGGCCTATCAACGCTTGCGCAACAAGATCGAGGCGCTCCTGAAGGGAGGACCGCGCGACGGGGCGCTACAGCGCATCCGCGCACTTGACTGCTCCAGCGCGGACAACGCGCTTGCGTCGTGCGATCCGAGCACCCCATCGCCCTCCGAAGCCAAAAGATGGCGACAGATATTAGAAGCCGCCAGCCTGGGCGGCGAAACGTATACCAAAGCGCTGGCTTTGAGCTTGAAGGGCCTCGTCTGCTCCGGCGCTGATTACGCAATCTACGTTGTACATGCTGTCGGATTTCAAAGCCGCCTCGAAGCCGCCGGAGCCGCGGCGCTCGGCCTGATCAACGACCTCCTGAACAAGGACAGCAAGGACTGCCCTGTGGCCGCCGTGCTGACCGAGACCGACAAGGTGAGGCTGCTGCAAATCAAGCAGCAGATCGAAGCGGCCAAGTAGCTGGCGTCGTCATCGCGAGCCCCGAAGGGGGTGGCGATCCAGAACCGCCGGGCGCCTGCGTTCCCCTGGATCGCCACGCCCTCGCTAATGGTCGGGCTCGCGATGACGACAGGCCAGTTGGCGCGATACAGCAGCCGCCTTTCATCGCCTCATCCCTTGCGTTAGGCTTCCGCTCATGAAACATCCGCCGTCCGTTACGGACGAGACGGCGAACGCTCTTGGGAGGGACCATGGAAACGAGACGCATCAAGGCCCGCAACGGCGAGGGCCTGACGTTCACCGTCGTAGGCTTGGGCAGCGGCCCGATGGGCGACTTCTATGAGCTGCTCGACGAGAAGACGGAGATCGCCACGGTCGAGCAGGCGCTCGCCAGCGGCGTGAGAGTGTTCGACTCTTCCCCTCACTACGGCAACGGCCTCGCCGAAAGCCGGGTGGGCGCCGGCTTAAGGCGCGCCAAGCGCGACGAGATCCTGGTGTCGAGCAAGATCGGCCGCATCATGGACCCCTTCACCAAGCCGCCCAAGCCGCGCAGCGACGTGGTGTCGCCCGGCTTCGCCGGCGGACATCCGCATGCGCCGCGCTTCGACTATTCCTATGACGGCGCGATGCGCTCGATCGAGCATTCGCTCCTGCGCATGGGGCTCAACCGGCTCGACATCGTTCTCATTCACGATTGCGACGTCTGGACGCATGGCAAAGAGGAAGCGCCGGGGCGCTTCAAGGAAGCGATGGACGGCGCGTATCGCGCGCTCGACAAGCTTCGCCATGAAAAGGTGGTGAAAGCGATCGGCTTCGGCATCAACGAGGCCGACACCTGCGTCAAGTTCGCCAAGGCGGGCGATTTCGATGTGGCGATGATGGCCGGGCGCTACACGCTGATCGACCAGACCGGCTTGCCGGAATTTCTGCCGCTCGCGCTCGAAAAGGGCATGGGCGTGATGCTCGCCGGCGTGTTTAATTCCGGCATCCTGGCGACCGGATCGGGCGCGGGCGCCAAATTCGACTACGCGAGCGCGCCGAAGGCGGTCGTCGACAAGGTCAAGGCGATCGAGGAGATCTGCAAGAAGCACAAGGTCACGCTTCGCCAGGCGGCGATCCAGTTCGCCGCGTCTCATCCCGCGGTCGTCTCGGTCGTGCTCGGCGCGGTCAAGCCGGAGGAAGTGAAGGCGAACGTCCACGACGCGTCGGTCGCGATCCCGGCGGACTTATGGTCCGACCTCAAAGCGGCCAAGCTTCTGGACCCTGCCGCGCCGACCAAGGGGTGAGCGGAGCCGACACGGCGGCGGCGAATTCCGGTCCGACGGGCTAACCGTCGGCCTGGAGATTGCTGGGGTCGGCCGAATACATGCTGTATGCGGCCTGCACGACCTCACCGTAGAAGGAAGTCGCTTTCGGGCCGAATGGCGCCGGTGCAGTCATGGCGCCCCGCCATATTTTGAAAGAATATCGATTGGAATCGCGGCGCTTCGCGCCCGAAGGAAATCCGGTGAAGTTCAAAAATTGTTTGGTGATGGAATGGTCGCCTCCCCCAAATCGCCGAGCTTTTTATCGGGAGACAGGTCGCCGTCTCCAGGCTCGTCAATCTTACGAGTTTGACACGAATTTTCGTTTTCCGCTGTGACGTGGGTCACACAACTCGCAACGTGTGGAATTCAGGCTTCAGTTGCGAGAATTCTTGCTCGTGCTGAAATCCACGAGACATTCCAGGTTCTTACGGCACAATCGCGACCACAACCCCGCGCGCGCTGATGGCCGGATTCTAGCCCAAGCGGCCGCCGCATTTCTCCCCTCTCCCTCTTGGAAAGGGTTGAGGTGAGGGCGGCGCTAGGAAGGCATCCGGTCGAAAACCGTAAAACCGGGCGGAATGAGCGCCCAACGCGGGCGGCCCGCGGCGAAGATGGCCATCGCCGGATGGAAGGAGGACGGATCGTCCAGCGAACCGGCGTAGACCGTGTACCAGTCGGACTTGCCAAGCTCGCCGCCGAATACCAGGCTCATGCAGTTCGCGGGGCGGTTTCGGACCGTCTCGCCTCCGTTCGCCGCTTTCGAGCGGAACTGGCGCGGGCTTGGTCCCGATCATTGATTTCGACCGGTGTCTCGTATGACCCGCGACGGCTGGAGCTGGTGACCTGGCGGCTTGAATATGTCAATATGGTCAGCCGGAGGCAGTGCGATGAGCGAGACCCGCAAGCTCGCCGCGATCCTGGTCGCCGATGTCGTCGGATTCAGCCGGCTCGCCGGCGTCGACGAGGCGCGGACGCTCGCGCGACTGCGCGCGCTGCGGGGCGATCTCGTCGAGCCCGCCGTCGCCGCCCATCACGGCCGCATCGTCAAGGGCACCGGCGACGGTTCGATCATCGAATTCCGCAGCGCGGTCGACGCGGCGCGCTGCGCCATCGAAATGCAGAGCGGCCTCGTCGAGCGCAACGCCGGGGTGGCGCCGGAGAGGCGGATCGAGTTTCGCGTCGGCATTCATATTGGCGACGTCGTCGAGGAAAGCGACGGCGACCTGATGGGCGACGCCGTCAATATCGCCGCGCGGCTGGAAGGGATCGCGAAGCCAGGGGCCATCTGTCTCTCAGAGGACGCCTATCGACAGGTCAAGGGGCGGCTCGAGATGAAGGTCAGCGATCTCGGCCCCGCCCGGCTCAAGAACATCGCCGAGCCGGTGCGCGCCTATCTGGTCGAGGTCGACAAGCCCGACGAGGCGCCGAAGCAGCAGCCCGCCCCCCGCCATCGATTCCTCTCCGCTCTCGCCGCGCTCGCGATCCTCTTCGTCGGCGCCGCCGCAGGTTGGCGCTCTATCGCCCGCGCGCCCTCTGCCCCCGCGGAATCGTCCACAACGCCGACGGCTTCTTCGTCCGGACCGGCTGTCGACGTCATGCCCCCCGCGGGCGCGCGGCCGACGGCGCCGTCAGCCGGCGCCACGGGTTGGGACTCTGTCGCCGGCAAGCCCTCAACGACCGTGAGCTCGTCCACAACCCCGACGGATTCTCCGTTCGGGCCGACTGCCCGCGTCATGCCCGCCACGGGCGACGAGCCCTCGACGCTCCCGCATACCCAGACCCCACGCCAGGAGAGGCCCGCATTGGCGAGTGAGCCCGACATCCGGCCGCCGGAAAGAAGGGTCGTGCGCTTTTCAGCCAGGAGCCAGCTGTCAAGCCCAGAGCTGGCGCAATCTCGCACTGTCGAAGGCGCTTCGAATTCTTGGCAACATTGCTACATTTCCGCGGCGCAGATCAACGGGAACCACCCATCTTGCGCTTATGTGCGTGGCCAGCCCTTGAAGGCGGAGCCGGCGCAGCCTCCGTCCATCGAAAGCGCTTCGGATTCTTCGCGACCTTGCTTCGTTTCGGCGGCGCAGATCAACGGGAATCACCCGTCTTGCGCCTATGTGCGGGGATATTGAACGCCAAATCCAGTGCAGTTTTGTCGTCCGCCCGGTAACGGACGATGGGTGTCGACCCCTAAGGCGGCATGCGGTCGAACACCGAAAAACCAGGCGGGATCATCGCCCAGGCAGGACGGCCCGCGGCGAAGATGGCCATCGTCGGATGAAAGGCCGACGGATCGTCCAGCGAGCCCGCGTAGAGCGTGTACGAGTTGGACTTGCCGATCTCGCCGCCGAACACGAGGCTCATGCATCGGGCGCAGCGGCTTCGGACCGCGTCGCCGCCGCTCGCCGCCTTCGAGCGGAACTCGCGCGCTTCGCCTTCGAAGCGCACGGCCTCCGCCCTAAAGCCCATGAAAGGCATGAAGCCCGAACCCGAGGCCCTGCGGCAATCGGCGCAATAGCAATGGCCGCAGGCGATCGGCTCGCCGGCCGCCTCATAACGCAGCGCCCCGCACAGGCAGCCGCCGGTGTAACGCTTCGTCTCATCGCTCATGCCCGGGCGCTCGCTGGTTTTGAAGCCGGACGCGTCTCATGGAATCGCCGGAGCGCGGATGCAACCGCAATCGAACGAACGGCTTTCATAGCGCTACCTGCTATCCAAGCTGTTTGCGCTGCGCCTCTGAGCCCGCGACGTCATCGCCGGGCTGGTCCTGGTTATTCGCTCTCTTGCCACGTGAATAACTGGAGAAAGCGTCCGAGATCGCGGTCCCGTGGGCGGCGATGACGATGAAGGGTAATGTCTTGACAAAAGCAGAAAAATGAGTTATTGATTTCATATTAGTCGGAATTGGGTCGATCCACCGGGCGAGGCGATGGAGAGAGGAAAGTGAATGCGAGCCTGAGACATTTCGCACAGAATCCGAGACGGCGACCGATTTTGGTTACGTGAGTCCGCTGTAACCTATTGAAAAGCCTCGATTCGGAAAAATAAATGCTAGTAATTCTAGTAAATTTACTAGCGCTTACGAGCGGGGGCGCGATGGGTACTGGACGGGCTCAGTCGGTTTTATGGAAAGAGCGTCGATGTAGTGTTGCTTTTCGGAATTTCTCGGCGTTGCTGGCTCGCGCGATGCGCGTTGCTGTTACAGGTATACTTGAGTGTGCTTTAACTATACTTGCGTTGGACTTGCGGACGTGGGTTGATTTCTGGCTTGTGCAAACCGGCTGCGAGGATGTTCCGGTTTAGGCGAAGGGCGAAGGCGAATGCGAGCGCGACAGCGAGCGCCTTCGTTGCGCTGACATTCGCGCCGGGCGAAGCCTATCAGTTCGACTGGAGCCACGAGATCGTGGTGCTGGACGGCGTGACGACGATCGTGAA
>Ga0335075_10014042_pt1 | contig 12049 bp, 9 predicted proteins | sample Lox_Sample_24_FD_206723 | JGI IMG/M metagenome (GOLD analysis project Ga0335075, IMG submission 206723) | Soil microbial communities from Loxahatchee National Wildlife Refuge, Florida, United States - Lox_Sample_2.4 | ecosystem: Environmental > Terrestrial > Soil > Wetlands | place: USA: Florida... | reverse complement strand
AATGGCTGCCAGCCGGGCAGCGAGCTGCTCAGTGATCGAACCCTCGCTGTCACCGGGCATGATGCGGTTGAGATTCAGCCCGTCTGAAGGGGTCACCCTTTTGCCCGCCTCGAATGCATAAGGATTGGCGACGGGAACGGCCACGATGGTGCCAGTGATCTGGTCCGGATCGATCTGCTTGAGCACGCGCCTGACGGCTTCGGTGCCCAGCGGCTCGTCGCCGTGTATGCCGCCGAACAGCGCCAGCTTCGGCCCGTCTTTCGCGCCGCGGATCACGTGCACGACAAGTTCAACGTCATGCCCGTTGCCGAGTCGCGTGACAGGGATCCGCTCCACGCTGTAACCGCTGGCCATACAGTGTCCTCCTTCTGGTCGCCGGGCCTTCTCATAGCCCGGGATGCCTTATCTCTCTTTGCTTCGCCGAAGCGAGCACGCGCTAGGTGGCCACATGACACGCGACCAGCTGGCCAGCGGCGCCGACTGGCCGCGGCTCCGGCCGGGTTGTGCGGCACCGTTCTTCAGCCAGCCAGCAACGGGGATGGAAGGGGCATCCGCTGGGTAGGCTGGCCGGATCCGCTGCCTCGCCAGTCACTTTGATCCGGTGACGCTCGCGCTCTTTCCGCGGATTGGCAACCGGGACCGCTGATAGCAGCGCCATGGTGTACGGGTGCTTCGGCGCCCGGTAGACGTCTTCGGAAAAGCCGGTCTCCACAATCCGGCCCGCGTACATCACTCCGAGGCGGGCGCTCATGTGCCGGACCACGAGAAGGTTGTGCGAGATCAGCAGCATGCTCATCTTCCGCGCCCGCTGAATGTCCAGCATCAAGTTCAGGATCTGTGCCTGGATCGACACGTCGAGCGCTGCCGTAGGCTCGTCGGCGACTAGCAAGTCCGGGTCAAGGGTCAGGGAACGGGCGATCGCCAGTCGCTGCTGCTGACCGCCACTGAATTCCGTCGAAGTCCGCCGCAGTGCCGCCCGCGGTAGGCCTACGACGTCCAGCAGTTCGCCGAGCCGGGCCGACGTGCGCTCGCTGTCGTAGAGGCCGTGCACCCGGAATGGTTCCTCGAGGATCTCCCTGACAGTCATGTACGGGTTCAGCGACTCATAGGGGTCTTGGAACACCACCTGCATTCGGCGCCGCAATTGCTTGAGCTGCCGCCGAGACATCGCTCCGATGGACTTCCCCTCGAACCGGACGCTGCCCCGAGTTGGTGCCTCGAGCCCCAGGACTATCCGCCCGAGGGTGGACTTGCCGCTGCCGGTTTCACCAACCAGGCCGAACGTCTCTCCCGGCTCGATCTTGAGATCCACGTCGTTGACGGCCGCTACCTGAATCCGGCGGCCAAGGCCGCCGGACCGCGCATTAAATGTCTTGCTTACCCCGTCAACATCGAGCAAGACGGTACCTGGCGACGTCATGTTCCGCTCCGCAAGTCCTGAGTCGATGTCCACGGCGGAAGCTCACCGCGGGCAGCAACATGGCACGCACTGAGTCCGGTGCCCGTCGTGGCAGCGAGCTCAGGCACGGCCTGACGGCACACTGGCTCGGCATACTGGCACCGGGGGTTGAAGGCGCATCCAGCGGGCAGGTCCCCAAGCTGCGGTGGGGCGCCGTCGAGCGCGAAGAGCCTGGTGAGCGGCGTGACGCTATCGAAGTCCACCGATTGCAGAAGCCCCCGCGTATAGGGGTGCATCGGCTCAGCGAAGACCTGCTCGGCACTGCCGTGCTCGACAACGCGACCCGCGTACATCACCAGCACGGTGCTGGCGATTCGGGCCACGACGCCCAGATCATGCGTGATCAGAAGGATGGCCAGGTGCGACTCGGTCTGGATGGACGCCAGCAGGTCGATGATCTGTTCCTGTGTCGTGACGTCGACGGCCGTCGTCGGCTCATCGGCAATCAGTATGCTCGGCTGGCCGATGAGGCACATGGCGAGGAGCACTCGCTGCCGCATGCCGCCGCTTAGCTGGTGCGGGTAGGCATGCATTGCCCGTCGCGGGTCGGGTATGCCGACCTTTCCCAGAAGGTCCAGGGCGTCTTTCTCGGCCTGCTGGCGAGTTCCCTTCCGGTGGACCAGAATCGGCTCGGTGACCTGAAGCCCGATGGTCAGCGCAGGGTTCAGGCTGCTCACCGGATCCTGCGGCATATACGCGATTTCCACGCCCCGCACCGACTGCATCTCGCGGTCGCTGAGGCCACTGATCACTCTGCCGCCGACGGCCACCCGGCCCCCTACAACCTGCGCGACTCCCTTCGGCAGCAAGCCCATGACCGACAGGGCCGTCATGGTCTTGCCAGAGCCCGATTCACCGACGACCGCGACAGTCTCGCCGGCTGACACCGTGAAGCTCACGCCGTTAACAGGCAGCCGACGGCTGTCCTTGCTGCCGATGGCGGTGCGGAGATCCTCGACCTCGAGCACTGGCCGGTTGTCAGGGCGCGTCTGCATCACCTCAGTCCCTCTCCCCTGTCTCGCGCTCGCCGCGGATGAATCCGGACAACCCGTCGCCGAGCATGGCGATTCCGACAGTCCAGAGAGTGATGGCAATTCCTGGGAACACCGTGAGCCACCATCCCGTCGCGACATACTGCAAGCCCTCTTGAAGCAGAGACCCCCACTCCGGTGCGGGCGGCTGAGCCCCGAGGCCGACGAAGCTGAGGCCGGCGACGTTGACCAGCGCATAGCCGAGGTCTTGGGTGACTCGCGCATTCAGCTGACCCCACATGAACGGCAGCATGTGCTTTCGCGCGATCCGGAAGTGCCCAGCACCCAGAGCCCTGGCGCTCTCCACGTGGAGGCGATGTTTCATCCCGAGCACCATGCCGCGGAACAGCCGCGCATAGCCGGGCCACCAGACCACGCTCAGTGCGATAACGACTGACCGCTCCCCTCGCCCGAGCGCGGCGGCAAGGGCAAGGGCGAGCACGAAGCCGGGGAGGGACAGAAACAGATCGACGATCCGCATCAGCACCTCGTCGAGCCAGCCGCCGAACAGGCCGGCTGCGACTCCGACGACAGTGCCGAGCGCCGCCCCGATAGCAACGATGATCACGGACATCAGCAGCGATGACCGCGTGCCGTACACCACTCGGGCGTAGAAGTCGCGCCCCAGCTCGTCGGTTCCCAGCAAGTGCTGCGCACTCGGCCCGGCCAGCGGCGGCCCGGCATACAGCGCATCGGGATTATGGCTAGTCAGCAGTCCCGGCGCGATTGCTGCAACCAAGAACACCGCCACGATCAGCCCGCCGACGACGACGAATACCTGCCGGCTGCGCGTCGAGCGCGACCAGGAACGCCGGAATATCGTCTGAGAAGTCTCCGAGCGATCGGCGACCGCAAGCTCCACGTCCATGCTCATCCTTGCCGGTCCCGCAGTCGTGGGTTGAGTAGCGGGTACACGAGATCGGTGATCAGGTTGATCACGATGAACACCCCGCTGATCAGCACGGTGATGGCGAGAATCGGCGCATAGTCGAGGTTCTGGATGGAGTTGTACAAGTACAGTCCGATGCCAGGCCAGCTGAACACTGTCTCGACCAGGGCGACCCAGCCAAGCAGATAGCCAAACTGGAGAGACAGTGTGCTGATGACGGGATTCAAGGCGTTCTTCATGATGTGAACGACCATCAGGCGCAGGCCCCTTACCCCTTTTGCCTCGGCTGTGCGGACATAAGGTCGCCTGAGTTCCTGCAGGACGCTTGCCCGTGTCGACCGCAACCCGACCGCGAGCATGCCGAGAACGATCGTCGCAACCGGCAGGACGAGATGGTCGGCAGCTTGAAGGAACGTGCTCCACCGCCCGTCCAGGGCACTATCGACCAGAATCATCCCGGTGATCTTCGGCGGCGCGGATGCGGTGATGGCGAGCTGGCCGCCCTGCGGAAGCCATCCCAGCCGGGCGAAGAACACCTCCTGCAAGATCGCCCCGACCCAGAACACCGGCATGCCGCTGCCGACGATCGCAGAGATCCGAACCGCAACCTCGGTCACGCGCCCTTCCCGGCGGGCCGACCACGCGCCCAGGCCAACCGCCAGCGCGACATAGATGACGAAACTGATAACCACCAGCTCGATCGTGGCGGGAAGGTAGTTCGCCAGGTCGGTCGTCACCTGGTCGCCGGTGACGGCGGACCGCCCGAGGTGCAGCTCAACCAGGCCTGCCAGGTACTGGAAGTACTGGACGGTCAGCGGCTTGTTCAGGCCGAGCTGCACCTCTAGAGCCCGCACCTGCGCCTTCTTCGCCCCGAGGCCCGCCAGGATGATGGCCGGATTTCCGGGGATGAGATGGAGCAGGATGAAGGTGAACAGCGTCACCAGCCACATAAGGAAGATGGCCCAGATGAGCCGCTGAGACGCATACCGGAGCATCAGCGTTCCTCAGGCGTAGACGGTTGGGTTACGCGGATGCTCAGTGCTCGTGCAACCGCAGCTGGAAGAACAGGCACGGGTACTGGTCGGTGGTCTGCTGCATGACGTAACCCTCGAGATAGTCCGGCACCGGGATGATCAGTTCTGGCAGTGCTCCGAAGATCACCGGTGCGTCATCGGCGATGATCTGCTGGGCTTCATTCAGCCCCGCTCGCACGTCCGCGGCCGACGGTGACGACGCCGCCTTGTTGTAGGCAGCCACGAGAGCGGGGCTGTTGTAGTGCATGAACTCGTTGCCGAAAGCGCCCGGCAGGAACGAGGAAAGAAAACTCGTCGGGTCAAGGCTGAAGATGCCGTTGTACAGCGACGAGGTGAGCGGCGGCGATGTACTGACCTTGCTAACAGCCGTCTCTATCGTCCCGAAGGGCACCGCCTGAACCTTGATGTTCACGCCGATCTGAGCGAGCGACGACTGCAGGATCGTCCCGCCCGCCACCAGGTCCGGATAGCCGGCCGCTGAATAGCAAGTCGGCGTGATGCTCGACGGGTGCACGCCCGCTTGAGCGAGCAGCGCTTTCGCCTTCCCAAGATCCTGCTTGTAGACCGGGAGTGACTTCAGGGAGTACGGGTTGAACGACGGCAACACCCCGGTAGTCGGAAGCGCGTAACCGCGGAAGTAGGCCCGCATAGCGTCGTAGTCGAAGGCGTACTGGAATGCCTGGCGGACCTCTTTGATGTTGAACGGAGGCTTCGCTTGGTTGAAGGCAATCATGGGGTCTGTGTTGTACGCCCGGTACCGCTTGAGCGTGAAACCGGATTGCTGACCGACGCTCAGCGCGTTATCGATTGACCACTCGGTCGCGAAGTTCGCCGAGCCTTTCTCGATCAGCTCTACCGTCGTGCTCGGCGAGGACTCCCACTGCACCGTGACATTGTCGATCGATCCGGGCTTCCACGGCCCGTTCCACCAGTGCGGGTTCTTGGCCAGGGTGATCTTCGTGCCCTTGACCCAGGAGGCAAGCTCGTATGGCCCGCTGCCCGCGCAGTTGCTAGCGAACCACGACTTGGCCCACGGATCGCTGCTGGTCTTGTGGGTGTCGATGGCCTGCTTGCTGATGATCGGGAACATCGTCATGTGGTAAGGCAGCCACGGCTGCGGCGCGCTCGTGGTGAACGTCACCTGCATCGGCCCCGTTTCCTTCACCGACGTGATCCCGGTGAGCATGTAGCCGGCCTGCGCTACCGAGCCGATGGCGAGGTGCCGCTGCATACTGAGCGCCACCGCCGCCGCGTCCATGGTCGAGCCGTCCGTGAATTTGACGCCAGGCCGGAGTGTGAAAGTCCACTGGGTGACGTCCTTGTTCGCCGACCAGGACGTTGCGAGCCACGGCGTCAGCTTGCCCGTGGTCTCGTCGGTGAACGTCAGGGCGTCGTAGGTGTTCCGGATGATCAGCATGCCGTCGAACTCGGACTGCAATGAGGGATCAAGCGTGTTCGGCTCCGTGGTGTCCAGGAACACGAACGACACCGGCGACTTCGCCCAGGCCGATGAGACCTTCGAGCTGCTGGTGCCGGAATTGCCCGAGCTGCCGCAGGCGCTGAGGAACGCGGCCGCTCCCAGGCCGATACTGCCAACTCCGGCGGTGCGAAGCACGTCTCGTCTGCTGTAGCTCAGGCCGGCGAGACCAGTCCGGCCGAAAATGCTGTGCTCCGATGGCTCACGCATCTGTCTGTTCCTCTCTGGTACTTCTCACGATGTCTCGGCGCACCGCCGCGGCTGATTTGTCGTGCTGACCGTGCGGCACGACGGAGCCTGGAGTGCATCGCGGGACCCCGTTGTCCCTGGTGCTTGTCACTGCGCCTCGGCAGCCGTGGCGTGCGCGGGGCGGCCGAAGATGAACCCGTAGTCACCAGGACTTGCGGGCGTAAATCCCTCGCGGGCGAGGATCACGTAGGACGGGTCAAAGGGCGCAACGAGCTGTTCCAGGGGCTCGAGCGTCTGCGGGCTGACGATGGTCGCGACTTCCGTACCGCCGGGGAGAGCTGATCCGAGGTCGTCGAGGGTGAGCCGGGAGATCAGCATGCCCCCGTGGTGCGGGCGCAGGATCTGGACCTTGTCGATTTCCACCTGGTCCGGGATTGGTTCAGGAACGCCGCCGAGCATTCCGCAGTAGCCGAGGATGCGCTCCAGAGCGGAGCACGCCCGGCCGGTACCGTGCACGGAACTCGTCCGGCCGCCGCCTATCTCAAGGACTGTTGTTCGCATGCCGCCCTGCTCCAGGCACAAGGCAAGCGAGCCGTTGTACGACGGTCCGGTGTACAGCAGCTTGAGCCCGGCGCTGCGAGCGAGGCCCTCGTCGCCGTGGACATAGGCATATTCGACGGCCGGGAAGAGCCCGCCGCAGTGCAGATCTACGAAGTAGTCACAGCGCTGGGCGAATACTGCGTAGATCGTTGCGGCCAGCTGCTGAGTCAGAGTCCCGTCGGGATCACCGGGGAATACCCGGTTCAGGTCCATCATGTCGTTGGGCGTGTTGCGGGTCCTGGACTCGTACGCGAGCGGGTTCGCGCACGGTACGGCGAGTATGGTCCCGGCAAAGCTGAGCTGCCTCATGCGTTCGATGAAGCACCGCACGAACTCGACAGTGTCCGGTTCGTCGCCATGCAGCCCGCCGGTAATCCCGATCGTCGGCCCCGGTTGCGAGCCGGTGAGCTGATGCACACCGACCGACAGCTCATGGCCGTTCCCCAGCACACTCACTGGAACCCGGTTATATGAATAGCCCGGGTCTGCTGACATTTGACTTCTCCCTTCTCACGCATGAATCGGCCGGCTCCGGCTGTGCCGGTTCAGTTCATTGCTGCGAACGCCTTGTCTGTTGTCTCGAGGACGCGCGCTACCTCGGCTCGCCCATGAGCCGTGGAGAACGCGCAGTGGAGCAGCGGGCGCTGCGGGACGAGGATGCCCGCCAACTCCATCGCGGACCGCCAGGCTTCGTACCGGGAAGCGTCGCTCTGAAGTGCGTCGCGATAACTGCCGGGCTCATGGTCGAGGAAGTAGGGCTGGAAATGGCCCCCCTGTCCCGGGACTACGGCCGGGATGTCATGGCGCCTCACGAGTTCCGCAAATCCCTCGCGCAGCTCCTCATTGAGACCGCTGAGCGCGCTTTGCGCTTCGCCGTCAGACAGCAGGCGGACTGCTGCCGAAGTGGCGGCAACGGCCGTCGGATGGCCGTTATACGTGCCAACCCATCCAACTGGACCTCCGGCGCTGGCATCAGTCGTCGCCATCAGTGCGGGATCTCCCTCGACTACCGCGACCGGGTAGCCGTTGGCGATAGCCTTCCCGTAGGTACTGAGATCCGGCCGGACTCCGTATACCTGCCGCGCGCCACCTGGAGCGATGCGAAAACCGGTCAGCAGCTCATCAAAGATGAGGACGATGCCGAGCTGCCGGGTGATCTCGCGGAGAGCGGTGAGGTACTCCGCTGTCGCCGGGACATAGCCGATATCGATCATGACTGGCTCGATCACGACTGCGGCGATCTCGCCCGCGCGTGCTTGCAGGATCTCGGTTGTCGCTGCGACGTCGTTGAACGGGATCACGACCGTCGTTCCGGGCCCTGCGGCGAGACCCGCGGAACCAGGCGGGGACGCCGGGCTTGACACTGGTCCAAGCTGGTCAGCTGGCGCCCAGGTCGACACCCACAGCGAGTCGTACCAGCCGTGGTAAGCGCCCTCCGCCTTGACGACCAGCTCGCGCCCTGTGACATGGCGCGCGATGGCCAGCGCATGCATAAGCGCCTCGGTCCCGGTATTGGCGAAGCGGATCATCCCGCAGTCCGGGATCGCTGCTGCCAGCGCCTCCGCAGCGTCCACCGCGGTAGCCGTCTCAACTCCGGTCGTCACGCCGCTCCTGATCACCTCCATGACCGCTGAATCGACTTCAGCCCTCGCATAGCCGAGGGCGACAGACGCGTTGCCCATCTGCAGGTCGAGGTACTGGGTTCCGTCGGCGTCCCACACGTAGGCACCTTCTGCACGCGCGGCATACAGCGGCCTCGGCTTCCTCACGCGGGTGTTGGAATGCGCGCCCGCGGGCACGTAGCGACTCGCCCGCTCGTGCAGCTTCGTGGAGGAAGTGAGCTGTGCAGGTACCGCCATGTGTTATTGCCACCTCGTTAGTCGTCGGCCGAGCCCCAGCGCATCAGCGACCGGAGCGAGTGGAGGGGAGCCGAGGGACAGCAACTCTGTGTGAAAGCGCTCGAGCGTGAAGTTCGCGCCCCACTCGCGCTTCGCTGCCTCTCGCAGATCCATGAAGAAGAACTTCCCGACGCCATATCGGGTGTACGTGGGCTCGAACAGGCCACGCTGCGCTTCGGCCATCGCGGCCGGGCCGTCGAGGAAGGCATTCTGGCTGAACAGCCGTGCGCCCTCCGCGACCGTGAATTCCTGCGTGTGCAGGCCGATCGCGTTCTCGATCCGGGTCAGCCTGACGAGTGCCTCAAGAGCTACACCGGCCTGGAGGACGGCGTTCCCGTCCTGAAACCCTTCCTCGAGGCACATTTCCTCGCAGTAGTGAGCCCAGCCTTCGAAGAACAACTCGGACCAGAGCGTCCGCCGGGTCGGGCTGGCCACGTGACGCATCGCCAGAGCATGGCTGGCATGTCCGGGAAACGTCTCATGGACAGTGAGCGCCGGCAGCGCCGCGCAGCCAAAGCGGCGGAGCCATGCGTCCTCCGCATCCGACGGCCACGCCGGATCCGGCGGCGTCAGGTGGAACCGAGCCGGAGCTGCCTGCTCCCAGGGCGCGGACCAGCTGATCCTTCCAACTCCCCAGCGGCGCGGCGCCGGGGTCTCCTCGACCAAGCAGTCACCGTCTGCGAAAGGGGCGATCCTTCGGCTGCGCACGAACTCCCGCGCATCATCGACCAGGCGCTGGGCTGAGTTCACGATCTCAGGAAACGTGCCGTGGCGTGTCAGCCTGTTGCGGACCACCTCGGCGACTGGCTCGCCGGGCGCGATCCTTTCGCACGCATCCCGCAGGAGCTCGTTCGTCCGGAGCTTCTCAGTCGCCGTCCGGGCTGCGAGCCGCTCCAGGTCCACGCTGATGCCGTCCGCGCACCCCAGCAGGGCGATCAGCCGGCCAGCCCCCAGTCCCTCGGAAGCCTCCGGCAGCGCGGCGTAGTGCGCGAGGTGATCAATAAGGCGGTCGAGCGCCGCAGCGGCCTTTGTCCCGACGTCCCCGTCCGTCGGCCGAATGGCCGACCGAAGGCCGCGTACCGATCCGAGAAATGCCACCGCAACGCTAGCTGGGACGCTATCCAGCGAGGTGATGGCAGCGTCGATGGCGTCCGGCCACTGAGCCAGGTGCCGGCTCCGCGCCTCCATCCTGTCGGCCGCCGGGGCGTAATCGCGCTCATAGGATGTCAGGTCCAGCGCCTCAATGTGCGGGAAAGGGTCCCGCCGATGGAGCTCAAGGTCCCCGAGACGGGTACGCAGCGACGCCTCGGCACCTGCGACGGTCGCCTCATCGAGAGGATCGCTCATCGGCGGCCCGCCTAGCCCGCCCAGGGTTTTCCGGACGCCGTCCGGCGACAGGTCCTGGATCTGGCCGTCGAACTCGTGCAGCCCCGAGTACTCGCGGCTGAAGGCCAGACGCGCCTCGGCTACAGCCCGGACTCGGGCCGGCAGCTCGGTAGTCGCTCCCACCGCTAATCCCTGAATAGGCCGTGAGAGTGGATCCGCGCAGGATCCGGTTGACATGACCAGGCACCAGGAAGACACGCGCCTGATACAGCGCGGAAATGCCACGCCGATACGGTAGATCTTCTGGTCACCGCTCTCCCACTCAGTGGAAGTTAACTCGCAATTAGTGGAAGAGCCTATAGACGGCGTGGAACGAGAGTCAAGAGATGAACTCCGACATTTCTCCGTCACGGAAGCTTCGCCGCATGCGCCGATCACCGGGTGGCGGCTCTGCCGCGACGCGTAGCCGGGAGGCTCCGGGCAACGCGGACTGGCACCGCGACCGCCAAGCAGTGCAGGTAACTAGGCAACTCGGGCGCGACTAACTTGCGCCTGAATGAGGCTGGCGAATAGCTTTCCCTCAGCTGTCTTGAGCGCGGCAACTGCAACAGAGACCGAGAAGCGACCTCCTCGAGATCGGAACGGCGCGTGCCCGTGGCGCCGAGTCACGGTCCGGACGAAACGGTGTTCAAGACAGTCGGCGTCGCGATTCAAGGACCGGACCATCGCGCGCCTGCTGGCCGAACGGCACGCGAAGTGGAACCTCAGGTGCGCTGATCCCCTTCAAAGCGCGGCGACCGCACGTGTTCGGCATCAGCAGGAGCCAGGAACGCGGCGAGGCTGAGAGCCAGGTGGAGCTGGAGGCGGTCCTGGCCGTCCTTGAGGTCGAGGCCGGTCACCCGCTCGACCTGCGCCAAGCGGTGGTACAGCGTCTGGCGGTGAAGACTGAGTTCGGTCGCGGTTCGCGCGACGCTGCCCGCGTTGTCGAGATAGGCCCGTGCGGTCTGGCACAGCTGATGCCGTCGCGGGTCTGAGACGAACGCGCGCAGCGGGCCGGAGAACACGGCCGTGCCAAGGTCCTCGTCTGCAGCTGCGGCGAGTAGACGCAGGACGCCCAGATCGTTCCACCGGGTGACATGCCCTGCGCCGACGGTGCTCTCGGCGACGCGGAGCGTCGTGAGTGCTCCCCAGCGGGACTGACGGACTTCTTCAAGCGTGTCGACCGCCGGGCCGACCGCGATCACAGAAGCCCGATCTGTCGACTGACGGCTGCGAGGAGAGCCCAGCTGTCCCAGCACCTGCTCAGGTGATGTGGCCCGCGAAGGAAGTGCCCCTCGGACGATCACCGCGTCGACATCGGCGGACTCCTCGAGCCAGAGGGCCGCGTCTCCGTGGGGCAAGGCGGCCGGCCGACCCGCGCTCGAGGGCCGGCGTACCAAGACGCAGGTCACCGGTGTGTCAGCGGGAAAGCCTGCGCTCGACGCCAGCTCGCGGGCGGCGCGGCGTGCCGAGGCTCGGTCGCCGTCGATCAGCTCTCGGTAGAACAGGTTGTGGCGGGTCTGGCGACGGGTGGACTGACTCAACAGCAGAGCGCCCACCTCGGCGATGGCCTGGGCGGCAGGAAGCCGATCGTCGGGGATCTGAGCCTCGGGATCGAGCAGCCAGAAGTACCCCTGGACGCGGTTGTGGTGACGTGCCGGGATGCACAGTCGCGCCTCGATCCCCAGGCCGGGCTCGCGGGGTGTGCGTACCGGCGTCGGCGACTCGCGGATCCCGTGGGCGTGGAACCAGTCGCGGACCTCGACGGTGGCGTGGCGCTCCATGATCGAGCGCTGACGTACCGTGTCGCCACCGGACTGTCCTGAGTAAGCCACGAGATGGAAGTCCGGGTCCTCGATCGTGCACGGAGCGCCGAGCAACGTCGCCATCTCGTCGGCGAGGCCGTCGAACTCTGTCATCAGACAAGTGTTACATAAAGACATGCCATAAAAGTAACGTACGTATCTACGATGTCGTCGCGAGCGTGTCTAGCTTTCGTAGTGCCCGCTGATCATCCGGGATCAGCCCACCGGCCCAGGAGCCGTCCGATGCTTGGTCCGACCCTGCTCCGCGCCTCGCGCAGCCGTCGCATGCGCAACGCGGTCGA
>Ga0335075_10014040_pt1 | contig 12049 bp, 10 predicted proteins | sample Lox_Sample_24_FD_206723 | JGI IMG/M metagenome (GOLD analysis project Ga0335075, IMG submission 206723) | Soil microbial communities from Loxahatchee National Wildlife Refuge, Florida, United States - Lox_Sample_2.4 | ecosystem: Environmental > Terrestrial > Soil > Wetlands | place: USA... | reverse complement strand
TGAGCAGCCGGGTGATCGTGGTCTCGGCGAACACCTTGATCATGGCCTCGGGGTCGCCGAACTCATAGGAGTCGGCCTGCTGCAGGGCGACCACCCGCTGCTGCAGCGTGCGGATCATCTCAAGGCCGGTCCGGTCGCCCACGTGCGCCAGCCGCGGGTACTCGTGCCCGCCGAAGTTCCGCTGGGAGATCTTGCCGTCGGGGGTCCGGTCGAAGATCGCGCCGTACGCCTCAAGCTCCCAGACCCGGTCCGGTGCCTCCTTGGCGTGCAGCTCCGCCATCCGCGGGTTGTTCAGGAACTTCCCGCCGCGCATGGTGTCGCGGAAATGGACCTGCCAGTTGTCCTTGGGGTTGACGTTCCCCATCGCCGCGGCCGCGCCGCCCTCGGCCATGACGGTGTGCGCCTTGCCGAACAGCGACTTGGAGATGATCGCGGTCTTGAGCCCGCGCGCACGCGCCTCGATCGCCGCCCGCAGTCCTGAGCCGCCCGCGCCGATCACTACAACGTCGTAGGAGAAACGCTGGATTTCGCTGTCGTTTGTAGCCATAGCTAATTCGCCCGTTCGTAGGCCTAGTTGAAGATCCGCGGGTCGCTGAAAGCGCCGCTCGCGACGAGCATGATGTACAGGTCGGTGAGCGCCAGCGTGGTCAGCGAGATCCACGCGAGGGCCATGTGATGCTTGTTCAGCTTCGAGATCTGGGTCCAGATCCAGTACCGAACCGGGTGCTTGGAGAAGTGCTTGAGCCGTCCGCCGGTGATGTGCCGGCAGGAGTGGCACGAGAACGTGTACGCCCAGACTGCCGCCACGTTGATCAGCATGATGATCGAGCCGAGTCCGATGCCGAAGTTGCCGTCCGGCCCGCGGAACGCCTGCGCCACGTCGTAGGTGAGCAGGACCGCGATCACGACCGCCAGGTAGAAGAAGTAGCGGTGCAGGTTCTGCCCGAGCAGCGGGAACCGGGTCTCGCCCGAGTACGACGCGTGCGGCTCACGCACCGCGCACGCGGCCGGCGACCGCCAGAACGCCCGGTAGTACGCGCCGCGGTAGTAGTAGCAGGACAACCGGAAGCCGAGCACGAACGGCAGCGATACGAACGCGTAGGGGATGATCGGCGGGATGGCCGGGATCCAGTGGCCAAGCGTCGACGAGCCCGGCACGCACTCGCCGCTGACGCAGGGGGAGTAGAACGGCGTCAGGTAGTGATACTCGGGTACGTAGTACCAGTGCCCGGTGAACACCCGGACGGTCGCGTACAGCACCCAGATGGTCAGCAGGGTCGCGACGACGCGACCGCGATTCCACCAGGGGTCCGCGCGGAGCGTCCGCTCGGAGATCTGCGCCCGCGTTCTGGCCGGCGCTTCAGAAAGTTGTGTCATCCAGCGTCCTCGCTGCCTCGTGCGTAATCGTGACCGCGACGCGCGGCCAGGCAGCCCTTTGATTCGAGCAGAGGGCGGGGCGCGCATGCGATGCCCACGAACTTATTCCAGTTAGTCTCAGGATGCCGCATCAGGGTGACCATCCAGCATGTGAGACTGACTACACTCCCTGTTTCCGCTGGGTTGGAGCCCTTTCATGCTGCCTGGCGAACAGACGTAGTAAGGCCTCGCGTGGGGACGAACGGATTTGCGGGCGCCGCGCGGTGAGCAGGTTCACATTCCCACACGCCAACCCTGCACCGGCAGAATCTGTAAGTCAAAACCGCCAAACCAGTGAAGAAGAACGAATCCGGCTCTCCGCCTCCCCCCATTTCTATCCGGGCGGCCCGGTCCCCGGCACCCGCGCCGGCTACCCCAGCGGCGCTGGCGCGCTGAGCGCCTGCTTCAGGAAATCGACCTGGAGCAGCAGCATGTTCTCGGCGACCGCCTCCTGCGACGTCATGTGCGTGATCCCGGACAGCGGCAGCACCGAGTGCGGGTAGCCGGCGGCAAGCAGCGCGGACGACAGCCGCAGCGAGTGCGCGACGAACACGTTGTCGTCGGCGAGCCCGTGGATGATGAGCAGCGGGCGGATGACGGTAAGCACCGCGCGCTGCGGGTCATCGAGGAGAGAGCTCACCTGGTAGGCGGCGGCGTTCGCGGCGGGGTCACCCAGGTACCGCTCGGTGTAGTGCGTGTCGTAGAGCCGCCAGTCGGTGGGCGGCGCGCCGGCGACCCCGGCGTGGAACACGTCGGGCCGGCGCAGCACGGCCAGCGCGGACAGGTAACCGCCGAACGACCAGCCGCGGATGCCGACTCGCGTCAGGTCGAGGTCGGTGAACTTTTCCGCCGCCGCCTGCAGGGCCGTGACCTGGTCCTCGAGGATGCCGGTGGCGAAGTCGCCGGCGATCGTCCGGTCCCAGGCGGGCCCGCGGCCCGGCGTGCCGCGGCCGTCCGCGACGACGACGGCGAACCCCTGCTCGGCGAACCACTGCGAGGTGAGATACGCGCTGGCCGTTTTGAGTACCCGCTGCGCGCCCGGGCCGCCGTACGGGTCCATCAGCACCGGCAGCTTGGTGCCGGGCCGGTGACCAGAGGGGAACAGCACGGCGGTGCGGATGCCCGTCGGCCCGGCCTCGAGGAACTGCGGTTCCGGGCCGGGCAGGTTCGGCTTCAGCGCGAGCGAGGCGACGGCGCCGACGGCCGCGCCGTTCCGCACGATCCGCACCGAGAGCTGGCTGTCCCCGAGCGTCCTGCTGGCCAGCACGGTCGTGCCTGCGGCCGCCGTGGCGGCGTGGACGCCCGGCTCGGTGGCGACCGCGCTGAGCCCGTCCGGGCCGTAGCGCCAGATGCCGACCTCGGTCGCCTCGGTCGAGCCCGAGAACAGCACGTCGCCCCCGTCGGTGCCGAGCACGGCGCGGACCTGCAGGCCGGCCGGGGTCAACGGGCTGGCCGTGGCAAGCTCGGCCGCGGTGGCGACGATCAGCCCCCGGGTGCCGTCGGCGATGCCGGTCCAGACGATCTGTCCGCCGGGCAGCTGAGCGGGCACGCCCTCGATGACGTCGGTCCAGTCCTGGTCGGTGTCCTCGCGCAGCACCTCGCCGGTCACGGCGTTGATGACCCGCATGGTCTTCTGGTCGCGGGTCTGCACCACCATCAGCAGGTCCTCGTCCCAGACGGCGTTGACCAGGTACGGGAACGCGGCGCGGTCCCAGCCGGCCACCTCGGCCAGTCGTGCGCCCGAGGGCTGGATGACGGCGACCGGCGAGTCGGCGATGTGCACGGTGCCGGCGGGGGCCGCCACCGGGAGGGTGGCGATCAGCAGGGACACGTCCGCGTTGGCGGTACCCGCGGCCGGGTAGGCGACCTCCACCGGAGCCTTGTCCGGGTTGGCCGGATCGGCGATGTGCCACCGGGGCACCGGGGACTCGTCCACCCGGGCGACGAGGATTTCGCTGCCGTCGGGAGACCACCAGTAACCCCGGGCGCGGTCCATCTCCTCGGCGGCGACGAACTCGGCGAGCCCGAACGTCACCCCTTCCTCCGCCGCGACCACCGTGTCCTGGCCGGTCGCCAGGTCGACGACGCGCAGCGCGCCGTCATGCACGTAGGCGACCGCGGTGCCGGCCGGATTCGGCCGCGGGTCAAGCGCCGGGACCTTGGCCGGGATGAGCCGGGCCGTCACGGCATCCCCGGCAGCGGCAGCCCCGGTCGCGGCCGCGCTGCCCAGCGGCACCGCGTATACCTGGCCCGACAGCGCGAAGACGGCCAGCCTGGCGTCCCGGTCGGTGGCGTAGGCCACGATCCCGGCGGCGGTTTCCCGTACCCGCTCCCGCCGCGCCCGTTCCTCTGGCGGCAGGTTCTCCTCGTCCGCGCCGAGCCCCCTCGGGTCGGCGACCAGTCGCTCCGCGCCGGCCCTGGCATCGAGCTCCCACAGGCAGGTAACGGGATCATCGCCCGCGTTCGACCGCAGGAAGGTAATCCGGTCACCGCCCGGCGACACATGAAAGGCCCGCGGAACTCCGAGCCTGAACCCGCGCGTCCGCGCCTGCTGCCGAGGAAAGCTCTCCGTCATGCCCCCGATCATGCCCTATCACCCCGGCCGGGGTTCCCCGCGCCCTGCCGTCCCAAAGGCCCCAGGCGGTTTCCCGCTCCCGCCGTCCCATGGGCCCGCGCCCGAGCGGAAGTTGAGGCCGACGGCTGCCGCTTTTGTCATGGTTCGCCGGTTTTCGGGATGCCTGCTGCCGGCGTACCAGTGGCTCCCGCGCTCTCGGCGAGCGCTTAAGTTAGCGGCGTCGGGGCTATGGCACGCACAAGGTCTTCGTGATCGCGGACCGGTATGGAGGGACACGGGGTGGGACGCAGCCTGCTGCTTGTGCACGCGCATCCGGACGACGAGTCGATCGGCACCGGAGCCACTATGGCCAAGTACGCCGCGGAAGGCGCACGCGTCACTCTGGTCACGTGCACGCTCGGCGAACTCGGCGAGATCATCCCGCCCGACCTGCGCCACCTGTTCCCCGACGAGCTTGGCCAGCACCGGATCGTCGAACTGGACCGCGCCTGCGCGGCGCTCGGCGTCGAGGACCACCGGTTCCTCGGCGGCGAGGGCCGGTACCGCGACTCGGGGATGATGGGGCTGCCGGACAACGACGACCCGCGCTGTTTCTGGCAGGCCAACGTGGACGAGGCAGCGGACGCGCTCGCCAAGATCATCGACGAGGTCGAGGCCGACGTGATTGTGACCTATGACGCGGACGGGTTTTACGGCCATCCCGACCATATACAGGCGCACCGCGTCACCAGCCGGGCGCGCGATCTGACCGGCGGTAAGGCGAAGCTGTACGCGACCGCGATGCCGCGTTCGGCGCTCGCACGCGCCGTCGAACTGCCCGAGGACTCCTGGTTCGTCCGTGACACCGGCCTCGCCGTGAGCGTCCCCGATGATCAGGTCACGACGGAGATCGACGCGACCGGGTACCTGGACGCCAAACGGGAAGCGATGCGCGCCCACGAGACCCAGATCACCGTGGACGGCGACTACTTCGCACTCTCGAACGAAATCGGCCGCCGGATCCTCGCCACGGAGTATTACACGCAGCTCGCGGGCCCGCGGGCCGCGCGCGACCCGCGGGACGGCTACGAGGATGACCTGTTCAGCCGCTGACAATCGGTAACCTGCTGGACTATGGGGACATCGCAAGGCCAGCTGCCGGATGGCGCGCAGCGGGCATTCACGGCCGTCGGCTACCTGGCGCTGTTCGTGCTCGGCGTTTTCGAGGGCCTGATCGGCAGCTTCCAGTACGGCCAGACGCCGGCGCCGCTGATCGCCATTGTCCTCGTGGTGGTCATCTTCGTGACATGCGCGGCATGCGGCTGGGGCACCGGTACGTTCGCCGGCGGCCTGCTGCCCGCCGTTGGCTGGGTCCTTACCTCGTTCATCCTCGCGATGTCGAGGCCCAACGGCAGCATCATCATCACGGCCACGACCGCCGGCGAGTGGTACCTCTACGGAGGCACGCTCGCGTGCCTGGTCGGTGTCGCAACCGCGATCTTCACCCGGATCAGCCGGTCAGCACCGCCTCGCTGAAACGCTCAAGTCCCCAGGCCAGCTCGGCCTCGCTGATCACCAGCGGCGGTGCGAGCCTGATCGTCGAGCCGTGGGTCTCCTTGGCGAGCACCCCGAGCGCGGCCAGCCGCTCGCACACGGCCCGCCCGTTCAGCGACGCGAACGTCACCCCCGCCCACAGCCCCCGCCCGCTCACCGACGACACGGCCGACGACGGCAGTTCGCGGAGCCGGGCGTGCAGCACCGCGCCGAGCTCGGCCGAACGCGCCTGGTACTCCCCGGTCCGCAGCATCGCGATCACCTCGCGGGCCACCGCGCAGGCCAGCGGGTTACCGCCGAAGGTCGACCCGTGCTGCCCCGGCTTGAGCACGCCGAGCACCGAACGCGATGAGACCATCGCGGAGACCGGGACGATCCCGCCGCCCAGCGCCTTGCCGAGCAGGTAGGCGTCAGGCACGACGCCCTCCGCCGCGCAGGCGAAGGTCTCGCCTACCCGCCCGAGCCCGGACTGGATCTCGTCGGCGATCATCAGCACGCCGGCGGACGTGCACAGCGACCGCACCCCGGCGAGGAAGCCGGGCGGCGGCACGACGACGCCCGCCTCGCCCTGGACCGGCTCGATCAGCACCGCCGCGACGCGCTGACCGTATGCCGTGAAGGCCGCCTGGAGCGCGGGCAGGTCACCGTACGGTACCGACACGAATCCCGGGGTGTACGGCCCGAAGTCGTCCCGCGCGTCGGGGTCGGAGGAGAACGACACGATCGTCGTCGTCCGTCCGTGGAAGTTCCCGTCGAACACCACGATCACGGCCTCGTTGGCCGGAACGCCGCGGGTCGCGTACGCCCACTTCCTCGCGACCTTGATCGCGGTTTCGACCGCCTCGGCCCCGGTGTTCATCGGGAGCACCATGTCCATGGCGCACAGCTCGGCGAGTTCGGCGCAGAACGGCCCGAACTGGTCATGGTCGAACGCGCGCGAGACCAGCGTCACCCGGTCCAGTTGCCGCATCGCGGCCTCCACCAGCCGGGGATGCCGGTGCCCGAAGTTGAGCGCCGAGTAGCCGGCCAGCATGTCCAGGTACCGTTGCCCGTCCACGCCGGTCACCCAGCAGCCCGACGCGGACGACACGACCACAGGCAGCGGGTGGTAGTTATGCGCGCTGTACCGGCTGGTCAGGCCGGACAGGTCCGCCGCGTCCGCGGCGAGGTCAGCAAGTGTGTCAGTCATGTGCGGGGGTTCCTTCCTGGTCAGTGCCGAAGTTCCAGCGTGCAGCACTTCGCGCCGCCGCCGGCCTTGAGAAGTTCCGACATGTCCACCGGCACCGGGATAAAGCCGCGCGCGGACAGCGCTCCCGCGAGTTCCGTGGCCTGCGCGGCCAGCACCACGTGCTGCCCGTCGGAGACAGCGTTCAGCCCGAGCACCTCCGCGTCCTCGTCCTTCGCCTCGATGAGCTCTTCGAACAGCGAGGCGAGGGACACGCGGGCGTTGTCGTCAAAGGCGGCGGGGTAATACATGGCCGTCGATGCGTCCAGCACGCACAGGGCGGTATCGAGGTGGTAGAACCGCGGGTCCACCAGGCGCAGCGACACGACCCGGCGGTTGAAGACCGATGACAGCTCCCAGGGCACCCCCACCTCCGACCGGAAGCCGAACCCGGCGAGCACGGTGTCTCCGGCCAGCAGGATGTCCCCCTCGCCCTCGTTCACCCGGAACGGCTCGTACGCCTGGTACCCGTGTGACCGCAGCCACGCCAGGTACGCGCCGGCCTCCGCGGCCCGCTCCGGGTGCTTGAACCGCGCGCCGAGCGCCGTCCCGCCGATCACCGTCGCGCCGTTGGCGGCGAACACCATGTCCGGCAGCCCCGCCACCGGCTCGATCACGGACACGGAATGCCCGAGCGACTCGTACGTCGCCCGCAGCGCTGACCACTGCCGCATCGCCAGGCCGGGGTCGACCGGGGTGTCCGGCCGCATCCACGGGTTGATCGCGTAGCGGACATCGAAGTATGTCGGCGGGCACATCAGGTAAGACCGGGGTGTAGCCACCCGGTGCGTCACGTCGTTCGTCATAGTAGAGAGCGTACGGAGCGCGCTCGCGCGCGTAACAGACCGTGATCTTGCTTGCGTGCCGCGATCCGTTGCGTTTTCTCTGTCGATGACCATCGATTCGTTGCGCCGTAATCGGAGGCTGACGCGACGTCTCTCGCCGACGTCTCGTGCCGACGCTGCCGCTGGCGCAACCGGAAGGCATTCCCGCCAGCACGCCGCCGGATCCATCACGCGAACGCCTGCTTGAGGCGCTGCCGCAGACGTGTCAAGGAGCTTGCTGAATCAGCGACGCCTGGAGCGGGAGTCTCGGCGCTGACCAGGCACGACTCAGGGTGTAATACTCCAGAAGCGGTCTAATTCAGCGGGCGGCGAAGGCGGCGAGACGGGTGCCGGCGGCGGCCACTCGCTCGTCGGTGGCGGTGAGGGCTACCCGGATGTAGTCGTTACCGGCGGCGCCGTACATAGAGCCGGGGCCGACCAGGATGCCGCACTCGGTGGCGAGGAGTTCGCAGGCGGCCCAGCAGTCCAGGCCTGGGCGGGTCGCCCACAGGTAGAGGCCCGCCTCGGAGTGCTCGATGGTGAAGCCGGCGGCGGTCAGGCCCGCCGCGAGGATGGCCCGCCGTGCGCCGTACCTGGCCTTCTGCTCGATGGCGTGTGCGTCGTCGGAGAGCGCGGCGATCATGGCCGCCTGCACCGGGGCCGGCACGATCATGCCTGCCTGCCGCCCGACGAGCAGCAGGTCCTTCATCAGGGCAGGGTCACCGGTCACGAAGCCGGCCCGGTAGCCGGCCAGATTGGACCGCTTGGACAGCGAGAAGACCGCGAGCACCCCGTCGAGCGAATCGCCGCGCACCGATGCGTGCAGCGCCGAGACGGGGGAGGTGTCCCAGCCGAGCTCGATGTAGCACTCATCCGACGCCAGCACCGCGCCGTGCGACCGCGCCCACCGGACGGCGTCCCGCAGCGAGGCGGGCGGCAGCACCCGGCCGGTCGGGTTGGACGGTGAGTTCAGCCACAGCAGCCGGGACGCGGACGGCGCGCCGTCGAGGGCGCCGGCCGCCACGTCGTCGACCCCGGCCGCGGCGGCCCCGCACAGCCTGGCCCCGATGTCATAGGTGGGGTAGGCGAGCGACGGGTAGAGCACGGTATCGGACGGGCCGAGCCCGAGCACGGTCGGCAGCCAGGCGATGAACTCCTTGGTCCCGATCACCGGCAGCACCGTCACCGGGTCGACGTGCACGTCGAGCGACCGGGCCAGCCACCCGGCGGCCGCCGAGCGCAGTTCGGGAGTCCCCGCCGTCAGCGGGTACCCGGGCGCGTTGGCGGCCGCGACGAGCGCATCCTGGATGACCGTGGGCACCGGGTCGACCGGGGTGCCCACGGACAAGTCCACCGCACCCCCGGGGAACGCCCGTGCCTTCTCGGCGATCGGCGCCAGTTCGTCCCAGGGATATTCAGGTAGCCGTGCGGCGAGGGTCACTCGTGCTCGGCCTGCGGCGGCAGCGCCGCGACGAACGGGTGGTCCTTGCCGACCTTGCCGACCTTGGACGCACCGCCAGGGGAGCCAAGGTCCTCGAAGAAGTCGGCGTTGATCTTCTGGTAGTCCTTCCACTGCTCGGGAGTGTCGTCCTCGTAGTAGATCGCCTCAACCGGGCAGACGGGCTCGCAAGCGCCGCAGTCCACGCACTCGTCAGGGTGGATGTAGAGCATGCGCTCGCCCTCGTAGATGCAGTCCACCGGGCACTCTTCGATGCATGCCTTGTCGAGCACATCGACGCATGTCTGCGCGATGACGTAGGTCACTTGAGCTCCTCTTTAACGTCTTAACCCACTTCAGCTACCACACAGTATGGTGGTTCGCCTCGCTAGCTGGCGACAATACCCCCCGTCGTCCCGGCCGAGTTCGCCTGCCAGCTTGTTTCAGTCAGCCCCGCCGTCCACTGGTGCCCGTCGTAGCTGACCTGCGTGATCCCGTAGGTGAGCGCGTTGGCGACGAGCCAGCTCGCCACGGTCCAGCCGGCGCCCGGCGTGGTGGTGATCAGGTCAGCTGATCCCGAACGGATGCGGGTTACCCCGGTCAGCGCCGCTCCGTCTTGCCCCGGGGTGCCGAACACATGGTCCAGCTCTTCGGCCGCCCCGTGCAGGTTCAGCTTGGTGGAGACGCCCTGGCTCGACGCCTGCTCTGCCGGGTTGTACCAGCAGGTGACCGCGTGCGGCCCGGTCGTGTAGGCGGCGGCGAGCAGCGCGCCTGACTGCGCGTACTGCTGGTAGGCGTTGCCGTCGGCGCTCTTCTGGACGTCCTGCGCGGCCTCGTAGACGGGAATCGACAGGTAGTCGGGGACCTTCACAAGCGCGCCGAAGAACGCCTGGGCCGCGTAGGCGGGATCTTCGAGCTCCGCCGTCGTGCCCCACCCCTCCGACGGCCGCTGCTGGAAGATGCCGACAGAGTCCCGGTCGCCGTAGGTCAGGTTCTCCAGCTTGGACTCCTGGAACGCCGTGGCGTAGGCGATGGTCAGCGCCCGGGACGACAGATGGTCACGCGCGGCCACGCCGGCGATGGTGGCCGCGTCGGCGGCCTGCCCGAAGTCGAGCGGCACCGCGTTCTGGCCCGTCCCCGCCTGACATCCGGGCACGGTCAGCACCTGGACCACGTACCGCTGGTAGGCCTTGTAAGCCGCGTAGGCGCCCACGGCGAGCAGCAGTGCGATCACAATCGCCGCGATTAGCGGACGCCGCCATCGGGGTCGGCTATACCTGAAGGCCGCAGTGGATCCCGGTGAGGTCGTCCGCACCTGTTTAAATTACCCGGCTGTCGCCGGGAGGGGGGCCGACCCCCACAACCCTCCGCGATAGGCTCGCTGGTCATGAGTGAGCTGAAGTCTCCGCTGCCTGCCGTCATCGACGAGCTGTGGGAGCGGCGTGCCGAACTGAGCCAGGAAGACTCCGCCGCCAGGGCCGAGATCGTGGCCGCCGTGGACCAGATCGACGCCGGGACCGCGCGGGTCGCCTTCGTGGACGCTGAGACCGACGAGGTCGTGGTGGACGAGCGGGCCAAGCGGGCGATCATGCTCGCCTTCAAGGTCCTGCCGATGGAGCAGTCGCAGGTCGGTGACTTCCGTTACCACGACCGGGTGCCGCTGAAGACGCGGCTTGACGGGGTGCGCGTGGTGCCGGGCGCGATCGCCCGCTGGGGCGCGTACATCGCTCCGGGCACCGTGCTGATGCCCTCGTTCACCAACGTCGGCGCGTACGTGGACTCAGGGACGATGGTGGACACCTGGGCGACAGTGGGCTCGTGCGCCCAGATCGGCAAGAACGTGCACCTGTCCGGCGGTGTCGGCATCGGCGGCGTGCTCGAGCCGCCGAACGCGGTCCCCGTCGTCGTCGAGGACGAGTGCATGATCGGCTCCCGCTCGATGATCGTGGAAGGCGCCCGCGTGCGCACCGGCGCGGTGCTCGGCCCGGCCACCAGCCTGAGCCGCTCGACGCATGTCATCGACGTGGAAACCGGCGAGGAACTGCCCCGCGGCGAGGCCCCGGCCTGGTCCGTCTGCCTGAACGGAACGCGCTGGCGGAAGTTCCCCGGCGGCGAGTACGGCATGCCCTGCGTCCTGGTGCTCAAGCGCCTCCCCGCGGGAGAGCGGCACAGCAAGGCCGAACTGAACGCGATTCTCCGCGAGCACGGCGCCGAGGGCTAGGCATTTCCGGTTCGTCCGGGGTAACGGGCGGGCGGCGTAAAACACGAAACGTTCCGCTTAATGCTAAAGATCAGCCGGCGCGGACCCTGCGGCCGTGCTGTTCGCCCAGCACCTGACCCGGTTCGGGCCGGACATCTCATCCGGCCGCGCTCGTTAATTCGCCCGGCGTTCTCCTTGGTGCCGCGTGTTTCTGCCGTAGCACTATCTATGGATCGCTACCTTGGATAGGACTATGGGTGGAAGTAACGCGCGCAGGGTCCGTCGCCAGGGACCCGTGACGTTGCGCGATAAGCAAGTTCCGGCGACCACGACCGACCAGCGGCTGCTCGACCGCCGCGGTCCGTCCGACTGGGTGCACACCGACCCGTGGCGGGTCATGCGCATCCAGGCCGAGTTCGTGGAGGGGTTCGGCCTGCTCGCCGAACTCGGCAGAGCGGTCTCGATCTTCGGCTCGGCCCGGGCCAGGCCGGGCACGGCCGACTACGAGATGGCCGACAGCATCGCCTCCGGGCTCGTCAGGGCCGGCTACGCCATCATCACCGGGGGCGGGCCGGGGATCATGGAGGCGGCGAACAAGGGTGCCGCCGGGGCGGGCGGCGTCTCGGTCGGTCTCGGCATCGAGCTGCCGCTTGAGTCGGGGCTCAACGAGTACGTAAACGTGGGTGTGGAGTTCCGCTACTTCTTCGTCAGGAAGACGGTCTTCATCAAGTACTCGCAGGCGTTCGTGGTGCTGCCGGGCGGCTTCGGCACGATGGACGAGCTGTTCGAGGCGCTGACCCTGGTCGCGACCGGCAAGATCACCAAGTTCCCGATCGTC
>Ga0335075_10014039_pt1 | contig 12050 bp, 9 predicted proteins | sample Lox_Sample_24_FD_206723 | JGI IMG/M metagenome (GOLD analysis project Ga0335075, IMG submission 206723) | Soil microbial communities from Loxahatchee National Wildlife Refuge, Florida, United States - Lox_Sample_2.4 | ecosystem: Environmental > Terrestrial > Soil > Wetlands | place: USA: Florida... | reverse complement strand
CGGCCAGGCTGGCGGAGAGCCGGGCGATCAGCTCCTGTGCCGTTTCGCTCTGGGTCGACAGCGACGCCGCGAGGGCGTCGACTCTTGCCGTCGAACCGTCGAGATCGGCGGACAGCCGGCGTGACGCTTCGGCGCCGGCATGTTCGAACGCGGCGCGGCCCTGCTCGACCATCGCCAGCATCGCCTGGCCCTGCATTTCGAGGCCGCTGCGGGTCTGGTCGATCGATTCGGAGGCCCTTGCCAAGGCGCCGTCGACCGTGGCGTTCATCTGCGCCGCGGCCTGGTCCATGCGTTCGGCGGCGGCACCGGCGCCGCTCTCGATCCGGGCGACATGGGCGGACAGGCGCTGCGCCGCGCCGCCGACCACTTCGTCGGCCTCGCGCGACCTGGCGGTGATCGCGGCGAGATGCGCCTCAAGCGCCGCCGCCTGCTCATGGGCGTCGAGCCCGGCGCCGCGCATCGATTCGGCGACGGCACGCGCCTGCTGCTCGGCGCGCGGAAGGTCGGCCATCAGCACGCCGATATCGACGCGCGCGCTCTCGGCGGCAGCGTCGAGCGCTTGCGCCTTGCGCTCCATCTCCGAGCTTTCGCGCGAGATGAAGTGAACGACGCGGCCGAGCCGGTCCGAGGCTTCGTCGCCGAGCGCCATGAGGCGGCCGGCCTCGTCGTTCAGCAGCGTGCGATTCTCGCGGAGCCGCCCGGCCATGAGCCCCAGCGCCTGCTCCAGCACCTCGCTCTCCCGGCGCATCGCGGCGAGCGCTTCGGTGAATTTCGTCGTCTCGCGCCGCCCCGGATGTCCGAAGATCAGCCAGGCGAGCGAGAGCAGGATGAGCGGCGCGGACAGGGTCGCGATCCAGCCGGCCCAGGCCGCCAGATCGGGGCCGGGCAGGGCGCGACTCAGGGCATAGGCGCCAAAGCCAAGCCAGAGGAGCCCGGCCAGGACCAGGATTGCGGCAAAAGCCGTCCGGCCGCCGCTCTGCGGTGCCTCCTCCGTCGCGAAATCTGCGTAACGGAACGACTCGTCGGGAGCGGGCGCCGCCTCGGGCGCTTCGGTCCATTGATGTTCGTTCTGCGGCTGCGCCACGGCGCGTTCGGCCCCCATGCTCATGGCCCATGATATCATTCCGGGGCGCCGATGAAACCGGGTGTTAACACGGTTCGGCTGATAAGCAGGGCATGGCATATGATCCGGGAGCGCTGAACACGTCGCTGGCGGCCGCAGTGGGCGCCGATCCCGGGCTGATGGCCGAGCTGCGCGCAGCCTTTATCGAAAGCGCTGCACGGCAGCTCGACCTGATGGGGCGTGCCCGCTGCGACGCCAATTGGGTGATCGCCGCCTCGCGCCTGAAAAGCGTGGCCGCGAGCTTCGGCGCGTCGGGTCTGGTCTCGATGGCCGACGACGCGTTGCAGGGAGCGCCGGGTGATCCGGTGATCCTCCGCCAGCTCAGCCTCTCCATCGACGATTTCGCCGCCGCCTGAGCCGAACCGCTTTGCATCGCGCCGTCGCGGCGCTTACCCTTTGCGGGAAGCGGAGGGTAGAACGTGGCTCTGGCGGCATTGATCGCGGCCTATCATGAATCGGGAGAGGGCGGTGCGCTGCGCGCCACCCTTCCGCTCGCCGGGCGCACGGTGATCGAACGTCAGGCGCGCCTCGCTGCGCGCGCTGGCGCGACCAGGATCGTCGTGCTGGTCGAGCGTATGCCCGCGGAGCTTGCCGCCGCGCTCGATCGGCTGCGCCGCGAGCGGCTGCCCATCCAGATCGCCCGCAGCGCCGAGGATGCCGCGGAATTGATCGATCCGTCGCAGCGCCTGCTGTTGATCGCCGATGGCGCAGTGACCGACGCGTCCGAGCTGGCCCGGCTGGCCGAGGGGGAGGGCACAACGATCCTGACCGTCCCCGATTCGCGCTTCGGCGAGCTTTACGAAAGGATCGACGCAACCTCGCGCTGGGGCGGTGTCGCTGCCGTGGAAGGATCGCTGCTCCGCGCGACCGCCGACATGCTGCGCGACTGGGATCTCCAGTCGACCCTGTTGCGGCGCGCGATCCAGGCGGGTGCGCGGCATCTGGCGGCCGATGCGCCGGTCGCGATCATCGACGGCGCGAACGACATTGCGGCGCTCGAAAAGCGGATCGTCGCCCATGCGGCCGAGGCGCGCGGCGGCTGGGCGTCGCGCGCGCTTGCGCCGGTTGAACGCGTGATCACCTCTCTCGTGATGGCGAGCCCGCTGACGCCGCCGATCATCGGCACGACCGCCGCAGTGCTGACCGCGCTCGGCGCCGGAGCCTTTGCCTACAATTGGTCCTGGGCAGGGCTGGCGCTGATGCTGCTTGCCACGCCGCTGGAGGGCACGGCCACGCGCCTTGCGCGCCTGCGGATGCAGGAAGATGGGGGACGCAGCTGGTGGTGCAATCTCATTCCCGCCTTTGCGGGTGCCGGCCTGGTGGGCCTGTCCTACGGCCTTGCCCCTGTTCACGGTTGGGGCGTCGTGTTGCTCGCGCTGATGGTCACCCTGTTCCTCGTCGCGCAGCGGATCGAGACTGGCGGGCGGGATATCCGGGGTACGTTGCTGCTGGCCGACCGCAAGGGGATGACCTGGCTGATGCTGCCATTCGCCCTTTTCGGCGCCTGGGCGGCCGGGCTCGCCTTGCTGTTCGTCTATACTGCGGGCTCGTTCTTCTGGGCGCAGCATCAGTCCCATCGCGGGACAGCGCCCCGGCAGGATTAGCGACAGTTTAACCTTGCCCGCGTTAAGGCGGCAGCATGGCGGAGCTGGGATCGACCGGGCAGGTAGGGCAGGGCGACGCGGCGCGTCTGTTGCTGGCCGCCGCGCGCGAGCGCTTCGCCGTCGCCGCCACCGATCTTCTGCTTCCAGATCAGGCCCGCCTCACCGAATGGCAGCGACTGACCGCCGCGACCTTGCTGTCGCGACTGGTGCGCAGCATCGAAGACGAGTTGCGGACGCGGCTTGCGGAGAGTTTCGAGGACAATCAGGCGCTTCACGCCGCTCTGGCCTCGGCGCGCGTGCCGATCGCGCTTCCGATCCTGGAGCGCGCCCAGGCGCTGCGCGACGCGGAGCTCGGCAATGTGCTGGTGCGCCGCGTCGAGGAGCATCGATTCTGGAAGGCGAATATCGGCACCCAAGCGGCCGACTGCCTCTTCGAGTTCGTCCGCGACGGCGATGACGACGTGGCCCGGGCGGCGATGGAGCTGGTGATCGCGCGAAGCCGCCGCTTCGATCGCTTCCAGGAGCCGACCATGGGGCAGGTCGAATTGCCGGCCGAGCTTCAGCACAAGCTGGTCTGGCTCGTCGCCGCGGCGCTTCGCCAATATATCGTCCAGCATCATCAGGCGGTCGGCGTCGATGGCGCCATTGAGGAAGCCGCGCGCGCGGTAATCGCTGGCTACGATGAGGGGCGCAGCCTCGAGGCCTGGGCGCTCCGGCTGACGCGGGCGCTTCAGCGCGACCAGCGTCTCGATGGCACCACGCTCTGCCGGATGGCGGAGGAGGGCATGCTGCCGCTCTTCATCGCGGGCATTAGCGTGTTGTGCGGACTGGAATCCGCGGCGGCGTGGGAAGTTCTTTCGGACCCGCGCGGCCGCGGCCCGGCGCTCCTGCTCCGCGCGGCAGGGATACAGCGCGAGGTCGCGGCGGCGATCCTGTTCGCGCTCAACGCGCGCGGGCCTTTGCTTTCCGGTACCGAGGGCGACGCCACCGCCGCGCAGATCGATCTCTACGACACGGTCGACCGCGCGTCGGCGCAGGAGGTGCTCCGGCTGTGGCAGGCCGATCCGGCTTATCGTGCCAGCATCGCCCGCATCTCGACCCGCGCCCGGTCGGGGCTCGAGGCGGCATGAGAGGCGCGCCCGACACCGTAACCGGCCGCGTCGATGCCGAGGGCCGGCTGATCGCGGCGGATCCGCCGCTCGCCGAACTCAACGCCCGCGCCGGCGGCCGCGAGGGCGGCCCCCTGTCGGTTCCGCAGATTGCAGCGCTGGCGCGGCTCTCGCAGCGCCTCGGCATCACCATCTCGCGCGCGGCGATCGCTGCGGATGGCGATCATGACGTCGATCTGTGGGTTCGCGCCGAGCCGCGCGGCGACGAGGTCGCTCTGTCTATCACCGGCTGGAACGCCCGGCCCGCTCAATCCGGCATCGCGGCGCCCGGCGTCGAGCGCGAGGCCGATTTCCTGCGCGCCGGTGCCGACTGGACGTGGGAGACCGACGATGCCCTCCATCTCATCGCCTTGTCCGGTTCCGCCGCGGCGGCGATCGGCCGGCCGGCATCGGAACTGATCGGCAAGCAACTGACCCGCCTGTTCCGCTTTCGCGAGAATGACAGCGGCGCATTGCCGATCTTGGTCGGCCTAGCCGAGCATGCGCCGTTTTCGGGGCAGATCGCGGAGTTGCGCGCCGGGCTGAAGGGCCGCTACCTTCTGTCGGGGGTGCCGCTGATCGACGGCGGTGGACGCTTTGCCGGCTTCCGCGGTGCGGCAGCGACCTTGCGTCTCGAGGACGCGGCGCCGAGCGTGGCGGGCTCGGCTTTCGGCGAGCGGCTCGACCAGGCACTGCGTGCGCCGCTGGCCCAGATCGTCGAAAGCGCCGAACGTCTGCGCGCCCAGCCCGAAGGCCCGCTGCGCAGCGACTATACGGGCTATGCCGCCGACATCGCGGCGGCGGGACGGCATCTGCTTTCGCTCGTGGGCGATCTCGTCGATCTTCAGGCGATCGAGCGGCCGGATTTTGTACCGGAGGCGGAGCCGATCGATCTTGCCGACATCGCCCGCCGCGCCACCGGCCTGCTTGGCGTCCGCGCCGCCGACCGCAATGTCCGCATCGACGGCGTCGGTGACGAAGACAGCCTGCCGGCGACCGGCGATTTCACGCGGGCGCTGCAGGTGATCGTGAACCTGATCGCCAACGCGGTGCGCTATACGCCCGAGGGCGGCCAGGTCTGGCTGCGGACTGAGCGGGAAGGGGATCTTGCGGCGGTCATCGTCGCCGATCAGGGCCGCGGCATCGACCCCGCCGACCAGGAGCGTATCTTCGACAAATTCGGCCGTGTCGATCCGAGCGAGCCCGGCGGCAGCGGCCTCGGCCTCTACATCGCCCGCCGCCTCGCGCGGGCCATGGGCGGCGAACTGGCAGTGGACAGCGCCCCCGGTCAGGGGGCGCGGTTCACCTTCACATTACCTCTCAGGAAGTAGCGCTGCTCAGCGCTTGTCGAGCGACACATAATCGCGCTGCGCGGACCCGGTGTAGAGCTGGCGCGGGCGGCCGATCTTCTGCTCGGGATCTGCGATCATCTCGTTCCACTGCGCGACCCAGCCGACGGTGCGGGCGAGAGCGAAGAGCGCGGTGAACATCGTCGTCGGGAAGCCGATCGCGTTGAGGATCACGCCGGAATAGAAATCGACGTTCGGATAGAGCTTCTTCTCGATGAAATAATCGTCGCTGAGCGCGACGCGTTCCAGCTCGCGGGCGGTGTCGAGCACCGGATCGGAGATGCCCAGATCGTCGAGCACTTCGGTCGCGGTCTTCTGCATCACCTTCGCGCGGGGGTCGAAATTCTTGTAGACCCGGTGGCCGAAGCCCATCAGGCGGAACGGATCGTCCTTGTCCTTCGCACGGGCGATATATTCCGGGATCTTCTCCGGACGGCCGATCTCGCGCAGCATGTTGAGTGCAGCCTCATTGGCGCCGCCATGCGCCGGGCCCCACAGGCAGGCAATGCCCGCGGCGATACAGGCGAACGGATTGGCGCCCGACGAGCCGGCGAGGCGCACGGTCGAGGTCGACGCATTCTGCTCATGGTCGGCGTGGAGGATGAAGATCCGGTCCATCGCCTTCTCGACGATCGGATTGACCTCATAGGGCTCGGCCGGAACGCCGAACGTCATGCGCAGGAAGTTGCCGGTGTAGCTGAGGTCGTTCTGCGGATAGAGGAAGGGCTGACCCACCGAATATTTGTACGCCATCGCGGCAATCGTCGGCATCTTGGCGATCAGGCGGTGTGAAGCCACCATGCGCTGGTGCGGATCGGTGATGTCGGTCGAATCGTGATAGAAGGCGGAGAGCGCGCCGACCACGCCGCACATCACCGCCATCGGGTGCGCGTCGCGACGGAAGCCGCGATAGAAGGTCGCCAGCTGCTCGTGCAGCATCGTGTGGCGGGTGATCGTGCGGGTGAAGGTCTCGAGCTCGTCGCTGCTCGGCAATTCGCCGTTCAGGAGCAGGTAGGACACTTCCATGAAGCTCGACTGCTCGGCGAGCTGGTCGATCGGATAGCCGCGATGGAGCAGAACGCCCTGTTCGCCGTCGATATAGGTGATCTGCGACTGGCAGCTCGCCGTGGAGGTGAAGCCGGGATCGTAGGTGAACACGTCCGCCTGCCCGTAGAGCTTGCGGATGTCGATGACGTCGGGTCCGACGGTGCCCGACATGACATTATAGTCGAAGCTCTTGTCCCCCAAGGTGACGCTGGCCTTGTCCGCCATTTATCTTTCCTTCCCAGTCTGATCGGCAATCCGCCCGAGGCTTTCGTCGCGCCCGAGCAGCACCAGCACATCGAAAATGCCCGGCGACGTCGCCCGGCCGGTCAGCGCAGCACGCAATGGCTGCGCCACGGACCCGAGCTTGACGCCTTCGGCCTCGGCCACCTCCCGCACCGCCTGCTCTGTCGCCTCGGCCGTCCAGTCCGCCAATCCCGAAAGGCGCTGGTGAACGAGGGCGAGCAGGTCCCGCGCCGAGCCCTGTAGCAGGCCCGCCGCCTTCTCGTCCATGTCCAGCGGACGCGGCCGGAACAGGAAGGCGCCGCTATCGGCAAGCTCGTTCAGATCCTTCGCGCGCGGGGTGAGCTCCGGCATCGCGCGGGCGAGCAGGTCCATATCGGTGACGTCAAGGCCGCGCTTCAGCTTGCCCTCGATCTTGTGGCCGACGAGCGTGGCGAGCCGGAACGGATCGGCCGCACGCAGATAATGGCCGTTCAAATTCTCCAGCTTCTTCGTGTCGAAGCGCGAGGGCGAACGGCCGACATGATCGAGGTCGAACCAATTGGTCGCGTCCTCACGGCTGATGATTTCCTCGTCGCCATGGCCCCAGCCCAGGCGAAGAAGATAGTTGAACAGCGCCTCGGGCAGGATACCGAGCTCGTCGCGATAGGTTTCGACGCCCAGCGCGCCATGCCGCTTTGAAAGCTTCGCGCCGTCGGAGCCGTGGATCAGCGGCACATGGCCGTAGACCGGCACCGGCCAGCCCATCGCGTTGACGATGGCCAGCTGCCGGAAAGCGTTGTTGAGATGATCGTCACCGCGCACGACATGGGTCACGCCCATGTCGAAATCGTCGACCACCACCGCGAGCATATAGGTCGGGGTGCCGTCGGAGCGGAGCAGGACGAAATCGTCGATCTCGGCATTCTGGACGGTCACTGTGCCCTGGACTTGGTCCTCGATGGTCGTCTCGCCCTCCTGCGGCGCCTTGAGGCGCACGACGAAGGGCTGATCGGCGGGGCCGTCGTCGCGGTCGCGCCACGGGCTGCGGATGCGGAAGGGGCGGCGCTCGGCCTGCGCCGCGGCGCGCTCGGCGGCCAGTTCCTCGGCCGTCATCCAGCATTTGTAGGCCGCGCCCTTTTCGAGCAGCTGATGGGCGACCTCGGCATGGCGTTCGGCGAAATGGGACTGGAACCAGGCGTCGCCGTCCCAGTCGAGGCCGAGCCACTTCATGCCGTCGAGGATCGCGTCGATCGCCGCCTGGGTGGAGCGCGCCTTGTCGGTGTCCTCGATGCGCAGCAGGAACTTGCCGCCATGGTGGTGGGCATAGAGCCAGTTGAACAAGGCGGTGCGGGCGCCGCCGATATGCAGGAAACCGGTCGGCGAAGGCGCAAACCGGGTGACGATCTTGCCGGCCTCTGGCGTGCCGGGCTCTGGGCTTGCGCTCACGCGCTCATTCTCCAAGGATGTGCCGCATGGCGGCCAGTGATGCACGCGCCCCTAGCATAGCGGACGCGCCGCCACCAAGGCTTCGCGCGATGGCCGGCTTGCGCGTCGGCGAACGGCTGGAGCGCCTGTTCGATGCGGAGCGCGATCAACTGCCATTATGGCTTCCGGTCGGGCTGATCGCGGGCGTCGCCGCCTGGTTCTGGATCCCCGATCGGTACGGCTGGATCGCCTTCCTGGCGGCGGCACTGGCGCTCACCCTGGGCTTTGCGGCGGCCGGCGCCACGCGCTGGGGCCGGGCGCTTGCGCTCTTCTCCTGCGCAGCAGCCATCGGCTGCGGTCTCGTCTGGTGGAAGGCGGAGCGCGCCGCCGCGCCGCGCATCGAGCGGCCGGGCCTCATGGAGTTCGTCGGGCGGGTCGAGACCGTGCAGCCGCTCGCTGCGGATCGGGCGGTCCGGCTCGTCGTCGCGCCGCAGGCTGAAGGAATGCCCGCGCGGCTGCGCGTCATTCTCGACGAGCGCCACGCTGTCCCGGACCTCACGCCCGGCGCCATCGTGCGCGTCCGCGCCTGGATGATGCCGCCGCCCGCAATGGCAGCGCCCGGCGCTTATGATTTCGCACGTGCGGCCTGGTTCCAGCGGATTGGCGGCACCGGGCGCGCGCTCGGCATCACGATCATGGAGCCGGCGGCATCGCAAAGCTGGCGTGCCCGCATCGCCGATTGGCGCCAGCGCCTTTCCGCACATAGCCGCACCAGGCTCCCCGGCGCAGCGGGCGGCATCGCCTCCGCGCTGGCGACCGGCGACCAGTTCGGAATCGGCGAGGCCGACGCGGAGGCGATGCGCCGCTCGGGTCTTGCGCATCTGCTTTCGGTCAGCGGCCTGCACCTGACCGCTGTCGTCGGCGCCGTCATGCTGCTGACCCTGAGGCTGCTCGCGCTCAGCCCGATGCTGGCGCTTCGCTTCCGGCTTGTGCTCGTCGCCGCGACGGCGGGGGCGGTGGCCGGCGTCGCCTACACCTTGCTGACCGGTGCCGAAGTCCCGACGGTGCGGGCCTGCATTGCCGCCTTGCTGGTCCTTGCCGGCATCGCGCTCGGGCGGGACGCGATCACGCTCCGCCTGGTCGCCGTCGGCGCGCTGGTCGTGCTGCTGCTCTGGCCCGAAAGCGTGGCGGGACCGAGCTTCCAGCTGAGCTTCGCGGCGATCACCGCGATCGTGGCGCTGCACGAAAATCCGCGCATCCAGGCGCTGCTGAGCCGGCGCGACGAGGGCGCGCTGCTCGGATCGGGCCGGTTCCTGTTCGGCCTGGTGCTCACCGGCCTTGCCGTCGAGATCGCGCTGACCCCGATCGCCCTGTTCCATTTTCACAAGGCCGGCCTCTATGGCGCCGCTGCAAATGTCGTCGCCATCCCGCTCACCACCTTCATCATCATGCCGCTGGAGGCGCTGGCGCTGCTGTTCGACCTCATCGGTCTTGGTGCGCCCTTCTGGTGGATGGCCGGCCGGGCGCTCGCATTCCTGCTGTGGCTTGCCCACAGCACCGCCAGCGCGCCGGGCGCGGTTGCGCTGCTGCCCGCCATGCCGCGCGGCGCCTTCGCGCTGATGATGATCGGCGGCCTGTGGATTTGCCTGTGGCGGACGCACTGGCGCAGATGGGGTTTAGCCCCGGTTGTGCTCGGCGCACTCTGGGCGCTTTCCACGCCGGCGCCCGATCTCATCGTCACAGGTGATGGCCGCCATCTCGCATTGCGTGCCTCGGGCGGCGAACTCGCCTTGCTGCGCCCGCGCGCCGGGGACCATGTTCGATCGACCCTCGCCGAACTCAGCGCCGCCGAGCCCGATTTCCTGGAGCTGGACCGCGTGCCGAACGCGGCCTGCAGCCGCGATCTCTGCGTCGCGCATATCGACGGCGACGGCCGGCGCTGGCGCCTGCTCGCGACCCGGACGCGCCATTTCGTGTCGTGGCGCGACATGGTCCGCGCCTGCGCCGATGCCGACATCGTGGTCTCGGACCGGCTGCTGCCCCGCGCCTGCCAGCCGCGCTGGCTCCGTGCCGACCGCGCTCTTCTGGAGCGCACCGGCGGTCTCGCCATCACGCTCGGGGCTCGCCCCCGCGTCGACACCGTGGCAGGGCAGGCGGGCGCCCATCCCTGGGCGACGACGACGAGATAGAAGAGCCGACATGCTGATCCGCCCCGCCGAGCCCGCCGATGCGTCCGCCATCTGGAGCATTATCGAACCCGCGATCCGCGGCGGCGAAGTCTTTGCGCTGCCGGCGGACATGAGCGAGGCCGACGCCTTGGCCTATTGGTGCGGAGCGGACCGCTGGACCTTCGTTGCGGAGGAGGAGGGGCGCGTCCTCGGCACTTACTATGTCCGCGCCAATCAGGCGGGCGGCGGCGACCATGTCGCCAATGGCGGTTATGCAACCGCGAGCGCCGCGCTCGGCAAGGGCGTCGCCCGCGCCATGTGCCTCGATTCGCTCGATCAGGCGCGCGCCCGTGGCTTCAGCGCGATGCAGTTCAATTTCGTCGTCAGCAGCAACGAACGCGCCGTCGCGCTCTGGCAAAGCCTCGGCTTCGAAACCGTCGGCCGGCTGCCACGGGCCTTCCGCCATCCCGCGCTCGGTTTGGTCGATGCGCTGGTCATGTTCCGAACGCTCCAGGCCTGGCCTCGCATCGGTCAGGAGGAAGCGCCCGACACAAGAGATGCGCCCCCCGCCGCATATTCGATCTGAACGTCGGGGACGGCCCCGCCCGGCGTTCGATAATGGTCCAGCACATGTTCGCGCACATGCGCGACGCAGGATTGCGGCATCAGCGCCACGACCGCGCCGCCAAAGCCGCCGCCGGTCTGGCGTGCGCCGCCGCGATCGCCGATCGCCTCGCCGAGCAGGCCGGCAAGCCGGTCGGTCGCGGCAACCGTGATTCTGAAATCGTCGCGCTGCGATGCATGGCTTTCGGCCATCAGTTGGCCCATTGCGGGCAGGTCTCCCGCGGCCAGTGCCTCCGCCGCGGCCAGTGTTCGCGCATTCTCGGTTATCACGTGCCGGGCCCGCCGGAAAACGATCGGATCGAGAGCGGGCCCGGCCCTTTCCAGCATCGCGAGATCCGCATCGCAAAGCGCGGCCACGCCGAGTGCGGCGGCGGCCGTCTCGCATTCGCGTCGGCGCATATTGTACGCGCCCTCGACGAGCCCGCGGACCACGCCGGACTGGACGATCATGATCGCCGTTCCGTCGGGCAGGGGAACCGGCCGCGATTCGAGGCTGCGGCAGTCAATCAGCAGGGCGCTGCCGGCAATCGACGCTGCTGCGGCGATCTGGTCGAGATTGCCGCAGCGCATCCCGACGAAGTCGTTCTCCGCGGATTGTGCCCAGAGCGCGACCTGCTTCGGATCGGCCGTCTGCCCGGCAGCCGCCAGCAGAGCCGTCGTGACGGCGACTTCGAGCGACGCGGAGGAGGAGAGCCCTGTGCCCTTGGGAATGTCGCCGGCAATGGCGAGCTCGGCACCTTGGATCGGGACGCCAGCGCGTGCCAGCACGGCCACCGTGCCAAGCACATAGTCGCGCCAGCCGATCTCGCTACCGCGCGCGAAATCCTGCGCGACATCGAAGCAATCCTGTTCGCCATAGTCCACGGCCGCCACGCTGATCGTCGTGCCAGGTCGGCGCCGCAAGGCGACGCACGTCTCCCTGCCGATCGCGACCGGCAACGCGAAGCCGTCATTATAGTCGGTATGCTCGCCGATCAGGTTCACGCGCCCGGGCGCGCGCGCCACCAGGTTCGGCGCCCCTCCGAAGGCAGCGGCAAAGCCTTGCGCGAGACGCTTCTGCAGCGGGCCCGTCATGTCCGGGGCTCCAGCCACGGGCGCGCGTCGCGCAAGCGTTCGGCGGCCTGCTCGGGTGTGAGGTCGCGCTGTGCCTCGGCCAGCATTTCGTAGCCCACCATGAATTTGCGGACCGATGCCGAGCGCAGCAGCGGCGGATAGAAATGGGCGTGGAGGCGCCACGCTTCGGGACGGCGGGCCCCGCGCGGCGCCTCGTGCCAGCCCATCGAATAGGGAAAGCTGGTCCCGAACAGATTGTCGTAGCGTGCCGTCAGCTTGCTCATCAT
>Ga0335075_10014038_pt1 | contig 12050 bp, 10 predicted proteins | sample Lox_Sample_24_FD_206723 | JGI IMG/M metagenome (GOLD analysis project Ga0335075, IMG submission 206723) | Soil microbial communities from Loxahatchee National Wildlife Refuge, Florida, United States - Lox_Sample_2.4 | ecosystem: Environmental > Terrestrial > Soil > Wetlands | place: USA... | reverse complement strand
CGAGGATTTCGCCCGCCGTCCCAACGCCGCACTGGTCGCCGCCGAGTGCGGCGTTCCTGTCTTGGACGTCGTCGTGCCGGTGTACAACGAGGAGGCTGACCTCGCGGCTTCGATCCACCGCTTGCACCAACACCTTTCGCGTGACTTCCCGTTCACCTTCCGGATCACCGTCGCCGACAACGCCAGCGTCGACGACACGCCCGTGATCGCGGCCGCGCTGGCCGCCGAGTTCCCCGAGGTGCGAAACGTCCGTCTGGAACAGAAGGGCCGCGGTCGTGCGCTGCACGCGGTGTGGTCTGCGTCCGACGCCGCGGTGCTGGCCTACATGGACGTCGACTTGTCGACCGATCTCGCCGCACTGGCACCGTTGGTGGCATCGCTGATTTCCGGGCACTCGGACCTGGCCATCGGCACTCGGCTCAGCCGGGCTTCTCGCGTGGTGCGTGGCCCCAAGCGTGAGGTGATTTCGCGCTGCTACAACCTGATTTTGAAATCAACACTGGCGGCCCGATTTTCCGACGCGCAGTGCGGATTCAAGGCGATCCGCTCGGATGTCGCCCGCGAGCTGCTGCCCTATGTGCAAGACACCGGCTGGTTCTTCGACACCGAACTTCTGGTGTTGGCCGAGCGCAGCGGATTACGGATCCACGAGGTGCCGGTCGACTGGATCGACGATCCAGACAGCCGCGTCGACATCGTCGCAACCGCAATGGCAGACCTCAAGGGAATCGCCAGGCTCCTCAAAGCTTTTGCACGCGGGCAGATTCCGGTGCAAGCGATCAGTGCCCAGTTCGGGCGACGCGCGGATGCATCCCGGTCACTGTTGGGCCAAGCCGTCCGCTTCGGCGCTATCGGCATCCTCAGCACGGTCGCCTACTTGCTGCTGTTTTTGCTGCTGCGCCCGCTTGGCCCGCAGACTGCGAACTTGATCGCGCTGCTGGTGACCGCGGTGGCCAACACCGCCGCCAACCGCCGATTCACGTTTGGAGTGCGGGGATCTGCCGACGTGGCCCGGCATCAGTTCGAAGGTCTGGTGGTGTTCACCATCGGTCTGGCGTTCACCAGTGCATCGCTGGCGGCCCTACATTGGGTCACCGATCCGCCGCGACTGTTGGAGCTGACCGTCCTGGTGCTGGCCAACCTGGGGGCGACTGCGCTGCGCTTCGTGCTGCTGCGCGGCTGGGTCTTCCACCCCCGGCGCAACGCAGTGGGGGGTGCGCTATGACGCTCGTGGCAGATGTTTCGCCGATGACAGTTCCTGCGCCGGTGGCATATTCGCGGCGGCCGCGCTGGATACGACCCGCGCTGTGGGTGCTGCTGGCCGCGACGGCATTGCTTTACCTGTGGGACCTGAGCGCATCGGGCTACGCAAACCAGTTCTATGCCGCCTCGGTGCAGGCCGGCACCCAGAGTTGGAAGGCATTGCTATTCGGTTCGTTGGATCCCGGCAATGCGATCACCGTCGACAAACCACCCGCGGCAATGTGGGTGATGGGCCTGTCGGCCCGGCTGTTCGGCTTCGGTACGTGGGCGATGCTGGTGCCGCAGGCCCTGATGGGTGTCGGCTCGGTGGCACTGCTCTACGGTGCAGTGCGGCGTGCCAGCGGGCCGATCGCCGGCCTGCTGGCCGGGGCAGTGCTGGCGATAACACCGGCGGCGGCCTTGATGTTTCGTTACAACAACCCGGACGCACTGTTAGTGCTGTTGCTGGTCGCCGCTGGCTACTGCACAGTTCGCGCGCTCGATAGCTCGTCGGCCCGGTGGCTTGCACTCGCCGGCACCGCAATGGGATTCGCTTTCCTCACCAAGATGATGGAAGCCTTTGTGGTGATACCGGCAATCGGGCTGGTGGTATTGATCGCCGCGCCAGGCCACCTGCGCATCAGGATCCGCAATCTGTTGGTCGGATTGGCGACGATGGTCATCTCGGGAGGCTGGTTCATTGCGCTGGTGGCCATTTGGCCCGCAGGTTCGCGTCCGTACATCGGTGGTTCCACCGACAACAGCCTGTTGCAGCTCGCGCTCGCCTACAACGGCGTGGGCCGGGTGCTGGGCGGCGACGGTAACCACAGCTTCGGTTCTCGACCTGGTGGCGGATCACCGATGTTCGGCGGTGGACCGGGTATCACCCGGATGTTCGGGATGGCGGTTGGCAGCGAGATCTCGTGGCTGTTGCCGGCCGCGCTGATCGGCCTGGTCGCGATGCTGTGGTTCACCCGGACCGCGCCGCGTACCAGCCGGATGCGCGCCTCCCTGCTGTTCTGGGGGGTGTGGATGTTGGTGTCGGGGCTGGTCTTCAGCTACATGCAGGGCATCATGCACCCGTACTACACACTTGCCATGGCACCCGCCGTCGCGGCAGTTACCGCCATCTCTACTCGAGAGCTCTGGCGCGGCAGGCAGTTCGGATCGTCACGGATAACCCTGGCCTTGATGCTCGTGACGACTGCCGGATGGGACTTCGTCTTGCTCGGTCGCACACCGGACTGGCTGCCTTGGCTACGGTGGGCGATGCTGCTGGGGGCCATCATCGTGGCTTTGGTGCTGCTGATCGACGGTCACGGCGTCGGCCGGGGTGTCGTGGCATTGTGCGCCGCCGGATTACTGTTCGGGTTGGGTCCCACCGCGGCCTACACGATCCACGCGGTCGCGGTGTATCACGGCGGCTCGATCCCCACCCCGGGCCTGCAACATGCGCCGGGTGCGAACGCCGGGCGCCCCGACAACCAGGCCGGCGACAACAGGGCGCTCGACGCTTTACTGGTTGGAACCGATAACCGTTGGGCGGCAGCGACCGTCGGCTCACACACCACAGACAGCCTGGAGCTGAGCACCGGCAAGTCAGTCATGGCGGTTGGCGGGTTCAGCGGCCGGGACAACTCGCCGACTCTTGTGCAGTTCCAGCGCTACGTCGCCGACGGCCAGATCCACTACTTCATCCGCGATGACGGCGACGGATCCGGCGGAAACCACGGCGACCCGGGTTCAGGGTCCGGCGCCGCCGGCCAGATCACCAGATGGGTGGCCGCGAACTTCGTTCCGCAGCAGGTGGGCAACGTGACGGTCTACGAACTCGCCCGCTGACCGGATCGGGCGCACGCGACGACGGCGACGCCTTGGGGAGCGTCGCCGTCGTCCGCGTGTGTTACCCGACGACTCGAATCAAAGAGAAGCCCTAGGGGCAGGTGACGTCGATCTCGAAGGGCTTGTTCACCGGTTGCATCGGGTTGGACATGTCCACCCCGGTCGCGGTCCCGGAGATCTTGTAGCTACTGCCGTTCTTCGTCGCGCTGGCGTTGCCCTGACCGGTGCCCGGGGTGTAGCCCAGCGTGACTCCGTTTACGTTGCCCAGCCCGACCGACTTCACCGCGGGCGGGTTGGCGTCAGTAAGCACGGCGCCGATGCCGGTGGCCGCCCCACCGATGGCGATGTTGACGTTGCCGGCCGCCGTGGTGCAGGCGACTGTGCCGCCGACGTTCTGGTCTTTGCCGTCGATGGTGACCTTGGCCGCTGCGGGTGCGCCGCCCGGGCCGGTTACCGCGGCACTGCTAGTGCTCGACGACGATGCGCTGCCGCCCGTCGATGACTTATTACTGGAACATCCGGACAGACCGACTACTACGATCGCCGTCGCTGCTGCAGCGACCGTTACTGAACGCTTCACTCGTGCTCCTTTGCCGTTGTGACGGTCCACAGGAACTTCACAGACCGTTTCGGCAGTATGCAGCGTTACCGAACGCGCGGTATCGGATTCGCCAAAAATTAGTCTTCTGGCCAGCGCGGCTGATCCGAATATCGAGAAGAATTTGCTGGTTGATCGGATGATCTTGAGATGGACACATCGGATTTTGCTGACGCGGACCGGGGATTCATTGCTGCGCTGACGCCCTGCGTCGTCAAGGCCGCCGACGGGCGGGTGGTGTGGGATAACGACGCCTACTCGTTCATCACCGGGAACGCGCCGCCGTCGGTGGATCCCAGTCTGTGGCGGCAATGCACGCTGACCACCAAGCAAGGTCTCTACGAGGTGGTGCCGGGTATCTACCAGGTCCGCGGCCTGGATATATCCAACATCAGCTTCGTCGAAGGCGACACCGGTCTGATCGTCATCGACCCGCTGGTCTCCACCGAGGTGGCGGCCGCCGCGCTGCAGCTGTACCGCACGCGCCGCGGTGACCGGCCCGTCGTCGCGGTGATCTACACCCATAGCCATGTGGACCATTTCGGCGGCGTGCTGGGCGTCACCTCGCAGGCCGACGTGGACGCCGGGAGGGTGGCGGTGCTGGCGCCGGAAGGATTCACCGAGCACGTCGTGCAGGAGAACGTCTACGCCGGTCCCGCCATGGCGCGTCGCGCGACCTATATGTATGGCAGCCTGCTGACCCGCGGCCCGCGAGGACACGTCGGTTGCGGCCTGGGCCAGGCGCCGTCTCTGGGCGAGATAGCCCTGATTGTCCCGACCGTTGACATCCGGACCACCGGTGAGACCCACACCATCGACGGGGTCGAGATCGAATTCCAGATGGCGCCGGGCACCGAGGCACCCGCCGAAATGCACTTCTACTTCCCGCGATTCCGCGCATTGTGTATGGCCGAGAATGCCACCCATAACTTGCACAACCTGTTGACGCTTCGCGGCGCGCTGGTCCGCGATCCGCACGCCTGGTCGGGCTATCTCACCGAGGCGATCGACAAGTTCGCCGAGCGCACCGAGGTCGTGTTCGCGTCTCATCACTGGCCCACCTGGGGACGTGAGCGTGTGGTCGAGTTTCTGTCATTGCAACGCGACCTGTACGCCTATCTGCATGACCAGACGCTGCGGCTGCTCAACCAAGGCCACACTGGCGTCGAGATCGCCGAAATGCTCGAGATGCCAACGGCGCTGGACAAGGCATGGCACACCCACGGCTACTACGGCTCGGTCAGTCACAACGTCAAGGCGATCTACCAGCGCTACATGGGTTGGTTCGACGGCAACCCGGCCCGGCTGTGGCCACACCCGCCAGAAGCACTGGCCACCCGGTATGTCGACGCGATGGGCGGGATCGACCGGGTCGTCGAACTCGCCCAGCAAGCCTTCGATTCCGGTGACTTCCGCTGGGCTGCAACCCTGCTCGATCATGCGGTGTTCGCCGACAGCACGCATGCCGCTGCCCGGGCGCTGCTCGCGGACACGTTCGAGCAGTTGGCCTACGGCGCCGAGAATGCGACGTGGCGCAACTTCTTCCTGTCCGGTGCCGTCGAGCTGCGCGACGGCAACTTCGGCACCGCGGCCCAAACCACCTCGCTGACGTTGCTGTCTCAGCTGACGCCAGAGCAGATCTTCGACGGGCTGGCCATCACCGTCAACGGGCCCCGCGCCTGGGACTTGGATCTCGCCATCGACATCACCCTGACCGACGTCGGCATCAATTATCGGCTGACGCTGCGGAACGGTGTTCTCGTGCACCGCAACGTCGGCGCCGATTCCGCAACCGCGAATGTGACCGTCACGCTGGACAGCGCGGTTCGCCTGCTCGCGGCGGCGATGGGCGATCTCGGGTCACCGGGTTTGGAGATATCCGGCGACCAAGCTGCCCTGCAGCAGCTGCTGGGTGTCATCGACCAACCCGACCCGGCATTCGACATCGTCACGCCGTGACGCGGTGGTCACATCAGTCCCACGAGTACCCGGGAGAAGGGTGTGGCAATTTGCCCACCTCTGAGCGATTACTGCACGACCGCGCCTGAGTAATCGCTCGGAGGTGGGCACAGCGTATGCCGGCTTCGAGAGAGCCTCCTGTGACAGGTGGGAAGTCGGCGACTCATGCGGTGACGTCGATGACCACCTTGCCGACAGCCTTGCGCTCGGCCACATGCCGTAACGCCGCCGCGGCGTCGGCCAATGGGAATCGAGCACCGATATAAGGCTGGATCCGACCATCGGCGAACATCTGTTGCAGTTCACCGATGTCGCGTGCGGCTTCTTCGGGGTGATCGGCGGTGAAGGTGCGTATCTCCATACCGCGGACGGTGATGTCTTTGAGCAGAACGAGATTGAGTGGAATGGCGGGAATCGTGCCCGCGGCGTAGCCGAGCGTGATGAAGATCCCGCCCCGGGCCAGAGCACGCAGTGCCGGCTCCGCGTAGTGTCCCCCGACCGGATCGATGACGACGCGGGCGCCGCCGCCGGTGAGTTCGCGGATGGCCGATTTCAGATCGCCGGAGTCGTAGGCGACGTTCGCCTCGGCGCCGCGCTGGCGGCAGATGTCGAGTTTGTCCTCGGTCGACGCGGCGGCCAGTACCCGGGCCTTCATCCCGACCGCCAGGTCGAGCGCGGCCTGCCCAACGCCGCCCGCCGCTCCCAGGATCACCACCCAATCCCCTTCTGAGACTTGGGCAACCGATCGAAGGGCGTGATACGCGGTGCGGTAGGTGACGCCGAACGCCGCCGCCGAGGCGAAGTCCTTGCCGTCGGGAATCGCAGACACCTGGTGCGCATCGAGCAGCGCCAGCTCGGCGAAAGCACCGGTCGGGGTGGCTCCGAACACCCGGTCGCCCCGCCGAAACGGCGCACCGTCGCCGGCGGCCAGCACCTCACCGGCGAGTTCGCTACCCGGGGTGAACGGCACCGGAATCTTGACCTGGTACTTGCCGGCGATCAGCAGCACATCGGGAAAGTTGACGGCCGCGGCGTGTACTCGTACCAGCAGTTGACCCGGACCTGGCGTCGGATCGGGCACGTCATCGACCACCAGGTCTTCCGGTGGACCGTAGCCGCGGCAGACGACGGCGCGCATCAGCCGGCTCCCAGCCCGCGTAAACAAAACCGCACCAGGTGATCGATGTCGTCGGCGCCGGGCTGGTCGGCCGAATCCAGGTGGCGGCGCATGGCGGCCACCGTGCAATGGAAGACGGTGTCGGTATCGCGGCGGACATCGGTGCTGCCCGATGCCGCGATCGGCTCGGTCAGTAGATCGCGCATCGGCCGCGTGATTTCGTCGTCGGCGGCCCGCCAGTTGGTGGTGGCCGAAATCTGGCCGGCCGCAGCCCGGCTCATGCTGATCAGGTGTGGGTCGGCGACCTGGGCGAGGGTGCCTTCGATCCAGCGCCGCACCTTGCCCGCCGGCGTGGTCTCCTTGGCCATCTGATGCTGCAGATAGGAGACGACAATAGCGACGCCGCGCTCCATCACCGCCAAAATGACGTCGTCTTTGCCGGCGAAGTAACGGTAGAACGCCTTGTTCGACGATCCGGCCTCGGCGACGATGTCGCTGACTCGTGGCGGTTCGGGTGCCACCCGTTCCATCACCCGGACGGCGGCGGCGAGGATGCGTTCGACTTCCTCGGTGGCTCCCCGCTGCCGGTCGTCGAGGGCACGCTCGACAGCCGCGGTCACTCGGCTATTGGTCAACGAGCTCACCGTATTTGGCGCGGGCAGCCGCGCGGCGAACGTCCAGCATCTCACTGGGCCAATCCCCGTCCTCGGCCTGGTAGCCCTTGAGCAGCATCCGGGCCAGGTTGACCTTGTGTGCCTCGGTCGGCCCGTCGGCCAGGCCGAGCGCGATACCACCGAGCAGGACATTGACCAGCGGCAGCTGGTCGGTGAGCCCCAGCGCACCGTGCACCTGGATCGCCCGCAGCGCAATCGATTTCAGTACCTGCGAGGCCAAGATCTTGCAGGTGGCGATCTCCGCGCGGGCGGCATGCTCGTCGCCGCTGTCGATCAGCCACGCGGCGTGCAGCACGGTCAGTCGGAACGGTGTCAGCTCGGTGTACGAGTCGGCGATGAACTCCTGCACCAACTGCTTATCGGCAAGTAAAGTACCTTGGGTGAAGCGGCTTTTCGCGCGCTTGGACATCATCTCGACAGCGCGTTGTGCCATCCCGATCGAGCGCATCGCGTGATGCAGCCGTCCGCCGGCCAACCGGGTCTGCAAGATCAGGAAGCCCTGGCCGGGTTCTCCGAGCAAGGCGTCCGAGGGCACCCGCACCCCGTCATAGTGCACCAGGGAATGCCCAGGTTCGTGCGCGTCGGCTCCGACTAGATGGTGGTTGGCTTCCACGTTGAGGCCTGTGGTCCCCGCCGGAATCAGGAATGTTGAGGCGCCGTGATGCACCGCAACATCGGGGTTGGTGATCGCCACCACGATGAAGAAGGATGCGACGGACGCGTTGGAGGAGAAGTACTTTCGTCCGGTGATCACCCAGTCGTCGCCGTCGCGGACGGCACGGGTGGTGAAGACGCGCGGGTCGGCGCCGCCCTGCGGCTCGGTCATCGAGAAGCAGGAGAAGATCTCGCCGGACAGCAGGCCGTTCAGATAGCGGTCCTTCTGGTCTTGGGTGCCGAAGCGGGCGATGATCTCCGCATTGCCGGTGTCGGGTGCCTGCGTACCAAACACGATCGGCGCCCAGGGGCTGCGGCCGAGGATCTCGTTGATCAGCGTCAGCTTGACCGCGCCGAAGCCCTGCCCGCCGAGTTCTGGACCGAGGTGCGGGGCCCACAGGCCTTGATCGCGAACCTGTTGTTTGAGCGGGTCGACGATCTTTCGACGCTCGTCGTTCAGCGGCAAGTATTCGCAGCCGGGGAACAGCACCTCCAGCGGCTCGACCTCTTCGCGGACGAACTCGCGGATCCAGTCGAGTTTCTTCGCGAACTCCGGTTCGGTAGAGAAGTCCCACGCCATCTCGAATACTCCTACCTGTTAAGGGATCCCGCCGTCGGCCCGCAGAATCGAGCCGGTGGTGAAGCTAGACGCGTCGGATGCCAGAAATAATGCGGCACCGACGATTTCGGACGGGTCTCCGGCTCGTTGCAGTGATAGGTGGACAAACGGGTTATTGGTCGCCCGGTCCAGATTCCACGACTTGCTGACATCGGTGAGGAACGGGCCGGCCATCAACGTGTTGACCCGCACCGTCGGCCCGAATGCTCGCGCCAGACCTTCGGTCATGGCGTTGAGGCCGGCCTTGGAAGCCGCGTAGGGAATGATGTCGGGCGCCGGGCGCAGCGACCCGGCGGTGCTGACGTTGATGATCGAGCCGCGGCCGGCCGCGACCATCCGTTCACCGACGAGTGCGGACAGCCGGAATGGGCCCTTGAGGTTGAGGTTGACCACGGCGTCGAACAGTTTCTCGGTGATGTCGGTCAGCTTGTCGTAGATCGGTGACATGCCGGCGTTGTTGATCAGGGTGTCGACCTTGCCGAACCGTTCATACGTCGCCTCGACGAGTCCGTCGAGCTGATCCCATCGCCCGACGTGCACCTGGTATGGCATTGCGGTGCAGCCGGTTTCGCGTTCGATCTGGTCGGCCGTGGCGACGCAGTTATCCATCTTTCGGCTGGCGATCACCACGTCGGCGCCGCACCGGGCGGCACCGAACGCCATTTCCCGGCCCAGCCCGCGGCTGCCGCCGGTGATCAGCACCACCTGGCCGGTCAGGTCGAAAAGCTGGTCTGCGTAACCCATTTCAGCTGATCTTCGTCGGCAGTGACCGGGCGAGTTCCGCGGCGGTGGCGATCAGCTGCGGGATCATCGCCCCGAACGCGTCCTGGATCTTGGGGTCGACTTTGCTGGTACGCACGCCGGCGGCGTAGGTCTTTTCCAGCACGATGCCCAGTTTCCAGTTGGCCAGCACCAGGTAGTAGTCGATGTTCTCGCATGACAGCCCGCTGACTTTCTGGTAGCGCTCCAGCAACTCGCTACGCGTCGGCATGCCCTTCATGTCGAGATAGAAGCCGTCCTCCCGTGGATGCTCTCCGTCGTAGCCCAGCAGGGACCAGGCCAAGTCCAGCAGCGGATCGCCGACCGTGGTCATCTCCCAATCCACGATCGCGGCGAGCCGCGCCGGCTCGCCGTGCGCGAACATCACGTTGGCGAACTGGTAGTCGCCGTGCATGATGCCGGGCGTGTAATGCCCGGGCCGGTTGCGGCGCAACCAGTCCGCTGCGTCGTCGAGACCGGGAAGCTCGCGGACCCGGTAGGTGTCCAGGAAAGCCAGCCAGCGGTCGACCTGACGCTCATGAAATCCGTCCGGACGGCCGAAGCCGTCCAGCCCGTGGGCCCGCCAGTCCACCCGACCCAACTTGGCGGCGCCCTCGACGAGTTCGAAGGCCAAGCCCCGGCGGGCGGCCAGGTCGGTGTCGAACGGCGCCGGCCAACCGCCGTCCATTGGACTCCATCCGTCGATCGCCCGCATGACGTAGAAGGGCATGCCGAGCAGATCGCCGGCGTCATTGGCGGCGATCAGCTCGGCATGCGGTACGTCGGTGCCGCGCAACGCGCGCACCAGTCGGATCTCGCGCAGCAACCCGTCGATGCGGGCCGCGTCGGCGCGGGCGCCGGGCATCCGCAGCACCATGCGCTCGCTCCCACGCCGGATCAAATACAGCAAGTTCTGCGAACCGCCGGACAGCTGCTCGAGGACGGGTTCTTCACCGTCGCCGGGGGCATCGTTCGCGTCCAGCCAGCGGCCCAGAACGTTCGTGTCCAACATCTGCACACCCCAATCTCCGCCTGGAGAATAGCATTCTCCAGGCCAGGGGCCTAGAACTTCTGCTGCATCAACTCCATCACCGCTCAGGCTTGTGAGCGCTGAGTAGCAGACCGGGCACCACAAAGTGGCCGGCGTTGTCGTGCTCGACGTTCGCAAATGAAGCCGGAGCCGAGTCCAAGGCGCTAGCGTTACCGTAGATCTTGGCGGGGCGGAGATCGTCAACCTCCCACAGCGTCGAGACCACCTCGCGTAGCCCGGAATTGGTGAAGCCACGCGGGCCCGCCCAGTCCCCATCGTCCTCGTTGCTGAATGCCGCTGCAGCGAACGCCAGAACGTACAGCGACGCGCCCGGCGCAGCCGCCCGAAAGATCGATTGCACATAGTCCTGGCGCTTCTCGGGGGGCAGCGTATGCAAGCACCCGCTGTCGAGGACGGTGGCGAAGCGGCCGTCGTATCCTCGAAACGAGGTGACGTCGGCCTGGGCGAATGTCGCGGTCGTGAGGCCCTGCTCGCCGGCAGCTGCGGTTGCGGCCGCCACGGCAGTCGGGCTGGCATCCAGACCCACCACGGTGTACCCGCGTGCGGCCAGGGCCAGCGATAGCGCCGCGTGCCCGCAGCCGGCATCCAGCACATCGCCGTGGACCTTGCCTTGATCGACAAGCGCCGCCAGCTCGGGCTGCGGCCGGCCGATGCTCCACGGGGGCGGCGCCTCTTGCCGGTAGGCGGCGTCCCAATCCATGTGCGGCTCCGTCACCTGTCCTCCTCAACGATCCAGGGCACTTGGCCCTATTCTGCATTCGGCCGCTGCCGGTGCTCGATAGCGGCAGCCGACGGCAGGATGAAGGTATGCAGATGCTTCTGGTCCGGCATGCGTTGCCGCTCCGCAGCGAACCCGGCCAAGGGTCCGACCCCGACCTTTCCGACGAGGGGCGGGCGCAAGTCGCGCGCCTACCAGCGGCGCTGGCCAGGTATCCGATCTCTCGGGTAGTGAGCAGCCCCCAGCGGCGTGCGGTCCAGACCGCGGAACCGGTCGCCGCCGCGCGTGGGCTGGCAGTGCAGATCGACGACCGCTTCGCCGAATACGACCGCGACCTGCCGGTGTACATCCCGATCGAGCACATCCGTGACGAGAACCCGCAAGAGTGGGCCCGCATGGCGGACGGACATCTGCCCAGCTCGGTCGACGAAGAGGCCTTCCGGGCACGGGTGCGTGCGGCCGTCGACGACATTGCCGCCGGCGCGGAGCACGAGGACACCGTGGCGGTATTCAGCCACGGTGGGGTGATCAACGTGGTGCTGCACGAGATCCTGGGAACCAAGCGGGTGTTGTCGTTCCCCATCGACTACGTCTCGGTGACTCGGCTGCTGTTCTCCCGGTCTGGAGAAGCGAGCGTGGTGACGGTCAACGGCACCGAACACGTGTGGGACCTGTTGCCGCGCAATCAGCGCGACCCCGGTACGGCCGGCGACGGTGGTAGACAAGTCCGGTGACTTCCTCGCCGCTTGATGGGCTTGACCTGGTCGCACTGGACGGGTATCTGCGCTCGGCCGGCATCGGCCGTAACGGGGAGCTG
>Ga0335075_10014037_pt1 | contig 12050 bp, 12 predicted proteins | sample Lox_Sample_24_FD_206723 | JGI IMG/M metagenome (GOLD analysis project Ga0335075, IMG submission 206723) | Soil microbial communities from Loxahatchee National Wildlife Refuge, Florida, United States - Lox_Sample_2.4 | ecosystem: Environmental > Terrestrial > Soil > Wetlands | place: USA... | reverse complement strand
GGAAAAGGCGAGACCAATGTCCCGCAATATGCCGGCCTCGCCGCTGGTACAGCGGATCCGGGAGGGGATCATCGGCGAGGGAGAGCTGATGGACGGCCCGTTCGGGTCGCGCCGGGTCACCTATGCCGACTACACGGCGTCCGGGCGGTCGCTGGATTTTATCGAGGACTTTATCCGCGACGCTGTGCTGCCGCGGTATGCCAACACGCACACCGAGAGCTCAGGCACGGGCTTGCAGACCGGCAGGCTGCGCGAGGAAGCCCGGCGGATCATCCGGGACGCCGTCGGCGGCACCGACGATCGCCTGGTGATCTTCTGCGGCTCCGGTGCGACCGCAGCGGTGAACAAGCTGATCGGCATCCTGGAGATGCGCATCCCGGCGGGCCTGGACGAGCGCTACCGGCTCAGCGACCGGATCCCGGAGGCGGAGCGGCCGGTGGTGTTCGTCGGCCCGTATGAGCATCATTCCAACGAGCTGCCCTGGCGGGAGTCGATCGCGGATGTCGTGGTCATCGGCGAGGATGCGGACGGCCACATCGACCTGGCCGACCTCAGGAACCAGCTGGATCGCTACGCCCTCAGGCCGTTGCGGATAGGCAGCTTCTCGGCCGCATCGAACGTGACCGGGATCCTGACCGACACCAGCGCGATCGCGACGCTGCTGCACTCCCGTGGCGCCCTGTCGTTCTGGGACTACGCCGCCGCCGGCCCCTACGTCGATATCCGCGTGTCGCAATCCGCACCCGGCGCGGGTGATCACAAGGACGCGGTGTTCCTGTCACCGCACAAGTTCCCCGGAGGGCCGCAGACTCCCGGCGTCCTGGTGGTACGGCGCGAGCTTGTCCGCAACGCGGTGCCGACAGCGCCCGGCGGGGGCACCGTCGCGTTCGTCGATCCGGCCGGTCACCGTTACCTCGACGACCCGATCGCCCGAGAGGAGGGCGGCACCCCGGCTATCGTCGAGTCGATCCGGGCGGGACTGGTGGTCGCTCTCAAGCAGGCGGTCGGGACCGACGTCATCGCGGCGCGGGAGGAACAGCTGTGGCGGCATGTCCTGCGCCGCTGGGCCGGCGTGCCGCAGATCGAGGTTCTGGGCAACCAGCTGTCCCGCCGGCTGTCGATCATCTCGTTCCGGATCCGGCACGGCGAGCGGTACCTGCACCACAACTTCGTCGTCGCAATGCTCAACGACCTGTTCGGCATTCAGGCTCGCGGGAGCTGCTCGTGCGCTGGCCCGTACGGGCACCGGCTGCTCGCGATCGGCGCTGCCTGCTCGCACGCGTTCCGGGAGGAGATCGGCCACGGATGCGAGGGAATCAAGCCGGGCTGGAGCCGCGTGAACCTGAACTACTTCATCTCTCCCGCGCAGGCCGACTACATTGCGGCCGCGGTCGAGCTGATCGCAACAGACGGCTACCGGCTGCTTCCCTCCTACCGACACGACCCGCACCACCGGGCTGTGGCAGCGCGCCAGCGGAGTGCCGCGCCCGGCGCTCACGCTCACCGCGGTCAGCTACACCCCGGACGGCGAGATGACCTATCCGCACGACCGCGGGAAGGCCGGCGAGGACGTGTTCCCCGACTACCTGCGCCACGCGCGCGCGCTGCCCGCAGGACTGCCTTCCCAGCTCCCCGACGGTCCCACTGGTCTCAGCCCTGACTTCGAGAAGCTCCGCTGGTTCCCGCTGCCGCCCGGCTGCCTCAGCCAGTTCGACGGCGAGCAGACGGTCGTACCAGTCGGCTAGCGAGCCGGCGGCAGGGCGTCCAGCGCGGCCCGCAGCGTCCTCCGCGACTGCGGTGAGCTCGGCGTGGCCGGCGACGGCAGCGATGACACGCGGGTCCAGCGCTTCTACGATCGTGCCGTCATCAGCCGCGCGGACTACCACGTTGCACGGCAGCAGCAGCCCGATGGACCGGTCCGCCGACAGGGCCCGGTGCGCCAGCGGCGGATTGCAGGCGCCGAGGATCACGTACTGCTCCATCTGCTCGCCAAGCTTGTCCCGCAGCGTCGATTGCACATCAATCTCGGTCAGCACTCCGAAGCCCTGAGCCTGCAGCGCCTCCCGGATCCGGGTGCTCGCCTCCGCCAACGGCGCCCGGGTGCGGACGGTCATCGCGTGCATAGGCCCACCTTTCCCCGCTACGGTGCCTGATCCCGCAGACGGCACCTTCCGGCCGATCACGCCAGGCTCAGGAACAGCTTCTCCAGCTGCTCCTGCGTCATCTCGGCGCCGTCACCGCCCTCCAGGCACTGGCGCAGCCCGCTTGCCACGATCTTGAACCCAGCGCGGTCCAGCGCCCGGGACACGGCAGCCAGCTGCGTCACTACCTCCTGGCAGTCACGCCCGGACTCGATCATCCCGATCACGCCAGCCAGCTGCCCGTGGGCACGGCGGAGCCGGTTCAGCACCGGACCGGTCACTTCCTCGTCGATCTTCATCAGCGGTCCCTTCGCACCCGGGCAGTATACCCGTAGGGGTATCGTGGACGGGACTAGCCGCCGACGCGTGAACGCCACGAGCGACAAGGAGCTACCATGTGCCAGCGCACGACCTGCGGAGCCTGCGGTAAGCCCAGCTACCGGGGCTACGGCCGGCACGTTGTGCAGGTACTCGCGGGAGTACCCCGCTCGGAGCGGTGCGCCTGCGATCGCGCTCAGGCACGCTCAGCCGGCGGCCTGCTCGGCAGGCTGCGCCGGCGGTAGACCGCACCGACGCCACTCGCGCTGAAGGCAGGCCGCGCCAGCGCGGCGATTCGTCAGGTGAAGATGATCTCTCCGCCGGCGGCGAGATCGTAGAACTCGCCGACCGTGATGATGTCCTTGACCTGGTCGATCAGGTCGTCCTTGGTAAGGCCGAACAGGTCCGCCGAGGCCTTGCACCCGTACAGCCCCGCGCCGGTGTCGGCGATCATCTCAATGAACTCGGGGATCGACGGGATGTCGAGCTGGTCCATCTTGTGGGTCATGTAGTGCGTCATGACCGACGCGACGCCCGGCAGGCCGCCCGCCCAGGTGGCTAGGTGCAGGCCGGGGTTGCCGACGGTGGCGAGCTTGATGTGTTCGTGCCTGGCCTTGTGGATCGTATCGAGGCCGAAGAACGTGAAGAACAGGTTCGCCTCGATCCCTTCCGCGCGGGCGCCGTTGGCCATGATCAGGCCCGGGTAGATTCCCTCGAGCGAGCCCTTGGAAATGATGATGGAAACCTTCTCGATCTTGGCGGCCATCTGACCCGCCCTCCTCTCCTGTTGCGGCTTAGATGCAGCCGCGGGGCTTGGGAATGCCGGCGATCTTTGCGGCGATCTTCGCCGGGCCCTTTGGGAACAGCTCGTACAGCTCTTTGATGGAGACGCCGGAGGTCTTGCCGAGCGCCCGGACGGTCGGGCCCGTGCCCTTGGCCTCGTACTCGTGCCGCATGAGCTTGATGACCTGCCAGTGCCGGTCAGTGAGCTCGGTGATGCCCTCCCGGCTGGCGATGTCGGGCGCCATCGCCTCGGTCCACTGCCCTGGGTCGGTGAAGAATCCCTCGTCGTTGACCGTTACCTCGGTTCCTGCATAGCTCGCGGCGGGCATTGCAGGTCCCCCTCTCATCAGTTCGATGCCGGGCTCTGACGTGCCGTGTCGGCCATGTGCTTGCCGGCCACCGGCATGCTCGCGGGCACCGCCGGGATGTCTCGGCCGGGCAGCAGCATGTGCCAGTACAGCCAGCCGAAGGCCAGCTTGCCGGCGTGGTTCAGGCGGGACTCACGCAGCAACGGCAAACCGACGCGACGCGGGAAACGCCCGGTCACCGGCTCGGTGTCGTAGTTGAAGTCGATCAGCAGCGCCTTCCCGAAGCCGCTCTCGATGAAGCAGTTCGTGTGGCCGTCGAAGCCGGCATCCAGCGGCTCGCCGGCCAGGTACCGGCAGATGTTGGTGGCCAGCGTGTGACCCTCGAAATGCGCGACCGAGCCGGCCTTCGAGGCAGGCACATCGGCCGCGTCGCCGATCACGAACACGTTCGGCTTGGCCTTCGCTTGCAGGGTGTGCTGATCGACCGGCACGAAACCAAGCTCGTCTCCTAGTCCCGGCGAGCGGTCCACATACGCCTGGCCGCCGTGCAGCGGCACCAGCACGGCCAGGTCGAACGGCACCTCGCGGCCGTCGTAGGAGACCAGCCGGCCGCCACGGCCGTCCACCTCGCCGGTGTTGAACTCTGTGACCAGGCTGACTCCCTTGGCTGCGAGCAGGCCGCTCAGCTCGCGGTTGCAGGTGGCCTTGGTAAACGCGCCATCCAGCGGCGTGACGAAGGTCAGCTCGACCCGGTCGCGGAGGCCGCGCTTCCGGAAGTACCAGTCCGCCAGGAAGCTGAACTCCAGCGGCGCGACCGGGCACTTGATCGGCATGTCCATCACGCCGACTACCAGGCGGCCGCCGTCAAACCGGGACAGCGCCCGCCGCAACGGCACCGCGGCATCCAGCGAGTAGAAACTGAATACCTTCTCCAGCCAGCCAGGACCAAGCAGGCCCTCGGTCTCCTCCGGCACCAGCCGCGCGCCCGTGGCCACGACCAGCACGTCATAAGCCAGCGACGTGCCGTCAGCCAGCAGCACCGTGTCGTTCTCGAGGTCGGCATGCTCGACAGCACTGCAAACAAACTCGACCCCTGCCCGCAACTGCTGGCGTCTGGACCGGACCAGCGTTTCCGGGCGCGCAAGCCCGAACGGCACGAATAGCAAGCCGGGCTGGTACACGTGCTCATCGTCGGCGTCCACCACAATGATCTCGGCCGCAGCACGATCTAGCTCACGGCGCAGCCGGTTCGCCAGCAGGGTCCCGCCCGTGCCGCCGCCTAGCACGACAATTCGCTTTGTCACGGCTTCAGTGTCGGCAGAGCCAGGCCGCTCCACCCAGAGCCGATGGTCCTGCCCGGACGGGCCGGCCGGCCTCCGCGGGCAAAGGCTGCGAGCCGCGCTCCGCCACGACCGCCGAAATCAGCCGTGTTCGCTGCTGAAGAAGATCTCGCCGACTTGCGGGCGAAGTAGTAAACCAGCACGTACCCGGCGGCGGGGTCAGCCCGCCACCAGCCCGGGCTGCGTTCAAGCCAGGCCCAGGAACACGGCGGTGGCGAGAATCGAGAACGCCGTCGATGCTGGCAGCCCGGCCCTCGGTGCGCAGCACCGGGTTGTCCAGTTCCAGTGCGACCGAGGATGAAGCCGCGTGGCACGGGGCCCTGGCGGCGCGGCTCACCAGAATCAGCACGGCGTCCCGTGCTGTCACGGGTCCTGGCCGTCCCCACGCTGATCACGCACTAGGCCCTCGGGCACATCGACTAGGGCCTGGCCGCCCAGTTCGCCGCTGGCGTCATGACCAGCACCGCGCATGACACCAGCCACGACCACCCAGAGGAGACGAGCGCCCGGTTGCCGGCCGCGGCCTCCCAGCGGCGGATGGTGATCCAGCTCGCCAGCGCGATGCCCACCACGTGCATCAGTCCGTATACGTGAACGTCCAGCGGGCCCAGGTAGAGTCCGCTGGCCGGGGGGCTCGGGATCGATGCCAGGGGAACACGCCGATCGGCCATCACTCCCCGAGCCTAGACGTCGTATCCGCCGCTGGGCGAACCCGCGGCATCCAGCGCGAGCAGGCGGCCAGCAGAGTCGACCGCCGGTCGGTGCTCTCGCTGACGTGGCGGTCGGCTGAGCGCCGCATTGCCTTGCCTGGCCGTGCTCCCGACGGCCTCGGCGGCGTGGCGATGGCACCCGGACAAGCTAGGCTTTTCCGGATGGCGCTGTACCGCATTCGCCAGGTCGGCATCGACGTCCGCGATCTCGGGGCGATGACCGATTTCTGGTCCGCTGCTCTTGGTTATGAGCTCGACCACCGGGAGCGCGGCTACGCGCTGTTGCGCGATCCTGCCGGAACCGAGCCCAGGCTGTTCCTCCAGCAGGTGAGCGAGCCGAAGCTCGGCAAGAACAGGGCGCACATGGACATCGAGGTCCCCGATGAGCGAGCGGCGGTAGACCGGTTGACCGGGCTCGGCGCGTGCGTCTTGTGGCGGCAGGACTTCGGGACGCATTACTGGACGGTGCTCGCCGATCCTGAGGGAAACGAGTTCTGCGTGGGCCATTTCGACTGACCACGCGTCGGCAGATGCACCTGAGGGCGATAGCTGGCTGATTGCTTTGGAGGCGGAACGGCGCGCTGGGCGAAGCGGCGGCGCAAGCGAGTTGCCGGCGACACCGCGCGGGGATCGCGGGCATAGCCATGCTCGGATGCCCTGCTGGCTACTGGTACAGCACGGGCCCAGGGCGAGCTGTCGCTCCGGCGAGACCTGCTGGACGAACTCAGCCTGCGCGGCGACGAGCAAGTGCTGGATGTCGGCTCTCGCCGCGGCGCGCCGTGGTCATCACCGCAACCGGCCGGCTCCCCTGCGGCCGGGTCACCGGCACCGGGTAACTTCCAGGGAACGGTCAAGATCGCACGCCCCCTGCGCAAGCAGCCCGGACATGCTACGCCCTCGGTTTGCCTCCGCACGCCGTGATCGGAGGGTCGTCCGGAATGGCAGCTGTGACGCGACGTCATGACCGCGCCGGGCACGACGAGGCTCGAAGGCGCCGGATCGCCTTTCACGCTTCGGCTGGTCGAGCCGCTGCCGGTTCGGGACTGCGAAGCGCCCGGCTGCCGTTACCGGCCCGGGCCGCTGGCGGTGTGCACGTGCGCCGACCTGCTCGTGCTCGCAGGCATGTAGATGCCGCCGCGTGCCGCCTGAGCGCTGACTAGCCACCCTCTCAGCCCGGCCCGCTCCGGACTCCCGCGCGTGTCAGGAAGTCTGATCCCAGCGCAGTTCCCGGTCTCCCATGAGCAGGATGCACGACATGCAGGCTGTAATTTCCGGCGGCAGCTAGTCCCGGCCCAGCACCGCTACTCGGTTGTCCGGCGCCGGAAGAACCGGGATGCGAGCGGTGCGGCCACGGCGATGATCAGCACCGACCAGGCCAGCGAGGCCTCGATCGGGTGCTGCATCGGCCAGGCGCCGATCGACGCGGACGGATTCGGGTTGTCCCAGAGCTGGCGGGCTCCGGCTGTGACGGCGCTGACCGGGTTCCAGTCGGCGACGGCCTGCAGCCAGCCGGGCATGTGCTGGGTCGGCACCATCGCGTTGGACACGAACGCGAGCGGGAACAGCACGATGAATCCGAACGAGGCGGCCGACTCTGGGCTCTTGCTGTTAAGACCGACGCACGCGGCGACCCACGAGAGCGAATAGGCGAAGAACAGCACGAGGGCGAATCCCCCGATGACTGGCAGCGGGCTCGCGCTGGTTCGCCAGCCGACCGCCAGCCCGGTGGCGGCGACGACGATCGCGCACAGGCAGGATGTCAGCAGGTCCGCCAGGGACCGGCCGACGAGCACTGCGGGCCGCCACATCGGCAGTACCCGCAACCGGTCGATGATCCCCTCGTGCAAGTCGGTGGCCAGACCGACCGCGGTGCCCATGGTGGACGTGGTCAGGTTCAGCGCGAGCAGCCCGGCCAGGATGAAGTCTTTGTAGCTGCCGCCGGGGATCGGGATCGCGCCGCCGAATAGATAGATGAACAGCACCGTGAACAGCACCGGCTGGATCGTGACGTCGGAGAGTTGCATCGGCTCGCGGGAGATGTGCACGAGGTTCCTGCGCGTCATCGAGACCACGTTCCTGGCCCGCTCGGCCACGCCGCCGCTAATCCGCCGGCTTCCGGCGGCGCCGTGCTGCCACTGCGTGCTTACAGTTGTCATGTCTGCACTCCCTCGCTCACGGGCTCGGCCGCGCCATCACCCAGCCCGGCCTCTTCAGCTCGCGTCTCTTCCTGGCCTGATCCGTTGCCGTCACCGGGGATATGCGCGCCGGTAAGCGAGAAGAAGACATCGTCAAGCGAGGGCTGGCGGACCTCGATGTTGTCGGCGAGCATCCCCGCCCGGTCCAGCGCCCGTACCAGGGCAGTCGCCAGGCCAGGCGCACTGTCCACGGCCGCGCTGAGGCACAGCCCGTCGGCGCTGACCGATACACGGCCGCCCACCATAGGACCGATTACCTTGGCGGCCTCCGGCCATGGCTCCGCGAGCGTCACCTCGACATGCGCGCTCCGGCTGCGCTCCTTCAGCTCGCGCGGCGTCCCGTCCGCGATCACCTGGCCATGATTGACCACCACGATGCGGTCGGCTAGGGCGTCCGCCTCGTCCAGGTACTGGGTGGTCAGTAGCAGTGTGACACCCGAGCGGGTGAGCTGCCTGATCACCTCCCAGACCCGCTGCCTGCTCACGGGGTCCAGGCCTGTGGTCGGCTCGTCCAGGAACAGGACGGGCGGTCGCGTTAGCAGGCTGGCCGCCAGGTCCAGCCTGCGCCGCATGCCGCCGGAGTAGCCCTTGACCACCCGGTCGGCGGCATCCGCCAGTTCGAAGAGGTCGAGCAGCTCGGCGGCCCTGGCCCGGGCCTGGCCCGTCCGCATGCCGCTGAGCTCCCCGACCAGCACCAGGTTCTGCCTGCCGGTCAGCAGCCCGTCCAGGGTGGCGTCCTGGGCGGCCACGCCGACCTGCCTGCGGACGGCTGCCGGGTGGGCAAGAACGTCAACGCCAGCCACCCTGGCCTCACCCGCGTCTGGCCGCGCCAGCGTCGTCAGGATCCGCACGGCCGTGGTCTTCCCGGCTCCGTTCGGGCCGAGCAGCCCCAGCACCTCCCCGGCCGGCACGGAGAAGCTGACCCCGGCGAGCGCGCGCGTCTCACCGTAGTTCTTGAACAGGCCTTTTGCCTCGATCATCGTGTCAGCCATTGCCGTCATTTCCTAACATCTCAGCTGTCCTCTGACTTAACGGTCGGTAAGTACGCTGTCAGCATACGCTTCGAACTGACCGAACGGTAGGTAAGGACCGGAGTTGGCGCTAGAATCGTCTCGTGACACGGCCAGACGCGGCGCTCGCGGGCGCGAGCGCTCCAGCCTCGGATGAGCGGCCAGACGGTGGCCAGGCCGACGGCGCGCCAGCTGGCGCATCCACGCGTGAGAAGATCCTGGGCGTCGCCCTGGAGCTGTTCACTGACCAGGGTTTCGACGGCACCTCCATCCGCGAGATCGCCGAACGGCTTAATCTCAGCAAGCCGGCGATCTACTACCACTTCGCGTCTAAGGACGAGATCCTGATGGCGCTGCACATGCGCCTGCACGAGTTCGGTAAGGCGGCACTGGGCCGCCTGACCAGCCAGACCGTGACGCTCGAGGCCTGGAATTCACTGCTCGGCGAATTGCTGGATCAGATGCCGGCCCAGCGCGAGATCTTCCTGATGCACGAGCGCAACCAGGCGGCCCTGGAGAAGCTGCATCGCAAGGACCACGACGACAAGCACGACGACCTGCAGCAGCGCCTCCGGCAGGTACTCGCCAATCCGTCGGTGTCACTGCGCGACCGGGTCCGGATGGCATGCTCACTGGGTGCAGTATTCGGCGGGTTGTTCATGGCCGGGGACGCGTTCGACAGCGTCTCCAGCGCCGAACTCGGTTCCCTGATCAGGGACGCGGTCCGCGACATCGGGGCGACCGCGGCGCCTAACCCGCGCCAGGGCTAACCGGCACAGACGCCAGCCGAAAGCCCGTCGCGTGCGTCGGCAGTCGCCGTCCCAGCCGACCGTCACGATCCGGGCAACCAGGTGGCAGCGCCGAGGCACGCGGCTTTCGTTGAGAAGGCCTGGCTTGACGAAGCTGTCCCAGGCCGGTCAAGTGCAGAGATCGGTATCCCCGCGACCACGGACGAGTCGTTCATTCTCGATGAGGACGACACCATCGGCCAGCGAGCACACCGGGAGGCCGGGGATGTAGCAGTGCAGCTCTATTGCCAGCCGGCTGATCACCACGCAGTCGGACTCATCAGTCTTGTGCATCGTCAAGTCCTGCTGCTTGCGGGCGATGTGCGACATCAGCGGCTGGATGCACGCCAGCGGAACCGCCCGCTCGGCGCACAGCCGCTGCACCTGCAGCCACCGCGGCCCGGTCGGCTCGCACGCCACCGTCACCTGCGCAAACCCCTTCGCCCGGGCCTGCGCCAGCGCCCAGTCCAGTGCCTCGCCCAGCCGGAACGCCTTCACCCGGACCGTCTTGCGAACCAGCACCCGCACGTCGTGGGTCGACCACCGCGATCGCCTGCTTCTCATCACCCATGTCGATCCCCACCACCGCGCATTACGCGGCAGCAGCCGCTCACGCCGTGCGTTCCGCCGACGGTCTCCCCGCGTCATGCCACCACTACCCTTGCTCACAAGGACGTCCTCTCTGGATGCGTTTGGGACACCAAGCCCGCACTACTGCGCCAGGAGGACGTCCCCTATGTCAGCTGCACCGTCAGAATGGACAATCTCCGGGCGTTGTCCTATTACTACGGGCAGTTTCCGCAGGTAGATGGTGGATCATCAGTCTCATGTCAGCACCAACTCAGCACCACAGATCCTGACCAGATCGCGCCCAGCTCGAGCAACTCGGCGTGGCGTTCGTAGTGCCGAGCACATCTCTTGCTCCATGTGGCTGTGCGGACCCACCTGCGTGAACGAGCAGAGAGCTTCCGGCCCTTACCTGGGTGCAACGACACGGTGGCTCAGGCGCGCAGCCGCGTCGGCCATCCGCTCGTCACCGGCAAGGGCCACGGCAGCCTCATCCGGGAGCACTTCGGCCTCGGCTCGGGTGCCCTGTCCTGCTGAGCGCGGGCTTACTGGCGGCACGGCGGCGGGATTGCGGCAGCGGTGCCAGTGCTGCGGCCAGCCGGGCAGCCGCGAGCCTGGTTGTCCGGCCGGCTGGCCGTGTCTGCCAGCTGTCTCCTCGCCCGGCCTGGAGCCGCCCGGGTGCATCCGCGGTGCGCAGCGCCTGGTACCGTCGGCTGACGACTACGAGCCGTAGTAATACAGTGCCCCAGGGCGTTGTGCGACTAGGCCGCGGTGCTTGCGACAGGCAGGGAAGGGCCCCGGGAGTGAGATGGGGAGGCAACAGAGAATGCGGCAAGGCCGCCCGGCCGGGCCGGGCAGCATTCCGGCGGTGGCGCAGCGCGCGGGACCTGCGCTGATCGCCGCGGCGGTGATCGTGCTCGCCTGCGGGTGCGGCGGATCACCGTCGTCAGCTTCGGCGGCTGGGGAGGCTGGCGTGACGCAGCCACCCCGCGGTCCGACGGTGACCGTGATGGCCCGGTCGCTGCCCGGTGTCGGGACGGTGCTGGTGACCAGCCAGGGCTACGCGCTGTACGTGTTCGCCAACGACAACCGGCGGACGGTCACCTGCGTTGGCACGTGCCTGGGGACATGGCCGCCGCTGATGCTCCCGGCGGGCGGCACGCTCAGGGCTGGCCATGGCGTGAAGTCGATGCTGCTGGGCTCTGATCCCGACCCCGGGGTCGGCCGCGTGGTCACCTACGACGGCTGGCCGCTGTACACCTACGCCGGCGATGTGCAGCCAGGGCAGGCGTCCGGGCAGGGCATCGATCTCAACGGCGGCTACTGGTACGTGATCCGGCCCTCCGGCCAGACACTGGTCTCCGCGCCATGACCGGCGGTCAGCCTCCGCCCCGGCCCGGCAGGCGGGCCGTGCTGATCTCCGCCGCGGGCCTGGCGGCCGGCGCCGGGGCAGCCAGCGCCGGCTGGTCCCTTGCCGCGTCGCCGCCAGCCCCGCCCGACCCGGCCGTCATCCCGCCCGACGATGACCTGATGCGCGAACACGGCGTGCTCAAGCGGGTGCTGCTGTGCTACCGGGAGATGACCGCCCGGATCCAGGCGGGCGGGCCACTGGACGCCCGGGACCTGCATGACGCGGCCCTGGTCATCCACGACTACATCGAGGGCTTCCACGAGGGCCTGGAAGAAGGCTACGTGTTCCCCCGGCTGGTCCGGGCCGGACGGCTCACCAGCACCGTGACCACGCTGCTGGTCCAGCACGCCCACGGCCGGGTGATCACCCAGTACCTGCTCAGCCAGGCCACCGCCCAGGGCCTGGCCAGCCCCGCCGCGCGGGCCAAGCTCGCCGGCGCGATGCAGGCATTCGACCGGATGTACGAGCCGCACGAGGCC
>Ga0335075_10014036_pt1 | contig 12051 bp, 15 predicted proteins | sample Lox_Sample_24_FD_206723 | JGI IMG/M metagenome (GOLD analysis project Ga0335075, IMG submission 206723) | Soil microbial communities from Loxahatchee National Wildlife Refuge, Florida, United States - Lox_Sample_2.4 | ecosystem: Environmental > Terrestrial > Soil > Wetlands | place: USA... | reverse complement strand
TTGCCTGCGTGATCGGCCTGGGCTCGCCCCGGCGTGCCCCTGAACCATCGGGTGAGCTGACCAGCGTCAGCCTCGTGCCCGGGGGCTGCTGCTTGCGGCGGTACCGCGGCCAGTCACCCAGGGCAGGCGAACCCAGGCGGGGCTCAGCACGGGGCACCAGCCCCGGCCTACCCGCCGACCGCCCGTCAGTTGCTCGTGCGGGACGGCTTTGGTACCGGCATCAAGCCAGACACCCGCGCGCCAGGTTCTTCCAGCGCGGCCGCGGGCTCGAACAACTCGGGCACCATGGAGATGGCGGTCGAGGTCTACCCCACCACCGCGCAGGCAACCTCGTCCAGGCAGGCCATTCAGGCCAGGCAGGCTCTGGGCGAGCGGACTGGAATCTCGGTGTACCAGGGCGGCTCGGTCGTGACCCTCGTCGGCTCACCCCAGAGCTGGACCATGATTTACCAGGTGCGCCACGGGCCGAACGCGCCGCACTGCTACCGCGTCAACCTGCCGGCCGTGCAGAACCCGGTCAACGGGATAACCACCATCCCGCATGAGACCGTCTGCACCGCGGGAAGATGACCGCCGCACTGGAATAGGTCTCTTGCCTGAAGCTCGTGACGACGCGGAGCAGACCGGCCCGGCGCACGCGCACGGGCCATGTCCAATGCTCAGTCACCCGCCGCGACGGCAGCAGTGCCAGTTATCACTCGTGTTGTCTTGCGGGCGGGGTCCAGTGTCAGCCGCAGGCCGACCCTCGCATAGAGCTCAGCTCGGTGCTTGTGTCCGAGGTCAGCGAGGTCAGCGAGACGACGATCGGTCACGTTGGCAAGGATCTCGGCAATGCGGCCGGGCTTAAGATGACCGGCTGGGAACGTGTCGAACATGGGTAAAATAGCTGTTTCCGGCACGCAGACACTGCGGACTCGCCAGGCGGTTCACCGAGGTGCTGCGCAACCAGTGCTGGCCTACTAGCTGGGCCCCGCACCGCCCATCCGCCCAAGCGATGACAGTCCAGCCAGGTCGCTGACGTCGGCGCCTTAACCGACGCCGATTACTCGGCTTCGGCTGGTCATTGTCAAGCCATTCAAGATCATGGTGCCGGCCTGCGGAGTCCGGAGATGATCATGGTTTCGCGCCAACTGCAGAAGAAGACCACCAACAGGCGAGCTAAGTAAAGAGCTTCGTTCCCCGGCCGTTCATGATCGAATTCGTTAGCGTCGTTGCCGTTTCATTTGGCACGAAACAGAACAGCCGCGCCCATGGAGGCGTCGCTGCCGAGCTGCTAACATTTTCCAGTCTCTTACTGAATGACTGAGGATGACTGCGTATGCGCATCTTAGGCCACTTCGGTCTCGCCAATCGCTGGCCCGTCCTGCTTGGCGGTGCGCTCACGCTGGCGCTGTCGGCGGTTCTGGCCCCCGCGCTCAGCCCCGCTCCGCCTGCCCGCGCCACCGCGGTCACCACGCGGGTCCTGTGCGGGGCGGGCGTCGATCCGTACAGCTATCCGGACCGGGCGCTCGCGGCGTGCGGCGATCTGTACTACCCGGTTCAGCGCACCTACCCGCTGCCCGACGGCGGGAGGGCCTATGTCTACGCGACCCCCGGCGGCGCGACCACCTTCTACGTTCCCCGGGCTGGCGTGAACCCGTTCCTTGCATCGGCGCCGGTCCGGGCCGCCTATGGCCTGCCCGCCCCGCCAGCCAGCGGTCCAGCCCGCGCCCTGTGGGACCTGGCCGCCAGCCGCGCGCAGTTCGTCGACCCTGGCAATTTCATCGTGGCAGTACCCGCGTCCTTGTCCGCGGTCGGAAAGATCACGACCCAGAAGAACAATTGGGGCGGGTACAACACCACGGGCAAGGACGTCACCGAGGTCAACGCCGCCTGGACCGAGCCGAAGATCGTCAAGAGCTGCCCGGATTCTTCGGAGGCGGTCTGGGACGGCCTCGGCTACAAAAGCACCTACCTCGCCCAGGCCGGTACCGGCTACGGCATCAAGGGAATCGGCAAGCACCAGGCCTTGTGGTACATCGTCCAGCCGGACACCCTCAACGGCGGCTATCCCTACCCCATCAAGGGCCTCTACGCCACCGCAGGCCAGTACTTCTCCGTGCAGATCACGAAGCCATCCAGGCATTCGGCATCCTTCCAATTCCTGATGGAGAACACGAAGACCGGCAAGATCGCATCCTTCTCCAAGTCAGAGGCACAGGACCTCAAGCCCACATATGCGGCCGCGGTCGTCGAGTACCCGTACACGATTGACAAGGCGGTCTCGAACTTCGGCAGCGTCACCTTCACCGATGTCGAGGCGAACGAGCGGGGATTCGGGGCGTACAAGCTCGACAAGGACATCATGACCGGCCCTTACAAGAGCCGGACCGCCGGGCTAGCCGAGACCGGCAAGCTAACCGACGACGCGTTCGGCGCGACCTTCTTCGTGAAGTACCATGCCCCATCTCAATACTGTAAGTACGACTAGATCAGACCCACGACAAGCTGCCTGGAACCTGGCGGCGGAGTAAGACGCAAGCTCTAGGCGGCCTTACGCAGTAACTGGGTCACTCCACCCACGGTGCAATCGCCAGTATGTCTGCCAAGGAGCGCGCGTCGGGCTGCATGGCGGCTATGGGTCGCCGCGCCCAAGATCAGCGGCCAGATCGCATGTTCATGCATTTCCAGCAGTGCGCGCGAACGTCCTGTTCTGGCGCGAGCCCAGCGCCCTACCAGGTTAGTCCGCCATTTCGACACGCGTGACCGACCCGCGAAGAACTCGCGCCACCATAACGGTGACACGGCGAGTGACTGCCGACGATCTCGAACTCGCCACCACCTGGTCACGGCGCTTGACGGTCCCCCAGCAATCAATTGCCGACACCTGGAATAAAGTACCGACGCACGCATCGCGACTGGCGCAGCTCGGATCGGCCTACCGGTCGCGACCACATTTTGTGCGGCGGCAGTGCGCGCACGCCGCCTGCTCGCAAGCAGCCTATCGAGCGGCTCCTTGCCTAACCTTCGCCGAGGCGAATGGCCGGTCAGACCCCCAGAGCGACTTACGCACATGCCGCGCTGGGTGTGCGCAGATCAAGGCACCGTGCCGCGTGGTACTACCCATTGCATTGCCGCCGGGCGGTGCGTAACGGTACGCCGGTGATCTTGCCGATGAGCGATCGGCGACGATGAGCGTCACATCCGGCGGCAGCTCGCTCTGGCGCAACGCTGTTTGCCGCCAGTAGCATCGGCTCACCCCTAGCAAGCGGGAGGCTATGTGCGGGTTCGCTGGCATGCCCTGCCGCGAAGCCGGCAGCTGTGGCTGACGGCTGGTCTCACGTGCCTGCCGGCGCTGCTGCTGATAGTCATTCTCGCGCCCATGTTCGCTGACACCCGCTACTGGACGGCTGTTTACATATCGATCGCCCTGATAGCGCTCATCGTCAGTATGATCATCTGGCTGCTCGGCACGATCCGGGCTGTGGAAGAGCAACGGGCACGACGGGTTGGGTCACCAAATCAGACGCGGTGAGCATCACGATCCAGCGAGCCTGCCCGCCCGGTCCGCCCGCTAGCCTGCCGATGGTCTGCCGCCGATCATCGGTTACTCAGGCGGCTGGGCTACGGGCAAGGGGGATGTCAGGCTTCTGGCATGAGCAGGTTGCCAACGGCGTTCGCCGCGGGGTCGGCCGGGGAGATCTGCCTCAGCGCTTTCGTACCGATGAAATCCGGGCGGGCCTGTCCGGGCTGGGCAGGCCGTAAGTACGGCGTCTCCAGGCCAAGCGCGCGGAAACGTCGGCGGCGGGAAACGTCCGCAGATGCCGCCGCTGGCGAGAGGGCCCCAGCAAGCAGCTGCCCCGCTGTTCTGGTAGTCACAGCTTGGCATTGGCGGCCCAGCGTGTCCCGATGCCGGGCTTGATCTGGAACCGGATGCCGAGGTACTTACCTTCCTCGCCGCCGACGACCAGAGCGCTGCACACCAGGTGCTGGCCAGCTGCGTCGAGGCTGTCGAGCTGCTGACGGTGTTGTTCAGCGACCTCCCTTGGGAGATACCCGACGACTTGGCCGTCGATGAGCACTGCCACACGCTCAGCGTCATCTTGGCCGGCCACGAGGAAGGCCGGCAAGTGCCGGTCATACTTGTGCCGCCACGGGCTCGGCGCCTCAGCCGCGCAGCGGAGGCTTTCCTGGAACCTGCTGGTGCCCGCGACCGTAATGATCTCTGCGGTGCCACGCCCGCAGTTCATCGTCCGGTAGTTGTAATTCTTCGGACAGGCCAGACGGGCATCTTCGAGTTCGGGTTCGGGTTCGGAGAAGGATGGCAGGCTGGTCACGTGGTTACTCCCAGTTCACAGATATCGCGGCAACGCACGCTATCGGTGCCTAGCGCTAGTGATCTGCAGGCCTCGCCAGTCACAGGCTGACCCCGGCCCGAACCCGACACCGCCCGGCTCTCACTGGCCGCGTGCAACGCCCGCGAACAAACACGCTGTCATGCCGCCAGGGGCGCAGCCTTCTGGCGGCCTCTTGCCCTGTTCAGGTGAGCCGCGCCTGACTCGCAGGAGTCCGCGCGCCACAGGTGTCATTGTGGTGCAATAAGGGCCATGTTTCCGCCCATGGGGCGTCGCTCTCCCAGGCCCGCTTACCCGCCAGCCGGGGCCGTGCCGCTGCCCGTGCTCACGCCCGCGAGGAGGCTGGCGGTCCGGCTTATGCTGCTCGGCGCGTTGCTTCAGATCATGGCTGCGGTGGTTTTCGTGCAGACGGGCAACGCGATGGCGGCGTTCTTCGCCAAGGCGCCGCCGGGCAATGGCAGCATTCACGCGCAAATTGTGATGCAAGACCAAGTCCAGGCCCCCTTCTACGCCGCCGCCGCTGTGGTCTGGCTGATCCTGGCCGCCGCGAACCGCCGCGCACCTGATGCCCGTATCGGGGCAGCGATCGCGTTCGCGGGCTGCACCCTGTTGCTCAGGCACTTGTTCCATCCCATGCCATACGCACCGCCGAACTCGGCTGGCACAGTCGTGGCGGGCCTGCTCATCTGGCTGGTGGGGCTGGCTGTCATGGTGCTGCTGTACGGAGGTGACCAGCCGTTGGTACAACGGCTATTCCGCCTCGGCCAAGTGCCCCAGGGCGGCGGCGATGACGCCGTCGCCCGGGCGTGAGGATGGCAGCACGGACAGAGATGCGACGGCCATCCGATACGGGCGAATCCCGCGCAGGGCAGTCCTGCACCCTGTGTCAGCTCGCTCCATGGTTGCCAGGCGTGCTGCATTAATGCACGTGCCGGCCTGGAATATGGAACTGACTATTCTGCCGCGCCTAGCTTGCTGACTAGAGCGCCTGCTGCGTCGTATTTCAGGTGCGCGAGCCAGGCTCCATGACCATACTTGTCCGGATGTTGCCGGGGGATGGAGGCAGAGGATGAAGCTGGCGGAGGGCCTGGCCCTGCGGACCGATGCTATGCGGCGGGTGGAGCAGCTGCGGGCGCGGATGGTGGCAAGCGCGCGGTACCAGGAAGGCGAGGAGCCGCCCGAGGACGCATCCGCGCTGCTGGCCGAGGCGGGGGCGGTGCTGACTGACCTGGAAGTGCTGATCCGGCGCATCAACCGGACCAACGCGGCCGCGCGGATCGGGGCTGACGGAACGATTACCGACGCGCTCGCTCGCCGGGACGTGCTGCGGCTGCGGCACGCCGTGGTGACCGGCGCGGCGGATGCGGCCGTAGGCCGCAGTCAGGGCCCGGTCGGCCGGCAGCTGCGGTCGGAGCTGAAGATGCTGGCGGCACTGCCGGTCGCGCAGTTGCGAGCACAGGCCGACGATCTCGCCCGCGAGCTGCGTGAGCTCGACGTCCGCATTCAGCGCTCCAACTGGGAGGTCGACCTGCTGGACTAAGCGAAATTATGGTGGAGCAGGTAGTTGCCACGGAAGCGTGCACAACCCGCTGGGCCGACGGGCAATCGGTTCCCTCTTGGCGCGCGGTGGGCAGCGCAGGGGTTCGACTCCCCGCAGCACAACGCAGCCCAGCACGGCGTACAGGTAACAGAGCACGGCACACGCCACATCACCAGGTGCAGATCCGCGGCAACGAGGGCGGGACAGGGGACCTCCACCTCAATAAGGAACATCCGGTCATGCCGCATGGTGATCGTTCGGCGGTGTGGCTTTGCCGTGCCCGGCAACGAGCGGCGGTTCATTTGGGCGCGGGCGTGTCGTGCCCGGCCTGGTTCTGCCGCTCCCAGTCGGCCTTGGTCAGCGCGTACTCCACATCGCCTAGCTCGTCACCCTCGATCGGGTAGGGCCAGGGCTGGCGGAAGGCCCGCACCAGCGTCAGGCCCGCCTTCTCCATCACCCGCCGAGAGGCCAGGTTCACCGCCATCGTCTCCGCGACAACCCGCTGCACGCCGAACTCGGAGAAGCCCTTGCGGATTAAGGCACGCGATCCTTCGGTGGCATATCCCTTGCCCCAGGCTGACCTGCGCAGCCGGTAGCCAAGCTCGGCCTCATCGGCGCTGGCTCCCTCGCGGGGCCGGAAGTGGAACCAGCCCAGGAACTGCCCGGTCGGCTTCTCGATCGCCGCCCAGAAGCCGTACCCCTCGTAACGCTCGTAATAAGCCAGGAACGCAGGCAAGAACTCTGTTTCGATCTCCTCGCGAGTGGTGGCAAGACCGCCGGTGACAAAGCGCATGACATCGGGATCGGCGTCCAGACTGACAAGGTCGTCCACATCCGCCGTCGTGAACCGGCGCAGCACCAACCGCGGCGTCTCCGCAAAGACGTGCACCACCCGACCCTCCAACATCGCGAGCGCTACCCGCCGACCACCACCCGGCATCGTCTCGTCACCGCAAGCCAGCCCTCATGATCGCGCACAACTGCCGTCCGAACACACTCATCTGCCGCGGTTGGTAACACCTGACGGGGCAAGCCTAGCTTGCTTTGATCGCCGTATCGGCGTGGGCGCCAGCGTCGGCGGCTCAATCAGCCCGGGTGGTCCGGACCTGCTGGCGGCGGCAAGTAACCATCCGTGACCAGCCGCTGAGCTCGTGCTTCATACACTTCGGGATCGTCAGGGGCGATCGTGCCTAGCCCGTCTACGTACCGGTTAAACATGTAAACGCCGCCGCGATCAGCACCGTGTCGTGAATCTCAACATCGCTCGCGCCCGCTGCGCGGGCCCCGGCCACCAACTCCGCCGTGACCGCGCGGCCGCCATGCCGCACCGCCGAGGCGATCAGCAGCAAGGCCTTCAGCTTCGCTGACACGGCCGCAGTGGCGGGATCAGCACGGACCTGCGCCACCAGCTCCATGCCCTCCGGCAGCTGCGCGGCGGCACAGGCCGAAAGCTCGGCCCGCGCAGCAAAACCTCCGCCAAGTCACTCAGCGGGCGGCCTGTCTCGGGCCGGAACCGCAGCAGTCCCCGGATCCCGGGCTCAGCAGAGTTCAGCGCGATGTGCGGCATAAGCGCACCTCACTGACGCGACGACAGCCACGACCAGCATGCAACATCCGTGCGAGCAAGTTCTCCAGTCACTGGCATACCGGCCATACTTAACATCCGGTCATGCCGCGGGCGGTTTGATTCTGGGACAGCAGGCGGGCGGGCTCTAGGCTGCCGGGGCGACCGTCACATCGAGCGTGAGTGCCTCAGCGGTGGGGTCGTAGTCGGCGGGGTTGCCTTCGAGGGCGAACGCGATTGCGGACAGGCAGTCTTGCTCGGCGTCCTGACGTGATAGCTGCCCGCCTCCGTTGATATGCAGGGCCGGAACGCGGTAGTGCCAGTTGCCGGCCTCATCGTCAAAGAACAACTCGACGCGCAGCAAGCTCATGGGTGCCATCCTACAGTTTCCGCAGTTCATCCACGGTATACCCATAGTCGCGGGCGATCCTGACCAGGGCCGGGCCGCCCAGGTCCACGCCGTCATAGTAGGCCCAGATCCGCTGCTGGTCCCCTTTGGCCAGGACCCGGTGCGATCCTGAGCGGCGGGTTTCGATCCAGCCGTCTCGTTTCAGTGCCGCCAGTATCCGTGCAGCCTTGGCCATGCCCCGACGGTAGGGCATGACACTGTCAGTGATGGGCCGCGTTCTTGCTTGTGCAGCGGGCCCGCGCGAGGCGGTCGAAGGATCAAAGCGACACTGGCCGCCAGCTTCAGGCGAGCGCACAGTCGGGTCATGATCCAGCATGAAGTCTCCCCAATCGTCGCTGACACCTGGCCGGCCACTGATCAGCTCGACCGAGCCGTCGCCGCCTATCTGACCCGGTTCACCGGATCGTCTCGCGAGCATGCCCGGTCCGACCTGCGCTGCTTCCTCTCCTGGTGCGCCGATCATCATCTGCATCCGCTGGCGGCAAGACGCCCGCACCTGGAGCTCTACATCCGGTGGATGCAGGAGATCCGTCACTTCAAGCCGTCCACAGTGTCGCGCCGGTTCTCGGTCGCCGCGGGCTTCTACCGGACCGCTGTGATCGATGGCGTCCTGGACCACTCGCCCGCCGAGCATGTCCGGCGGCCAGCCGTGCCACCGGAGTCCACCCACCCTCGGCTTCACGCACCTGCAGTTCGAGGCCATGCTCACTGCCAGCCGCGAGTCAGCCAACCCTTCTGACTTCGCCCTCGTCGCGATGCTCGGACTCCTCGGCCTGCGGATCTTCGAAGCTACCGGCGCCAACATCGCCGACCTGGGCGAGGAGCACGGCCATCGCGTCCTCCGGGTGTGCGGCAAAGGAACCAAAGTGGTCCTTGTCCCGCTGCCGCCCGCGGTCGCCCGCGATCGATCGCGCCCTCGGCGGCCGGTCTGCAGGGCCGATCCTGCTCAACACGCGCGGCAGGAGGATGGACCGGCATCGCCCACACCCACCCGCACATGTTGCGGCACACGTTCGTGACCACGATGCTCGACGCCGGAGTGGACCTGCGCGACGTCCAGATCGCCGCCCGGCATGCCGATCCGCGCACCACCATGCGCTACGACCGTGCACGCCAGAACCTCGACCGGCACCCCAACTACATCATCGCTGCCTACATGGCGTCTGGCACGTGACGCATTGCCACGGTCGGGCACGACACTGCCGATGACGGGACGTTACGGACGCCAGGCACGCTTGGTCGGCGGAGCCGCCCCCGGTTCGAGATCACACTTACGCCGATGGCATAGCCATCAGTCACTTCGTCGCCACTAGTAACAGCGGCGCGGTCTGACACTCGGATGGCGCCGCCGTCGCGCTAGCGTCATTGGTCACGCCAGAGCAGTCACGCGAGGGTACCCGGCTTCCGGTCAAGCACGATCATGCAGATCGTCCAGAAGACTGTTGCTCGCTGATCGTTCCGCTTGGCTCAAGAGAGCCAACTGGAGAGAGCTAGTCGCCCCGCATCAGTAGGTATGGGATCTAGGGAGCTTGGGGCGACGTAGGTCGTTATTCCTGAGTCAAGTTTGGTGTGTTCTGGTCGGCTTAGCGGATGGCGGCGGCGCTGTGTCAGGCGGCTAGGCGCCCGCAATGGGACTCAGCACCGGCATCCTGACAGCCATGATCCTCGCGGTAACTCACGGCCAGCCCGCGCCGCCGTTCAGCACGGCGCTTTACGCTACAGCCTCCGCCGTCATCCCGGTGTTGTTCCTCGCCATCGCAGTGCAGGGCCGCCTGTACGACGACATGCTCAAGGCCTTCGTCACCGGATTCCGGCGAAGCAAGGACGACTTCTCGGTCCGGGGCCAGGGGGCAGCTTGGTAGCGTCATGCCTCGCTGGCTGCGCCGCGCTTGTGGTGACGGCCGGAGTCGGTGGTGAGTGGTTTGCAATGAGTGCCTTGTACTTGCGTGAAACCGGATAACCCGACCCTCGTCACCAATTGCATGATCTCGCTGACCGTAGTCGCTGCCGCGGGACCTGCCATCGCGTACGGCAAGGCCATGTACGCGGGGTTTAGCGACTCGGGACCTGAAGAAGTCGAGGCCACGGCCGAGGACGAGCCAACGGCCTCCGCTAAACCCGAAGCTGAGCCCGGATAATCCTGATCAGTGACTGCCGTGACGCTGGGCGGGCCGGGCTTAAGCGGCGTGACCGTCCCTGCGCGGGCGTCCGGGCTTGCGATCCCACTCGGCCGCGGTGCCAGACCGAGGGCTGCACGCCGATCTGGTGCGGCCCGCCTCACCGGGCTAGCGTGTTCCGCGGAAGCGGACAGACCGCCCCAGAAGGGAGCACCATGAGACGCATGAGATCACGCCGCCGATGGCTGGCACTGGGGGTGCCAGCAGCCTTAGCCACCCTGGTAGTGGGTGCTGCTCTCGCCGGCGCAGCACCAGCCGCGACCGCCCGGCATGCAAACGACACGGCCGCAGCCGCCCCGCACGTGAACGGCCTCGTCCACATAGTTCACCGCGGACTTGTCAAGGACTGCGAAAACATCGAAGTCAACAATCTCGGAGCGATGTTGGGGCTGTACATCACCGGGAACGGCGTCAACGTGCCGGTGACAATCGAGCCCGACCCAAGCTCCGATCCGGGTCGTACCTGCTTCAACCTGTATAACTCGTTCACGATCACGATCATCAGCCCCTTCACCAACAAGGACGTCCAAGCCACCGGCTACCAGTACCAGGACCTCAACGGGCGGTGCCTGTTCCAGAACAAAACCACGGATGAACTCGAAGTGGGCGGGCCCTGCAACTCCGCAGACCTTATCGAGGACTTCTACGCTATCCCAGGGTCCTATGCCCTTTATGGCAGCTGGCTATGGACTAACGAATACACAAGCCCCGCCGGGAATTACCCCGAGGCTTACTTTGGCGCCCCATACGTCAGCGGCGCGTGCAACGCTGGTGACGATGTTATTACAAACGGTTCGTGCGAATTCCTCAACTTCCCCAACGGCTAAGCCCCGCCTGCAGGTTTGAAGGTCTAGGTCTCCCGTAGATCCCCGATATCGACACCGAGGCGCGCGACTCCCTCCCAGTCGCGCGCCTCACCGACCTTTGAATCCGTGGTGCGTGACGAGCAGCCAGTCCAGCTAGCGGCTTGTGCCCTCGATCCGCTCGGCATCCTCGTGGTCTGCGGGGGAGTTAGCCCGTAAGGGTGGCGCGCTTCGCCGCACCGGAAGGACCCTGCCTCGCTGTAACCAGAGACCGACCTGTTGGCTGTCGGGCGGCGGCAGTACGCAGCGGCGCGAACGCTGCCCGATGGGCGCGCGGTGTCTTTCGCGCCCAGGATGCCGGGCTTCCCCAGCGCACCTGCGTCAGCACCTCCACAGTTCACGGCCAGTCGTTTACGCTCACATCGTGGTCTTCAGTGTCCGGGTAACGAAGCCGCAGTCAGCGCCCGGGCGGCTCTGGAACCTTGGCCAGGACGTAACCGCCGTCTTCTCTCTGACGCTTATCGCGCTCAAGCTGGCCGGTTTGATCACTTGGCCCTGGTGGTGGGTCCTGTCGCCGCTATGGATCAGCGGCATCGTCGTCGTGACGGCGCTCGTCGTGGTGCTCGCGTCGTTGTCCTTGAGCGCGAGCCGTAGTTTATCCACCGGCGGTACCACTGCTCCTATGACCGTCGGCCAGCTCAAAACATGGATCGAACTGGCACGGCAATGCCCGCTCTTGGCTCCCTTCTATGACGGCGGCTGTCAAGGGGTATCGGTCCGGGATGCCTTCGACGATGCGACGGCACTTGTCGGTGTCAACGTCGTTCGTCCGGTGGGGCGCTGCACGTTGACACCTCCGGCGCGCCGTCGTGGTGTGGCAGCTGTTCCCGGACCGGGGGCCTTTCCGGTAGACGGGGGCAGCGGTAGCGTCGGGTGCGCGGGTCCGGGAAGTGGCTTGTCCGAAGAGCCGATGTCGCGGGTAAGGTCGGCCGCGCTGGATTTGATAGCCGCCCCCGAGTGCCCTCCCGGGCCTGCGTTCTTTGTTGCCGCGTCGGCGGCGAGCTGCCGGTAGATGACGTCGGAGAGCTGCCGCCGCAGGGCGCGCATGGCTTCCATCGGGGTCTTGCCGTCGGCTAGGCGGCGCCGGTAGTAGCGGCGGCCTTTGGTGTCGTTGCGGAGCTGGACGATGCCGGCCATGTAGAGGACGTGGTTGATCCTGCGGTT
>Ga0335075_10014035_pt1 | contig 12051 bp, 13 predicted proteins | sample Lox_Sample_24_FD_206723 | JGI IMG/M metagenome (GOLD analysis project Ga0335075, IMG submission 206723) | Soil microbial communities from Loxahatchee National Wildlife Refuge, Florida, United States - Lox_Sample_2.4 | ecosystem: Environmental > Terrestrial > Soil > Wetlands | place: USA... | reverse complement strand
GCATGTCGCCCGACAGGGCCAGAACCGGCGCATGGTCGCGCGCGGCTTCATAGAGGCCGGCGACCAGATGAGTGCTGCCGGGGCCGGTCGTACCGGCGCAGACGGCGAGCCGCCCGGTTAGCTTGGCCTGGCCGGCGGCGGCCAGCGCCGCCCCCTCCTCGTGGCGAACGCCCACCCATTCGATGAGGCTGCGCCGAATCGCATCGGCGAGGGGATTGAGCGAATCGCCGATGAGACCGAATACATGCCTGACGCCGACCTGCTCAAGTGTTCCAACCAGCATATCCGCAACAGTTCGCGCCATCCGCGCCTCCTGACCCGCTGAAAGCATTGGCCGCGATCAAACTCACGCGACCCGGCCTGCCTCCGGAGCCGCCGCGGCCTCGGCGTCCGGCGCTGGCTGTGGTCGAGGTTTGGCGACGGCCACCCTGGCTGCCCGGAGCAGCCGGTCGTGGATGGTGTAGCCATCCTCGAGAACGCTGACGACGCTTCGGGGCGGACGGGACTCGTCCTCGACCTCGATGATCGCTTCATGCAGGGCGGGATCGAACGGCGCTTCGAGCGCGTCGATCTTTCGTACGCCAAACCGAGCGAGCGTCGCGAGGAGCAGACGTTGCGTCGCGCGCACGCCATCGAGAAGCGCGGCCTCCAAGGGCATTTGTTCCGGCTGATCCTCCGCCGAGGCGATCGCGCGCTGCAAATTGTCGACGACCGCCAGGAGCTCGGCGGCGAAGTCCGAGATCGCGTACTGCCGGGCGTCCGCCGCGGTGCGCTCGGCCCGGCGTCGGGTGTTCTCGGCGTCCGCCAACGACCTCAGCAGGCGATCGCGCAACGAGGCGTTCTCAGCCGCGGGCGTCACTGATTCTGCGGTGTTATCCGCTTCTGCGGCGTTGTCCGCCGGACCCGGACCGGATGACTGGATATTGTCATCCAAATTGTCTTCCGCCATCGGAGGGATCTCCTAGGTATATGCGGATCAGCAATGAAGGGCCGCGCGGAGTTCAGCCGGCCTTGCGATGGTCGTCGTCGACTTCCCTGAACTCCGCGTCGATTACGTCGGGATTATCGCCGGCGCCAGAACCTGGTCCGCCTGAACCCTGGCCGGCGCGGTTGGCCGCTTCGCTGATCCGCATCGACGCCCGCCTCAACCGCTCGATTCCGTCGCGAATAGGTTGCGCCTGATCGCGTTGCATGACGGCTCTGAGCGCCGAGATCGCCCCATCGACATCGCTCTTCACATCCGCGGGCAGGCGCCCTGCCGCATCCTTCAGCGCCTTCTCTGCGGCGTAGATCGCGGCGTCCGCCTGATTGCGAATATCGACGAGCTCCCGGCGGCGCCTGTCTTCCTCGGCATGCGCTTCGGCCTCGCGAATCATGCGTTGCACTTCGGCCTCGTTGAGCCCGCCTGAAGCCTGGATGCGGATCGTCTGCTCCTTGCCGGTCGACTTGTCCTTGGCCGAAACGTTGACGATCCCGTTCGCGTCGATATCGAAGGTCACTTCGATCTGCGGCGCGCCGCGCGGCGCCGGCGGAATGCCGACGAGGTCGAACTGGCCGAGAAGCTTGTTGTCGGCCGCCATCTCGCGCTCGCCCTGGAACACCCGGATGGTGACCGCCGTCTGATTGTCTTCGGCGGTGGAGAAGGTTTCGCTCTTTCTTGTCGGGATCGTGGTGTTGCGATCGATCAGCTTGGTCATCACGCCGCCCAAGGTCTCGATGCCGAGCGACAAAGGGGTCACGTCGAGCAACAGCACGTCCTTCACGTCGCCCTGCAGCACGCCGGCCTGGATGGCCGCGCCAACGGCGACCACTTCGTCGGGATTGACGCCTTTGTGAGGCTCGCGACCGAACAGCGCCTGCACGGTCTCCTGCACCTTCGGCATACGGGTCTGCCCACCCACGAGCACCACCTCGTCGATCTGGGCGGCCGTAAGGCCCGCGTCCTTCAACGCCGCCTTGCAAGGTTCGATCGTTCTCTGAATTAGATCGTCAACCATCGCCTCAAGCTTGGCCCGGTTTAGCTTGATATGGAGGTGCTTCGGACCGCTCTGGTCGGCCGTGATATAAGGCAGATTGATATCGGTCTCATTTGCGCTCGAGAGCTCGATCTTCGCTTTCTCCGCCGCGTCCTTGAGGCGCTGCAGGGCGAGACGGTCCTTGCGGAGATCGATGCCCTGGTCCTTGCGGAACTCATCGGCCAGGTAGTTCATGATCCGGGTGTCGAAGTCCTCGCCGCCAAGGAATGTGTCGCCATTGGTCGACTTGACCTCGAAAACGCCGTCGCCGATCTCCAGGATCGAAATATCGAAAGTGCCGCCGCCCAGGTCGTAGACCGCGACCTTGCCCTTCCCTTTCTTTTCCAACCCATAGGCGAGCGCGGCCGCGGTCGGCTCGTTGATGATGCGGAGCACCTCGAGCCCGGCGATGCGCCCGGCGTCCTTCGTCGCCTGCCGCTGGGCGTCGCTGAAATAGGCGGGAACAGTGATGATCGCTTGCGTCACCGAGCCGCCTAGATAGGCCTCCGCGGTCTCCTTCATCTTCTGAAGTATGAACGCGCTGATCTGGCTTGGACTGTATTTCTTGCCGCGAACCTCGACCCAGGCGTCGCCCGTTTGGTTGGGCACGATCTTGTAAGGGACCATGCCTTTATCTTTTTGCGTCATCGGATCGTCGTAACGGCGCCCGATCAGCCTTTTGATTGCGAAAATGGTGTTTTCCGGATTGACGATGCTCTGGCGTTTGGCCGGCTGTCCTACAAGAATCTCGCCACTCTCTGTAAAAGCAACCATCGATGGCGTTGTTCTTGCCCCCTCGGCGTTCTCGATGACCTTCGCGGCGCTGCCCTCCATGACCGCGACGCAGGAGTTTGTGGTTCCGAGGTCGATGCCGATTGCCTTGGCCATCACGATTCTCCCATCCCCCGCAAAGCCTTGACGCTCGCGATCCTGCTTAGGCACCGGCCACGGTTCCTCGGCCGCACCTCGCGAGCGTTATCGAGTCGGGACCCGCGCTGAGACGCGTCCCGACGGCGCTGCCCGTCACGCGGCCTCTTTGACCTCGATCTTTTTGGCTTCGGCCTGCGGAGGCTTCGGAATTGTGATCTTCAATACGCCCTTTGACATTGTCGCCTGAACCGTCGACGGGTCCACCGCCATCGGCAGTTCGAGCACACGGTAGAACACGCCGTAGGTTCGTTCGCTCATGTGGACATTCTTGTCCTTCTGCTCCGCCTCGACCTTCTTCTCGGCGCGGATCGTGAGGAGATTTCGGTCCAAAGAAATGTCGACGTCCTTCCGCTCAAGGCCGGGCAGTTCTGCGGAAATCTCGATTTCCTTATCGGATTCGGTAACCTCTATTCGAGGCGCGAGCATAGTCGCGCCATTGGACGGACCGCCCAACGCGCGAGCAAAATCGAAAAAGAGCCCGTCAACTTCCCGCCTTAGGGCGTCGAAGGGATAGAGGTCCGGCGGCGCGAGAGTCGAACGCGGTCGGAATGGAACAAGCGATTTCAGATCCATAGCTGTCTCCCATTGCCTCATTAATCGGGCGCGACTTCATCTTCGGCTTTCGGGCCATCGGCCGTTTCCCGCTTCAGCCGGCCTTTACAACTCTAGTCCGCGCCACAGATCAGGCCATGATAACCGTCAATTTCAGGAGCCATTTTGCCCGCTACGCGATCCTTCAATGACCAATCTCGTCGATAGACAGGATCGATTCAGCTCAGCGATTGTAGAGGAAGACAGGCAGCTTCCGCAGCGCCTCGCGACTGGCTCCGGGCAGCAGGATCTTGCCCGAAGAATCATCGAGCTTGAGGCTCTTGAACGGCACAGCGGCCAATTCGCCCTCGAGGCCGTCGAAGTCGCCTACGCTCAAGACGGCGTAGACCGGCCCGTTATCGCGGCCGAATATGAAGTCGTCGATGTGGCCGATGATCTCGCCCTTGTCGTTGACGACCGACCTCAGCTTGAGGTCATCGGCGCGGTAGCCTTTGGCGACTTCCTTGGCGTCGGGTGCGACCAGGGCGACCTCCTGGGCCGAAACGGCGGCGGCGTCAGCGCCATGAGCACGCCCGCGAGGGCCAGGGCCGAATTGGAAAGGGTGCGAATGCGCCTCATGAGTTCCTCCCTCCGTGCCGACTGATGACGATCGCGAAAGGACCAGCCTACTTGCGTCCCGAGACTTCGTCGCCGACGATATGGGCGAGCGGTAGCTCGCTCAGACGCTTGTCGAGCGTGATCTCGTGGACGCGAACTGCCTCGGCGCCGCCGTCGCGCATGATCTCATCCGCTCGTCTTTCTGCTTCCTCCGTGCGCACCCGCACCCAAAGAACGAGACCACCCCTCATGATCATGGTCTCAATCAATTTGGCCCGATCTCGACCGAGATAACGGGCGGCGAGGGCGCCGAGTCCGCCGCTCGCCGTTCCCGCCGCGGCAGCCGCGGCAAGGGCGGCGGCAAGACCCCCACCGGACGCGACGACCCCGAGCGTCGCCGCGGTGGCGCCGAGCGAGAACAGCACGCCGAAAGCCGTCGATAGCCCCGACGAGATATCGTCCCGATGAACGAAGGCGCGCCGCGGCGCGCCGGGGACGTCGGCGAATTCCTCCACGGGGACAAACACCGTTCCAAAACGTTTGAGAATGGTCTCGACATCCGCCATGACGTCAATATCCGCGCGATCGAATCCGTTTAGTTCGAGCGCATCGACCACCTTCTCCAGTATTTCAGGAGTCCGGACGATGCCGGCAACCTCGCGAACGACTCTCTGCTCCACGATTTCGTCGGTTTTGGACTCCATTGCGGCTCGCTCCTCAAAAAGCGGCTCTGACCATCGAACCCGGGCTGCGGCTCTACCGCACGGGAATCGTCTGCAAATGCGCGTCGATCGCCGCCGCGAGTTCCTGGTATGAATAGGAGCCTACGTGCTTCTCACCGTTGATGAAGAACGACGGTGTTCCGTTGACGCCGCTGCGCACGCCGCCGAGGAAATCGGCTTGTATCTTTGCTGCGAATCTCCGCTGCGCCAGCGCGTCGCGAAGCCCGGGATCGGACAGTCCGAGCGCCCTGCCAAGGGCGAAGATCAGCGGGAGCCCGAGCTGGTCCTGGTTGGCGTAAAGCCCGTCGTGCATTCCCCAGAAGCGGCCATGCGCCCCCGCGTATTCGGCGGCATCCGCCGCCGCCTCCGCGAATGGGTGCGCCTCGGTCAACGGGAAGTGGCGGAAGACGAACCTGAGCTCCTTGCCAAACCGCTTTTGCGCCAGCTTGACGTTCGGAAAGGCGAGTCCGCAATGCGGACACTCGTAGTCGCCGTATTCGACGAGCGTGACCGGCGCGTCCATGGGTCCCTGGATGTGGTCAGCCGACGTGACCGGCACTCTCAACCTACTCATGACGAAACCTTGACTGGAAGCTGCTCCAGCGCATCGAGAATGCCGTCCGCGCCGGGATTGACGGCGATTGGTGAAAGGTAGCTCCAAAAAATGACGCCCTTCCGGTCGATCACGAACAGCGCCCGTTCGCACACGCCTTCGCCCGAGCGATAAGCGCCATAACGCCTAGCGACATCCCCCTTCGGTTCAAAATCGGCCAGCAGCGGAAAATGCAAGTGCCGGTCCTTGGCGAACGCCTCATGACACCAGGCGCCGTCGACCGAGATCCCGAGCAACTCGGCCTCGTGCTTGCGGAATTCTGGCAGGACCTGGTTGTAGAGCGCCATCTGGTCGCCGCAGACCGGGCTCCAGTCGGCCGGATAGAAAGCCATAATGACCGGTTTTCCGGCCAGATCGCGAAGAGATAGATATTGGTCCGGGGTGACTCGCAATGTGAAGTCCGGCGCGGTCGCGCCGGGAGCCAGAACGCCAGCCATCGACTCGTCTCCGTCTCAAAATCGCGAGCCTCAAGGCGCAGATTTCAAACGATCGTTTCAGTCGTCCGCGATCAGCCGCCAACGAACGATACTCGATGCATGCGATTCATCGCCTTGACGGCAGTCAAGATTCGCCTGTTATTTTTTTGCCGCGCGCCGATCGGCGACGGTCAAACCACAGGCGCGCCCGTTATGTAATCTTACGTTACGTGAAATTACCAAATGGTCAGCGCCGCGCTCACGATCGATGATGCGCCGTTGGGTTGGACGTTTCGACGGGCTTGGGCGCAGCGTCCGATTGCGAGGTTTCGATGACCCCAAGCATTTGTCAGGCGACGGCCGGCCCCTTACGGCAATTCGAAGCTCTCGCTCCTCTGGCCTCGATCTCTCGCTGCTCGCCTGGCCAGCAGATCTGCCGCCAAGGAGAACCTGCCGATCGCTGGTTCTGGATAATCACCGGAACCGCGAGACGAAGCATGATTAGGCGCGATGGCCGGCGCCAGATCGTCGATCTTCTGCTCCCCGGCGATTGCTTCGGCTTCACCAATGGCGATGAATATAACGACACCGTCGAAGCCATCGCTCGCGAGACTTATGTCGCCCGGTGCATCCGCCGCGATGCCGAGGCGGTGGCCGAATCCAATCCGCAACTGGCGCGAGAGATCCGCCGGGCGACGTTTGAGGCCTTATGGCGACTGCAGTCGCAACTTGTGATCGTCGGACGGGTTACGGCGATCGAAAAGGTGGGGGCGTTCCTGCTCGAAATATCCGCGCGCGTGTCCTTCCGCTCGAGCGATCGCGTCGTGTTGCCCCTTTCGCGCTACGATATGGCGGACTATCTCGGGCTATCGGTCGAAACGGTGAGCCGGTCGCTGACTCATCTCAAGCAGCAGGGCGTGATCAAACTCTTTGGTCCTCGGTCGGTGGGGATCGTCGATCGGGCGGCGCTCGAGTGCGGCGAGCTCTTGCCCGACGACGAGATGACCAGGAAAGAGCGCGCGCGCCTGGCGGCGGCTTAAGGCGTCGCCGGCGCGGTCAATCGGCGGCGGGCGGTCGGGACGTCGGCGCGAGCGTCGCCAACACCGCAAGCCGGATTGCTTCGGCGAGCTGACGCGTTCCCAGCCGCTCCATCATTCGCGCTCGGTGCACCTCGACCGTGCGCACGCTCAGTCCAAGATCGAAGGCGATGATCTTGTTTGACGCTCCCGCAACCAGGGCGTCCAGCACTTCCCGCTCGCGCGGAGTCAGCTTGGCGATCCGCTGGGCCGCGTCCACGGCCTGAAGAATATGATCGTCGGGCTGGGCAGCGAGTGCGGCCTCGATCGCCCGCAGCAGAACCTCGTTCTCGTAGGGCTTCTCCAGGAAATCGAATGCGCCGGCTTTCATGGCGAGAACAACAGTCTGAATATCTCCCTGCCCGCTGATGACGATAATCGGGGGGACGAATCCAAGGGCGTTGAGCCTCCCCTGGACCTCCAGTCCGACGCCGGGCATCTCGACGTCCAGGAGGACGCAGCCACCCAAAAGATGCGGCGCGTCGACCAAGAAGGCGTCTGCGGTCGCATAGGAAACGGTGGCGAACCCCATCGATCTCAGGAGTCGCTCGAGCGAGTCACGCGCCGCGGCATCGTCGTCGACCACATGGATCGTCCGCTCAGTTGCCATCGAGATCCCTCTCAGGCAAGGCTGAGGTTTCGACCGGAGCGACGAACCGCCGCATCTCGGTCTCGCCATGCCCGCGATGAAGGGCAGAGGTCACCTCGCTCGAGGCCATTCCGATGAGCAGTCGCTGAGTTTCGGTCGGAAAGTTGTCGGCCTCAGCTCCGACGGCGATCACGCCGCCGCCGTCAAGGCCGAGAGGCGCGATCGCCAGCCAAAACGGTTCGCCCAAAGGGGGATTCGCGATCGGTGTGGCTTGGCGGCCGCCTGCGCGTCGGATTTCGCGCTTCACAGCAGCCGCAATCGAATCGCGCAGAGCCGCATCGGCTGGCGTTGGCATCATCACGATGTCAACTGGAGGGCACTCGCCCGGAAGTCCGACATAGACGAACCTGGCGCCAATCATCGAGGCCAGGGCGGATGCGGCGCTGTCGGCGATCCGGCCGGGGTCGTAGTCCTTCCACATCGCCGGTAGCGCCGATAAGGCAGTCAGGTTGCGGACGGGTCGCCTGAGTTCAACAATCTGCGAGTGCGGTTCCGGAGACGCGGTTGCAACATCGTGGATACCCTTGCGCCATTCGGACATCAGGGTCCTAGCCTTTGCGGTATCGAACTTCGGCGTGGATTGTTCCGCAGTCGCTTTGTTTAGCTGCAGCGGGCCTCCCTTATAGGACTGTTCCGGTTGCGAGGTTCGCAGAGCGCGGGACCCCAAATCGAGTGGCTTCAACGCGCACCGTCTTGTCCGGGGGTCAGTCGCGAGAGCGATATATCGACCTCCAAACAGCCCTAGCTAGGAGGCTACTCGGCTGCCACGAGGAGCGGGGTCTCTCGCAAGGATGCTAAATGCGGCGTCCAGACGCAGGTGCAAGTTTCACTGAATACCCCGGCGGCGCGCTTGGCAAGTGCCCGCGTCCTTTCGCTGACGCTCAAACGCAGTGGCCGGGCAGCCTAGGCGGAAGCGGAAGCCGGGCGCTCGGCGCAAGGGACGCGGCTTTGAACCCACGGTCTCGACGGACCCACGGCCTTCGGCCCGGGAGGGCGCCACAACGGGCGCTTTTCTCAATCGGGGAACGGCTCTCGCGATCGTCGGCTTTTATAATCCGATATGTAGGCGAACCCTTCATTAACACTGACGCGATCCCACAGTACCCGAGGAGAAGCCTGCCAAACATAAGACGCCGACGCCGCTGTTCGAACCGCGGCGCCGGCGAATGTCGCTGGTCGTGGAAGGATGAAACTAGCGATGAGAGGAGAGAGCGAGCGCGCAATCCGGAAAATCAGGCGGTCCCTTGAGCCAACCCGGCGTGTCGGCCTTCGTCGTGCTTGGCGCGAAGCCGGAACGCCAGGATGAGCAGAAGAACGCCGAAAACGAGCGCGTACGCGCCTAACCACCAGGTTAGCACCAACGCGCCGATCAGCGGCGCGATAATCAGGAGGACGCCATAGACAAACGACGCCAGTCCGCCCAAAGCGAGCCACCATCGCCCATGATCCAATTGCAGGCGAAACGCCGCCGCGGTCATCAAGGCACCTGTGACGATCGCCCATGCCGCGACCAGCAGCACGAATATGACAATCGTCAAGCCAGGCCACAGGAAGGCGAGCAGGCCCGCGACGATATCCACCACTCCCTCCAGCACCAGTAGACCCCAGCGCTCATGTCGCCTCGCCGATCGAACCGCCGCGACAATCGCAAGCACCCCGTCCACCAGCGCGTAGGCGGCGAATACGATCACTAGCGACAGCATCGTGACGCCCGGAAGCACAAGCGCGATAACGCCAAAAACGATAGCGAGCACGCCCCGAAGCCCGATCGCCCACCAGTTTCGCGCCAACGATTCGCTCATGTCTGGATCCTCTCCCGACATGAAGGAAAACTCGGACTGCCCTGTGTTGCTTGTGCTCATGCCGCGATCCCATTCGCTTCGAAGTTCGTCCCGAGGTTTCTTGCTCACAACGGAGATCGGCGCCTTGACCGCCATCAACAATTGCGCCGGTCTGCTCAACAGCGGGAATGGGAACGCCGTCGGCGCGCTCAGTGCGCACCTAGTTGGTTGTGGACTCGGAGGCCTACGGCTTCGGTCATCCCCTGTACGCGCTTGGCGGCGTCGAGCTTCTCGCCGGAGCTCGCGCAGAAAATCCTCAGGCCGGGAGAAGAGCGAATTCTCGACCAGAACTCCCTCGATGACCGCGACCGGATGAGTGTGGAGGATGTCGAGCGCGAGATTGGCGTTCCGAGAAGGGGCGCGCGGTTCGTCGATTACGTGTTTCCCGATATTGACCGGTGAGCAGGCGAGGTTTCACACCGGCAATCGCGCGACCGTGGCGCCGTCACCAACCCAATCACGTTCTTTCGTCAGTTCTGCCGCCAGAACTGAGGCGCGCGATCGCTCCCTTGCTCGTGGAGAACTCTTCGCCCGTCTCGTCGTGGCCGCCGTTGCCGACGTGGAAGTAATATCTTGTTCGGCGTGCGATTGCTTTCGGATTCGGCTGCGATTGGGTTGAGCCAAACAGACGCTCCATTTGGCGCAACATCGCCCGCGTCAAGGGCGAGGTCAGCTCTCTCATCGCCGGTTCGACATCGGCCCCGAGACTTCGTCCGATCTGTTGGTGAACGCCGACATAGACGGCTGCCCCTCTGTCCAGGCGCGCGGTGAATTGCGCAGCGCGTCGCGCCTAGCCTTGCCGCTGATGATCGCCATGACTCAAACCGATTCTACAATTCCAGCACAGCGGAGCTAATTCTGAGCCATCGACTTTGTTGACGCCGCTTATATTCGCGCCGCAGGGAGTGAAAAGGAATTTTCTGTAGCGGCACTACCCACCATATACTTACGCGTGGTCCCCGATTCGGCATCGGCAGGCCGCTCGCCTGGCGCGCGCCGGGGTCCGACGTTAAATTTTTGACGGTGGAGGATGAGAACTGATGAGCATGCTGCCTCGCGTCACCGATCCGACGAGAGAGCGGATCTCGCGCGAATTCGATAATTTGGGGCCCGAGGTCTGCATGGCCGACATCCGAAAGGATCTTGATCGGCACAATCCGCAATTGCTGGACATGGCGATGAAATGGGCCGGGGAAGGCAAAGAAGGCAAGAAGCTCTTTACGGCGTTCGGAATGTTCTATCGATTGCTGGCTGCGGAGGCGTCGGCGCCCCTTGAGTCTGACGCGCTCAGTCCGCTGCCTCAGGTTTCCTCCGAAACGCGCGACCGGATCATTGCGCGCATCTCCCGGATTGGCGATGAGCAATTCTGCCGGGAAGCGATCGGCAATCTTGAAGCCGCAAATCCCGAACTCTTACAAATGGCGCATGGCTTTGCGTCGGGGCGATCCGACTACGCGCGCACGATGCAGGGATTCGCCTTGCTACATGAGGCGCTCCTCATCCAATCGCAGAGCGATCGGCTCAATCCCCATTAGTCCCGCCGCGCTGGCGCTCGATCTCGAAAGATCGGAAATCTGACGACCGTCAAGGCGTTCTGGCTCGTCCCCGCCTAGCCTCGGGTTTCCTGCGGCCGCCCCGTCAGTCGAACGGTCGCCGCAGACGAGGCGAAGATGCACGGGAGAGTCTGATGAAAACCGACAGCGATATTAAGCGGGATGTTGAAGCCGAGCTGAAATGGGATCCCGACATTGACGCGACCGATATTGCCGTCGCAGTCAAGGATGGAGTCGTGACCTTGACCGGCTTCGTGAAGAGCTACACCCATAAATGGCAAGCGGAGAGCGATGCGAAACGAGTGGCCGGCGTCAAGGGCGTTGCCAGCGATATCGAGGTGCGTCTACCCGCGGGGAGCGAACGCGCGGATCCGGAAATCGCACGGGATGCCGTGGCTGCCCTGGAGAACGAGCTCCCATACTCCTCCCAAAACATGAAAGTCATGGTCAGGAACGGGTGGATCACGCTCGAGGGCACGGCTGAATGGAATTATCAGCGCACGAGGGCAGAGGACGCGGTTCGACGCGTCAGAGGCATCAAGGGCGTCACCAATCTGATCGTAATGAAACCTCGCGTCACCCCGTCCGAGATCAAGAGCAAGATCGAGGAAGCCTTTCGCCGCAATGCGGAAGTCGACGCGAAACACATCACCGTCGAGACGGACGGCGGCGAGGTGACTCTCAAAGGCAGCGTTCGGTCTTGGGCAGAGCGCGAGGAGGCCGAGCGGGTGGCCTGGCGGGCGCCGGGCGTCGCCAAGGTCGAGAATCGAATCACAATCAGCGCCTGAACTCGAAAGTCCATCGGGTTCGCCGCGATTAGATCAACACCAGCGAACCCGCATCGATCCGTGTCCTGGAAGAAGGATTGCCTCGACGCCTAACAGCGTGCGCTCCGTCGGTGGGCAAAGCTCTTCGTTTACCCCACGAATCGCCACGCGCTGAGCGATACCGAAATCGCCCACGCTAGTTTGCCTTGATCGCGCCAGCGTGCATTTGCGGCGGAGTTATCGCCTTCCCGCGATCTCGCTCGCACAGCGATCGAGGTCGCGGAGATCCTGGCGCATTTGGTCGAGCGCGAACCCCAGAG
>Ga0335075_10014032_pt1 | contig 12053 bp, 13 predicted proteins | sample Lox_Sample_24_FD_206723 | JGI IMG/M metagenome (GOLD analysis project Ga0335075, IMG submission 206723) | Soil microbial communities from Loxahatchee National Wildlife Refuge, Florida, United States - Lox_Sample_2.4 | ecosystem: Environmental > Terrestrial > Soil > Wetlands | place: USA... | reverse complement strand
AGTGCCTGCTTGACGCTCGGCGGGGAGAAATCCCGCCCGAGGCTCTCGACCCAGGCCGCGACGTGGACCGGCTCGATATCGAGCAGGCCGAGACGCGCCTGTTCGCACCAGTCGAAGAATCCGGAGGTTGCCCGGTAATAGGCTTTGCGGGTGTTGGGATTGCGGATATTGGCGGTGAAGAATTCAACGAAGCGGCGGCCGGCGTGATGTCCGCGGGCGGCGATGATGGCCGGCACCGGCGCGGCCGGTTCGGTCAGAAGTATCGCCGGAAGCTGGTTGGAATCAGGCTTCACAGCTCATCTTTATAGCTCATTTTTAATGAATGATAAAGGACGTTATCATTCATTAAATCTCGGAGGACAAACTCGGACGACAGCACAAGTTAGGCGACGTGATCGGCGGCGGCGGCGCTACCGGCTGTCACTGCATCGGCTCGACAAGGCTGGCCGGCGGCAAGTGCACCGTCTAGATCAGTGAAGTTACAGCATCGTTCGGAGGAATCACGAATCTGCTGCGACCTTCGACCGTTTTTTATCATCCGAGTGCCAGGCTTGCTGCTGAGACAACGCGCTTTGCCCCAAACTAGTTTCGGGCGATCAATGTAACCTGATTTCGCACCGCCTGGCCCTCAGCAACGATCTCAGAACGACTCAATCATCTAGATGATCTTGACAAATACCAGTGCGTCTTGATACCAAATGCGAATTGCTTCCACCTTAAGAGGGCTATTCATATCGTATACACACGTTAAGCACCATTTTCGTCCTATTATGGCCTATGACGCACTGCCGTCCATGGCCCCCCGCTGATGACGCAGCGCGCACAGGTTCGCGCATAAAGGATGCGATTTCACACTCACGATAGAGGAGAACCGAGTGAGATTACGCGTTATTTCATTTATCGTGGCGATAATTGTATTGATTGCAGGCAGTACTGGCACCGCCTCACAGCACGCATCTCCCCATTAACACAATCGACCAATCGGCCAGCCTTGCGCCCGCTGCGTTAACGTCAACCACCTCCAGAAGCACTATCCAGATGGTAGACCCCAAAGACTCCAAGCAAGTCTTAATTATCTTGCCATCGAGCGCGAGTACCGTTGTGAGCCTCAGGCACTCCATCTAACCGCGACACCAATTTAGGCAGCTGTTCTAAGGGGAGAGGATGAGATTCCAATTTTATCAGATTGCCAGAATTTTGGGTCTCCTGGGTGGCCTCGCCGGGTGCGCGAGCGTGCAATCGGTATCCGCACCAACTGGGGCGACGCCGAAGGGTGTTCCCTATTTCATGCCGCGAAAGCCTTTTGTCGTGACGATCTCGACGCCGACGGGCGGCGGCATGCCGACCGCTACAGTGGCGCAGGGCATCGCCGAGCCGGATCTGGCCCATCGCTTCGTGCTAACGCAAGGCACCAACCTTCTCGCGAAGAACGAATTGAATATCAGTGTCGGGATAAATGGCTTGCTGATGACGAGCAACACAACGTCGAACAGCGAAGTGTCGACGGCAGTCCAGAACGCCGCGAGTAGCGTTGCGGCGTTCGTGGGTTTGCCACCGGGCATCTCGCTTGGCGGCCAAGCCGGGGCGAACCCTCTTTTTCTTGGCGAGGAGATTCGATTTCCCAATCTCTTTCCGAATCAGCCTCAGGCTCTGCAACCGGTGCCGTCGCCGCTCAGACCGCATCCGCAAAAAGAACTGGGCTGCCCCCCAGCGGGCATGAGTTATCAATACCTGGTCTATCCCGAGGACCGGCCCCGGACGGATCAAAATGAGACCGATCCGGTCTTTTGCAATTATATGATGCACTGGCGCTTAAGTGGACGCTTGGACAAAAACCCGGTCACCGATACGAAGAACGCAATATCGACGCATGATATGTCCGGTCTGTTTTTTCGCCATGAACTGCCTTACCAGGTCGACATCACCGCGGGCGCCGCCTTTCAAGGATCGATTTCTGGAGACAAGCTTACCGTCGACCCGGACACCTTGACCTCGGGCGTCATCTCTATCGGTCAGGCGATTACTGACCCAGCCGGGCGGGTGCAGCTCGGCACCACCATCATTGGGGGTTCCGGCACGACCTGGACGGTCAGCGTCCAGCAAAGCGTGTTGGACGAGCCGATGTTCAGTGTCGGCGCAGCGGCGAACGCCGCCTTCACGAGCCGTTACGCTCTCACATCTCCTGATGAATCGGAGATCGATTTCTTTCCAGTGAATCATTCGTTCTTCGCCGATAACACCGCCAACATCACCATCACGGACGGCGTCATCACTTCGATCGATCAGACCAAGGATGGCGAGCTTGCTGCCTTCGTGGGTCTGCCGGCCACATTTGTCAGCAGCTACACCACTGCGGTGGGTCAGCTTCTGACTGGTATTACAAATAACAGCAGCGAACAACAGAAGCTGATCCAACAAATTCAAAGCACGACGCTTACCCAAGTTCAGGGGGCGGCTATCGCACAGGCCGAGGCTCAGGTCTGCCGCAAGACCGCAGCCTCCTATAATTTCGCGACTATGAACGCCGCTCAAGCGGCCGCGGCCACGGCCGCAATCCAGGCGGCGTGCAGCAGTAGTAATAACACTAGCAGTAGCAGCAGCAATAATAGCGGCGGGCAGTAACGTGGGACGCCGCGGCGCGCGACGGGGGCTCTCGCAGGGCTTCCGTCGGAAAGCGACAACGGGAGCCAAGATGGCCTACATCCCAAACAGGATTCTCAACGTAGCCTCGTGTATTCTCGTGGGCCTTGGTCTTTACTCCTCGGTGGCACTAGGCGCGGGAGCCGCAGGTCCAGCCCTGGCGGTCCCCACCAGCGACGATATTGCTTCGTACATCATGCGCGTCGGAGGGTGGCTTTCTCCCATCACTATGGCTGGCGACACAGCCAATCATTATTGGACTCAAGTCTCTTATTCCGTGAGTGACAAGGTCCCAAACACGAGCACTATCGCCACCACTTCCATTCTTGTCCTTACCGTGACGCGCTCAATTCTTATGAAGTCGGCCACGGGCAACGCCGCCGCCGGGCCTTGTTCGCAAGGCGAAACGATTACCCAGACGATCACCTTCGATCCTCGGGACATCAGTGTCAAAGACATGACTGAGACCTCGTTTCCCGCCACCACGAACGCCGATCCCAATAACCCGACGATGCCGCGCTCGACTCCCCCCTTGTGGAAGGTCAATTTCTCGGTTTTACCCTTGTTCTCAAACATGAGGCCCTCCGTAGTGCGACAAGTGACTACGGTTGCGGCACCGAGTTCTAGCCCGACCCCCACCGGCGCAGCACTCGGCTGTAGCCCGACTCCCACCGGGCCATGGGATACGAGCACAACTGTATCCGACGCTTCCGGGTTCTCCGTTGAGTTCGCAAGAAAAGATCAGGCCGATTACTTGATGGCTCTGGTCAAAGCGGCATGGGTCGACGCGCCATGGCCGTAAACACTAATGCGATAAATCTGATTCCTTTAACGGGCTTATAGACATGGACACTTGCCCTAATTGTGGTGGCCCACCCATCAAAATATTCAGAGACATTCGCGGTCTCAACGTGGGCCATTGGGAAATAGCGAGAGGCTATCACTTCAACGGATACTGCAAGCGGTGTGGTGCTTGGGTGTGGCGTCATCACGAAGACCCCGCAGCTGAAGCACCACCGTGGCATGTTGGGTCAATCCAACCGTTGAAACCTATGTCATTGCTTCCTTGTGGTTACAGGTTTCCATGGCAATCGATGAAGGGGCAGCGCATTAGGTGAGAATAGTGGCCTTGGCCTGCGCATTCGTTGGCTAAATCTCTTTGAGGGCTTACAGACGATAACGAAGTTATCATTTATTAACTTCCAGCCATCGTCTCCAATCGCATAATCTCAAATCAGTAAATTCTCGTTCATGGCGGCTGACAACTGCCCACAGTCCGTCTCGTATTTTCAGCCACATGTTTTTCTTCAGTACTCAACTCGGTTCTTCTCAGCGGACCTAAGCAGCAGCGACCCAATCGGGCTTGCATGTCGGATATTTCGACATTATACTCGCATTGGAGTCCTAGAAAGACACGAAAATGGCCATTCTACCATCCGATTCTCAAACGTCAGTGCCTGCGCCCTTTCCACGCGCCGAGGTCGAGTCCTGTCTGTGCGCTGAGCTGATTGACACAATCAAGACGGAAGCGTCGATCAAGGGCATATCGTTATCCAACTCGCCCGAGCAAATCGCCAAAATGGACTTCGAGATCGACTCGCTTGTGGTTGTATCTATTCTATGCGCCGTCGAATCAATCATTGGGTTCGAGCTGCCGGAAGCTGTGGTTCGTGCCGGCGGCTACACATCAGTGGAAAGCGCCCTCAAATACCTACTCCCGCGGATCGAGCAGCAGTGGGTCAAACGAAAAGGAGCTAAGCAATGACTCATCTCGCTCACCAGAATACCGATGAAGATGAGCGCCGCCGTCTAGGCGATCGACTACGGGAAGCTCGCAAATATCTCGGCCTCAAACAGGAGGAGGTTGCGACGTATCTCAAAATCCCCCGTACCGCGCTTTCGGACATCGAAAGCGGTCAGCGTCGCGTGGAGGCGCTCGAGTTGGCTCGCTTGGCCAAGCTCTACCGCCAGCCCGTCGGATATTTCACCGGCGAGGACGACGCCTCGGCAACTTTACCTGTGGATGTCGCCCATTTAGCTCGCAAAGCAGCTGACCTGTCGCAGCAGGATCGAGACGAGCTTAGTCGTTTCGCTGAATACCTACGCGCTCGGGCGCATACGGCCAGAGGCTGACCATGGCGGCTGACTACGCGAGCGCCGTCCGCGCTGGGGCTATGGAAGCCGCGCGACTGCATCAGCGGCTTGGCCTGCGTCCACAAATCGAAGCGCTAGGCGGAGGCATTGATGTCTTCGGCGCGATAAACGCCATTGGCCTGCCGCTGCTACTTCGGCCCCTCGAAGGGCTGTTGGGCGCTTATTTGAACGATCCCGCGCCAGGCGCACTAGTCACCACGCAACGGCCGATGAGCATCCAGCGTTTCACTGCCGCTCACGAACTTGGCCATTTCTTGCTGCGGCATCAGCCAAGCCTCGACGATGACAGCATATTGCGGCGCGTGGAGATTTCTGTGCAGCCGACCGGAGACTTCCAAGAGGTCGAGGCTGACGCGTTTGCGGCTATGTTCATCATGCCGCGCTGGCTCATTAGCTGGCATGCAAACCGCCAGGGATGGACGGTCAATGATTTCCGACAACCGCAGATCGTGTATCAGCTGGCGTTGCGGATCGGTGCCAGCTACGAAGCGATCTGCTGGATGCTCGTACGGCATCGGCTCATTCAGCAGACTCTCGCTCATGAGTTGTTGCGGATTCAACCCCGCGCCCTGAAAGTCGCTCTGCTTGAAAGCTATCGGCCGCAAGATTACAGGGGCGATGTCTGGCTATTGACGGAACGTGACACACGAACGCACGTTGACGGCAGTCGCAATGACTTGTTCATCCTGCGACTCGAAGAGCATAGCGGCGGCGGGTATCTCTGGGATATCGAACAGCTCAACGCGAGCGGGCTTGCCATTGTCCGGGACCAACTCGAACCGGTCGATGGTGAGGGCGTCGGCAGTCCGGTGATCCGGCGCGTTACTATCACGCCGCCCGACTCGCATCGCGGCTGCATATCCCTCGATGAACGTCGCCCATGGGATCCCGATCTGCCGCTCTCAAACCTCAAGGTCGACTTTGACCTGACTGGCCCCGAGGAAGAGGGGCTTTCTCGGGCAGAGCGGCGGAGCCTGCTTGAGGCGGCATGAGCGTCATCACCGCTTCGGTCGATTTGAGGTCGCAATTCGGCGCAGCTCGAAATCAGGGATCACGTCCCACGTGCATGGCATTTGCCGCGAGCGATGCGCATGCCGCACTGCGCGGCGGCTGGGCTTCGCTATCCTGCGAGTATGCCTTCTATCAGGCGCAGCGCCGGGCGGGCCGGCCGCCGAGCCAAGGTGCGCTGCTGTCGTCGACATTGGACGCCCTGCGCGAGGACGGTCAACCCGAGGAAAGTGGATGGCCCTACCTGCCAGAAACCCCGGCCGATGTGGCGTCTTGGGCACCGCCGCCCGAGGTTGGGCCACGGTTCGCCCGCAATGGCAAAAGATCCGAGGCTTCACTCGATCAGATCATTCATGCGCTGCACCAACGCCAGCCAGTGATTATCCTGCTAACGTTGTCACGGGCATTCTACAGCCCGAGTGCGCAAGCGGTAGTTCACCCCGCAGACGACGAAGTTCCAGAGCCGGCGCGGCGACATGCGGTCGTCGGCGTAGGCCATGGGACTGTCGATGATCGGCGCGCTGTTCTGATCCGCAATAGCTGGGGGCTGCGATGGGGCGATGCTGGCCATGCCTGGCTGACGGAGCCCTTTCTTCAACCACGCATTTTCGCCGCCGCCGTCCTAACGGAGGAGATCGATGTATCTACCCGTTCCGCCACAGCCTGATTGTGCGTGTGCGTGGCGCGAGGCGGTGCGGGTTGTCGATGCCCAACCCAACCATTCGGCCTACAACGTCATCATTGATGTTTCTGATCCGATCGCCAACGCAACACGGCATGATCCGCGCGTTGCGGTGATCGACGATTTTCTCTCCAAGCATGATAAATCCGTGGAAACTGTGGCCAATACAATCTTTCCCATCGGCTTATATTATCGATACGGTGCTCCGGCATTCTTTGATGTATTTCGTGACAATGTGCTCAAGAAAGTACGCCGGAGCGGACATTGGTCCGGCTACTATTTCGAACGAATGATGCAGTTTCCGGTTCCGGCAGGCGAGCCGCCAAACCAGCTTTGGGACATCGTCGAGCGGATTCGGAGCAAACATGTCCGCGCCCTAAACAAGTTCGAACTCTCTCTGTTCGATCCGGTGCGCGATGTTGATAATTCTCCTTATGGCGGCCAATGCTTGAGTTTTTTAAGTTTTAAGATAGTGCCAGCCGTTACGAAAAGCCTGGCGTTGACCGCGATTTATCGCAATCATTTCTACATCGAGAAACTGCTCGGTAACCTTATCGGGTTGGGACGGCTGATGCTTTTCGTCGCCCGGGAGGCCGACCTTGAAGTCGGTGCGCTCACCGTTGTTTCGACCCATGCAGAAATCGATCTGCCTAATGGCGTACATCGCTCGGATATCAGATCCATTATCGCCAAATTCGATCAGGTCTGCATACCTTCGGCGGCGTGACCGCAAGACAATGGAAGTTCCAGCGTCTCCCCGCGGGCTGGGCTTTCGATCCCATAGATCTGACGGACGCCCGCGATGAATTCGGCTTGGCCCCCGTAGCTTGGATGACGCACCACTCGCACTGGAATATCGATGCTGGCGAGCGCCGCGCCTGAGTCCTGACCAATCGCTACGATTCGGCGGGGCCTAATCATCGCGATTAGCGCGGTCAGCAGGGGCCAGGTTGCGTCGCGTTCAGCCCGCGTGTGGCGCCTGTTAGAAAAAGGATGATCTGCCTCATAAGGATGTAGGGGAAAGATGTTCCACAAAACTGTCGGCTCGTCGATGCGCGATAGAATATCCCACACGATCGCTGCGGTGCGCTCAGCGACGACAGGTCCCCGCGTTGCGCGGTCCAAGGTAATCCCTCCTAAGAGAACGCCTGCCTGACCGAGATGGATTTCATCTGTAAGCGGCACTCCAGTCCGCCGACCTCCACGATAGCCCAAATCGCGCGCAATCCAGATGGTATCAACCCGTAACGCCAATGCCGCTTCCAGGCAGTGCACGAGATTGCGCCGGCGCACGCGCGCGGCATCCAAGCGGTCATGAACGGGGCAACATTCCAGATAAGGATTGAACACTGAAGGAAGGCGTATCTTTGAGAGCACCGCGGCAAACGATTTAGGCGTTTTCACGGTAGGGTCTCGATGGAAAGGCGATGGTTGTTCATGTCAACGTGGATGCGTCCACGTCGGCGCTCCCGTAGGAAACGGAAGGCGGCGTATCCGTCCAGGATCGCGTCTTCCCACAACCAGAGCGGGCAATCTTCAGCTTCATATCCAGCAACGAATTGTCGAACATGCTTGAGCAGATCGAATGGAACATCGCCACGCTTCATATTGGCAAAGAAGTCCAACCGACTCGCCTGGCCGAAGATCCACGTCGTAACACCTTCCTCGATGAGAATCGCCCGCGCTCCATCTTCTGCCTCGTCGATCTTTGGATCGCTCTTACGCTTCAATCGGAATAAGAATCGAATCACCGGAGACCAGCTCAGCACGGCGGCGTGAGCATAGTGAAAAACATCGTGAAACCGATAATCATCAGCCGTCATCGCGTTGTCGGTCAGCGGATCGCCAATATTGATTCCATTGCAGCGCTGGAATACGTAAATTCGGCCCCGCACCTTACGCTCGAACACATCAACGTAGAGGTCGCGCGGTAGCTTTTCCTCAGGATCAGCATCAACGTCGAGAGGCTGAGAATAGACTCGATCTCGCGGCCATCGATCAAAAATCTTGGTGAGATTCTTCACTGCTGCGGCCTCCAAGGTGACACCCGCTTCATTGGCCGCTTTGATGAGCGTACGCATGATAGCGATCAAGCGGTTGGCCATGGTCGATTCGTTATCCGCTAGCTTACCGGCTTCATAGTCGGCGATGAGGAGTCCGACCTCACTCGCAAGCTGTAGCAACGTTTTCTCAAATGCAGCAGTAGGCTCTGCTTGCAGAGGCATAATCTCGGGCTGTAGTGATGCGAAACTAATCATGGTATCGCCAGCCCATCGCCACTCCGAGCAGCTTCGGCCAAGGTTGGCTGCAATGTCGCTCAGCATCAGCCCACCTCGGGCTGCGACGGCATTGAGATACCAGAGAACATCTCCCAGTTCCTCAACAACAGCGCTAGCATAGCCAACGTATGATGCCCGATCCCGCTGCTTCTTCTTCACCTCGGTAAGGAGACTGCCGGTCTCGCCGACCAGACCTAAAAGTGGGAAAGTCAGCGATCCGCCGCTGCTGCGCTGGTCCGTCGTCAGGGCTTGCTTGGCGTAATCCGCCAGCGTTAATGGAATGAACTCGTCCGTCATGGCATCCACACATTGCCTTATATTTCTTGCGCAAGTGATAAGCCCGTATCGATTGAGGTTGGCTCGGCTCCTTGGCTAGCAGCCAGTTTGAGCTGACCGGGCTCCAAAATGGCTACCGGCCAACGCGCGCCGATAAAGCTGTGTCGGCCCACAGGGCTTCAGCACATCGCTCTTGGTTCACGAGCTTGCTTCCAGCGCGAATGGAAACTCCTCCTCAGTTCATTTCCGACTCGAATAAGTTATCGCTGGCCCTCAGTTCGCCTCGGCCATTCACCAGCTCCAGTGTCCTGAGTCGGCCGAGCGCATTGTTGAAACCACCGCCGCTCGCTTCATAACCGGCTTTGGCCGCCACCTCTTCTTTGCTCAAGGGCCCCGGATAGGCTGCCGTCAGCGTCTCCAGAATCAAACGCTCGGCCTTGCCCAGGCGGCTCCGCCAATGATCGATCAGGGCCGTGCCTGTCGGCAGCGGTTCCCATGAACCGAGTGTCTCTAGGCCACGGGCACTAATCGTCAGGCGGTCACCCTCGCCTTCGATTAGGCCGCGCGAGCGGAGCGCGCCCAGATAGTTATTGAAGCCGCCGCCGGTGGCCGCGTAACCGGTCAGCAGCGCTACCTGCACCTTGCTGCGGCCCGCCGGATATTGGGCCAGCGCGGTCAGGATGCGGCGTTCTCCGGCAGCAAGTTTAAGCAACCCATTCAGGTGGTTTGCCGGAACCGCGCGTGGGCTGGCCGGTGGCGCCCCGCGCTCCTGCCGATGATTGGTCACTGCTGCGGTTGCAGGGGCCACGGCGGGCTCCGCCAGCGATGTGCGTTCGGCCTCCTCAACCAATTCTTTCAGCTTGCTCAGGGACTGACCGGTGACTGCCGTTGCCGCAGCTATCCGGCCGAAGGCCGCATGCTCCTGTTTCAGCTTGCGCTGCCACGCCAGGCGTTCGCGGCCGACCGCGGCGCTGACCGCCTCGGCGATGGTGGCTTGATCAATCGCCTTGGCCGCGGCCCCGCTCTTCGCGGCATGGACCTGCCGCTCCAACTCAGCGATACGACGCCGGGCCTGCTCCAGATCGCGGATTTCTTCTTCGGCTTGGCGCGGCAGGTCGGCGAATTTGGCCAGCACGCCGCGCATGGCGTGCGATGGCGCCGGGGCCGTCAAAAGATGCCGCTGGCCCGGCCGCGGATGCGTGGTGCGCACTTGCTCCGAGCGGAAGTGCACCACACCCGGCTGCTTCAGCGCTGGGCCAAACCCATAAAATTCACCCTGCCCTAAGTCGCGCAGCTTGAGCCGATCGGCCTTCGAGAGACCCAGCGCATCGCCCGCTCGCGCCTGGTCGGCATCGAGCCAGGTGCGCCCGATGATGACGTTATTGGCCTCGGCCGCCGCGTCCTTGTGCAGCTTCGACAGGCGCTGCGTGGCGATGATGCCGGCATAGCCGCGCTTGCGCCCCTGGCTCATCAGGCTGACCACGGCACCGGTCGATTCGGCTTCGCCCGCGCCCCGTTCCGGGCAATAGAGATGCGCCTCATCGAGAACCATCAGCACCGGCCGCCACAATTCACGTGGCAGGTGGATCAGCGCTTCCAGGAACAGTTTCACGAAACGCCGCCGCGCCAGCAGCGCCGCGTGGCGCGGATTGGCCGGCAGCTCGCCGCCGGCGCCCACCAGCAGCACGTCCACCGCCTCGCGTAAACTTGCAAACTCGCCCTCGTTATCCAGGACGATGGTCTGAATCCCGGCGCGTTCGGCGATCAGCCGCAACAGCCACGATTTGCCGCCGCCGGAATTGGCCTGGATCAGCAGCCGCGTATCGACCAGCGTGGGAAGATCGAGTTCCAGCTGCTTGCCGCCAGAAATTTGCCCGATGTTCATATCGGCACCTATTCACCCGCGATCACAACAACCCGCTTCGATTGTATTGAAAAGGCTCACGCCGAAGAAAAGCCGTTTCAGTTTCAGTCAAATCAGTAGCGGTTCGTGAAACGGATGCCGCCATCGCCCAAGCCGATAGCACAAGCGCCGAAGCGCGAGCAGATTAGGGCAATCAAGCTTTCGATGAGTTCTTCCGGCGGCCGGGACGGGGACGCCGCGCATTGCGCCGCGCGGCAAGAGTCTTTTTGCGGCTTTTGACCAAGCCTCCTTTGCGTCCGTTCTGCTTGTTGGCCAGCTTTTTCGCCGCGCTGCGCACTAGCCCACCCAAACGCCCAAGCGCCACTGCGTGCGGATTCTTGCGCCCCATCTTTTTCTTCATAACCGCCTTCCATCTTGCACCTCCACTACTCCAACAGGCATGGCTCGCGCCGATCCTAGATTAACTATCTTAACCGCTTTGCTTAGTTAAATCAAGACAGACGTGTGCAATGCTCAAAGAAAGCTGCTGAGTAATGGAAGAAATGGTCAGTGTTACTACTTGGAATTCGCGCGAAAGCTTTCTGGGCGGTGCGGATGGCGTAGTCGGTCTGCCGTTTGCGATTACCCTTTTTTGATAAATCGAAGCCGCTTAGTAATTCGTTTTGGATTTGTTCGAGAGTCAGACCACGCTCTTTCCGCTGGGCTTCCATTCTCCGGCAGGCTCGTGCTCTGGTCAGATTGCCTCCCCCGGCTTCAATCCTTCAATGCGGCCACAATTACCGAGCAGAGGGCAGCAAAGGCCAATAGGGCATTGACCGCGTGTGAGTATTCCCATTGCATGCGCAATTGCTCCCAATTGGCCGGGGCGACCGTCCAGTTATGAGTCGCGCGGTTCGCCGGGTAAGTCCAGGTAAAGAACACCCCGAGAGTCGCGAGCTCAAGGACGAAACCCGCAAAGGCAAACCAAAAAGATGATCGTCGCTGCGCAACACGATTGTCAAAGCCAGATTCGATGCGATCGCTTGATTTTGACAATGCGGCGTGGCCCCATTTGATATTCAGATTTGGCCCCACCTCCTACGGGTGTTGATCGCACGTATTCCATCTTCATTTTCCCGCCGCAGCGATTAGCGGCGGCGGCGCGGTATTA
>Ga0335075_10014029_pt1 | contig 12055 bp, 11 predicted proteins | sample Lox_Sample_24_FD_206723 | JGI IMG/M metagenome (GOLD analysis project Ga0335075, IMG submission 206723) | Soil microbial communities from Loxahatchee National Wildlife Refuge, Florida, United States - Lox_Sample_2.4 | ecosystem: Environmental > Terrestrial > Soil > Wetlands | place: USA... | reverse complement strand
TGCCGAGGTTGTTGGCCGGGAACAGGGTCTGGGCGTGATCGGCGCCGAACTCGGCCTCGGCGATCCGCAGCGCCTGCTCCAGGTAGGGCCGGGCGTCGGCCGGCTTGCCCAGCTGCACCAGGACGCCGCCGAGGTTGTTGGCCGGGCCCAGGGTCTGGGCGTGGTCGGCGCCGAACTCGGCCTCGGCGATTTTCAGGGCCCGGCTTGCGTACGGGCGAGCCGCAGCCGGATCGCCCGCCTCTGTCAAGGTGACGACGAGGCCACCGAGAGCGTCGATCATCCGCTGATGGTCGCCAGCGAAGGCCTTTTCGGTCGCGGCCAGGACCTGCTGATGGGTCTGGCGAGCGCCTGTGTACAGCCCGCGCTCGCGCTGGTATGTTCCGGCGAGATCCAGCAGGTCAATCCCGAGAACCTGGTGTCCGGCTGACGTGGCTGATGCGGACGCGTGAGCGCCAGCGGCCAGCGCGTGCGGCAGGAGTATCTCGTACGCTGGCCAGGCCTCATGACCCAGCTCAGGCAGCGCGCCCCGGACCAGCGTGGCGGCCGCTGCCGCAGACGCCTCCCGGATTCGCGGGTTATGGCTTGCCCGGATGACCGCTTGGACCAGACGGTGCACCATGATGGCCTGGGGCGTCAGCCGGATAAGGCTGTACCGGTGCAGCACGCCAAGCGCCTCATCTACAGCGAGCTCATCCAAATCACGCAAGAGCGCCAGCAGGTCGGCGGCTGGATCGTCCGGGGATTCCGCTGGCAATGCTGCAGCCGGTATCTGGGCGCTGCCCGGGCCGCCTGCTTCGGCGTTGCCGTCTTGACCAGCCTCGGCCAGCAGGCTGCGCGGAATGGCGTCCGGCGCGAGGTACGCCAGGATGTCCAGCAGCGCGGCGGCGGCCGGGTTGCTGTCATGCACCTGCTGGACCGACACCATCCAGGTGGTGGCAACCGTTTCATTCCCGTCTTGTCCGGAGGCTAGTAGCCGCGCTTGCTTTCTCGTGTCCCGGAACAGCGCAAGGTAGCTGGCGAGCGTCTTGCCGTTCTGCTGGCAGTAGCTTCCTGCTTGCTGCAAAGCGAGGGGCAAGCCGCCCAGGTCGTCAGCGAGTGCCCGCGCCGAATGCTCGTCGGCATCTGCGGTGATCTTGAGCAGCAACCCTGCGGCTGGGCTGGTGCCCAACGGGGTGATCTCCAGGGGGTGGTAGCGGCCTGGCCAGGAGGATATCCGGCCGGTAATGATCACCCGGCCCAGCAGGTTCCCCGGAAGGATCTGATGGACGGCCTGCTGGACCGAAGGGTCGTCGACGTTGTCAATTATCAGCAGCCATCCAGGGTGGCTAGCCAGCCAGCTGCGGGTCGCGGTCAGCTGAACATCGATGTCCGCCTCAGCGGCGTCCGCGGCCCCCGTGGCCACGCCAAGGGCGGCGAGGTCGGAGGCCAGGACCGACACCCCATCAGCTCGCACGGTCCATGCCACCGGCAGCTCATCCAGCCGGGCATAAGCGTATTCCACCGCCAGCTGGCTCTTGCCCGCACCGCCCAGGCCATGCAAGACCACGGGCGCTGCCTGACCACCGGTCAGCAGGCCATGCAGCGCCGTAAGTTCGTCGTCTCGGCCGGCGAAGGTCAGAAGATGTCCCCTGCCGCGGAACTCAGTAATCCGTGGCCGTCCCGCCGCCGTCGCGCCAGGCAGGACGGGTAGCCGGCTTGGGTCCGGGACCCCCAGCGCATCCCAGAACCGCTGCCGGACCGCGGCGGGCAGCTGATCGATCGCCGTTACCGGCGTGACCGTCAGCGACTGGCCCCCGGCGGCGAGGTTGTGGCTGCGCACCACCCCGATCACCAGATCGCCGGCGACCACGACCGCACCCGACATCCCGCCCCACGGGCTCGGCGCCGCATCGGTCAGCATTCCGGCAGGAATATTCGGGGCGCCTGGAATCCGCTCCCCGACCAGGGTCAGCCACTCAGCCCGCAGCCTCGCATCAGCCGTCGATTCCAGTCCCTCCGCGGTCGGCACCGATCCGTCGACCTGCGCCGAGCGGCGCATATCCCCGTCTTTGCGCCAGCGCGGGAACCCCACCGCCGTGCAGCCGCTCACCCGGTCGACCCGCCCCCGGCCCACCCGCGCACACTCCAGCCGCGTCAGCCCGGCCACCGCGCCGCGCAGCGTGAGCACAGCCAGGTCAACCTCCGGCGCCCCTGACCGCAGCACCTCCGCCACATCCGACCCGCCGCTGTCACACTCGACCCGGTGCCCGCTCCCATCCGCCACATGGCCGGCCGTCAGCACCCGGCGCTCGTCGATCAGCAACCCCGATCCCACGCACGGCCTGCCATCCGGAGCGCGATAACGGATCAGCGCCACCCGGCCCGTCTCCACCGGCACCCCTCCCCAGGCCCCTACTCTGACTCATGCCGAGGCTCGGCACCACTGACCGCGCCCGCCGGCGCATCGGAGTCAGAGATGAGCTGCTCTGCCGCAGCGAGCAAGTTCCCCCGATCATCGAATAACACCGGGGCCAGCTTCAGTTTGAGCGTCTGCGTCGTGACCGACTCCCGCGACCGCTCCCCGCCCAGCGCCAGCACGTGCCAGCGGATCCCCGCTGACCCCTTGCCAGCTTTGGTCACCCCCACCTGCAACGTCAGCTCAACCGGCTCGACCTTGAACCGGACCTGTTTACGCTGTCCATCCCACCACGCCGCCACCAGCGCCGCACGCAGCGCCTCGATCGCCTCCGTCAGGCCGACCCAGCCACTATCCGAATCGTCACTTTGCATAACATTAGCTCCACAATGGGCGGTATCATGCCTCCGGACAATCCTATACGTACAGCTTTTGGCTATCAATGACGCACGCCTTCGGGCCCAGATGCCGACTTAACAGCTTCAGAACCGTCACGTATTTTACTCCGCGCGCGCCGATTTCTTGTCCCGGGAAATAGTGCAGGATTCAGGGTTTCCCGGCCAGCCACGTTCGCGGACCGGGCGAAGGGAGCCTAAAGATGCGCCCATGAGATCAGCCACATACTCTGGCGCAGCGGACGCCTGGACCAGACTCCCATAACAGGCTGATCTGCGTCTACTTTCTGGCGCCGCAATAGCCAATACACACCCGCGCCGATTCGGCGATCTGCCACAACGCCAGGCTCGAGATCCGAGGCACGCTGGGTGACCGGCCAGGTCGGCGGCCTGTGCGTGAGATCCGCCGTTCGGCGCCGCCGAGGGGTCTTCGGCGATCATTCATCGCGGTGCGCAGATCAGTCAGTTCTGGTTCGTGCTTCGGAGACGCCGTGCCTCATCACGGCTACTTATGTCTTTCGAGACTGCTTGAGGCGGCGACTCGGCCACGGGCCGCTGCATGACGAGATCCTGCTCGGCGGTGAGGGTAACGCGCAGCCGGGCGGCGATAGCGACCGTGCCGAGACAGGCGAGACATAGCAGCGCGATCCATACTGCTCCGAGGTGCGCCGCGAGCAGGCTGGTGACGATGGCTGGGCTGACGATCAGCATCAATGACTGGGAGAATCCTGAGATCGAATTTGCGCGGCCGCGGATCCTGTCATCGGCCAGACTGTTGATAAGCGGGTTCCTCGTAGGAGCCACGATGGTCTCCCCCACGCCGAACAGGCCGACGAAGGCAAACAAAATTACGATCCGCCAGCCTGGGCCGTCGACGACTTCGATGAATCCGAGAAGCGCCCAGGACACCGCCCAGATCAAGCCGATGGCGGCCAGGGCGGAGCTTCTCCGGTGCCGGCGGACGAGCCGCAACACGAGCATCTGGATGGCCACGATGACAGCGGTGTTGATGGTGAAGGACAGCGCGATCGCGTGGTCTGAGACGTGGGCCGCCACCGACGCGAAAGCCGGTACCCCGGTATCGAACGCGGCGGGGCCGGTGAAGGCGAGCAACAGCGAGGCCAGAATCATCAAACGGAGCCCGCGGTGGCTAAGGACGTAGCGGTACCCGACCCGGGTTTCATTGACTACCCTTATTCGCCGCAGGTTCGGCAGCGCGGGCAGCAGGACCGCGAAAAGAAGACAAGAGAGGCCGTTGGCAAGGAAGAGCACCTGGAAGGTCCTGGGATGATGGGCTCTGACGACGACCGCGGCGACCGCGGCGCCGATGCCAAGTGCCATGTTCTGTAGCGCAAAGTTCACCGCGAAGGCGCGCTGCTTCAGCGCTGCTTCAGCGCTGGTTCACGGGTTAGACCATTGAGCATCGTCGAGATCGCGCCGAACATCGGTGCCCACGTCGCCCCGTAGATCAGGACGGCCGGCAACGCTGTCAGCGTGTTGTGAGCCCAGGCGAGCGCGACCTCGGCGACGACCTGACCAAGCAGGATCATGCCAAGCACCAACCGGGCGCCCACCCGGTCCATCAGCGCACCGCACACCAGCACGACCATTAAGCCGGTCGCTGCCCCCGCTGCCAGCAGTGCTCCGACCACGGGTAGCGCGATCCCCCGCGCCTCGTGAAGATAGATGATCATGAACGGCAAAACCAAGCCGGTGCCGAACATCGATAGGGTGTTCCCGGCGAGGAACAGCCGAGTTTCACCAGAGAGTCGCGGACTCATTTCGTCATTGCTCTGCTTGAGCATGGTCCGGCTCCGCTAGCCCGATACCACAGTCCGGGTTTGTGATCTAGACCAGGCCGCCAGGAAAACCCTCGCGGAGTTCATGGAGGCCGTGGTCAGCAGCGCAAGCCCCTGCCAGCGGCGCGGATCGAGAACGGCGGACGCCGCGCGCCCGGCCGATGCGGACGATTCCATCGTCAACCTTCCAGGGTCGGGTCCAGCTGCCACGGCACGATCCGGTGGGCGGATCGTCCGGGCGGTCGGTAGTGCATACACCGCGGCACCGGGAAACTGGGCGCCCGCGAGTCGCCCAGTTCGCCCCGTGGGCGGTGTATATACCGGGTGGCAGCGCAACGTGATGTGGAAGGAAAGCACGCAGGATGGTGACAGCCGATCTGCTCTCACGGGCACGGGCCGGGGATGGCGAGGCGTTCCGGGAGCTGACCGGGCCGCACTGGCGGGAGCTGCAGGTGCACTGCTACCGGATGCTCGGATCCTTCGCCGACGCCGAGGACGCCGTCCAGGAGACGATGCTGGCCGCCTGGCAAGGCATCGGCGGGTTCACTGAGGAACGCGCCTCGCTGCGCACCTGGCTATACAAGATCGCCACCAGCCGGTGCCTCAACGCGCGCCGCGCAGCGAGCCGGCGCGCGGCCAGGGAATGGAACGTGTCTCAGTACGAACCGCTCGTGCCAACCCCGCGCAACGAGCCCGTCTGGCTGCAGCCGTTTCCTGACGCCCTCCTCGAGGGTGCCGTCAACGTGCCGCCCGGGCCGGAGGCCCGCTACGAGCAGACCGAAGCCATCTCGCTGGCCTTCGTGACCGCCCTGCAGGCGCTTCCGCCGCGCCAGGTCGCCGTCCTCATCTTGCGCGACGTCCTTGGATTCCACGCCAGCGAGGTGGCCGGCATGCTGGAGGTGACCCTCGAATCGGCCAACAGCGCCCTCAAACGAGCCCGCGCCAGCCTGCAGCGCCGGCAGCAGCCGGCCGCCGGCCACCAGTCGCCGCCGGCCGCTGGCTCGCCCGCCGAGGACGCGATCGTGGCCATGTTCGCCCGCGCGTGGGAGTCGGCCGATCTCGACGCGCTGGTGGCCCTGCTCACCGACGACGTCTTCATCGCGATGCCGCCGATACCCTTCGGATACGAGGGCCGAGACGCCGTGACCCGCTACTGCGCCCGCCAGTTCGCCGCGGGCGGCAGGTTCGACCTCGTCCCGACCCGAGCCAACGGCCAGCCCGCTTTCGGAGCCTACCTGCGCGGCCCGGCCGGCATCCGCCACGCGACCGGCTTCTATGTGCTCACCCTTGCCGGCGGCCGTATCTGCGCCATGACCCGCTTCGAGGCCAGCGTGCTGCCGTGGTTCGGGCTGCCGCGCTCACTCCCGAGCCGATAGCCAGCACCAGACCATGGAGAGGCTGCACGCGCCGAACGAGTTCTTCCGCACCCGCAGGCTGCGCGAGGGGATGCGGGCCTGGGAGGAGCTGTGGCGGCTGCTGGCCGGCGGCCCGGACCGGCCCGCGAGCCGGGCGACGATGGCTGAGACGCCATATACCGCCTACTACTACCTGGAGAGAGGCGCTTTATGGCGTCAGGATGCCGTTGATCGGGCCGAACCTCTTACCGTCGCTGGCCGCCTATGCACAGTGTCGGGACGCCGCGCTGGCCGAGTCTGCGATCGGCGCGATCGGCCTGGAGATCGAGTCACATCTGGTCGACCTCGACCACGTCGCTGACCCCGTTCTCTGGAAACGCGTCGAAGCGATCGCGGCCGTGGTCGGGAGGGTCGCGCCGGGCACCGCGGTGACCGTCGAGCCCGGCGGGCAGATCGAGCTATCCGGGCCGCCGGAAGCAGGAGTCGGCCCGGCGGTAATGCGCAGCGTCGCCAGCCTGGCAGCGAACGTGGCGGTCGCCGAGCGGACGGAGCCCGCCCGCGTGATCGCGGCGTGGCCGTCCTTCGCGCTGATCGCCTCCTACGAGCTGCTGATGCGCCAGGTCTGCCACGCCGCCGAGGCCGGCACGTCCTGGCAGAGGTCGAGCGGGGTCCAAAGCCGGCCAGGAGCGGCGTCATCGGCTGGCCGACTTGATGTCCGCCGGCCTGATGAGAAGGGGTCGGCAGGGCGCGGCCGGGAAGCGCAGGTGCTGGCGTGGCAGTGGGCGCTGGCCAACAGCTGCAGTGACGGCTCGCTGCCCTCCGGCAGGGACATCGGCCGCCAGCATGGCCGGCACGAGCGATGGGACCGGCTGGTCAAACGGTCAGGACTGGCAGGCGGATTGGACTCGCAGACCTAGTGCCGCATCAGGCAACGTTTGCCCGCTTAGGTCGACGGCCTGTGGCGCGGGATCATTGCCCCGCCGCGGGTACTTGCACGCCCAACCGGGAGTCCGGGCTTCCGGCATTATGAGCTGGTGTCGAATAGCTGCTTCATGGACCCTTGGTCTGGATGAGCGACATCCCACGAGCGATCTCCGTCGGACACCGCGTAGTGGTGACTGGCATGGCGGCAGCGGGGAAGAGTACGTTCTCGCGAGCGCTTTCGGCGAAGACCGGCCTCCCCGTCATTGTTCTCGACGTCCACTTCTGGCTGCCGGGCTGGACCGAGCCGGCCGAGGCCGAGTGGCGCGAGAAGCAGAAGGGACTGCTCGCCGGCGACGACTGGATCGCCGACGGCAACTACCACGCCACGCTCGATCTTCGACTCGAGCGAGCAGACACAGTCGTGTTCCTCGACACACGGTGGTGGATCTGCGCATGGCGCGCGCTCGTGCGTGGGGTTCGAACGCGCCCGGTTGACTTCGAGCTGCCAAACGGTTGTGACCAGTCACGTTTGCGTCGGCTTCGCGATGAATGGTGGCTGGTTTGGCGCATCTGGCGAGTCCGCCGCTCTGAGCGCGAGACAGAGCTGAAGATCCTCTCGCAGCACGGAAAGCATGTGGCGATGTATGTGCTCCGGTCCAAGCGCGCCGTGCGCGAGTTTCTTGACGTATGAACCCCGGTACCTCTCTCGCGCCCGCGTCAGGCTACGTTCGCCCGGGTGACGACCTGGCGGAGCCGTTCGTCGTAGGCGTGATTGTTACGCCAGATGACGTACCGGCGGATCATGCTGGCCTGCTCGCGGTGGCTGGCGTGGTCGGTGCCGTCGAGCGCGAAGTACCGCAGCGCGGTGAACTGCGCCTCGACGCGGTTAACCAGGACGAATTCGTCGGCGTATAGGCGATCTCGGCATTGTTCGCGCTCGCCCATGCCGCGACCCGGCCGTCTTTGGCGGTGGTCAGGTGGGGCGAGAAGTTGTCGCAGACGATCGCGATCCTGATCTGCAGCGGGCAGAGGGAGCGCAGGTAGCGGCAGAACTCCAGGAACCGGCCCCGGGTCTTGCGCGGGACGGCCAGGCTCGAATGGGCGCAGCGGCCCGGTGTGCCCGACCTGGAGGCAGAACGGTATGCCGAGCTCGACGCATTCGGCGTACAGAGGGTAGTAGAGGCGGTCGTCGGGAGGCAGATTCCACAGCCACGGCACCACGCGCAGTGCCCGGAAGCCAAGGTCACGCACGCAGCGCCGCAGTTCCCGGACGGCGTCGATCGGGCGGACGAGATCCACTGCGGCGACTCCTGCGAACCGGTCGGGGTAGCGGCCGACCATCGCCGCGACCTCATCATTGGTAATCAGCGGGCCCTGGGGCCCCCGCCAGGCGCACAGCATCCCGACTTCGACATGCGCGGCGTCCATCGCTGCGATCGTCGCCTCGACCGGGATCTTGCCCGAGGCGAGCTGCCCGCGTGACCAGCGCCGCAGCGAGTCGAACATCGGGTCGGCCAGGAACCGCGCTGACGGGTGCTGCATCCAGGCGTCGATGATCCTCATTCAGCCCTCCGGGCAAGCATCCGGGAAGTGATCTCCAGGAACGGCATGGCGACGTGCGCGAGACTCACCTCCGCTTCTGGGCGCTGAGGATGAGCAGCGGCGGTCTTCGGCGATGATCAGCGAGGTCCGGACGCCGGGCGAGCGTGTGCCCATCAGGGTAGGGCTCGTCGATTCCGGTGAGGATCGGCCGGGTGGTGTCCGGCCAGCGCGAGCATACGGCCGGCGGGATCGATGCCGAGAACATGGCGGGCGCCGCAGCTGGCGGTACGGCGCGCGAGCGCGCCGTCGCCGCATCCGATATCCAGTACTTCCCGGCCAGCGGCAGCAGGCAGGATCCGGGTGAGGGCCGGCTGTTCTAGGTCCTTATTGAGCCCCGTGCCGCGCTGGCGCATTTGCTGGTAGCGCGAGAAAAGAAACGGATCGTCACATACGCAGCCGCCTGGCCCGGTCATAGCGAGTCACGCGTCACGGTGATGCCGGCAAGTGGCAGGCTCTCAGGCTGTTCGCCCCGGATACTTGCGGCTAGATCGGCCATAGCCGTGATGATGGCATCGGCTCCGGCCGCTAGCAGCTGCTCTGTTCGTCCTGATGTTGCGGCATAGCCGATGCTCGATGCGTGCGCGGACCGGGCGGCTGCAATGTCGGATGGCGAGTCGCCGATCAGGGCACAAGCCGAGGGCGCGATGCCCAGTTCGGAGGCTGCCTGCTTGATCAGGTAAGGGCTGGGCTTGAGAACGGCCGGGTCATGGCCGGTGCGCGCGGCGACAGCGTCGATCTGGCTTGTGAGTTGGTGTATGTCAAGGTAGATGCGGACGGCGGATGCTGAGCTGTTGCTGACGATGGCGACTTGCCGCCCGGAGTCATGACAGGCCGACAGTACATCGGCCAGGCCTGGAGTGGGTGCTGCCGTGCGCGCGGCAGCGGCCTCCAGTGCTGCCAGTTCGGATTCGACGTGGCGGGCCAGCGCCGGACCGGTGCTCGCGGCGAATGCGAAGATCTCGAACCAGTTGCCGGTGTCCCTGATCGCCGGGGGCAGGGCAATGCCTGCGTTCGTGAGAATCGTTCGCAGCCGCGCGGCGATAGGTGCCGTGGGCGTGCCCGCGAACAGTGAGCACACCGGCCCGTCGAAGTCGATCAGGAAGTGACGCGTCCGCAGGTGGACGCGGTCGAGGGCATCGACAGGCGCGTCACAGGTCATCGGCTGACCCCGGCGATGATCAGCCGGTAGCCGCAATCGTGTTGTGGCTGGTCGAGCAGGGTCCGGTAGCGGGCCGCCCAGGCCCCGTTGTCGAGATCGCGGCACAGCCGCTTGAGGCCGTCGCCGCGCTGGTGCTCGGTCTGGGCGAGCATGGAAATGCCGACCCGCACGGCCGGGTCGAGGTAGGCGCGGGGTCGGCGCCAGTAGGCCGCGCCGAAGCCGTCCTGGCAGTCGTGTGGCACCAGCAGGGGGATGACCTGGGTGCCGGGTCCGAGCCTGGCGCGAACATCATCAAGCGACGGCGATCGGCGCCTGTCGAAGGCGAACGCCTCCGGGAAGTAGCGGGCCAGCCACAGCTGGTCGATGACATTCTGGTCCCAGTGCACGATAAGCACGCGATGCCGGGCGACCCTGCGCACCTCCGCCAGCCCTGCCCGGTAGTCGTTCCAGTGGTGGACGGTGAGGATCGCGATCACCGCGTCGAAGCTGGCGTCGCCGAAGGGTAGTGACTCGGCGCTGGCGGCCAGGCATGGCGCCGCATCCGGCGGGCGCGCCTGGCGCATGGTGGCGCTGGGCTCGACACCGACTACGCAGCGGTCGCGCGGCTCGTAGGCGCCGGTTCCCGCGCCGACGTTGAGCACGGTCGCGCTCTCGCCGAGCGCGGCCCAGATGACTTGTTCGAGGCGCGGGTCGGCGTGGCGCGTCGTGTTGTAGGACGCTCCGATCACGTCATAAACCTGCGCCGCTGCAGGTGGGGTTGTCCTGGCTGTCATAGGTGGAGCGCCAGTTCGTCGACGGAGATGAGCGGCAGGGACCAGGCCAGGGCGAAGCGTTCGACTGCCGGTCCGGTGAGCATGTGCCCATCGGGGCCCATGACCTCGCAGATGACCGCCACCGTCGGCAGGCCGGCGGCCTCGCACAGCGCCAGCGATGCTTCGGTGTGGCCGCGTCGCACCGCGAGCCCGCCGGGCCGGCCGGCGAGGGGGAACACGTGCCCGGGTCGCAGGAAGTCGGCGGGCGTGGCGTCCGGGTGCGCCAGACGGCGAATGGCCGCGGCCCGATCGTGGGCCGATACCCCGGTGCCGGGACTGGCCGCGAGGTCGACCGAGACGTGGTAGGCGGTGCCGTGGCGGTCCCCCGCACCCGGCATCGGGGGTACCTCGAGGCGGTCGAGGCGGTCGCGGTCGCAGGGGACGGTGGCGTGTCCGCAGACCTGGCTGAGCAGGAAAATCATCGACTCGGGCCGCAGGTTCGCGCCGGCGAATACCACGTCGGCCTCGGCCTCCCGCTGCGGGTCGTAGATCACCACCCCGCCGCCGGCCGCCAGCTGGGTGGCGCATTTGCCCACCCCGGCTGGGCCGGTGAGTTCTCCGGCCCACGGCAGCGCCGACAGGGTACGGGCGGCGATCACTCGGGCCGACTGCCACAAGTCCCGGGCGGATTTCACGAACAAGTCCGACTCCAGGCTCACCCTGTCCTCGGGCCGCAGGTCAGCCAGCGTGGTCTCGCGCAGCGTGGTCGGGATCAAGGCGACGGAAAAGCGGTCCGCCAGCCGCTCGGCCACGGTCAGGCTGACCCCATCCACTGCGACGAATCCCTTGGCCACGATCTCGTCAAGGAACCGCCGGGGCGGGCGGATCCACACCCGGCGACAGCCGCCATGCTCCCCATCGACCCGGGCGATCTTGCCGACGGCGTCGGTATGCCCCTGGACCAGATGCCCGTCGAGCCGGTCGCCGACCCGCAGCGGCAACTCCAGGTTCACCCGTGTCCCGGCGAGGATTTGGCCCAGCGCGCTGCGTGCGGCAGTCTCTGGCGAGATCTCCACGGCGAACGAGCCGACTGCCTTGTCGACCACGAACGCCGACAGGCACGCGCCGTTCACCCCAACCGACCCGCCGACCGACAGCCCCGCGGTAGCCTTTGGCGCCTCGATGACCAGACGTGCACCGGCCTCGACCACGGTGCCGACTTCACTGATACGACCGCTGAACATGATGCGAACTCCCTTACAGTCCACGGACACCTACACTCCGTCGGACTGTCACCGATGGTCCCGGAATCACACCGGATCGATCCGCCAGCGGCGGAACTCGCGGACTATCACCGCGCAGCACGGACTCGCACCGTCCACAGCATCTTACGCTCGATGCTCCCCAGCCGGGGTTACGCACCTACGCCGCGCCCCGACACGGCGGCACGTAAATACTGACACCGCGCTCCCCGGGACGCGCATAATGCCACTTCGGCGCTGCCCCCAACTTTGCTGATCTTGCCCGCCCAGCCGACCAGATCGGCGGCTCGGGCGGGGTTCCCCTGAAAGCGTGGACACTTCGAATTGGCTGATCTTGCCCTGTCCGTGCTTCCTGATAGCTGCCATGTTGCGCCGGAGCGCAGGGCCTGTCCAGGGAGGAACGACCTGGACA
>Ga0335075_10014028_pt1 | contig 12056 bp, 9 predicted proteins | sample Lox_Sample_24_FD_206723 | JGI IMG/M metagenome (GOLD analysis project Ga0335075, IMG submission 206723) | Soil microbial communities from Loxahatchee National Wildlife Refuge, Florida, United States - Lox_Sample_2.4 | ecosystem: Environmental > Terrestrial > Soil > Wetlands | place: USA: Florida... | reverse complement strand
CCTGCCAGGGTGGTGTGGGTTAAACTCCACTCAGGAAAGACGCTCCCCCTTCACTTGTCAACCCAGTTCAGGGCCGGAGTCGGCCTGTTTGGGACGGTGCCAAGATTCGACAGAGATCTATGTAGCTACCTCAAGAAGCAGGCTGGTCTCGTCGACGGACAACCGCGCATTAAGAGCGCCACTCGATATGATTCCCAGAAACACAACCTCATCCAAATGGTTGACATGGTCTGCGGGGCCGTGGCTCGGTGCTACAAGGCGGGCGATGAAGCTGACACTTCCTTCCGCCAGCTGATTCAACACCGCGAAATCGAAGTTCGGATGTGGCCGCCGTCGGGTCACGAAGAGTAGAAACAAAAGCAGCCACGGCAGCCGGTTAGACTGCCGTGGCCGACAAGACGCGCCTGTCCGGATCAGGAAGGCCACTTTTCCCGGCTGGTCTCGCAGGTACTTGGTGACGCTTGTCGCATGTCCAGGCAATGAAATCCTGGGGGGCTATCCTGATCTAAGAACACCGTTTACCCAGTACGGTGTTCAATCGGCGTGTTTGTTTCGTTGGAGACGATGCGCTCCCTAACTTTATCCTAGTCCTTGATCGTCGGCTGTCAAGCGGGTCTTGAGGTAGACTCCTGAAAAGACAGCGTCGGGTCAAATCTGGTTCGCAAATGCGGACATCCCGCTTGCTCTCCGGAAGCGCTCGGTCGCATCTGTCGCCGATTATCGCTCGTCTTCCTTGACAAGCCTTGAGGTCGCCGTTACGCTCATCCTTAAACCCTTGCTTATGAGCGTAACGGCGACCTCAAGGCCCATCGACCAAACGCATCTTCTCGGCCTTGCGGGCTTTGCGTAAAAACCTCCGACTGGCAACGAAACCTCACTCGGCTGCAAGGAAACCTCCCGGCAGACACTTGCGGGGTTTGACGCGGCGGAGGATGAGAAGCGATTGCTCGTTCGTTACTTGAATTACTTTCGGGTAACGGTCGCGACGAAAAGAGGCAATAATGCGATCGCCTTCCTGCCGGTAGATTCCCAGCAAGCTCTTTTTATTGTTCGACCGCCAGCGAACTTTCCCCGCGCCTTCATCGGTGAATGAGACCGGAATTGCCACCGGCTCAGTCAGCTCGGCAGTTTTCACCAGCATTCTGCCTTTGCTCAATCGGAAAGTCAAAGCACCTCCAGGTAGCTTCAAAGTTCCATCCCACTCTCCGCTCAGGTCCAGTCCTTGCGCTATCTCCCCCGGCTCCATCTCCGGCCCATTCCCTGGAATCGCCATCGCCGCCGTCAGGATCATCGCCAGTGCGGACATCAGGACTATCCTCCGTGTGAGGGTTCGGTCGCATCCGGCCGCTGTTGTAGCACGAGGGGCGGCGGGAGGCCAGCGGATTTCGAACAACTCGATTCGGAGTCATTCATGGAGCGGATCGAGCAGTTGAGGGAGATTGGCAGACCTACGTTTGGCGGAGTGGCGGAGTGGCGGCATAATCTGACACCTGCTGGCACACAAAGGCACGACCTGACACGAGAAGAGATGCAACGGTGCCTCTCCCGCAGCCTTGCAACGGCAGCCACGTAGAAGGCAAGTCAGAAACGAAGAAAGGAGACCGAAGACTGCGCTTCGGTCTCCTGGTTGGGGCGTCGCGAAGGAAGATCAGGTTGCTCTGGCGAGCCGAGCGACACTTGCCGGGTGGAATCAGTCGCCGATGCGGAATTTGCCGTCTTGCAGCTGATTATTCCGCAGGACGTAGAACTTGAGCGGCTGGAAGCCGACTGTTTCGCTCTGGTTGAGCACATACTGGACGTTCTCGTTGCTCAGCATCTCGAACTTGTGCAGGCCGACGAGAATGTCGCCGCGCTGTACGCCGGAACGCTCGGCGGGGCTGTCGGGACGAACGTCCGTAATCATCAGACCGCCGCGAAATTGCGGCATACTGCGTTTGACAAGCTCCGCGCCAACCGGACGCAGACGCAAGCCGAGCTTCTGCCAGATGACATCGCCGGCGGTGTTGACGGCTTGCTCGATGCCGGCGCCGCGGCCGGACTCCAAAGCGACCTCGCTGGTCTTTTCCGTTTCATTGTGGCGGTAGCGAAGCACGACGTGCTCACCGCCCGCACGGTCGAAGAGCGCGCGCTCGACATCGAGACTGCTGGCGATGGACGTCTCGCCGACGGCGAGCAGGATGTCGCCGCGATTGAGGCCGGCACGAGCGGCCGCGCTGCCTGGCTCCAGCGTGTCGACAACCACGGAACGCAAAGAAGCCGTCTCGCCGGGACTGCTGCCCGCCGAGGGAGTGCGGACCTCATCCTTCACCGAGAAGCCCAGTCGGCTGCGGGCGCTTCCGTGCGGTGCGCGCGTGGCCAGCATGCGACCGGCCACGCGGATCATCGTGTCCACCGGGATGGCGAAACCGATGCCCTGGGCGCCGGCGCGGATGGCCACGTTGACGCCGATCAGCTCGCCGTGGACGTTCAGCAGCGGACCGCCGGAATTGCCGGGATTGATACTGGCGTCGGTCTGAATGAGGGCCTTGTACGACACTTCCTTGTTGAGACTGACATCGCGGCTGACGGCGCTGACGACGCCGACCGTGACCGTGTGCTCGTAGCCATAGGCGTTGCCGATGGCCACGACGGTTTCGCCGACCATCAGATCGCGGACACTGCCCAACGGCAGCGTTGCCAGCGGACGGTCCATGTCGATTTTGAGCAGGGCGAGATCGCATTCCGAATCGCGCGCCACCACGCGAGCGCCGGCCGTGGTGCCGTCGGCCAGACGAATGCGAATCAGGGCGACATCCTCGACGACGTGCTGATTGGTGACGATGTAGCCGCGCGGATCGATAAGGATGCCGGTGCCCATGCCGTTAACACGGCTTTGCGTGCGAGTGCTGGAGAACATCTCCTCGGCGGTGGCGGCCCGGACGGTACGCTCGCTGTGGATGTTGACCACCGCATCGCGGACACGCCGAACGACGTCGACGACCGGGGTTTGCCGCAGGTTCCAGCTGCGGAGGTTCTCCGCGGGCGGCTTCCGAATCGGCGCGACGCTCGGCGTGGTGGCCGCCGTTATCAGGATGGGCCGAACGACGGGGGCCGCCGACTCCGCCTGTACCGCGGGGCCGCCCAGGGCTAACGCTGCGCCGAACAGCCAGCGACGCAGCCATTTTGAAGCGACATGATGCCGCTCCCGCTTTTCATCCTTATCCAGAAACCCGGTCGTCACAGGAAGTTGCATGCTCATGTCGCCTCTCGACTTTGCTCTCGGCGAGCTAAGAGCAGAGGACCAAGAGTCAAGAGCCGGCTCGGCAAACGAATCCGATTCGGCTCTTAGCTCTCCATTCTCGGCTCTCGGCCCTAGGCTCTCGGCTCAAGGCTTTTTTCGACCGGGAAGGAAACAAGCCTGCAAACGGACTCGTCAGGTTCGCCAGCTCCTCGCCCTCCGAGGGAGGGTGAGAGGGACGACGCGCCTCCTAGCGACTGTAGGGATTGCAACGGGCCTGACGAGCGAAGCGACGTTGCCTCTTCGGTGAAGCGTGGTAGAACAAGCTCGGCCCAATTCCCGAGAAAAGAGGTGGCGGCGATGACCAACAAATCTCGCAAGCAGCAGATCGAGGAGATGCTCAGGGAGGATCCCAACGATCCGTTCCTGCGCTATGGGCTGGCGATGGAGCACGTCAGCGCGGGGCAGGACGAGGAAGCGATTCGCTGCTTCGAGGAGTTGCTGCGCGCGACACCGGACTATGTGCCGGGGTACATGCAGGCGGGGCGCGTCCTCGCTCGTCTGGATCGTGTGGACGTGGCCCGCGCCATCTTCGAGGCCGGCATCGCCGCGGCGCGACAAAAGGGGGATCTCCATGCCGCCGAGGAAATGGCAGGGTTTCTGGAAGGATTGAGCTGACCAGCCGCGGCTCAGAGCTTGAACGACGCAAGCTCGCGTGTCCGATTCGTCAAGGCGCTGCCCCTCTTCATCGAGCGCGAGCTGAAAAGTCCGGTTGATCCGGCGATTCGGCGCTCGGCAAGCAGAAATGTCTTGACAAACCCTTGCGTCAGCTTACAATCGAATTCTGTCGTTTTTCAACTCTTTAATAGAGGCCAAAGACTCGCAGGGTGATGGGAGACACATCACCCAAGTTGTTCGAGGCCGACGATCGTTTCCACCGGGACGGAACCCCTCCAGTAAACACCGACAGAGCTACGATTTCGGCCTTCCGGACGATTCGCCCAACGCCCACTCGGAAGACTGCTTCAGTGTGTTGTGATTCCGAAGCTCGAAGCCAAGGATTGGGTACGCGTTCTCTGGAAAAAATCGGAGGAGGCAGGCCATGGACCGGACCATGGAGATGCCCGCGAACGGGCTACGGTCGTATGCCGTGATCGCGTCCATGAAAAAGGTTAAAGGTGCAGCCTGGCTGGGGAGGATCAACGGCGAAGGACGGCAGACCTTGTGGGAATGGGATGGCGGCAAGCTTTCCACGGCCCCTGCGGATTTCGTGCTGCCCCGTTACGACGCCGAGCTGGACGCTCTGCTGGTGGCTCGGTACAAGACGGAGTACAAAGGCGTGGAAAACGACACCAAATGGGTCGAGGCCATTCTCAGACGAATCAACCAGCTGGGCGGAGAGCTGCTGTCCTAACATCAAACGGGGTGTTCTGCTGGCACCTCTTTTGCATCTCCAGGTGTATGCTTCAAGACCACCTGAGCGAGAAACGGGCGATCTCTCCCGATGCCTGTCCTGACAAGCGTTCACGATTGGACGCCACGCTTTCGCGAACCAGCGATTTCCGGTGCATGAGCGTGCTGAAGGATTGTGGAATTAGCGTTTAACGACGAGCGCACCACACCTTTCAGCTTCCGCTGCGCTCTACCCAGGCGTCCGGAGACTGCTGCGAACACCCCTCAACGACGAGAGGAGAGGCAACCGGCAGCTTCCGGGTGGGAGCTGGCGCAATGGGGCAGTTGGTTGTTCTTGAAGAGAGGCTTTTCAATGATAGAAAAAAGTCCTCCCGCATCGCGCGGCGTTTCCCGCATCGAAGGCTCGGATTTGGTGGGAATGCTTCGCGAGATGATGGACAGTCTGGTCGTGGATTTCGGGTTCGATAACGTCAAGATGGCCGGCGAAGGCCACATCAATCGGACCACGGAGCCTGTGATCCGCTTCCTCGTCTGGCTGGAGAATACGCCCGAGGCGCAAGCTGCTTTGCGGCTGGCCCTCGGACGACCGGCGGGCAAGAGGAACCTCAGATAGTCCAGGAGCTCCTGAGAGAAAGGCGAGCCGTTCGCTCTGTCGAAGGGATGTGGCGCTCCCTGGATTCGCGGGGTGAGCCGTGGTGTGCATTCAAGGATGGCGTATGGATCATTCGATGTTCGGCAGGACCGGCATGTGGAAATCCGACTCGAACGTCAGGCTGTTTTTCCCCGAATTCGTCTCGCCGCTGAGCAAGCGCATCGCCAGCGAATCATTCTCGTTGGAGGAAATCTCGACCACTCGGCGGTCCCAGTAGTAATTGTCGGTCACGACGATGCGGACGCGATCGCCAAGCTTCCAGCGGATTCGGCGCGGGAATTCGTAGCTCCACTCCGGCTGATAATTGCGGGCCACGATGTTGCTCGGTCCATAGCGGACGCCGCTGACCTCGATCTCCACGGAGAGTGAAGGACCGCGGCTGAAAAAGTGGGCCACCTTGCGATCAAAGCTGCCCTTTTTCAGCACGACGCGATACTCGCCCGTTTGCGTGACGCGCTCGGTCCAGCGCAGCAAATCGCGGGCGGCGTCGCGGAAACGCCCTTCGGTATGCACCGCCAGGTAACTGCGGCAGAGCAATTGCAGCTCCTTCACGTCACCGGGATGCTCCTGGAAATGATCGCGCACGGCCCGAAAATCGTGTTTGTCCCAATCGCGATCGATGTTCCGGAGTGCCTCACGCGCTTCGCCGGCCAACGCGCCGTCAGGGTGTCGCTCTAGGTAACGCTGGTAGCGCTCGCGCCGCGTCTGGAAATTTAGCGGATGCGCTGCGGAATAGGCGCGCGCGGCTTCGATGTCGCGCTCGTCGAGGCGGAGCATGCAGGCATCGCGGCGGCGGCGCACTTCGCTCTCATGAGCCGTCCCAGTGAAATCGCGTAGAAAGCGGTCGGCCAGGTCGATCCGCTTTACGAGATCATCTTGCTCGCTGACGCGTTCCAGCTGGCTGAACGCGACTTCGGCGCGGCGCGCACGCCCCTCATCGCGGCGAGCTTTCAGGGTATTGCGGAATTGCTCCCAGTCGCTGCCCACGTCATGTTCCGGAAAGTCCTGAAGGAAGCGCTGCAATTCCTGCCAAACCGTCTCCGCGTCGGCGTCGGGATCGGCAGCGTGATGCCGCAGCTCCGTCAACCGTTCGGCGTATACCTTGTTGTGAATGCGTTCATTCAGCTCGCGCAGGCGCTGCTGCTCGGCGCGCGCGGCAGCGGGGCGCAGCCAGAGCCGCGTCGGATGCCAGCTTTGATACGTCAGCCAATTCTTCCGCACGGCCGCGGGATCGTCGGCATGGTCGGCGGCGAAGCCAGCGGCTCGATGCTCCCCCCAGGCGTCGTAGGTCCACACGGAGAGGAGAGCACAAACGGCGAGAGCCACGCCGGCAAAGCTGCGACGGCGTAGACGCTGCCGGCGCTGCTCGCGCAAACGGCGATGGAATGCCGCCGCAGCGGTTGTCCCCGGATAGCGTCGGCAGAACGATACGACGCAGCGCTCCAGAAGTGAAAGATTGTCGCCCGGCAGACACCACAAATAATTCAATCGCGCCTCGTCTTGCGCTTGCAGCGACTCCGCCAGCCAGATCAACGGCTCGGCCAGGCCCATCGGTTCTGGAGAAAAAGCGACCGGCGAGACGCCGGTCCCACCGCGACCGACCGGCGAGACGCCGGTCCCACTGCCGTTCCCTCCAGCGGGAATGGGATGACCGAGACTGCTGACTGCGAACAGGCCGTGTTGTGGACAGTGCAGCTCCAGCGTGTGCCGCGTCATGCGGAAGTGGCGATTGACAACCTCGTCCACAGCTTTGGCAGGCACGGGAGCTGCCGTGGAGTGGCCGGGGAGGAGATCCGCCTTGGTGAGAAGCAGGCTCATAGGACGCGGCGGCGCGCCGGGAGCCTCGGCCACCAGACAATCCTCGACGATCTGCTCGACTTCCTGTTGTGCCTGCAAGCAGCTGGCGGGTGCGTCGGCCACGTGTACGTCGAGACACAACCAGACGGCATCGCAATCGCGGAGGAAATCGCGGATCGGCTCTTCGCGTCCCAGCGCGACGTGTTCGCCCTGGTAATCCTTGAAAAGCAGATCAAAGCGGCGATTTTGGAAATACAGGTGAAAGCGCAGCTCCGTCTCACCGAGCGTCGCCGGCAGCGGCTGCCCCGCTTCGAGCTGGAGCACCTTGTCGGACAGGTAATCCGCGGTACGGGCGTCGGCGGCGGCGAGGCGCAGCTCGGGTAAGCGTCCGCCGACCGCCTCGCGGTAGAGCATGGTCAACAGAGTGGTTTTTCCCACGCCGCGATGGCCGAAGACGCCGATTCGTTGCGGACGACAGAGACGCTCTGCCAGGGATACGGCCAGGGATGGAGATCGCTTCATAATGGTGTACTCGCGCAGTATGGGCGCCTTCATACTCTCTTCTATTGTAATTCGTCGGGAGCGAAGCGATATTACCAACTTGTCGCCTTGCGGGCGACCGATTCGCCGAACGCCCCATTGTTCACGGAGGAATGCCGATGTTTCGAGGTTCGCTTGCCGCGTGCGGGTTCGTCGGGATCGTGGTCCTCTGCTGCCTGCTGATCGGAGCCAACGCTCGACAAAACACACCGGCAGCTCCGGACTACGAACGAATCGGCGTTGACTTCAAGGAAAAAGCGACCTTATTTACCGGCGTCGCTTTCGGTAAGGGAGGCAGTACGGAGCTGAGGCTTGACCTGGCGATTCCGAAGGAAGGCGAGGGGCCGTTCCCCGCGATTGTGTGTCTTCACGGCGGCGGCTGGATCGGCGGCGAGCGCCAGAAAATGCGCGGCACCATCGAGGTTATGGCGCGCAAGGGCTATGTGGCCATCAGCTCCGATTATCGCCTGGCGCCTCGCGATCGGTTTCCGGCCCAGATCGAGGATTGCAAGGCGGCCGTCCGCTGGCTGCGTGCCAACGCCGAGAAGTATCACGTCGATCCGCAACGGATTGGGGCTTTCGGCTTCTCGGCGGGGGGGCATCTGGCCTGCCTTCTTGGGGGCACCCGCAAGGACGACGGCCTCGAAGGCAAGGGCGGCAATGCCGAACAGTCGAGCGCGGTGCAGGCCGTTGTCAGCTTCTTCGGACCGACCGATTTCACGCAGCCGGTCTGGAGCAAGGAGGTGCGCGAGCTGCATCTGGTGCCGTTCCTGGGAGGCACCTTCGAGGAGAAGGCGGACGTTTATCGCCGCGCTTCGCCGATGACGTATGCCGGCAAGAACGGGCCCCCATTCCTCTTCGTGCATGGCACCGCCGATGTCATCGTGCCCATTCAGCAATCGGAAGCGATGGTCAAGAAGCTTCGGGAAGCCAATGTGCCGGCCCGATTGATCACCGTGGACGGCGAAGGGCACGGCTGGGGCTGGAGTCGGGAGAATCGGCTTCGCAGCATCGCTCGCATGATGGACTTCTTTGACGAGAACCTGAAAAAATGAATCCTTCAACCTGGACGAACACGACTGACCTCCTGTCCCCGCACTCGCTGCGATTTCGGAAATGGGGCAACGCCGTGGGCTTGTTGCTGCTGGCCGGCTATCTCATTTTCTGCCACGGCTGCCACGGTGCGGACGTGGATGATGAGCTGTGCGTTCCGCCGCCCCTTCTGCCGCATCCGCGCGACGCCGAGCCTCCTCGTCCCCAGGCTCCGCCTGGGAACGAGAGACATTCAGGAAGCTTCCGCAGGAGATTGGCCGGCTCGTGCCAGGGCGGGCAAGCGGATGGTGAACTTGGTTCCGCGGCCAAGCTCGCTTTGCACGTCGATGGTGCCGTTGTGTGCCTCGATGATTTTGCGTGTTGTGGGCAGGCCGAGACCGGTGCCGCCGCTCCGCGTCGAGTAGAAGGGACGAAACGCCTTGGCCAGCAGCTCCGGCGACATGCCGCGACCGGTGTCGATCAGCTCGAAAACGACGCCCTCCGGCTCGGCGCGCGCCAGCAGCGTGATTTCGCCGCCGGCCGGCATCGCCTGCTGTGCGTTGAGCAGCAGATTGAGCAGGGCTTGCTTGAACATGTCGCGGTTGAGCGCGACGGGAGGCAGGTCGGGAGGGATGTAGCTTTTGATTTCGATGTTGGCCGACCGCGCCATGGGACCGAAGAAATCCGTCAATTCCTCGACCACCTCGCCAAGCTCGGTCGGCGTCAGCTCCAGATCCTTGACGCGCGCGAAGCGAAGAAACTCGTTGGAGATGTCCACGAGTCGCTGGCACTCGTTCTGCAAGCGGAGGATGCGGTCGAGGGCGCGGCGCTCGCGCTGGGTCTGCGGATCCTGGAAGTCCTCGGCGAGCAGCTGGAGATTAAGGCGGAGCGTGCTCAGGTGGTTTTTCAGATCATGCACGAATCCACCTGCCAGCTCGGCCAGCTCGACATATTCTTGGTTGACCACGATTGGCGTTATCCAAATGCCGCTTGCGACTTAACGCTAAGCCGCAAGCGTCTTTAGCTTACTCCTCACCGCGCGGGCCGCGTTCGTGTTCTCCACCACGGCGGGGACCGGACTCACTGCGAGGAGGACGCCCCTCGCTCGGCCGGCGCGGCGCCGGCGCGGGCGGAGCGGCACCCCCCTCGGCAGGCTTGTTCTGCTCGCGCAGCAGCACCTTGCGCGACAGCTTCACACGATCGTGCTCGTCGATGGCGATGACCTTCACCTGCAAGACATCGCCGACCTTGCACACGTCCTCGACCCGGCCGACATACTTGTCGTCCAGCTCGCTGATGTGGCACAGCCCGTCGCGGCCCGGCAGGATCTCGATGAAGGCGCCAAAGTCCTTGATCGAGGTGACCTTGCCCTCATAAACCTTGCCGACGCGCACCTCCTCGGTCAGCGCCTCGACCTTTAGCTTGGCCGATTCCGCTCCGGCCGATTCGCTGTGCGAGATGTACACCGTGCCGTCGTCCTCGATGTCGATCTTGGCGCCGGTCGATTCCTGAATGCCCTTGATGGTCTTGCCGCCCGGGCCGATGAGCAGGCCGATCTTGTCGGGATTGATTTTCACGGTCAACAAACGCGGGGCGGTACTGCTGATCTCGCGGCGCGGCTGGCGCAAGGTGGTCAGCATGATTTTGAGAATTTCGCGCCGTGCCTCGCGGGCCTGGTCCAACGTGGCCTTGATGATCTCGGCGTTGATGCCGTCGATCTTGAGGTCGAGCTGGATGCCGGTGATGCCGCGGCCGGTGCCGGCGACCTTGAAATCCATGTCGCCGAAGTGGTCCTCGTCGCCCATGATGTCGGTCAAGAGGATAAAGCGATCCGGCTCCTTGACCAGTCCGATGGAGATGCCGGCCACCGGATCGGTGATCGGCACGCCGGCGTCCATCAGCGACAGCGTGCCGCCGCACACCGACGCCATGCTCGACGAGCCGTTCGATTCGAGAATGTCGGAGACAACGCGGATCGTGTAAGGAAACTTATCTGGGCCGGGAATGACGGCCTTCAGACTACGCTCGGCGAGGGCGCCGTGGCCGATCTCGCGGCGGCCGGGGCCGCGGATGGGCCTGCATTCGCCGACGGAGAAGGGCGGGAAATTGTAATCGAGCATGAACTTCTTGCTGTATTCATCCATGAGGCCGTCCACGCGCTGCTCGTCGCTGGAGGTGCCCAGCGTAGTCGTCACCAGCGCCTGGGTTTCGCCGCGCTGGAAGACGGCCGAGCCGTGGACGCGCGGCAGCAAGGCCACCTCGCAGGAGATTGGCCGCAGCTGCTTGGGATTGCGGCCGTCGATGCGCTTGCCTTCCAAAATGAGGTCGCGCACCACGCGCTCTTCCAGAGCGTAGAAGGCGGCCGACAACTCCGCCGGCGTGTATTTCGCCTCGCCGTCCTCGGGCAGATACTCGGCGAAGATGCGCTCGCGCAGCTCCTTGATCCTGTCGGCGCGTTCGGCCTTGCCGGTCGTCTGCTTGCGTTCGCAAAACTCGGGGCCGAAGCGCTGGCGGATTTCCTCGAAGAGAGCACTGCTCGCCGCCGCCTCGGGCAGCTTCTTCGCTTCCAGGCCCGCCTTCTCGCGCAGCTCCTCGACCATCTCGATGATGGTGACAATATGCTTGTGGCCCCAGAGGATGGCCTCGAGCATCTCTGCCTCGGGCATCTCCCGCGCGAAGCCCTCGATCATGGTGATGGCCGTGCGCGTGCCGGCCAGGACGAGATCGAGGTCGCTCTCTTCCAGGTCAGTATGCCTGGGCATGAGGACCAGCTCGCCGCCGATGCGGCCGACGCGAACGCTGCCGGTCGGCTGCAAGAACGGGATGTGCGAGACGTGCAGGGCGGCGCTGGCGCCGATCATCGACAGCACGTCGGGATCGTGTTCGCGGTCGGCGGCCAGGGTGCTGGCCATGACCTGCACCTCGTTGATGTAGCCGGCGGGGAAAAGCGGGCGGATGGGGCGATCGATGAGGCGGGAGGTGAGGATCTCCTTGGTGGTGGGACGACCCTCGCGTTTGATGAAGCCGCCGGGAAACTTACCGGCGGCGTAGGTCTTCTCGCGGTAATCGACGACAAGGGGGAAGAAATCGCGTCCCTCGTCGGCCTCGCCCTCGACCGCGGCGACGAAAGCCACCGTCTCGCCATACTGCACGAGAACGGCGCCATGCGCCTGCTTGGCCAGCTTGCCGGTTTCCAGAATGAGGGATTGGGCGCCGAAGGGACGTTCAACACGACTAAACTGCACGGACATTCCTCCTGGGAGTGACGCTCGATGCGCCTCCCGGCCGGAATAGGCCACCGTACTTGCGGTTTCGATAATCGAGAAGTTGAATCGGAACCTAGCGAGCGAGGTCGCGTCAGCGCCCCGAGGCTTCTCGGGGCGCTGACGCGACCCCGCTCGCCGA
>Ga0335075_10014027_pt1 | contig 12056 bp, 7 predicted proteins | sample Lox_Sample_24_FD_206723 | JGI IMG/M metagenome (GOLD analysis project Ga0335075, IMG submission 206723) | Soil microbial communities from Loxahatchee National Wildlife Refuge, Florida, United States - Lox_Sample_2.4 | ecosystem: Environmental > Terrestrial > Soil > Wetlands | place: USA: Florida... | reverse complement strand
ACCTGCCGATGCGCGCCTACTCGACCGGCATGGCGCAGCGCCTGCGGTTCGCGATCGCCTCCGCCAAGAGCCACGAGATCCTCATGATCGACGAGGCCCTCGCCACGGGCGATGCCTCCTTCCGCACGAAGAGCCACAACCGGATTCAGGAAATGCGAGACGAGGCGGGCACCGTGTTCCTCGTCGCGCACAACCTGGGCGAGATCGAGCAAAGCTGTAATCGCGTGATCTGGATGGAAGCGGGACAGATCCTGCGAGACAGCGACGACGTGCCTGGTGTGATCGACGAATACCTGGCCGCTACCGGCGGGGAGCCCCGGCACCGGGAGCAGGCGCGGCTCTTATTCGGCGGTCGCGGCGCGCAGCGTTAGGCGCATTGTGGTGCCGCGCTCGGGGCGGGATATCGCCACTACCGTGCCGTCTTGGGCTACCGCTAGGCGTCTCACTATGTAGAGGCCTATGCCGACGCCGCCGAATCTACGGCGGTCGCCGGCTTCGCCCTGGTAGAAGCGTTCGAAGATGCGCTCGTGGTCGCCTGGGGGGATGCCTATGCCCTCGTCTTCGACGTCGATCTCGATCATCGGGCCGGTCGCTCTAGCGCGGACCGTGACCGTGCCGCCTGCTGGGGAGTACTTGAAGGCGTTTTCCAGGAGCTGGCCGACGATGATGTCTGTGGCCATCGGGTCGCCGTGGGCTAGCGGGAGGTCAGCCGGGATGTCTGATGTGACGTCGTGTTTGTCCGATAGGGCACCGAACGAGACGACCGTGGCTCGGAGCAGGGCGGCTAGGTCGAACGCGGCGTTGTTGACCGGGAGTTGCTCGGCGCCCGCCCTGGCGCCCAGCAAGAGCTGCTCGACTAGCCGGCCCAGCGAGCCCGCGCGCTCGGCGATCGTGCGGACCGCGGAGCGGCGGTCGGCGTCGGACAGCTGATCCCAGCGGCTGGCGAGCGTGGAGGCGAAGCCCTGGACCACCGTGATCGGGGTGCGCAGTTCGTGGCTGGTGGTGGCGAGGAACAGGTCCTTGGCTTCCTCGAGCTCCTTGGCGGCCGTCACGTCACGGAAGTCGACCACCCGCTCGCCGCCGTCGCCCAGCGCGGTGCACAGCACGTCGAGCCAGCGCCCGCTTGGCAGCTTGTGGGTGCGCCGCGCGCCCGGCTCGGGCAGCGGGAACGGCGGAGGCGCGCCCATCACCTCGGTCGCCGGCATGCCCGTGATCCGGTGCGCGGCGGGGTTCCATTGCTTGACGTATCCCTGCTCGTCGAGCACCGCGATGCCGTCCGCGCTGCCGTCGATGACGGCGCGCTCGTGTGCCCGCTGCCGGACGACTTCTTCGAACGCCATCGCGTTGGTCAGCGCCACGCCGGCGTGGCCTGCGAGCAGCTCGAGGAGTTCGAGCTCAACGTGGCTGAGCGTGCGCCTGCTGTACAGGGCGTACAGCGCGCCGTAAGGGCGCCCGCCGACGTGTGACAGGCTCAGCGCGATCGTGTGCAAGCCGGGCAGCGCGGACCAGATCAGGTCGTCGAACCCGCCGGACTCGCCGGTCGCCATCATCACGGTCTTGCCCGACCGCAGCAGTTCTCCCACCAGGCTGCCGGACAGCGACGCGACGCGCCCGCGGAGCCGGGCAGGCAGGCCCGCGGTGGAGACCAGCCGGAGCCGGTCGTCCTCGATGAGCACGAACCCGCCGGCGTCGGCGCCGGTCAGCTCGCGCAGGCTAGCGGCGATCCGGTCGAGCACCGACTCCAGGTCGCGCTGCGCGTTCATGTCGGCGACAACGTCGCCGAGGCGGCGCACCACCCGCGCCCGCTCGGCCATGTAATGCCTGGCGACGTCGTCCTCGCCGGTCTGGTGACAGATGTTCACCCAGCCGACGACATCGCCGCCGCTATCGGTCAGCGCGCTGGTGTCGATGCGCACGTCGAGCACGGACCCGTCTTTGCGGACCCGCCTGGTGGCGAAGGAGATCTGGCCGCCCCCACGGACCCGTTCGAGCACCGCGTTGTGTTCCGCGCTGAGTTCCTCGGGGATGATCGGCGGCTCGAGGCCGATGACTTCGGCCGCGCTCCAGCCGAACATCTTTTCCGCCGCCGGGTTCCATAGCAGCACAGTGCGGTCGGTCCCGAAAGCGACAATGGCGTCCGCGGCGCTCTCGATTACCGCGCGCGCCGTCGCGTCTACCCGCTCTCGCGGGTCCACGAGCCTAGCCCGATCCGCCACCACATCATCATCGTGCCACCTAGGGCCGCGGAGGGCAGCGAAAGGGCGCTACTTCCCTTCTCAGCGATCCGTGGCGTGGCTCGTGAGATTTCCGTCCCTTCCTGAGTTTTCTGTTCACCTCAGTGATCAGCGTCACTGCTAGGGCTGGGTGGCGTCCATCACCGGCCGGGCCCTCGGACGGGTCGTCCTCGCGTGTACTCCGCTCGGCGGGGACGGCGCCCCGAGCGCGAGCGACGGCGAGGTGCTTCCCTGACGGCCGCTTTGCGCCTTATAGTGCTGGCTGCCGCGATGGCTGTTTTCGCGGATACCGGCGCGAATAACGCGACGGCCGCGGGGCAGTCAACGGGTATATGTATGTTCCGCTTAACCAGCGGGTAGCTATTTGTTATAACAAAACTATCGACCCCTGTGGCCGCTAGGACACGGATATGGACCAGGCTGAGCCTTACCCGGATCATGGCCCGCCTGACCAGCGCAGCGCTGAGCAGCGCGGCACTGAGCAGCAGGGCCCGCTCCAGCGGCAGCGTCGCCCAGAGCGGCGCCGCCACCGAGAACCAGTACGCCCCGATGAGCTGCTCGTTCCTGGCCGAACGCGCCCGGTCACCCTGGTCCATCCCGTTATCGCCGGCTACGACGGCTCCGGCTCGGCCCGCAACGCCCTCGCGTACGCCGCGGGCCTGGCCCGCCGGCTCGACCGGCCGCTGCTCATCGTCTACGTCACCTCGCCAGGCGTGTACTGCGAACCGCTGACCGGCCAGGTGGTCGGGCTGCCCAGGGACTCCGACGCACTGGAGCGCTGGCTGCTCAGCGAACTCGACCTGGTAGCCGACTCCGGCGAGCTCGAGGTGCACGTGCGGACCCGGCGCGGCAGCCCGGCGCGCGAGCTGGGCGCGATGGCGTCCGAGTTCAGCGCCGACGCCCTCGTCATCGGCGCCCCCAGGCACTTCTGGCATCACATCGCTGGCTCCGTCCCCGGCTGGCTGGCCCGGCACGCCTGCTGCCCGGTCATCGTCGTCCCGTAACCGTCGAAGACGGCCACCGCGCCGCGCGGGACGAAACGGACATTTATGTTGTTTTCGCCTGGCCCAGAGCGACCGCAGACGACTTAGGGCGACAACGGCACCTCAGAATCGGCATAAACGGGACAAAAAACGGGCCGTTCTCGCCCTAAGTGCGGGCACGCACCTGAAGGGTTATCGTCGGAACGCCGCCAATGGGGGCGGCCCCTCGAAGGTGGTGGCGGGAAGCGTGCGAGCCGACGATAGCCAGACCGAGCGGCACAAGATCGTCATCATCGGGTCCGGGTTCGGCGGCATCGGGATGGGCATCGGGCTGCGGAAGGCCGGCTTCGACGACTTCGTGATCCTCGAGAAGGCCGCCGACCTCGGCGGGACCTGGCGGGACAACCGGTATCCAGGCTGCGCCTGTGACGTGCCGTCGCCGCTGTACTCGTTCTCGTACGAGCTGAATCCCGATTGGTCGCGGTTGTTCGCCCCGCGGCAGGAGATCTGGGAGTACCTGCGCCGGTGCGCCGGCACCTACGGCGTAGCCGGGCACATCAGGTACGGCCGCCGGGTCGAGTCGATGGAATGGGACGACGCGGACCGGCGGTGGACCGTGCGCACGGCGGACGGCACGCGGTATCGCGCGCACGCGGTGATCTCGGCCGCGGGAGCGCTGCACATCCCCAGGTATCCCGACATCCCTGGCAGCGGCACGTTCGGCGGGGACTCGTTCCATTCGGCGTGCTGGGACCCGGCTGTCAATCTGGCCGGGAAGCGAGTCGCCGTCATCGGAACGGGCGCGTCCGCGATCCAGCTGGTTCCCGTCGCGGCCGGGGAGGCCGCGCACCTGACCGTGTTCCAGCGCACGCCGCCGTGGATCCATCCGCGGCCGGACGCGGCGATCCCGCCGCGGGCGCGGGCCGCGCTCCGCACCGTCCCTGGCGCCGCCCGCGCGCTGCGGGACGTCGTGTACTGGGGGCTGGAAACCCGCGCGCTCGGCTTCGCGGTAGACCCCAGGCTGATGACGCCCATGACGGCGCTGGCGCGCACGCACCTCGAGCGGCAGGTGCCCGATCCCGTGCTGCGGGGCCGGCTGACCCCGGACTACACGATCGGCTGCAAGCGGATTCTCGTGTCGTCCGACTACTATCCGGCGCTCCAGCGGCCGAATGTCGATCTCGTCACCGACGGCATCAAGGCAATCGGGCCGTCCGGCGTCGCGACGGCCGACGGGACGCTGCACGAGGCCGACGTGCTCATCTTCGCCACCGGCTTCCGGGTCATCGACGCGGCGGCCGAGCTGAACGTGACCGGCCGCGGCGGCGTGAAGCTGAAAGACGCGTGGGCAGCGGGTGTCGAGGCCTACCGCGGGATCACCGTCCCCGGGTTCCCGAACTTCTTCCTGCTGCTCGGACCGAACACGGGCCTCGGCCACACCTCGGTCGTGTTCATGATCGAGACCCAGGTCCAGCACGTACTGAGCTGCCTGCGCATCCTGTCCAGGGAAAAGGCCAGCACGATCGAGCCCCGGGAGCCCGCGACGCGGCGGTACAACGACGCCCTGCAGCGCCGGCTGAGCCGCGCCGTGTGGAGCGCGGGCGGCTGCCGCAGCTGGTATCTCGACGACGCGGGAATCAATAGAGCGATCTGGCCGGGATTCTCCTTCGAGTACTGGGCCCGCACCCGCCGCGCCCGCCGCGGCGAGTATGAGGTGCGGGTCTTATCTCGCGGCGCGCAAGATAGGGCTATGCATCCTGCCCCCGAAGGAGCCGAGCGCGGTCGCGATGCCGCCCACGGCATCGGCGTGGTGGCCGACCTCATCGCGCGCACTCTCGGACCCGCGGGCCGGACGGCCCTCATCAAAGACCGGGCGGGCAACGATATCGAGGCGCCCGACGCGGAAACGATCGTCGCGTGCTTCACGCCTGCCGATCCCCGGGATGGCCTGGGTGCGAGCTACGTCCGTGACCTTGTACGCGACCAGCACACCGCGGTGCCTGATGGCGCGGCGACCGCGGTGGTGCTCGCCGGCGCGATGGTCCGGCTGGCGGTCACCGCCGTGGATCGCAAGGCCCATCCGATGCGCCTGGTGCGGGGCGTCATGGCCGCGCGGGACCGGGTCCTGGACGAACTTGGCAGGCGCGCCACGGACCTGGGGTCGAAGGAGGAGATCGCCGCGGTCATGGCGGCGGCCATCTTCGATCGGGCACTGGCTGACGTGCTTGCTGAGGCCTTCGACAAGGTAGGCAAGGACGGCATCGTCACGGTCGAGCCCGCCGGGGAGCCGGGCCTGAACCTCGCACTGAGCCAGGGGATGTCCGTCGACGGCGGCTACGTCTCTTCCGACTTCGTGACGGACGCCCAGCGCGGTGAGGCGATCCTGCGCGACCCGTGTCTGCTCCTCGTCGATGGCGAGGTCACCGCGGCCGAGGACCTGCTCCCGGTCATCGACGCGGCGACCGCGGCCGGCCGGCCACTCGTCGTGCTGGCAGGCGGCGTCTCGGGCGCGGCGCTTGAGGTTCTCACGGTGAACAGGACGAGCGGCAACCGCGCCACCCTGGCGGCCTCGGTGGCCGGAGACCCGTTCAGCCGCGCGTTGGTCCTGAGCGACCTCGCGGTCGTGGTGGGTGGCAGCGTGGCGGGCGGACCTGTACCCCAGCCCGTGAGCGACGGCCCGGGGTCGCTCGGCAGCGCGGGGAAGGTCATCGCCACCCGCGACCACACGATCATCGTGGACGGGGCGGCGGATGAGTCCATGCTCAGGGACCGGATCAGGCAGATCCGGGCGGAGATCGAAGCGGCCGAGTCCGACGCGGACCGCCAGGAGCTCTTCACGCGGCTAGCGAGGATCGCGGGCGGCGCCGCCACCGTGCGGATTGGCAGCCCCACCAGCGCCGAGACCGCGCGCCTGGTGGCTCTGGCCGAGCGCGGACTCGAGATCGCGCGCTTGGCCATGGACTACCCGATCATGCCGGGCGGCGGCGCGGCTCTCGCGGACGTCCACGAGGCCACCGCCAAGTTCCCGCGTTCGGTCCCCGGCGGGCGGTCGGGAGACGAGGCGACGGGGGCGCGGATCGTGCTTGACAGCCTTACGGCCCCGATGCGGCAACTCGCCGTGAACGCGGGCATGCCGGCATCGGCCATCGACAAGGCACTCAAGTCTCGCAAGGCCGGCGCGGCCATCGACCCCGCCACGAGCAAGGCAGTGCCGATGCGGCCCCGCGCCATCGACATCCTCCCGGTCCTGCAAGCCGCCGTCACGAACGCTACGGCCCTCACGGTCCGTGTCCTGACCAGCTAGCAGGTGCCTGACACTCGGCCGAGTAGGATCGGCCGGTGAGCGAGTACGAGACCATTCGCTATACCCGCGAGGGCGATGTGGCCACCCTGACCCTGGCCCGCCCCGCCAAGCGCAACGCCCAGAACCCGCTGATGTGGCGAGAGCTCGCCCGGCTGGGCACCGAACTGCTCCCCGACGATTCCCTGCGATGCCTCGTGGTGGCCGGGGAAGGGCCCGTGTTCTCGGCCGGCATCGACATCGCCGAGGGGATGACCGGGCTGCTCGCCGACTGGGCCGGACGGTCTGCCACCGAGCGGGACCGCACCGAAGCCGTGGCCGCGGCCGGGACGTTCGGCTGGATCCCTCGGCTCGGCTGCGCCAGCGTCGCCGCCGTCCGCGGCCACGCGTACGGCGCCGGGCTGCAACTGGCGCTGGCCTGCGACTTCCGCATCTTCGCCGAAGGCACGCAGGTCGGCCTGCCCGAGACGCGCTTCGGCCTGATGCCCGACATGGGCGCTACCGTCCGGCTGCCCCGGATCGTAGGTGAGGCCCGGGCCCGAGAGCTGATCTTGCTTGGTGACGTCATCGACGCCGCCGAGGCCCTGCGCATCGGCCTGGCTAACCGGGTGGTCCCCGGCGAGGACCTCGACGCCGCCGCGGCGGAGCTCGCCGCGCGCCTGGCCGCCCAGCCGCCACTCGCGGTGCGCGGCGCCAGGCAGGCCATTGACGCGGCGTGGCACGGCAGCGCTGAAGAGAGCTTCCGGGTCGCGGTCGAGGCGCAGCTCCGCTGCCTTGAATCCCAGGATTTCAGGGAGGCCCTCCGGGCGATGGCCGAAGGCAGGACCCCGCACTGGCAGGGGCGCTAACGCACCGGAACGGTTACGGCGGCCCGCCGCCACCCGCGGCAGCGGGAGCGGCCGGTTGTCGACGACCCGTTTCATCACGATCGTCGACGTGATCTGCCGGACGCCGGGCAGCGTCGCCAGCTTCTCGTCGCGTACCCGGGCGTAATCGTCCAGGCCCGCGGCGACGACCCGGAGCAGGTAGTCGGGGATGCCGAATAGCCGCTCCGCGTGACGCACCTCGGGCACGGCGGCAAGCCCCTCCTCGAACGCGATGATCGTGCCGGCGTCTCCCCGGTCCATGGTGACGTTCGCCAGCACCTCCAGGCCGAGCCCGACCGCGGCGGCGTCCACGACGGCGCGGTACCCGGCAATGACCCCGCTGCGCTCGAGCTCACGCAGCCGCCGGTGGCAGGGCGCGATGCTGAGGTTCACGCGTTCCGCGAGCTCGGTTACCGTGAGCCGCCCGTCCCGCTCAAGCTCAGCAATAATCTTCTCGTCTATCGCATCCATACTTATATTTTCTTTCACAAATTAATGTCTCCTGCCAATAACTGACAATAAGATTTCGCCGACTCTTCGTTAATCTTGCTGCTAGATGCCCTGCAAACAGGAACAGGCACGCCACAGAAGAGGAGTCACCGGGGATGCGAAGCGTGATTGGCCTGTTGCCGCTGCTCGCCGCGATCTTCGCGGTCCCGCAATTCCTCCCGCAGCTCGCACGGCTCCGCCGCACCGGGGACAGCGCCGGCGTGTCATGGACGTGGGCGGCCTTGACCAGCCTCAACAATGGCGCGTGGACCGGATACTTCGCGCTGTCCCGGCTGTGGACCGCCCTCGTCCCGTCCGTATCCGCCACGCTCTTCGCCGGCACCCTCGCGGTGCTGCTCGCCCGCCGCGGCGGCCTGCCAGAGCGGCGGACGATGACCGCCACCGCGGCGTGGGCAGCCCTGCTCTGCGCCGCCGGCGTGCTCTACGGCCGCGCGGGCCTTGGTGCCGCGCTCACCGCGTCGTTCATCATGCAGACCACGCCGTCGGTGTGGAAGGCGTACCGGTCCGACGCGCTAACAGGCATCTCCCGCGGCACGTGGCTGCTGATCCTCGGCGAACTGACCTGCTGGGGGATCTACGGCACCTGCGAATCCGACCCGCGCCTGATGGTCCTCGGCTGGACCGGGGTGGCCGCGAGCCTGCTCGTCCTCGCGCGCACCACCTATTCCGTCCGGAGGGCGGTGGCCGTGCGGGAGTTGGCCGCCCAGCTCGCCGGGACCAGGGCGCCGGCCACGGCGATGACCAGGCCAGCCAGGGCCAGGATCACTATTTCCGGTGCCGAGTAGATGGAGATCAGCGAGGACGGCACGCCGGAGTTGGCCGCGTGGGCCATCGCCGGCAGCACCTCGTGGTGCAGCAGGACGCCGGCCGGGACCGCGACGATGCCCGCCACGAGGCCGGTGATGCCGACCGAGCAGACCACCATGGTCATGGTCTGCCTCGGTGTCATGCCGAGGGACTTGAAGATGCCGATGTCGTGGGCGCGCTCGCGGATCTGGAGCGCGACCGTGTTCAGCACGCCAAGCCCCGCGACCACGATGATCAGCAGGGTGAGCATGGCGACCAGGGTGACCACGGCCAGCAGCGCCTTCCCGCCGCCGCCGAAGGCGTTGATGTTGTAGTTGCCGCCGAGCGTGGTTTGCAGCCCGCTGGCGTAGGCGTCGGCGTTCACGCCGGGCTTGAGGGAGATGGCGTAGGAATCGGGGCCGGTGACGGTCGGATCGAGAGCGGTCAGCGTGGCGGGCGCCATGTAGATGTCGACGTCGTTGCCCGGCTCGAAGACCTCGCCAACGATCTTCGCGGTGACCCGGTGGGCGCCGTCGATCAGCGTGTACGTGTCGCCGACCGCGGTGCTGGTGTCGGTGAGGAAGAGGGTGTTGACGTCGATCTCGGGGGCGGGAGCCGACTGCGAGTACCAGCCCCCGGAGATCAGCACCAGGCCGGACCAGGACGGGTCACCGTCGCCATAGGCGGTGACCTGGGCGCCGCCGTCGTTATCGCCGAGGCCGGGCAGCGCGAGGTTGTCGTCGGCCTCCGACAGGTAGTGCAGCGTGCCGGGTGTGGCGGCGATGGCCGACGTGATCGCGCGCTGCTGCGCCGCGGTCAGCGAACCCGGACCGGGACCGACGGAGATGGGGTGCGGCTTGCCATCCTTGCCACCCTTGCCAGGGGTGATGCTGACGGGGCCAGCGGGGCCCGGGGCGCCTGGAGGCGGCGCGTTGACTCGCACCGGCAGCCTCGCCGAACTGGATATGTCGTTGTAGACGTGGTTCAGCGAGGTCGCCAGGCCCACTCCGAACGTCACCGACGCCGCACCGAACAGCACCGCGACCACCGTGATGAACGTGCGGCCCGGGCGTGCCGCGGGCGCGGCGAAGCCGAGGGTGACCGCGCGGGGCACTCCCGTCAGCCTGGCGAGCGTCCGCTGGGCGAAGAACCCGTGCTTCGGCTTCGGGGCCCGGCCGGTGGCGATCGCCTGCACCGGGGACATCGCCCCGGCCCGCGAAGCCGGGCCGACCGCCGCCGCGATCGTGAGCGCGAGCACCGCGAGCGGCACGGCCACGTCCACCCAGAACGGCACGCCGAGCACGCCGACCTGGTACACCTGCGCGTTCTGCCGGTACAGCGGCGCCGCCAGCAGGTTGCCGCAGACCACGCCGACCACCGCGCCGGTCACCGCGGGGACCGCGACGAGCAGCACGTAACAGGCCACGACCTGCAAGGGCGTGAAGCCGATCGATTTGAGCACGCCGATCCGCGTGGTGCCGGCGACGACCGCGCCGCCGACGACGTTGACGACGATCAGCACGGAGATGACTAGCGCGATCACACCGAACGCGATGATGAACGGCACCCAGGGAGCCACGCTCGACTCCTCAGACTGGCGAATGTCGAGGTAGGACACCGGGCTGAGCACCGCGCCAGCCGGGAGCGCGGCCTTGATCTCGTTGATGTCGCTCGTGATGTCAGCACTGGTCCCGCTCGCCGAGAACCGGTAGAGCAGCTGGTCCTGGCCGGTTCCCGCGGCACCGGCGATCGCGTTCATCTCACCCGGCAGCACCCAGGCGTCGGCGGTGTTGGTGACCGAGTTGGCGATGCCGACGACGGTCATCACCTGCTTGCCAACGGTGATCGTGCCGCCTATCTGGCCGGGCGCGTTGGGAGAGATCACGACCTGGTTGTCGCTGGTCGCCCAGTGACCGGCCTGCAGCGTGAGATCGTCCACAGGGCCGCCAGGGGATCCCCGGCCGACGAAGTTCATCGGGTTGGAGACCGTGCCGCTGATGCCGGGCATCGACACTTGCGCGTTAACGCTCTCGGTGGCGAATGGCCCGGCGACCGCGGTGACGCCCTTGACCTTGGTCACGGCCGTGATCTGAGCCGGGGACGCGATGGACGTGTTCACCGTGACCGCGAGGTCCGCGCCGTGCTGGCTGGCGAACGCGTGGTCGAACGGGCTGTGCGCGTCGGCGAGCATGCCGAGCGCGAGCGTGGAGGCGGCGGTGGCGGCGAGCACCACCAGGCCGATGATGCCGGCCTGGAGTTTCCGCCCGGCGAGCCCGCCGCGGGCGGCACGAGAGACGGCGCTCACGGCCGGGCGTTCCCGGCGAGCGTGTCAGAGGCGATCCGCCCGTCGGCGATGTGCACGACACGGCGCGCGTACCGATGGGCGAGATCAGGGCTGTGCGTGACGAGGACAAGCGTCTGGCCCTGGGCGTTGAGGTCGAGGAGGAGCCGCCCGATCTCGTCGCCGGTGGCGGTGTCGACAGCGCCGGTCGGCTCGTCCGCGAGCAGCAGCGACGGCTTGTTGATCAGGGCCCGGGCGATCGCCACGCGCTGCCGCTCACCGCCGGACAGCCGGGCCGGGTACGCGTCCCGCCGATGCGAGATCCGCAGCGCCTCGAGGAGGGAATCGGCGCGCACCCGCGCCGCCTTAGCCTTCGTGCCGGCCAGTTGTGCGGGAAGCAGCACATTGTCTATCACCGTCATGTCATCGAGGAGATTGAAGAACTGGAAGATCATGCCGACGTGCCTGCGGCGGAACCGCGCGGCACCCGCCTCGGACAGCTGGTCTACGCGTTCATCGCCCATGTGGACCGCGCCGGCGGATGGCCGGTCCATGCCCGCGATGAGGTTGAGCAGCGTCGACTTGCCCGATCCAGACGGCCCCATGATCGCTACCGCTTCGCCGGCGTCTATCCGCAGGGAGATGTCGTCCACAGCGGCCACCGGTGCGCCTTCGTACCGCTTCGTCACGTTCTCAAGCTGAACGAGCGTGTCCATGATGGCGAAGCTAGCCGCCCGGCCCCGCCGCCCGCGTCGCCCCTGTGGCTGACTTCTCTAGGCCGATACCGGCACCACTGTCATCCCCAAGATGTACGCCAGGGGGCCGCAACGGCTCAGTCCGGATGCCCCAGCGGGGGGTTCCGGGGGGTGTCCCCCGGACTGCGGGGGGTTCCGGGGGGTCGTCCCCCCGGGAATTATTGCGGACAATGGCGCAGATGACCGCAGGTCATCAAGCAGGCAAAGCTATCGCGTGGGCGAGGAGGGATTTGAACCCTCACATCCTTTCGGACACACGGACCTGAACCGTGCGCGTCTGCCGTTCCGCCACCCGCCCCGGGCGAGGACTTAGATTAGCACGACCCCAGGTGTACTCGTA
>Ga0335075_10014026_pt1 | contig 12057 bp, 11 predicted proteins | sample Lox_Sample_24_FD_206723 | JGI IMG/M metagenome (GOLD analysis project Ga0335075, IMG submission 206723) | Soil microbial communities from Loxahatchee National Wildlife Refuge, Florida, United States - Lox_Sample_2.4 | ecosystem: Environmental > Terrestrial > Soil > Wetlands | place: USA... | reverse complement strand
TCGCATAGCGTGCTTTCCATCCAAGATCAGATCTTTCGCGGGCCTCCCCATTGGTCTCATGAGTCGCAGGGGTCACGAGGCAGGGGTGGCGCGGCCTGGTGATCGCGAAGACTTATTTCCTGGCGTAAATAATTCGTGCCATACGCACGAATTGTTTACGGGATAAAAATTGTCTTCGTCACGTCTGTCGCACGAGGCTCAGCCGAACGTGAAGACATACGCTTGGGCGCCCGGATGGTCGAAGGTGATCTCCAGCGTGCGCTCGAGGACCTCGCCCTGCTCGCGGACGAGCTGGTACATGCGCCCGCTGTCGAGCAGGCCGGTGCCGTCGGGGTCGGTGTCGACGCCGTGCGACGCGCCCGGCGCCGCGCCGTCGACCAGGACCCGGAACGGGATCGGGCCGCCGCCGCCGGCCGACATGACCAGATTCGCGTCGCGGGCCTGGAACTGGAACGCGATCCGGCCGCCGGCCTGGTCGAGGGTGGCCTTCTCCTGCTCGACCGTCCAGTGCCCGGCCAGCGCCCACCGGTTCAGCGGCAGCCGCTCGGGGATCCGGTAGAGCCTGCTCTCGGCGACCGTGCCGCCCGGCGAGGCGAATCCGTCGCTGCGCCCGGTGCCTAGATAGGTCTCGGGCGAGCGCAGGTGATCCCAGTCGGCCGCCGCCTCGACGCCGCGCCCCTCGACCGCGGTCAGCGCGCGGTCGACGCCGAGCAGCCGCTGGAGGGCCCGCTCGGATTCCTCGTACTCGCCCTCGCCGAAGTGCCGGCCGACGATGACGCCGTCGGCGTCGATGAAGTAGAGGGCGGGCCAGTAGTGGTTGTCGAACGCGTTCCAGATCGCGTACTCGCTGTCGACCGCGACCGGGTAGTCGATCTCCCGCGCCGCGACCGCCTCGCGCACCAGGTCGATGTCGTGCTCGAAGAAGAACTCCGGGGTGTGGACGCCGATCACGACCAGCCCGTCGCCGCGGTAGGCGCGCGACCAGGCCCGCACGTACGGCTCCTGGCGCAGCCAGTTGATGCAGGTCAGCGTCCAGAAGTTGACGACCGTGACGTGACCGCGCAGGTCGTCGGGGCGCAGCGGGGGCGAGTTGAGCCACCCGGCCGCCCCGTCGAGCGCGGGCAGGTGCAGTGGACCGGACATGGTCATCAAGCGTAACCACCCCGCTCCGGCCGGTGCGCGGGCGGCCGCCAGCTAGGGAGCGCGGCGCGGGCCCGCCAGCCGCGCCGCCGCGCCTGCCAGCAAGGTGATCACCGCGGCGACGGCGAACGACAGGATCGAGGCCGACATCCAGCTCTGCGGTGCGAAGCCGATCATCCGGCCGAACGACGTCCAGGCCGAGACCCACCAGGACACGTACCCGGGGTTGATGAGCTGATAGGTGACGAAGCCCGCGGCCCACGGGAGCAGCATCAGCCAGCGGGACCTGGCGGTCGCCGACAGGTCCCAGCGGCCGCGCGACACGACGAAGTAGTCCGCGATCAGCACCGCCGACATCGGCACGAAGACCGAGCCGATCAGGTCGAGGAAGTTCTCGTAGTCGGCGATGTTCAGCCACAGCGCGCCGGCCGTGCTCACGGTCGCGATCGCGACCGCGAGCACCCGCCGGTCCCACAGCGGGCGCAGGTTCTGGGTCGACACCGCGGTCGAGTAGACGTTGGCGAATGCCTGGTCGAGTTCCCTGGCGGCGAGGACGGCGAACGCGAGCCCGCCCGCGGGCAGCGCGATGAACGCGCCGTAGATGTCGTTCGGGTTGCCGCGCGCGACCGTGACCAGCGCGAGCAGCCCGATGACGTAGCACAGGACCTGGGTCAGGCTGTACCCGGCGAGCGTCCCGGCGAAGGCGGCCCGGGGGGTGCGCGAATGCCGCGTGTAGTCGGCGATCAGCGGCGCGAACGAGACCGCGACGGCGACGACGGTGTCGGTCGCCGCCCAGTAACCGGTCCAGGTGCCGTGGGTGAACGCGGGCAGCGGGTGCCTGAGCAGCTGCACCAGCAGGTAGCCGAGCACCAGCAGCACCGCCGTGGTCGCGTACCGGCGCAGCACCCTGATCGCGCCGAGCGGCCTGATCGTCAGCAGCGCGGTGATCACCCCCGCGATCAGCACGTACCCCCACTTGGGCAGGGCCGGGGTCAGCGTGTGGGCGGCGGTGGCGATCGTCACCAGCTCGAAGATCCCCCAGCCGAGGCACTGCAGGATGTTGAGCACGGTCGGCAGGTACGACAGCCGCGCGCCGAACAGGCCGCGCAGCAGCACCATCGCCGGGGCGCCGGTCTGCGCGCCCGGCCGCCCGGCCAGCGCCAGCGGCACCGTGCCGAGCACGGTCCCCACCACGATGGCGGTCAGCGCCGCCGCCAGCGACAGCTCCGGGGTGCCGGCCCCGTCCGGCTGGAGCACGAAGATCGCGCCGGTGAAGCCGAGCAGGCTCACCCCCAGGTTGCCCCACAGCCCGAACTGGTCGAGCAGGCTGAGCGCCTGCGGCACCGGCTCGGCCAGCGTGCGCGCGACCTCAGAGCGGCGGTCGCCCTGGACGGTGACGAACTCACCGGAAGCGGGGGTAGCGGAAGAATTGACGGTCGCCACGAGGCCTCCCTACGCCGGCATTACCCGGTCAGGTTCCAACGGTCGGCGGCGCGCCCTGGCGGGCAGCCACCCTCTCAGCCCGGTTTCGCCCGAGCTCCCGTGTGCTGTTTCATTCAGACGGTAGCATGCTGTGCGCGAACTGCCTGGTCCGGCCCCTGGGCTCGTCGCCGGTGACCTTCGTCCGCTACCGGTGAGCGTGCGATTGCGGCGGGGGAGTCACCCGGGACCGTTCGGGCGAATGATTGTGAATGATCTTGATCTTCGAGTCGGCCCAAGATCAATTTCTCAATTGCAGGCTGAACCGCTTGCAGGTTGGTCTAAATGGCGGCGCGGGAGCGCGAGCCCGCGTACCGTATCCTGGTCGAAGCTTTCACCTTCCCGTCATTTGGGGCAATCGGGTGAATGAGGGGGTGTCCCATGCGGGCAGACGCGCACACAATTGCGGTCGAGCGTATGCGGCTTGGCGACCACGCCTTTGCCCATTACGCGGACGACCGGGTCCGCTGGGAGGTCCCGGCCGTCTTCACCTACCGGGGGCTGTCGCGGAACGAGAAGGTCATCGTGATGATGGCCCCCGGCTGCCCGGCCGACGAGGCGTGCGAGCGGCTGGCCGCCTTCGGCGGCGGCGCCGACGCAGCCCGGGCCAGCGGGCAGCTCGTGTTCAGCAGCATGCGCGAGCTGGTCAGCCCGGACCCGGGCTTCACCGCCCGCAGGCAGATCAGCCGGCTGCACGAGGAGACCGAGCTCGCCTGCCGTGAGGGGTTCGCCGGACTGCGGACCGTCATCGACATGGCCTGGGTCCAGGACCTCGAGATGGACGTCGAGGGCGTGATGCAGCGGGAGAAGAACGCGGACGCGCTCTTCCAGGGCGGGCGCTACGCCGAGATCTGCAGCTACGACCGCCGGGTGTTCGATCACGCGGTGGTCGAGGAGATGCGGGTCAGCCACCCGGTCGCGCTGCTCGAGCGGCCTGGCGACCTGCAGGCGCACCACGCGCCGGGCGAGCTGTACCTGATCGGCGACGCCGACATGGCGACCGGTGACATCTTCCGGGCGGCGGTCAGCGTCGCGTTCGAGGCGCCGCCCGGACGTCAGGCGCTGGTGGACCTGACCCGGCTGTGCTTCCTGTCGGCCGGGTGCGCGGGCGACCTGCTCCGGCTGATCGGCCGGAAAGGCACCTGCGACCGGGTGGTGGTGCGCTGCCGGCCGTCGCAGGCGCGGATCCTGCGCCGCCTGCGGGCGATGTGGACCGACGCGCTGGTGCTTGAGGAGAAGGAAGACGGCCGGTGACCGGAGGCGTGCTCCTCGACCTCCGCTTCACCGGCGCTGACCTGCCGATGCTGCGGTTGCGGGTAGCGACCGCGGCCGCCGCGGCCGGCCTCGACGAGGCTCGCTGCGACGAGCTCGTGCTCGCGGTGTACGAGCTCGCGTGCAACGCGATCGTGCACGGCGGCGGCGCAGGCAGCCTCCGGCTGACCCGGGCCGGGGACGCGGTGCACTGCCAGGTGTCGGACGACGGGCCCGGCTTCGCCGACGCCGGAGCCGGCCGCCGGGGCGGGCTGTGGCTGGCCGGGCAGCTGACCGACGGGGTCGAGATCGACGACGGCGCGCTCGGCGGCGCGGTCGTCACGCTGACCGTCGGCCGCCGCTTCGGCCGCCGCCAGCTAAGCGACTGACCGCGGGCGCTTCAGCCCTTGCCCGGGTTGAACAGGCCGAGCGGGTCAACCGCGCGCCGCACCGCCTGCTGCATGACCAGCGCGCCGGGGTCGAGCTCGCGCCGCATCCCGTCCCGCTTGAGCAGCCCGATCCCGTGCTCGCCGGAGACGGTGCCGCCGAGCTCGATCGCGTCGCTGAGGAACTCCTCGAACGCCGCCTGCGCGGCGATCCTGGCGTTGTCGTCGCCCGGCGGGGTGACCAGCAGCGGGTGCAGGTTGCCGTCGCCCGCGTGCGCGATCGTCGCGACCGTGACGCCGTGCCTGGCGGCGGACGCCTCGATCCGCCCGAGCATCGCGGGCACGGCCGAGCGGGGCACGCAGACGTCCTCGGTCAGCACCGGACCGAGCCGCTCCAGGGCCGGGTACGCGAGCCGCCGGGCGTCGAACAGCGCCTCGGCCTCGGCCGCGTCGGTGGACTGGGCGACCCACTGCGCGCCCGCGTCGGTCATCGCCGCGGCGAGCGCGTCGGCCTCGTCCCGGCCGGAGTCGCCCGGGGTGTCGACCCGGGCCAGCAGGAGCGCGGCCGCGTCGGCGGCGACGCCGAGGTGCTTCCATTCCTCGACCGCGGTGAGGCAGGCCCGGTCGAGGATCTCCAGCACCGAGGGGGTCAGACCGCGGCGGGTGATCAGCGAGACCGCCTCGCCCGAGGCGACCAGGCCGCCGAACGCCCCCACGATCGTGCGCGGGGTGCCGGGCAGCGCCGGTCGCAGGCGCAGCGTTACCTCGGTGATGACGCCGAGCGTTCCTTCCGAGCCCACCATCAGCGCGGTCAGGTCGAGCCCGGCCACGCCCTTGGTGGTCCGCCGGCCGAGCCGGACGACGTCGCCGTAGCCGTCAGCGGCGCTCTCGGTGCCGTCTTGGGCGGCGCTGACGCCGGTTACCACCCGCAGCCCGAGCACGTAGTCGCGGGTGACGCCGTACTTGAGGCAGCACAGCCCGCCCGCGTTGGTGGCCACGTTGCCGCCGATCGAGGACCACGGGGCGCTGGCCGGGTCGGGCGGGTACCACAGGCCGTGCTCGGCCACCGCGGCCTTGAGGTCGTTGTTGACGATGCCCGGCTGGACCACGCAGATCATGTTGTCGCGGTCGATCTCCAGTACCCGGTTCATCCGCGACAGGTCGAGCATGACCGCGCCGTCGACCGCGTTGGCGCCGCCGGACAGGCCGGTGCCCGCGCCGCGGGGCACGATCGGCGCGCCGAACCGGGCGCAGGTCCTGACCACGTGCCGCACCTGGTCCTCGTTCTCGGCCCTGACCCCGGCCACCGCCCGGCCCACCGGCGCCCACTCGGCGTCGTCGTGCGACATCGCCGCGAGCACGTCGGCGTCGACCACCAGGCGGTGGCCGGGCAGGCCGCCGGCCAGCGCGCTGACCAGGGCGGCGGAGTTGAGCGGGGCGGCGGGGGGCGGGGGCGGCGCGGTCTGCATGAAACCGACACTAGGCGAACGCGCGGCCGCGGTGCACCCGGGGCGCGGTCAGCCCGGGTGGTCAGCTCATGGCGGCGGCGAACGCGCCCGGCTCGTACGCGCCGCCGCGCTGGTGCACGATCACCGCGAGCCGGTTGGCCGCGTTGATCATCGCGACCAGCGCGATCAGCGCGGCGATCTGGTCGTCGTCGTAGTGCTCGCGGACCTGGGCCCAGGTCTCGTCGGACACGCCGGTGCTGGCGTCGGCCATCCGGGTGCCCTCCTCCGCCAGCGCCAGCGCCGCCTGCTCGGCCGCGGTGAACACGGTCGACTCGCGCCAGGCCGCGACCAGGCTGAGCCTGACCGCGGATTCGCCCGCCGCGGCGGCTTCCTTGGCGTGCATGTCCAGGCACCAGCCGCAGCCGTTGATCTGGCTCGCGCGCAGCGAGACGAGCTGCTGGGTCGACACCGGCAGCGGCGACTGGTGGATAACCATTGAAGCGTTGGCGAAGCGCTTCATGAACTTGGCGGCGAGCTCGTTGTCGAACAGGTTGAGTCGTGCGTCCATGGTTGGGGTCCTCACTTCGAAGATCGCGGGCTGAACGATCATGAGATGCCGGCCGGCCGATCCTTGTGACAGCGCTTCGGCCGTGTCACAAAACGGCCGGGCCGGGCATCTGATGGGTAACCGCGATCCACAAGCCACCGGGGAGCTGCCGAATGACCAGCCCGGATCCAGCCACCGAGGCGTTCCTCGCCCACCGCAGCCTGCTGTTCACGGTCGCCTACGAGATGCTCGGCTCCGCCGCCGACGCCGAGGACGTCCTGCAGGAGACCTGGCTGCGGTGGGCCGGGGTGGACCTCGGCGGGGTGCGGGACTTCCGCGCCTACCTGGTTCAGATCGCCACCAGGCAGGCCCTCGCCCGGCTGCGCACGCTCGGCCGCCGCCGGGAGTCCTACGTCGGGCCGTGGCTGCCCGAACCGCTGCTGACCGCGCCCGACGTGGCCGAGGACGTCGAGCTGGCGGAGAGCGTGTCGATGGCGATGCTGCTGGTGCTCGAGACGCTGGGGCCGACCGAGCGGGCGGTGTTCGTGCTGCGTGAGGTGTTCGACGTCGGGTACGACGAGATCGCCGACGCGGTCGGCAAGAGCCCGGCCGCCGTCCGCCAGATTGCGCACCGGGCCCGTGATCACGTCGCCGCCCGCCGACCGCGCGGCGCCGTCTCCGCGGCCGAGGCGCGGGACGCGCTCGACGCGTTCAAGCGGGCGGCGGAGACCGGCGACCTGCGGGGCCTGCTCGACCTCCTGGCCCCCGACGTCGTCCTGCTCGGCGACGGCGGCGGCGTCAAGCAGGCGGTGCCGCGGCCGGTGGTGGGGGCGGACAAGGTCGCCCGGCTGCTCGCGCTCGGGCTCGGCCGGCTCGACCCGGCCGCGACGCTGCTCCCGGCCGAGGTCAACGGCTACCCGGCGCTGATCCTCCGGATGCACGGCGAGATCGACTCGGTGATCGCCGTGCGGATCGACGACGGGCTGGTCAGCGGGCTTTATTCGGTTCGCAATCCGGCGAAGCTGTCGCACCTGGACCGGGCAACCGCGCTGAGCCGCTGACCGGCAGGCGGTCGGGTGCGGGTTCGGCCTGCTGGGGCACGGCGCCAGCGCTGACGCCCGCGCCGACGCCCGCCGGGTGCCCCCGCAGCCGGGCGCCCGCTGGGTGGCCGCGCAGGCGCCGCCGGGCGACCGCGCCGCGCAGCAGCGCCTGCGCGGTCAGCACGAAGGCGACGATCCCGTAGGCGACGATCGCGTCGGCCCAGTAGTGGTTGCCGGTCGCGACGATGACGAGCAGCGTGGCGACCGGGTGGGCCAGGATCAGCCAGCGCCACCGGCTGGTGCTGGCGGTGATCACGGCCCAGGCGACCAGCACCGACCAGCACGCGTGGACCGACGGCATCGAGGAAAGCTGATCGGCGCCCACGTTCGGCCCGGCCGCGCCGTAGACCGACTCGCCGTAGCGGGCGGCCAGGTCAACGAAGCCGAGCGAGGTCAGCATCCGCGGCGGCGCGACCGGGATGAAGGAGATCAGCAGGCAGATCGCGGTGCTCGCCGCCATCGCGTTGCGGATCGCCGGATACGCGTCGCGATGGCGCACGAAGAGCCACAAAAGCATCGCGATCAGCACGCCGAAGTGCATGGTCGCGTAGTACAGGTTGGCGATCTGCGACAGCAGCGGGTGGGGGAGCAGCAGCCGCTCGACGCCCACCTCGCTGGGCAGGCCGACCGCCCGCTCGGCGTGCCAGATCCACCACGCGTGCGCCAGCGCCTGGTCGAGCCCGCCCACGGCCAGGTTGCCTGCCAGCTGCCACAGCGCGTAGAGCGCGATGACGACCCCGGACTCGCGCAGGAACGGCCCGATATGCCCCGCCCACCGCGTCGCCCAGCCGGGGACCGTGAGCCGGCCCAGGATCCCGCCCGCGTGGGCCAGCCGGACCAGCAGGAGCCCCGCCACGCCAAGCCCGGCCGCCAGCACGACGGCCTGCTGCCAGGAGAGCATATAGTTCGGCACAGCAACTAAATATTAATCCCGCCGTCGCCGGCCGGAACGCTCGGGGATGCCTTATCGCCCGGTTGGCGGGCCGCCGGGCGGCTACCTGATCGACCTGATCCGGTACACCATCGTGGCGCCGAGGAACGTGAAGATGCCCGCGAACGCGAACAGCACCCGGTAGCCGCCGAGCTGGTCGATGACGAGCGCCGCCACCACCGGCGCGATCGCCTGCGGCACGTTAGTGCCGATGTTCATGATCCCCAGGTCCTTGGCCCTGGTCTCGGCGTCCGGCAGCACCTGCGTCACCAGCGCCTGGTCAACCGAGAGGAACGCGCCGTACCCGGCCCCGAGGAACCCGGCCGCGACCATCGTGGTCGCGAAGCTCGGCCAGATCACCAGCAGCAGCGCCGCCACGCCCTGCAGGATCGACGCGACCGCCACGAACACCCGGCGTCGTCCCGTCCGGTCGGATAGCACCCCGCCGCCGTAGGTGGTGATCAGCGTGAACACCAGGTACACGGCGGTGGTGAACAGCAGCGCGGTGTCCGGGTCCTTCAGGTGCAGGTCGTTCTCGAAGAAGTAAAGCAGGTAGGTGGTGCCGAGCGCGTTCCCGATGTTGACCGCCACCCGGCCGCCGAACGCCCACGCGAAGTCCGGGTATGCCCGCGGCGACACCCACATCGCCTCGGTCAGCGCCCCCAGCGACAGTGGCAGCTTCTCGCCGATAATCGCCGAATCCCGGTACCGGAACACGAACGGTATCGAGAAGATCACCACGAGCACCGCCAGCACCAGGTAGCCGCTGGCGGTCCCGGTGATCACCTCCGCCAGCAGCGCCAGGCCGACCAGCAGGCCGAGCGCCTGCGGGCCGAAGATCGCGCCGGAGATGATGCCGCGCTGGGTCACCGGCACCTGGTCGGCGACGGCGGCGAACAGCCCGGCCGACGCGATCGAAAAGCCCAGCGAGGCGACCATCCAGCAGATCATCACCCCGACCCAGGACCGCTGGGGGCCGATCGCGACCAGCGCAAGCGCCAGCACGACGACCCCGGCCGCCATCCACACCCGCCGCCGCCCGAACCGCGACCGGGTGCGGTCGCACAGCGCGCCCGCCAGCGGCAGCGCGATCAGCGCCACCACGCCCGCCGCCCCGTTGGCGATGCCGAAATCCCGGACCTTGTGGGCCGCGTCGAGCGACGCGAACTGGTTCGGCAGCACGAGCTGGACCGGCACCAGCCACGCCATCCAGAACCCGAACCACAGCAGCGTGAACCGGCTGGTCCAGGCGAACGGCACGCGGACCGTCGGCTCGGCGGTCGTCTCGGCAACAGGCATGCTGAGAATGTACAGGTCTGCCCACACTCTCACAGACAAGAGCGACAAGCATTTTTGTCCGAACGGAAGGTGGTTCCCCCGGTTCCCAGGCGGTTACCGCGAAAAAGCGCGTGGCCGCCCTGGAACAGGGGATGACCAGCCCCGATCCGCGTCCGGCCGGCTTCGCCGGCGTCGTGGGGCCAACCCATCCTGTCGGCTACGCCATCAACCCGAGGCGAGTCCTGTCGGCTACGCCATCGACACCGATAGAAGATGTCGATGGCGTAGGTGACAGGCCCCCGACGGCCCCGACGGCCCCGACGAAGGGCACCGTAGCCCCGGGTCGGCTCAGGATCCGGCGCAGGCCCTGGTTGCCGTCAGGTAGCCGACGCTCATCGGCCCGGGCGGGCCCACGACGCCGGCGGGCTTGCCGGTCTGGCTGAGGCCGATCCACAGCAGCGCCCCGGCCGGTATGTCCGACGGCCTGATCGTGAACTCGGACCCGTCGGCGGCCGGGAGGCCGGTCTGATTCTCCGTCTGCACCACCTGGTCGCCCAGCCGGTAGTCGCCGCCCCGCCACTCGCCGCAGGCGGTGGGCCACGCCGGCGACCCCGTCACGACGACCCGGGCGCCGTCCGCCTGGAGCGTCCGCTGCAGCCCGGCCGGGTCCTTCATCTGCCTGATCGTGACCGTCAGGGCGCCGTCCGCGCCCTTGGTGACGGTCCACGCGGTCAGCGTGGTGGAGGCCTGCGGAACAGCCGCCCGGCCTGATGCCGGGGCGGCGTTCGCCGTGTGCGTGCCGCCGGCGGTCGGATGCCCGCCCGCGGCGATCATGGCCGCGGCGGCCGCGCCGGCGGCCGCGACCGCCAGCGTGCCGGCGGCGGCCCAGGTCAGCCTGCGCCGGGTCGGGCGGCCGGCCGCCGGCCCGCGCCTGAGCGCCGGCTCGACTGGCGGCGTGCTGGTGATGTCCTGGGCCAGCTCGGCCATAGCCTGCCGGCTCACCAGGCCGGCCGCCTGCTCGTCGGTGACCGGAGCGAGCCGGGATAGCAGTGATTCGTCGTTCATGAGTTCCCTCTGATCAGCTCGGGTGCGAAGGTGGCGCTGGTGTCGTGAAGCGCGGTGGCGAGGCGACGCCGGGCGCGGTGCAGGCGGATACGGGCGGCGTTGCGCGAGCAGCCGAGGACGACGGCGATCTGGCCGGCGTCGAGGCCCTCCCAGCCGGCCAGCGCGAGGATCTCGCGGTCGGCCTCGCCGAGCCGGCCGAACGCCGCCGCGACTCGGTCGAGGCCGGGCGGCGGCTCGCGCCGGAGCGGCTCGGCCTTGAGCTCGAACCGGAGCCGCTGGCCGAGCGCCGTGCGGCGCTGCTCGCCGCGACGCTGGTTGGCGAGCACCCGCCGGGCGACCCCGTAGAGCCACGGGCGGGCGCCCTCGCCCTCCGGGACGTCGTCGATCCGCCGCCAGGCGGTCAGGAAGGTCTCCGCGATGACGTCGGCCGCGTCCTCGGCGTTGGCGGTGCGGCGCAGCGCGTAGCCCAGGATCGCGGCGTGATGGAGTTCGTATACGGCCTCGAACCGCCGACGTCGGTTATCGCTCATCCGCCCGGCCTGAGGCCGGACGGCGGCGAGCAGTCAGCAAGCATGTGATTCCTCTCGGTGCGGGACAGGTGCTCCTTCACTGCACACGTGTCCGGCACCCGCCCGGGCGTTTCACCGCCCCTGTCGCGGGCGCCGCCGTTCGAAACCCGATTCGCCCGGGTGGCTGATCCTTGCTAGCATCACCATGTTCTCAGGCGCCGCTAGCTCAATTGGCAGAGCAGCGGACTCTTAATCCGCGGGTTCGGGGTTCAAGTCTCTGGCGGCGCACCGTATCTGACCTGGAATTACACTAATTCCGGGTCATTTTTTATGCCTGCGTGCGCCGCCCAGGCGTGGCGCCGGGACGTTAGAGTGTCCTTGGCACTTCCCGGCGCATTCCCGATAACGGCGGTAAAGGACGGCGGCGATCGCGCCGCCGGGACGAGGCCGTCCGCGCCTACCCGGACATGGCCGAGTCGTGCCGGGAGAACTGAGGCTTCCTGCGCCGCGCGGTCGAGCTGCTCGCCACCGACGGCGCGACCGGCTACCTCGACGCCGACGCCAGGGACACCGACACGATCCTCGAGCGCGCCGCCGGCCTGCTCGACTTCAGCCAGCCGGTCGCCGTCATGCTCATTCCCGCCCTGCAGCTGATCCCGGACGAGGATGACCCTTACCAGCTGGTCGCGAACCTGGTGAAGGCTATCCCGGCCGGCCGCTACCTGGTGCTCACCCACGTCGCGAGCGACCTGCAGCAGCGCTCGCCGGGCGTGAACGCCGCCGCGGCGGCGCTCAGCCAGCTGATGCCGCACCGGCTGACGCCGCGCAGCCACGAGCAGATCGTCCGCTTCTTCTCCGGCCTCACGCTGCTCGAACCGGGTGTGGTGCCGGCTCAGGACTGGCGGCCGGAGGGCGATCCGACG